>Ga0209239_1000622_pt1 | contig 20462 bp, 18 predicted proteins | sample GraSoi013_2_20cm_FD_185824 | JGI IMG/M metagenome (GOLD analysis project Ga0209239, IMG submission 185824) | Grasslands soil microbial communities from the Angelo Coastal Reserve, California, USA - Sample 10_02_2013_2_20cm (SPAdes) (version 2) | ecosystem: Environmental > Terrestrial > Soil >...
TCGAAGGTCTCGCGGTCTATTCCGAGTCCGACTGGCACAAGGGCTACGGGCGGCTGGGACAAAGCCATTTCGAGGGGATGATGCGCGCGGAAAGCGCGCGAGGTTTGCGCTCGCTCGCCGAAGTCAATGCCGAAGGGCGCGGCTTTCCGCTCAACCGGGATTATCTCTACGGCAGCTATTTCTTCCGCTTCCTCGCCGAGCGCTACGGCCCGGACGCGATCCCGAAGTACGTGGAAACCTACAGTGGCCGCTGGTTTCCGTTCCGGGTGCACAGCACCCCGCGGCTCGTTACCGGCAAGGCCATGGACGAGCTGTGGGTCGAATACCACGCCTGGCTGAACGAGCGCTTTGCCGAGAAACCCGCGGAGCCTGGCAAGGAGCCCGACGAGGGGGGAGACATCATCGTTCACGACTGGTCGATTACCAGTCCCCTTCGCACGCAGGCAGATCGCTGGTACGTGAAGGCGGACGGCTACACTCTTCCCAAGCTGATGCGCCAGACCTTGGGCGGCGAGGTCGAAGCAGTCCGCAACGTCGAGCCGGGGACGCGGCTTGCGGCGCTGCCAGGCGGAGATCTGCTGCTCTCGCAACCCGAGATCTGCGCCAACTACAGCTATTACTACGATCTGTATCGGCTCGGTCCGGGCGGGCGGCTCGATCGGCTCACCGAGTGCGGCCGCTTCCGCTTCGCCGCACCGCTCGAGGACGGACGCATCGCGGCGATCCGGGTGGTGAACGGCGAGGCGGAAGTCGTCCTGCTGGATTCGCGGGGCGGGCTCGAGCGCCCGCTTTACCGCGCCGCGCCGGGCGAGGCGCTCACCGGGATTGCCGCCGTGCGCGGGACCGTCGTCGTGACGAGCCTGCGCAACGAACGCTGGTCGCTCGTGGAAATCGCCGAGGGCAAATCGTCGGTGCTCGTCTCGGACCGCGCGGTCAAGCACTCGCCGCGCTTCGGCGGTTCCGCGAGCGAGATCTACTTCGTCGCCGACTACGGCAACGTGAGCAACGTCTGGTCGTGGCGGCGCGGCGACCGCAGCCTCGCGCGCTGGACCCAAGCGCGGAACGGCGTTCTCGAAATCAGCGCGCCGGTTGAAGGCGAACTGCTCGTGACGACGATCGAAGCCGACGGCGGCGTGCTGCGCGTGCGCAGCCTTGCCGATGCGCCGCTCGAAGTTCGCCAGGCGGCAGTGGAGGCCGGGCCTACGGCCGCGCCGCCGCAGCGCGCATCGCCCCCGGGGAAGGATCGGCCCTATTCCGCGTGGTCTTCTCTCACGCCGCGCTATTGGCTGCCGAATGGCTATGCAGCCGACGGCGCCGTTGCGCTCGGCGTAGCGACCGACGGCCAGGACGCGCTCGGACTGCACCAGTACGCGCTCGCGCCCCTGTATGAAATCACGCAGCACCAGGCGCTCGGCAGCGCCGCCTATGTCTATGACGACCGGCACGGACTCCTTCTCAACCGGACGATGACGGTCAAGTCGAGCACGGCGAACGATCAAAAATTCACGGGCAGGGACATCCGGGCCTACGACATCGATGAGACCGCGCAGTGGGTTTCGCTGTGGCGCCGCCTCAGGCTCGACGTCAGGTACTACTGGGGCCTGGGAGGCGCTCTGGACCGGCAAACGCTTCACGATCTGGCGGCGGGGACTTCGACTCCGCGCGACGAGCGCGTGCTCGGGTTGGTATCCGGAGTCGATACGCGCCGCGAGCAGTTTCTGTCGGAGGGCACTAGCCAGGGGCAGCAGCTGCGGCTCTTCGCCGAGACATCGAACGGATTGCGCGGCGCGTACTCGGGCAATTTCTACCGCGGCGACTGGCGCGTCTATCTGCCCGCCGGCAGAACGGTCGTATCGCTGCGCTGGAACCAGGCGTACTCGCAGCCGCAAGCCGAGGCGATCCAGCTGGGCGGCACGGGTGCCAGCTTTTCGGAGGAAGCATTTGCGCTGCCGGTGCTCAACCAGCGCGAGTTTCCGCTGCGCGGCTACCGGAGCGGAGAACCCGTGCTCACCGGGCATCGCGCGAGCCTCGCCACTCTGGAGTGGCGGATTCCGGTTTCCGACGTCGACCGCCATCTCATGGTCCCCCCGGTGGGGGTCAACCGGATCTCGATGAGCGTTTTCACCGAGGCGGGAGCGGCCTGGGACAATGCTCCGCAGCACTGGTACAAGAGCGGGGGCGTGGAGCTGCTCTATGAAGCGCGCGCGGGGTACCTCTTGGGCGCGCAGCTGCGCATCGGCGTTGCCAAGGGATTCGAAGCGCCCGGCAGGACCGAGGGCTACGTGCGGCTCGGGCGCTCGTTCTGAACGCCTCAAAGCGAGAGCTTGGTCTGGACCAGGAACTGGAACGATTTGATGCTCGGGTCGCGGTTCAGGGGGAAGGCAAGATCGACGTGCAGAACGTTCCCGAAGGAAGAGCGCGCGCTCAGGATGCGCAGGCCGAAGCCGACGTTGCGCAGCCAGTGCGCGCTCGACGGACTCTCCCCGGGGCCGTCCCAGGCCCGACCCCAGTCGTAGAACACCGCGCCCCCCACGCGGAACAGGCGGAACGGATACCAGTCCGTATACACGCGCTCCTCGACGTTGAGGAGAGCGAGACGCTCTCCGGTCTGATAGTTCCGCGGATACCCGCGCAAGCCGGTGTCGCCCCCGAGCACCAGCTGGTTGGCAAGGTTGGGGTCCCTGACGACGCTGCCGGAGAGAGAGACAAAAGTCAGGGTCCGGTTGTCCTGGTGGTGGTCGTAGAATCGAATCGACCCGCTCGCCAGTTGCCGGTCGAGCGGCGCGTAGCCGCTCTGCCCCGAGACCGACGCCGAGCCGAGCAGGACCCGGTTCGATTGAAGCCTGAAGCCGTCGCTCGCACTGGCGGAATAGAGCCACAGTTGTTGCGTCGAGCCGAGGCCGGTCAACGAGCGGCCGAGCTGGACGCTCGCTTGGGTTCCCATCGCGAAGTACTCGGGACGCTCGATCAGGTCGCGGTTCTTGACCTTCTCGTAGTCGTCCTGCACGAGCTCGTAGCGGAAAAAGGGAGAGACCAGCGTCTGATCCAGAGGAAATGGAACGGGCGGGGGAAGGGGGGCGTCCGGTTCGACTTTGTAGGTATCCTTAAGGTAGCTCAAGCCCGCCGAATAGCGATGCGTCCAGTGATTTACCAGGCCCGCGGACCAGCCTCCGAACGCCTCGGCGCTCTCCTGCCTGTGGCGAAACTGGGCGACCTTCGCCCCGTCGCTGAAGACGGAGTCGATGCGGGTGTCCGCGGAGGTCGAGAACCCGGCCGCCCAGCGCGTGTCCAGAGCGTAGAACGGCCGCGCGATCGACAGCGCGTTGCTCTGGCCGTCGCTGAGCTCGGAGTGCGAGTAGTTGATCGCGGTCCAGCCGTCGAAAGCGTGAAGCTGCGAGACCGTGTACTTGGTTTCGGTGCGATCGGCATCGGTGGAGCGGGTGGCACCGATGAGAACGCCGGTGCCGAGGGCGTTGGTGTCCCGCAGCGTGAACCCGGTCTTGTTGACGCCCCCAGCGCGGCTCGCGCTCCATCCGGGCTCCAGCGTCCAGGTATCGCGCGTCTTGACTTCGATATCGACTACGCCGTCGCGGTAGGCAACCGGCACGATGCTGACATCGTAGAAAATCCGGCTCGAGCGCATCAGGCGCTCCGTCTCTTCGATGAGGCGCAACGAGACGCCTTCGCCCGGCTTGAACAACAACTGGCTCCTGACGACCGCGGCGCGCGTTTGAATGTGCAATGCGTTCGCGGCGCGGTAGAGAATGCCGTTTTCCTTCTCATCCTCGGGGTCGAAGATGTTGCGGTTGTCGATCCGCACCTCGCCGATGACCGCTCCGGCCGCCTCGAGCTCGGCGAACGACGGGATTTTCCCTGCGGCGGGTCCCTGGGCCGCAGCCGGCCCGAGCGAGCAGGCGACCGCGGCGCAGCAGCCGGCGAGCAACCGGGCGAGGTCGGCGATGATTCCTACTCCGGTTTGATGCCGGCTTCCTTCACGACCTTCGCCCATTTCACGGTTTCGGAGGCGATGAAGCGGCCGAACTCCTCAGGGCTCATCTGCGCCGCCTCCCCGCCCTCGGTCTCGAAGCGCTTCTTCGTTTCGGCCGAGGCGAGGATCACCGAGAGCTCATGGTGCAGCCGCTCGATGACCGGGCGCGGGGTGCCGGCGGGCGCGACGATGCCCCACCAGTTGGTCGCTTCGTAGCCCGGCACGCCCGCCTCGGAAATCGTGGGCAGGTCGGGGAGGGCCGCGACGCGCTTGGCGCTGCCCACGCCCAGCGGCTTCAAGCGTCCCGAGCGGATGTGGGGCAGCGTCTGGATGAGCGAGCCGATGGCGATCTGGGTGTTGCCCGCGATCACATCCATCATCGCGGGGCCGCCTCCCTTGAACGGGATGTGCACGATGTCCAGGCCCGACTGCAGTTTGAAGAGCGAGCTCGCCAGATGCTGGAAGCTGCCGATGCCCGCAGAGGCGTAATTCAGCTGCCCGGGTTTTTCCTTTGCGAGCGCGAGGAGATCCTTCAGCGAATTGACCGGCAGGTTCGCGGTGACGGCGAGCACCACGGGCCCGGTGCCGAGCAGAGCGACGGGAGCAAAGGCGTTGATCGGATCGTAGGGCAGCTTGTACATCGAGGCGCCGAACGCGTGGGCGACCGAGGTGAGGAGCAGCGTGTATCCGTCGGCAGGGGCCCTCGCAACGGCCTCCGTGCCGATGATCCCTCCGGCGCCGCCCTGGTTGTCGACGACGACCTGCCTGCCCAGGCGCTCGGAAAGCTGGAAGGCGATCATGCGCCCGACGACGTCGTTGCTGCCGCCCGGTGGAAACGGAATGATCATGCGCACCGGCTTGCTCGGATAGGCTTGCGCGGCTGCGTCCGTCGTATACACGAGTGCGGCGGCGGATAACGCGAGAAACAGCGTCGTGGATTTCAGTGTCTGTGGCATTTCTCCTCCGAATTCAGCGCGCACCCAATTCGATCAGCGTGGTCGTCTCGATGTCCTCGCCGAACCACGCCGTGAGCGCCGCCTCGCGTTTGCCGATGTATTCGACGTGCCCTTCGCGTTGCGTCATCGGCAGGTCGTGGCCGGGAACGAGGACGCTTCCCGGCCGTTTTCGCCACAACTGCCAGATCCTCTCGATCGACGCCGCGCTGAGCGCAGCGTCGTAGGTGGCTTCGCCCTTGCGCGAGAGGAGCTCCGCGCGGTTCTTCGCGGCGTCCCCGGTGAAGATCGCGTCGCGCTCCTTTCCCTCGAGCACGAAGACGAGCTGCCCCGGGGTGTGCCCGGGCGCAGCGTGCGCCCTGAGTCCCGGCATGCATTCCTGCTCGGCCGCGACGGGTTGCAGCGAGGGCCAGCTTTCCAGCTCGCGTATGTACAGCTCGGGCACCGGCGTCTCGCCCCAGGGCTCGGCCATCGACCAGGCGAGCTCTCTTGCGCCGATGATGATTCGCGCCTGGCGGAACAGGATCCAGTTGAGCGAGTGATCGTAGTGCGAATGCGTCAGGATGACGTCGGTCACGTCCGAGGGTTCCAGGCCGCGCTTCGCGAGCTGCGCGATGAGTCCCTTCCTCATGCTGAAGCTGCCCACATCGACCAGGGCGACGTGCCCGCGGCCGCGGATCAGCGCGATCGTGCTCCAGCCCAGGCCCCCGTGGCAGACCATCCTGCCGGGAAAGCCCTGGATCAGGACGTCGATCTTGTAGCCGTGCAGCTCGATCGCCTCCATTTTTTCACTCCGCCCGGATATCGGCTTCCCGGATCAGCTTGGCCCATTTTTCGGAATCCGCGCGCATCACCGCGCCGAACTGCTCGGGAGTGTTGCCGACCGCGGTCGCGCCCATCGCGGCAAGTCTTTCCGACACCCCGGCGTCCTGCAGCACCTTGACCACGTCACCGTGGATCTTCCCGACGATGGCGCGGGGCACGGCCGCGGGCGCGACCAGGCCGAACCAGTTGGTGAGCTCGTAACCGGGAAGCGATTCGGCGACGGTCGGCACCTCGGGGAGCAGCGGCGAGCGCGCGGCGCCGAGCACGGCGAGCGCGACGAGCCGTTTGTCGCGTACATAAGGCAGCGCCTGCACCAGGCTGTCGCAGGTGAGGGACACCTGCCCTCCGAGCAGATCCTGGAAGCTCGGCGCGCTGCCCTTGTACGGGACGTGGACCAGGTTCACCTTCGCCATGCTCTTGAAGAGCTCGCCAGCGAGGTGCGGCGCGCCCCCCGGCCCCGAGGAAGAATAATTGATCTGTCCGGGGCGCGATCTTGCGAGAGCGATCAGCTCGTTGACGTTGCGCGCGGGCAGCGAGGGGTGCGCGACCATCACGAAATGCACCGTGACGACCTGAGTGACCGGGGCAAAATCGCGCAAGGGATCCACCGGCATCTTCGCGATCAGGTGCTGGTTGACTGCGAGGTTGCCCAGCGTTCCCAGGAAGAGCGTGTAGCCGTCCGGCGCCGCGCGCGCGGCGAACTCGGTGCCGATCACGCCGCTCGCCCCGGCGCGATTGTCCACGATCACCTGCTGACCCCAGATGTCCGTGAGCTTGGGCGCGAGGAGGCGCGCGACGATGTCGGTGCCCCCGCCCGCCGGGAATGCGACGACGATGCGCACGGGCTTCGCGGGGAACGTTTGCGCGAGCGCGCCAGCGCCGGCGGCGGCGAGCAGGGCGGCGATCGCGATCCTCTTCATGTCGGTTCTCGGGAATCCAGGGGCTGGGCCGAAACCTCGAGCTTTGCAACACCGGCGCGTGCGGCCTCATTCTGCAGCGGATCGATCTCCGCGGCGCTGTACGGGATGCCGCTCCTCGCGCGCCTTTCTTCCTCGCGCGCCTCGAGCTCCCCCGGCAGCAGGATCTCGTCGAAGCCCTCCGCCCTCGGGCAGGCGCGCACGCGCGAGACCAGCGTGTCCATGCGGGCGCGGTATTCTTTCCTCGACACGAACAGGTCCGGCCTCATCGCGAGGAAGAAGTGTCCCACGTTCTGCGGGCGGTCGAACACCTTGTATTGATCCGTGACGTCGCCGGCAAAGGCCGCGCCCGAGAGCACGCCACCGAAGATGTCCATCAGCATCGCGAGGCCCGAGCCCTTCGGTCCTCCGATCGGCAGGACCACGCCTTTCAGGGCTTCCGCGGGGTCGGGCGTGGGGCGCCCGTCTGCGTCGAGCGCGTAGCCCAGGGGAATCTTCTCGCCGCGCTTCTCGGCGATCCGGATCTTGCCGCGCGCGGCGACTGCGGGCGACATGTCGAGCACGAAGGGCGCGAGCTTTCCGCCGGGGGCGCCCGCGGCGAGCGGGCTCGTGCCGAGCAAGGCCTCGCGCCCTCCCCAGGGCGGCATCGCGCGCGAGGCATTGGTGAACACGAACGAAACGAAGCCCGCGTCGAGCGCCTGCAGCACGTAGGAGGCGGCCATGCCGAAGTGGGTGCTTCTGCGCGCCGAGGCGACCCCGATCCCCGACTTGCGAGCGAGCGAGATCGCTTCCGCCATGGCGCGCGTGCCGATCACGAATCCGAAGCCGTTCTGGCCGTCGAGGGCCGCCGCCGCGGGCGCGACCCGTTTCGGAAAAAGCTTGGGCCTGGGGTTGATGAGGCCGCGGCGAAGGCGCTCAAGATACCCCGGCAGGCGCGTGAGGCCGTGCGTGTCCACGCCGCGCAGATCGGCGCGCACCAGGCACGCGGCGACGGTCGCGGCGTCCTTCTTCGGCACCCCGTGCGCGCCGAGCAGCGCCCTCGCAAAGGCGTCGGCCTCGTCGTGCTCGACGAATACCCGCTCGCTCATCGCAGCGCGATCTCCTGCACCTGCTTCGCGCGCGCGGTGGATTCTGCCAGCAGGAATGCGAGGTCAGTGCCAGTCGAAACGTAGCGCGCGCCCATCTTGACGAACTCGGCGGCGAGCTTGGGGCGCGTCGCGAGGCCGCCCACGCCGACGTGCTTGCCGTGCCTCTTGCAGGCGGCGATCGTGCGCGAATAGGCTTCGCGCACCCGCTCGTGCTCGTATTGCCCGGGAAGTCCCATGTCGGCGAGGAGGTCGTTGGTGCCCATCAGCACCATGTCCACGCCTTCGACCGCGGAGATCTCATCGACCCTGTCGATCGCATCCGCGGTCTCGAACTGTACCACCACCATGGTCGCCTCGTTCATCGCCGCGTTCGCCTCCGCGGCCGGAAGGGAGCGGTACTGCAGATGCGGCAGCGCACCTCCCATGGAGCGCTCGCCGAAGGGGGGATATTTCGCCGAGGCGACGACTTCGCGCGCCGCGGCCGCCGAGCGGATATGAGGCGCGATCACGCCGAGCGCGCCGCCGTCGAGCGCCCGCGAGACGTGCTCGGGCCGGGTGCTCGGCACGCGCACGAAGGGCGCGACGCCGATCTCGAGCGCGGCGATGCAGATCTGGCTGGTCGTCTCGAGCGACAGGCTCGAATGCTCGACGTCCACGTAGATCGAATCGAAGCCGGCGGTTTTCGCGATCCGCGCGATCTCGATCGAGCGCACCAGGCGCACGGTGATCGACGACACGACCTCGCCGCGCGCGAGCTTCTCTTTTACGTTGTTGCGCACGATCTCGCTGGGACCTGCGGACATGGGGTTTCTCCCGGGCAACGGCTCGCTATTGTATGCTTCAATTCCCACCCACATTCCAGGGAGCCCGCTCATGCACAACCTCGCCGCGCCTGCCGGACGCATCCTGATCGCCCTGATTTTCCTGCTGTCGGGAATCGACAAGATCGTGCATTTCGCCCCGACCCTGGGCTACATGCAGAAAGCCGGCCTGCCGTTCCCGCAAGCCCTGCTCATCGCCTCGGCGATCATCGAGATCGTCGCCGCGCTGGCGATCATGGCCGGCTGGAAGACGCGCTGGGCGGCGGCCCTGCTGTTCCTGTGGATGATTCCCGTTACCTGGGTGTTTCACAATCCCGGCGGCGGCCAGGAACAGATGACTCACTTCATGAAGAACGTCGCCATCTCGGGAGGGCTGCTCCTGCTCTTCGCCCTCGGGCCCGGCGCTTTCAGCGTCAACCGGTCCAGCTAGCGGGACCGGCTCCCGCGGCGCGGCCGGGCGAAGAAGAACGCCAGCGCGCCGCCCGCGCTTTGACTTACTTCTTCGTGAACACCGACTTCGGGATCATGCAGTGCACGCCCTTGCGCACGTCCACCACCTGCGAGACGCGGCAATCGCCGACCATCGAGACGAGCGAGTAGGCCTCGTAGCGCGTGAGCGGCACCCTCTTCTGCGCCACGAGGAAATCCACCGCCTCGCGCACCGCGTTCACCATCGCCTTGTTGAGGTCCTCGTCGAATCCGACCGAGATCCAGTGGGTCCGCGTCTCGATGCGCGGCCACTCGAGCTTCATGTCCTTGCGCACGATCGGCTGAATCAGGATCTCCTTGAAGGAGCACTCGAGCGCGGTGAGGTTCACTTCGCCGTTGCCCTGGCGGCAGTGCGAGTCGCCGGTCCAGATGAGGCCGCCTTTCAGGAACACCGGGAAGAAGACGGTCGAGCCTTCCTGCAGCTCGTTGATGTCCATGTTCGAGCCGTTCTTCCACGGCCGCAGCGTCGAGACCGGCGCCATCGGGTTGTCCTTCACGCCGCCCTTGCGCGGCGAGGGATCGTTGGGATCGATGCCGACGGCGAGCGTACCCGGGAAGGGCTTCAAGTCGATGGTGATCCCCGGCTTGAACTTGGCGGTGCGCGTTTTCAGGTCGAGCGGCATGAAGCGCACGAAGCCGTCGGGCATCTCCGGCGCGAGCGCGCCTATCGTCGGGAATTCCTTCCCCGGAAGATTGAAGTTCACCGCCAAGGGCTTGGGGACGATCTTGCGGATGCGCACTTCGAGCACGTCGCCCGGCTCTGCGCCTTCGACGTAGATCGGCCCTGTCATCGAATGCGGCCCGCCGCCGGGATTGGCCTTGCGGAGCGCGATGATCTCGTCCATCGTGATCCCGGGCTTGATCTTGTCGTGCGAGTGCATCATGGTCTCGATCGAGATCGTGTCGCCGGAATTCACCTTGAGCTTGGGCGGCTCGTTCGGATCGAGCCAGCCCCACTGCACCGTCTCGAGCGTCGCCGCGAGCGTGTGGTGCTTGCCGCCTTTCTGCTGCGCCGAGACCGGACTGCTCGCAGCGAGCGCGAGCGCGGCGATGAACATCGCATACATCGGGGAAAGACGCTGCGGCATGGGATCCTCTCCGTGTTTGTTTGAAATCGTATCCTCGGTCCGGCCCGCGCCAACGTCAAGCCCGGCGCCGCCTCGCGCTACTCCGGCTCGATCTTCAGCTCCCGCACGACGCGGCTCCAGAACGCGCGCTCGCTCTCCAGGAACGCGTCGATCTCCTCGGGCGCGCCGGTGCCCTCGGTGTAGAGGCCGAGCGCCCGGAGCCGCTGCTCCATCACTCCGTCCAGGAGGATGCGGTTGAATTCGAGGTTCATACGCTCGATCGGTGCACGCGGCGTTCCGGTCGGCGCGACCACCGCGAACCAGCCGTTGAATTCGAACCCCGGCAATGTCTCGGAGAACGTCGCCACCTCCGGCAGCTCCGGAATGCGGCGGGGCGAGCTCACCGCCAGCGCGCGGAGCTGCCCGCGCTGGACGACCGCGGCGATCGCGGGGATCCCCTGGATGGCGAGCTGGATGCGGCCGGCGATCGTGTCCTGCACGCCCTTGTAGGGAACCTGCAGCAAGCTGACGCCAGCGCGGATCTTGAGCGTTTCGCCGAGCATTCCGGGGAGCGTTCTCGGGCCGGGGCTCGCAAAAGCGAGCTTGCCGGGGTTGGCCTTTGCGAGCGCGATGAGCTCCGCGAGCGTATTGACGTTCAGCTCCGGGTTCGCGATGAGCGCGAACGGGATCGAGCCGACCATCGCGACGCTCGCGAAATCGTCCTCCGGGCTGTAGGGAAGGATCTTCGCCATGTACTGATCGACGGCGAGCACCGACGCCGGTGCGAGCAAATAGGTGTAGCCGTCGGCCTGAGCGCGCGCCGCCGCCTGCGCGCCAAGGGTTGCGTCGCCCGCGCGGTTGTCGACGAGGACCTGCTGGCCCAGCTCGCGCGCGAGCGGGCCGGAAATGACGCGCGCGACGATGTCGGCCATCCCGCCCGCCGCCTGCGGAACGATCATCCTCACCGGCCGCGAAGGCCAGCTTTGCGCGATCGCCATGTCCGTCGCAACGAGAGCGGCCAGCAGCGAAAGGGATGCGCAGCGCATCGGTTTGTCGTGTGAAGGCCTCGAACATCGCCATGCTAGCATTCCGAAGTGCGATCGGAGTATGCCCGGGACGTTCTCGCAGGGCTCGCAGCCGCGCTGCTTGCAACGGCAGCGCTCGCGCAGAGCTATCCCGCGAAGCCGATCCGCCTCATCGTTCCCTTCGCCGCGGGAGGCGGGAACGACAACGTCGCGCGCCTGGTCGGCAAGCACCTGTCCGAGAGCCTCGGCCAGCCGCTCGTCATCGACAACCGGCCCGGAGCGGGAGGCGCGCTCGGCGCGGAGCTCGCGGCGAAGGCAGCGCCCGACGGCTACACGCTGTTCCTCGGCGGGGTGGGGAGCCACGCCGTCAATCCGAATCTGAACGAGAGTCTTCCCTACGACCCGATCCGCGACTTCGCGCCCGTGGCGCTGCTCGCATCTGCGCCGCTCGTGCTGGTGGTGCATCCTTCGGTTCCGGCCGCGTCCTTCAAGGCCTTCGTCGCTCTCGCGCGCGCAAGGCCCGGGCAGCTCAACTACGCCTCGAACGGCAACGGCAGCTCGTCCCACCTCGCCGCGGTGATGTTCGATTCGATGACGGGCGTGGACATGGTCCACGTGCCCTACAAGGGATTGTCGCCGGCGCTCACCGATTTGCTGAGCGGCCGGGTGCAGCTGATGTTCAGCAGCGTGGTTGCGATCCTGCCCCACGTCAAGTCGGAAAAATTGCGAGGCCTCGCGGTGACGGGTAGCCGGCGCCTGCCTTCGATGCCGGACCTTCCGACGATCGCCGAATCCGGCGTGCCCGGCTACGAAGCGAGCTCCTGGTACGGCGTGCTCGCCCCGGCGGGGACGCCGCGGGAAATCGTCGCACGCCTGAACGCCGAGCTGGTGAAAGCGCTCGAGCAGCCCGAAGTGAGGACGAGCCTGCTCGCGGAGGGCGCGGAGCCGATCGGCGGCACTCCGGAGCAGTTCGCCGCCCACATCCGCTCGGAAAAAGAACGCCTCGGCAAACTGATCCGGAAAGCGAAGATCCGCCTGGAATGAGCGCGCGCTCCAACCCCTACACGCGCGGCGTCGCCGAATTCGTTTCCGGACTCCGGTACGAAGCGATCCCGCGCGAAGTGCGCGAGCGCGCGAAGCTCCTCATCCTCGATTCGCTCGGCTGCGCGCTCTATGGCGCGCATCTCCAATGGTGCAGGATCCTGCAGCGCACGCTCAGGAAGCTGGACGGCTCCGGCGCGTGCCGTGTGTGGGGAACCGCGCAGCGGCTGTCGGCGCCGCACGCGGCGCTCGCAAACGGCACGCAGGTGCAGGGCTTCGAGCTGGACGACGTGCACCGGGAAGGCGTGCTGCACGTGGGCGCGGTGGTACTGCCGGCGCTCGCGGCCGTCGCGGAGCTCCGCGGCATGAGCGGCCGCGAGTTTCTGGCGGCCGCCGTCGCCGGCTACGAGGTCGGCCCGCGCGTGGGACTGTGCATGGGGCAGGAGCACATCGGCCAGGGCTGGCACTCGGGCGCGACGCTCGGCGTTTTCTCTGCGGGCGCCGGGGCCGCACGCGGCTTGAAGCTCGACGCGGACAGGACGGTCCACGCGCTCGGCATCGCCGGCACGCAGGCCGCGGGGCTCATGGCGGCGCAGTACGGCGCCATGGTGAAGCGCATGCACGCGGGCCGCGCCTCGCAGAGCGGGCTCTACGGCGCGCTGCTCGCTCAAGGCGGCTTCACCGGGATCCCCGACGTGTTCGAGAGCGAGTACGGGGGCTTCTGCACCACCTTTTCGCGCTCGCGGGATCGCTTCAAGCTCGCCGAGCTGACCGCGGGATTCGGCGAAGTCTGGCAGACCATGGGCGTCGCGCTGAAGTTCTATTCCTGCGTCGGCAGCAACCACACCGCGCTCGACGCGCTGCGCGAGATGCGGGCGGAGCGGGCGTTCGGTGCGAAGGACGTGAAAAAAATCATCGTGCACGCCTCGCAGGTGACCGTGGATCACGCCGGCTGGAAATACCGGCCGGAGAGCTTGGCTTCGGCGCAGATGAATCTCGCTTTTTGCGCCGCAACGTTCCTCCTCGAGGGCGATTGCTTCGTCGACCAGTTCAGCGACGCCGTCGTCGCCGATTCCCGACGCATGGCCCTCGCCGAGAAAGTCGAAGTCCGGCCCGATCCTGAAATCAGCGCGAAGGGCGCGAAATACCGCCACAGCGTGCGGGTGGAGGTGATCCTCAACGACGGGAGCCGCATGGAGCGCACCGTGGAGACGCCGCGCGGCAGCGGGCCCCATTTCGCGAGTGAGGCGCAGATCGCAGCGAAATTCGCGAAGCTCGCTGCGCACGCGCTCCCGCGCGCACGCAGTGCGCAGCTGCGCGACGCCGTGCTCGGGATGGAGAAGCTCGACGATGCGGCGCGCCTCGCGCAGTTGATGGCGGTCAGGAGAAGAAAATGAGCCGAATCGCAGCCGGACTTCTTGCGCTGGGAATGTCTTTGCCGATGGCGGCCCCACGGGCTCAGTATCCGAGCAAGCCGATCCGCGTGATCGTTCCCTGGCCGGCGGGCGGCACCGTGGACGGCGTCGCGCGCGTCATCGGACCGGGTTTATCCTCCGGGCTCGGCCGCCCTGTCATCGTGGAAAACAAGGCGGGAGCGGGCGGCTCGATCGGACAGGCGGAGGCCGCAAAGGCGCCTCCCGACGGGCACACCGTGCTGCTCGTGTTCGACACGCACGCCGTCAACCACCTGCTCTACAAGAACCTCGGCTACGATCCTTTCAAATCCTTCGAGCACGTGAGCCTGCTCGTCACCTCGCCCCAGGTGCTCGTCGGCGCGACCAACTTCGCGCCGGGCTCCGTGCCGGAGCTCGTGGCCTTCGCGAAAGCCAACCCCGGCAAGGTCACCTACGCCACGGTGGGGGCGGGCAGCTCGAACCACCTGAACGCCCTGCTGCTTTCGAACCGCACCGGGATCGAAATGACCCACGTGCCTTACAAGGGCGGCGCGCCGATGATGATCGATCTGGTGGGGGGACAGGTGAACGTCATGTTTGTGTCCGCGCCGCAGGCGATCCCGCAGGTGAAGGCCGGACGCATCAAGGCGCTCGCGGTCGGAGGCGCGCGCCGCATCCCCCAGCTGCCGGATGCGCCGACCGTCGCCGAGACGCTCCCCGGGTTCGCCGCGCAGTCCTGGGTGGGGATGCTCGTGCCGGCCGGGACGCCTGTGGAGATCGTCGCGCGGCTTAACGCGGAAGTGAAGAAGGCGCTCGCCGATCCGGAAGTGCGCGGCAAGCTCGATGCCCAGGGGTTCGACGTCGTCGGAAGCACGCCCGGGGAGTTCCTCGCCTTTGCGCGCGCCGAGTCGGAGAAGTGGGCGAAGGTGATCCGCGATTACAATATCAGGGTCGAGTAGTCCAAGGAGTGCCGATGACGCGCGACGCGAAGTGGATTCCCCGGGGGGTCATCCCCGCGGTGCTGCTTCCCTTCCATGAAGACCTGTCGATCGACGAGCCGTCCTTCCGCGCACACTTGCGCGACGTCGCCTCGGTGGAAGGCCTCTCTGCGATCACCATCAACGCGCACTCGACCGAAGTCGCTTCCTGCACGTTCGACGAGCAGAAGCGCGTCCTGGCGATCACCCAAAACGAGATCGGCGGGCGGCTGCCGATCGTGCACGGCGTGTACGCGGAAGGCAGCCTCGAGGCCGCGCGCATCGCGAAGATGGCGGCCGAGGGTGGAGCGGGCGCCTTGCTCGTTTTCCCGCCCGGGCCCTTCACGATGGGACAGCGTCCGGAGATGGCGGTCGAGCACTTCCGGCGCGTCGCCGGCGCGGCTGACCTTCCGATCATCGCCTTTCAGTACCCCCTCTCAGGCGGCCAGGGCTATCCGCTCGCGACCTTGCTGAAGATCATCGAGGCGGTGCCGCAGGTAACGGCGATCAAGGACTGGTGCGCGAGCCCGCAGCTGCACGAGCGCCAGATCCGCACGCTGCAGTCGCTCAAGCCGCCGGTGAATGTGCTCACCACGCACAGCTCCTGGCTCCTCGGCTCGCTCGTGCTGGGCTGCAATGGCCTTCTCTCGGGCAGCGGCTCGGTGATCGCGGATCTGCAGGTGAAGCTTTTCAAAGCCGTGCAGGCGGACGACCTCGCGACCGCGAAGGAAATCAACGAGCGCATCTGGCCGACGGCGGAAGCGTTCTACTCGGAGCCGTGGGTGGACATGCACAACCGCATGAAGGAGGCCCTGGTGATGATGGGCAAGCTTCCCCGCGCGGCGGTGCGCCCGCCTCTGGTCAAGATCCCGCAGGCCGAGATCGAGCGTATCCGCAGAGCGCTCATTGCCGCGGGCCTGCTCGATCACGCCGGAAAAGCGCGCAGGGCCGCGTAGTCGTCGCGCGTTTCACGAGGAGGTCGATCATGCAGCAAGTTCGCCTGGGTCTGTTGGTGCTGGGGCTCGCAGCGAGCCCGTTCGCCGCCGCGCAGGCCGACGTCCGGCCCGGCTTGTGGAACATGAGCGTCGAATTCTCGGTTCCTGCGAATCCGGCATTCAAACAGCCCGCGATCACGCGCCCTCAGTGCCTCACTGCCGCCGACGCGCGCGATCCCAGCCGCCTGCTCGCGGAAATGTCGGTGCCCGGCGCGACGGGCTGCGCGATTTCCGGCAAGACCGGATCATCCGGGCATTTCGAATTCGATGTGAAGTGTGAAGGTATTTTCGCGATAGGGGGCCATGGTTCCGTCGACTACACGCCAGACACCCTGCAGGGCACGCTGAATCTGGACTTTAACCTCGGCGATCCGAAAGCGGCCAAGCGAACCGGGTCGGTCAGCCGGGTCATGGCGCGGCGCGTCGGAGACTGCTAACCGACTGTGCAGATCGAATGCGTCCTCGAGTGCGCCAACCATCTCGGCGAAGGCCCGGTCTGGGACGTCGAGGAAGGCCGGCTCTACTGGGTTGACGGGACCGGCCGGCGCGTCGGCAAGCCCTCGATCTGGAGGCTCGATCCGAAGAGCGGCAAGACCGAGAACTGGGCGCTCAAGCGCGACATCGGGGCGCTCGCGTTGCGCAAGAAAGGCGGCGCGGTGCTCGCGCTCGACGACGGTTTCTATTTCTTCGACTTCCAGTCCGGCAAGCTCGACGCGATCGAGCTCGTCCACGCCGGGCAGCCGCGCACGCGCCTGAACGACGGCAAGTGCGACCGCCGCGGGCGCTTCTTCGCCGGCGGCATGGACGACAAAGAAGAGCTGAAGCTCTGCGGGCTGTGGCGCCTCGATCCCGATCTCTCCGTCACCCTGGTCGACGACGGTATCATCTGCTCGAACGGCCCGTGCTGGAGCCCGGACGACAAGACCTTCTACTTCGCCGACAGCTTCCAGGGCGAGATCTGGGCCTACGACTACGACCTCGCGACCGGCACGCCCGCGAACAAGCGCCTGTTCGCCTCGTTCAAGAGCGATGCGGGCGTCGCCGACGGCTCGACCGTCGACGCGGAGGGCTGCGTATGGAACGCGCAGCTCATCTCGGGCGAGCTCGTGCGCTACGCGCCCGACGGCTCGGTCGAGCGCAAGATCGGTATGCCGGTGAGGAACATCACCAGCGTCGTCTTCGGCGGGGAGAAGCTCGACGAAATCTACGTCACCTCGATGGCGAGGGTGAAGCACCCCGCCGCGCACGGCCGCTTCGCGAAGGAAGCGAGGCCGCAGTTCCTCGCGGGGAGCCTGTTTCGCATCACGGGCCTGGGGATCCGCGGGCTGCCCGAGCCGCGGTTCGCGGGCTGAACTCCGGGGAGCCTATGGAAAAACGCAAACCCAAGGGCCCGTCACCCGACGAGCTCCTAGACGTAATCGATCTCAGGGACTTCGCCCAGCGTGCGGTAACGCGGACGTTCCCGAAGAACACCGTCGTCGTCCGCGAGGGCGAGCGCACCGATTCGCTGTACATCATCGTCTCGGGACGCGTGAAGATCTACGTCAGCGACGAGGGCAAGGAGGTCGCGCTCGGCGAAGCGGGGCCCGGGGAGTACTTCGGGGAGATGGTGCTCGACGAGGGTCCGCGCTCGGCTTCGGTGATGACGCTCGTGCCGACGCAGTTCCTGGTCGTGCCGAAGGAGGATTTCAAGGAATTCGTGAAAAAGAGCCCGGAATTCGCGCTGCACCTCATCCTCAAGCTGATCAAGCGAGTGCGCACGCTCACCAACGACGTGAAGACCCTCGGGCTCATGGACGTGTACGGCCGCGTGGCGCGCATGCTTCTCGACCTCGCCGTGGAGCGCGACGGCGTTCTGGTCGTCGAAAACCGGCCGAAGCCGCAGGAGATAGCCGCTCGCGCCGGCGCTTCCCGAGAAATGATCGGCAAGATCCTCGACGACCTCGCCGAGGGTGGCTACATCGAGATCAAGGGCGACCGCATCACCATCGCCCGCGCGCTGCCGCGGACGTGGTAGCGGCGCGGATCAATCCGCGCGCAGCTTGTTCGCGCGGATGATCTCGCCCCAGCGCGCGTAGTCGCGCCGCACGATGTTGTTAAAGGCGTCGCCGGAGACGCCCGAAGGCTCGACCCCCAGCTCGCGGAAGCGGTTCGCGACCGTCGGGATCTGCAGCACCGCGCGGATGTCCGCGGCGAGCTTGTCGAGAATCAGCTTCGGCGTTCCGCCGGTCGCGAAGATGCCGTGCCAGCCCGGGATTCCCAGTCCCGGAAAGAGCGAATCGAAAGGAACCGCACCCGGCAGCTGCTCGAGCGGCGCGCTGCCGGTGACGAGGAGGGCGCGCAGCTTTCCCGCCTTGACGTGGGGGATCACCGCAACGGTCACGTCGAGCATGATCGGGGGCTCTCCGGAAAGGACCGCCTGGAGGGCGGGCGCGGCGCCTTTGTAAGGCACGTGGGTGAGGCTGATCCCCGCCGCGCTCTTCAGCAGCTCGACGTAAAGATGCTGCCCCGAGCCGTTTCCCGCGCTCGCGTAATTGAGACCGCCTGGTTCCTTCTTGGCCCTCGCGATCAGTTCCTGGATCGATGCGATCCCGGTCGCCGGATTGACGACGAAGGCATAGGTGAGGAGCGTGGTCTGCGTCACGCCGACCAGATCCTTCAACACGTCGTAGGGCACCTTCTGCAGGTGAGGCAGGGTAACGAGCGGGGTCGAGCTGATGATCATGAGCGTGTAGCCGTCGGGGGCGCTCTTCGCGAGGTACTCGGGACCGATGGTGCTCCCGGGCTTGTTCTCGACGATGACCGGCTGCCCCCAGCGGTCGTGCAATTCCTTCCCGATCAGCCGGCCGGAAATGTCGAGCGGACCGCCCGCGGGAAACGGGACGACGAGGTGCACCGGCTTCGAAGGGAATTCCTGCGCCGCCGCGTTGGCCGCGAGCGCAAGCACCCACACGAGAACCGCCGTGGTCCCTCTCATGACTCCTCCTCGGCTAGAGACTATCAGAGCCCCGCCTCCGGGGGAAAGCGCGTCGTCGCGGGGCTATAATTGCCCGAAGCCATGAGCGAGACAACGGTCATTGGGTCTGAAGCCGGCGCGGTGAGCGCCGGGCTCCACTACACGCTCGACACCGGCGCGAAACCGGTAAACGAGACCTTCGGCCCGGGGAACATTCACCGCCGCCAGTCGGGTGAAACCGAGGAGCGGGCGGTGGCGATCCACGACGGCCGGCCGCTGAAAGACGAGTTCGATCTCGAGGTCACGGGCTTCGAATTCGCCGAGCACAAGACGCAGGTGCGCGATTTCTTCGACGTCGACGAGTTGAAGCGCGTCTACTACCCCGAGGTCGAGGCGCTCGTGAAGAAGGTTTCCGGCGCAACGCGGGTCGTCGTCTTCGATCACACGCTGCGCTCGGGCGACGAGGCCGAGCGCGAGGCGAAGCTCGTGCGCGAGCCCGTGCTCACCGTGCACAATGACTATACGGAGTGGTCCGGGCCGCAGCGCGTGCGCGACCTGCTGCCTGACGAAGCGGACGCGCTTCTGCAGGGACGCTTCGCCATCATCCAGGTGTGGCGTGCGACAAACGAGCCGATCCAGTCCAACCCGCTCGCGATCGCCGATGCGCGCACCCTCGCCCCGAAGGACCTGATTCGCGCCGAGCGCCGCTATCCGAACCGCGTAGGCGAAACCTACCGCATCGGCTACAACCCGGATCACCGCTGGTTCTATTTCCCGCGGATGCGGCGCGACGAGGCGCTCGTCTTCAAGGTATTCGATTCCGCGAAGGACGGGCGCGCGCGCTTCACCGCGCACAGCTCGTTCAACGACCCCAACACGCCTGCGGGGGCGCCGCCGCGCCGGAGCATCGAGGCGAGGACGCTCGCTTTCTTCGCGCGCGCGTGAGCGCCGGACAGGCTCACCGAGCTGGTCAGCGCAGAGCTCGCGCGCTGGACCCGTGTGATCGCGGAGGCGAAGATCCGGCGCGATTGACGCGGCCTAGACTTTGATGCCCTCGTCGGCGATGTAGTCGCGGATCACGGCGTCGACGTCCGGATCGGCCTTGAAGCCCATCGCGAGCGCGCGCGGCGTCGCGAAGCGCACCGGCCAGGTCTTCACGATCGCATCGATGCGCGCGTCGAGCTTGAATGACACGCGCTTCCGGGCTTGAGCTCCGGCGATCTTCCCCATGGCTTCGATCATCTCCCCGACCGTGACGGTGATCCCGGGAAGGTTCACCACGCGGTTCGCCCCCCACTTCGCGGCAGACAAATCGTGCGCATGGATGAAAGCTTCGACCACCTTGCGCGGCGAAAGCAGCCACACGCCGGTTTCGGGCGGAAGCGGGCATTCGTACGCGATTCCGTTCAGAGGCTCGCGCACCACGGCGCTCGCAAAAGACGAGGCCGCGGCGTTCGCCTTTCCAGGCCGCACGACGATGGTCGGAAGGCGCAGCGACCTGCCGTCGATATAGCCCTTGCGCGAGAAGTCGCTCACGAGATATTCGCTGATCACCTTCTGCACGCCGTAGGAAGTCTGCGGCGCGGGCGTGGTCGAGTCGTCGAGAACTTTCGGAAGATCTCCTCCGAAGGCGGCGACCGAGCTGGCGAAAACGAGGCGCGGCGGGTGGACGCACTTGCGCGCCTGGTCGAGCACCGCCCGCATGCCGCCGAGGTTAACGCGCATGCCGAGGTCGAAATCCGCTTCAGCGGCGCCCGAGACCACCGCCGCGAGATGAAAGATCGAAGTCGTGTCTGCGGGAATCGCCCGCTCGGCGAACTTCGCGTCGGAGATGTCGCCGGCGAGCGCCGCAAGGCGCGGGTCCTCGGGAAGGCCGGCGGGAAAGGCCTGGTCGACGAGCGTGAGGCGCGCGATTCTCTCCGCGGC
>Ga0209239_1000623_pt1 | contig 20382 bp, 19 predicted proteins | sample GraSoi013_2_20cm_FD_185824 | JGI IMG/M metagenome (GOLD analysis project Ga0209239, IMG submission 185824) | Grasslands soil microbial communities from the Angelo Coastal Reserve, California, USA - Sample 10_02_2013_2_20cm (SPAdes) (version 2) | ecosystem: Environmental > Terrestrial > Soil >...
TTGCTTGATGCACGATCTTGGAATCGAATTCGTGTCAGACCTCTTATGATTGCGACTGGAGTCCTTTCTCTCCCTTGTCCCATGACCAGTTCTGCGGCAGAAGCCAGTTCATCGGCAATTGCGACGTTCTTGAATCGAAGAGTATAACCGAACAAGTCTTTCTGTCCGCGATAGTCAATCAGTGGATTGAGCCCTGCAACTCCGATACTCTCCTCTACCTGGCCCTTTCGGAAGGGACGGCTCCGAGTGTCGCATATTACAACTCCAACTTGTCTCCCGGTTAGCTGTCTGATCCGCTTCCTCAATCTTCTAGCAGATGCATCTGGGTCTTGAGGTAGAAGTGCGTACGTGCTGTCACCCTTGACGTTGGATTTGTCGACGCCGGCGTTTAGGCAGGTCGCTCCCCGCTTGGTCCTCACGATAAACGCGTCCTTGTCAGCTCTTAGCACTTTAGAAGATTCTCTCAAAACAATCTCGACGAACCCAGGGTGCTTTCCTGTTTTCCTAGCGATCTTTACAGCTCGCACTGACGGAGTGACATCACTGACATCAATGATTCTCCCTTCAGCCTTGGACACTGCCTTTTGCCCGACAACTACAAGATCCCGATTTCTGATTCCAACGCCCAATTTCTCGGCTCTTTCAACTATGATCCGGGCGAGGTCGTCGCCTTCCTGCAATAGTGGAAGCTGATTGAGTGACATTACTTCGAGCGTGCCTGACATTTCGGAAAAACGCGACATCGTTGTGGTATTCAAGCTAGTCGCGTATTGACTGTCCCGATTTATCGTCGGAAGGTTGTAAGGCAACTTTATATCGGAAAGTTAGCGGATTCCTGTTGAAGGTTAGCTCGCCGAGGAACGTATGCTGTCCGTTACCGTAACGACCGCTGCTTTCTCCCGTAGCAACCGAAACGAGAACAGACGAAAAGCGGAGGTGGAACATGCCTATGGGTTATGAAAGGAGAGGTTATGGTGGCGGCGCGAACAGATTCGGCCCTAAGCCAGTCGAGGAAGGCAAGGAGTACGACGTTGACATCAAAGAGATCAGTAGACGCGGCGAAGGTATCGCTCGCGTTGAGGGCCTTGTTGTCTTTGTGCCGAACACGAAGCCCGGGGACCATGTTAAGGTCAAGATTACTCGGGTCTCAAACCGCTTCGCATCCGGCGAAGTCATACAGTAAACTCTGAGAGGGATTTTTCTCCTCCCTCAGTCCCCTTTTCTTCTCCGATAAAGGTACGAAGTATTCATCACTATAGGACTAGACCGGATTCGATTGCGTCTGGGTAGAGTCCTTTGTGGGATAAGCTGAAAACCCAACAGTCTCAGCGGACAGGACGTGGGTGAACGAAGCGCTCGCCTTTGTTGGACGACAGACTGGACGCATGCTCATGCGGGGGCGAAGGCTTATGAAAGCTCTCCATGTGATAGCCAACTCTAATTGTAGCTCTGGGTTACGTTGAAGGTTCAAAAGCCGAGTTGGATCAGTGCCGTAGAGGTCCGTGATCTCATTCAGAGACGGCCCTGGTCGATCCTCTCTTGGTCTGCAGGGATCATTGCCCTATCTTTCATCGGCTACTATGGGATTCTATCTATAGGGAACCCTCCAGTAGATGTCGGAGCCCAGTTTGTTAATGCTGAGTTTCCGCCTCCTTCGATATCACCTTGGTTCTACGGCAAGCCAATTACCTGGTTCATCTACGCGGCCTTCCTTTATTGGTCAGCCGGACTTGAGGCGCAGAAGATACACTTCCTCAAGTTTTCAGAGCGAACTCGACGGTTCCTCTTCATCGTAACAGCCCTAGTGGCCTTCGGGGCCTTCTACGAAATCTTCTACAATTTCATGATATGGTCAGCGCTAGAGGTCCTGACCCAGAGTTGCAGCCCATCGCCGTGTAGTCCTGATGTGATCTCCAGCAGGTGGCCTTTATTGCCGAAGCCTCTCAACTTGGTCTTCGTGACAAAAGTCGTAGTACTCGTGTTCAGCCTGTCAGTGTACTCGCTCTGGTTCCTGTACAGAGTAGACAAGGAGATAGAAAGGAGAAATCCGATCCCGCCAGCCACGTATTCACGGCAGGACCTTTATGGCGCGGACACAGTGAAGCCGGCCCCCATGACCCCAGCATACTCCTTTGCCGTCACGACAGGCGGACAAGATCCTCCAGAATCGCTTCAATCATAATAGTGCGGCGAAATGGACACTTACGATGTTGCAGTATGGCGCGGACACAGTGAAGCCGGCCCCCATGACCCCAGCATACTCATTTGCCGTCACGACAGGCGGACAAGATCCTCCAGAATCGCTTCAATCATAATAGTGCGGCGAAATGGACACTTACGATGTTGCAGTAATCGGAGCTGGACCTGCAGGAGTCATGGCCGCATGGACCGCGGCCAAAGAAGGAGCCAGGACCATACTCTTGGAGAGAGAGACTTCCGCAGGAAGGAAGCCGTGTGCTGAAGGAATACTCTCAGAAGCCCTCGACGATGCCCAGGTGTCCCCGACGCGCGAGTTCGCGGCGCACAGAATTACCGGGGCCTATCTCTATCCTCCGGACGAAAGGAAGAGAGTTCGCGTTGGAGGTGACGGCTACATCTTGGACAAGCCGGCCTTCTTGCGGAGCCTTGCGGAAAGAGCAGGCGGGGCTGGGGCCGAAGTTACCTATGGAACTAGAATTGAGAGCGTGTCAAGAGAGGAAGGGTTTGTTCTTGCTCATGGCACGAGGGATTCTCAACCGTTTTCGCTGAGGGCGAAGGTGGTCGTCGGGTGCGATGGTACTGGCTCAATCATTGCACGGCAATTCTTCCCGAGAAGAAACTACCCTGTCATAGCAGCGTTTCAGTATGACATGATAGATTGCCAGCTCGAGGATGAGGCAACGCTCGAGATCTTCATAGGCCACAAGAAAGCGCCCGCTGGATACATCTGGATCTTTCCCAAAGGGAACCGCACGGCAAATGTGGGAATCGGGCTGAAAGGGTCCGGGGCCAAGGTGCTACTGGACAAGTTCATTCAAGAACATTCTAGCATGTTCAGCGGTGCAAAGATCGAGCGGTCTCAAGCCGCCCCTGTTCCTGTGGGAGGCGAGGTCAAGGACTACGTTACGGCAAATCTGATGCTCTGCGGGGATGCTGCGGGGCAAGTGATTCCTCTGACCGGAGCTGGGATTCACACCAGCATGGTTGCTGGAAAGATAGCTGGAGAGGTTGCGGGAAGGTCCGCTAGAGAGGGCGACGTCACGGCAGGGCGGCTCTCTGAATACAAGGAAAGATTCGACAAGTTATGGGGAGAGAAAATCTCAAACAGTCTAAAGGCACTAGAATCATTCGAACGCTTCTCAGACGAGGAACTCAACATAATAACAGACTTTCTCGACGGCCAGGATCTCGTAGATATGGCTCATGGATTCAGTCCATCGAAGGCTGTGGGACTGATGCTCCGACACCCTATCCTCGCTATGAAAGTCGCCCACCAGCTGATGGGCAGCTAGGAAAGCTGATTCTTGACCGGATTTGTTGAATCAGCGCTAATCGATGGTATAAGGGAGAAGGGATGCATACATCTCGCACTCATAGACCCCGAGAAATTCTCCAACAACCTTCCACAGATCGTAACCGATCTCGAAGACCACGGCACATCTGCAATAATGATCGGAGGATCGACTCTAAAATCGTCGACTCTACTCGACAGAACGGTCCGAACGATCCGCGACTCCTGTTCACTGCCCACAATACTATTCCCCAATGGACCCGTTGGAATCAGCAGATTCGCCCACGCGATATTCTTCATGTCCCTCCTCAACTCGTCGAGCACCCGATACCTGATCGAATCCCAGGTAATCGGCGCCTCCGTTGTCAGGCGGTTCAACCTCGAGCCCATCCCGCTCGGCTACATGATTGTTGGGGAGTCTGAGACGGCCGTGAGCACAGTCGGGAAGGCGAAACCCGTGCCCTTCTCAAAAGTTGATCTGGCGACAGACTATGCTCTGGCTGCTCAATACTTGGGAATGCGTTTCGTATATTTGGAGGCTGGTAGTGGTGCGGAGCGGATGGTAGAGCCTCGAATGGTGAGTAAAGTCAGCGAGACGGTTGACGTTCCTATCATAGTGGGGGGAGGAATCCGAACCCCTGACCAGGCCGAACGACTCGCACGAGCCGGAGCCTCTGCTATCGTCACCGGGACTGTTTTGGAGCAGGAAGGGCCGGGACGGGTTAAACAGATTCTCGCAGCGTTAAAGCGTGCCTAGCCCGATGGCGACTGCTCCGAAGACCGGCGTGGGCGGGACAGTTGACGCCTTCAATTTTATCAGACGAGTAGTTTTCCCCTCGACCCCCGTTGTTGTATCGACCTTCGCAGCGATAGCCTTCGTATCCTCAGCCATTTCATTGCTCGTTGCCGGTGCGAGCCCGGTTCAGACGCTGGTCTTTGCCATGACGGTCTTCGTCTTTCCGGGTCTGGCGGGCGAGCTTGTGAACTCGGTCTTCCTTCTTCGGAAGGATAAGATCCTGGACTTTAGGCGTCTGATGGGAGTCGAAGTAATCTCCCTACTACCAATGGGAGCGATCCTCCTACTGTTATCGGTTATCGGCGCTGCCCTAGGTATCAAGGGCTTGTGGGCGGACGGGTTCTTGATCGGCTTAGTGGTGTCACTCCCAATCCGCTTCCTGACCCCGATGGCAATGTCCCCGCTGAATTCGTTGCGAAAACTCTCAGCAGGCTTACCGACCGCTCTGCTGACAACGATCATGTTTCTGATACTTTTTCCGTACCTGTCGTCGAGCTCGAACCCAACCGTCATTCAAGCCGTTACACTGGTCGCCTCCGGAGTGATCCTCTCAGGAGTAGGCGTCTCTCTCATTATTCGGAAAGTCGAGCTCGAAGGCACCGCTGAGATTCATCACTCTCCCATGGGTCTATTCAGATCGTTCCTTGATCACTGGTTGAGGAAGACCCCGACCGGTCTTGAGGAGAGACTCCTGTCTCTCTCAACTGTCGGGTCGATTGAGACGAAGATTTTGAGCTTCTCTGGGGAGGACTCGCGGCCAAAAGCGTCGCTGGTCGTTTCCAATTTTCATCCTGGACCGTACCGCGACATGGGGAGCGGGGGTCTCCCCTCCGAGCTGAAGCAGTCTCTAGAAGAATCATATCGTGGCGTTGTCCAGGTGCCGCATGGCATCTCGAACCATAAACTGAACATCGTCTCCCACCGGGACATCGACCGGCTCCTTTCAGCGGCGAGGGAGAACTATCCCTCTGCTCATTCCATTCGGAAGGCGTCGTCTATGATTCGGGAGAAGGAGGGAGAGGCTATCGTCTCAGGACAGGCCTTTGGAAACGTAGCATTACTCACTATTACTCTGGCTCCCGAGGAGATGGAGGATCTTCCAACGGTCGTATCCATGGAAATAGAGAGGGAGGCGTCTAGGCTGGGCTTCGAGGTGCTTAGTGCCGACGCCCATAACAGCCTCGTGGGTCAAACTTCTATTACACCCCTCCAGTCGGAGAGAATCATCACGGCCGCGGTTAGGGTGCTCGGCAGGTTGAAGGCCTTGTCACAGGGATCTTTCAGCGTGGGATCCGCACATGATGCTCTGAACGGTTATGGGCTCAAAGACGGAATAGGTCCCGGTGGCCTCTCCGTGATGGTCTTGAAGACTGAAAACGACACAGTGTCCTATCTCACGATAGATGGAAACAACATGCAGCAGGGTCTCCGGGACCAGATTCTTCAATCGATCAGAGAGACGGGAATCAGCGATGCTGAGATCATGACGACTGACACTCACCTTGTTACGGGTCTCGTTAGATCGCCTCTAGGATACTATCCGGTGGGAGCGGCCTTGCCTACTCCGACCTTTCTGACGCAGATCATTCAGGCAGTCCAAGAGGCCGTGGCGAATCTAGAGGAGTCATCGGCTGGTTTTTCCAAGTTCTCTCTAGAACTTCACGTGCTGGGCTCGGAGACCTTCCAGTCGGTAACAGGTTTCATAGGCCGTATCGCGCGGCAGATTGGGAGATCATTCTCTTGGCTTGAAGTTGCTTCGTTCCTACTCGCCGTCGTAATTCTCTTTGTGGTGTGATCGAAGACTGGAATCTGAAGAATCTCTCCACTACATGCAGCTTCCGAGAGAGGTCATTGTCGGCGTTAACATTCTCGACAGAGTAGGCGAGATCTGCACAAAGCTGGGGTTTCACGGCACGGCCCTAGTGGTCTCGGGACCCGTGACCTATCCTCTCGCAGGGGTTGGCGTCGCCAAGTCAGCCGCGAAGGCCGGACTTCGAGTCGATCATATCATAGTCAAGGAGTCGACCGAAGCCTCTCTCAACCAGATCATTGAGATGATCAAGAAGACTCGGTCTTCTATCGTGCTGGCGGTCGGAGGGGGAAAGGATATTGATCTGGGCAAGCTAGCCTCTGCAAAAGCCTCTGTTCCGTTCATGAGTATTCCAACGGCCGCGAGCCACGATGGTATCGCTAGCCCGTATGCTTCCATCAAAGGTGGGCCCAAGCCCTACTCGATCCGGGCGCAGGCCCCGATCGCTATCATCGGCGATATTGGTGTGATTGCGGATTCGCCGTATGACCTGCTCGCGGCGGGGTGTGGGGATATCGTTGCAAAGTTCAGTGCGGTGAAGGACTGGCAGCTTGCTCACAAGTTGAAGAACGAATACTATGGGGACTACGCTGCCGAGCTGGCCTTGATGAGTGCGGAACTGGTTACGAAGAATTCGAAGGAGATCGTTGAGCGCAGCAAGGAAGGAGTTCGCACGGTTGTGGAGGCGTTGATCAGTTGTGGTGTCGCGATGAGCATCGCTGGTAGTTCGCGGCCTTGTAGTGGTGCGGAGCATTTGTTCAGTCATGCTCTGGATATTGTGGCTGGTGAGACGAGCCTGCACGGCGGGAGGACGGGCGTGGGAGCGGTGATGTGTGCTTATCTTCACGGGTCCAACTGGGAATCGATCAGGGAGTTTCTCCAGGAGATTGGGGCGCCGTCTACTGCTAAGGAGTTGAAGGTTTCACCGGAACAGGTTGTCAAGGCGTTGACGATGGCTCATAGTCTGAGGCCGGAGAGGTACACGATCCTCGGCGAGACCGGGGTCACTGAGGCAGCGGCGGAGAAGGTTGCCCGTGCGACTGGTGTAATAGGATAGTCCGCGTTGAAGTGTACCGCGCGCGCCTATGCGATTCAGGGCCTCGTCAAGTATCATGGCTTAAGGAACACGAAGCTCCGGATACCCTACCATGACAGCATCTCTGTCTGTATGAAATCGCTGGATACCGTTACCACGGTGGAGACCGGGATTACCTTCCCACGGGACCGGATACGAATCAACGGGGCTGTTCCAACGACGGGCGAAGAGGCGAGGGCGCGTATTATTATCGATAAACTCAGAGAAATCGCAGGAGAGAAGACTCAGGTCAGGGTTGAGTCGAGGAACGCGAGTGTCAGAGGGAAGGGTCTGGGCTTCTCCGCGTCTGGTTTTGCCGCTCTGGGCCTCGCAACGTCGAAGGCTCTGGGGCTCAGTCTGGAGCCTCGGGAATTGTCCGAGATCGTTAGGCTCGGAGCCGGGTCTGCCGCGCGGAGTCTCGTGGGCGGATTCTCGATATGGTATGCGAACCGGGATGGACGATCGTACGCGGAGCAACTTGCGTCTGCGAATTCGATCAGGTTGAGAACGCTAATTGTCCCCGTGCCGTCCTCCATAAAGACGGACAAGGCTCACGCGGACGTGTTGACGTCTCCGTTCTTCAAGGCTAGGCTAGCGTATGTGAAAGGAGTGCTTCAGAGGATGAGGCGTGCTATAGAGAGGAAGGATGTCCCGGAGATCAGCAGACTGGCCGAGGTTGACACGCTGAACTTGCATGCGATTACGATGACCGGCAAGCTAGGCACGGTACTCGTCAGCCCGTTGTCAGTCAGGATCATTGACGAGGTTCGCAGGCTCCGAGACGAGGAAGGAGTGTCAGTCTGGTATTCTCTCGACACTGGACCCTCGGTTTTCATCAACACGACAGCCAAGGCGGCCTCGAAGGTTGAGAGGAGACTCAGAGGATTGTCTGACGGCGTGATTCCGTCGGATCCGGGAGGACCTGCAGAGATTGTCGGTCACCACCTTTTTTAGATGCTGAGCATGGAAAAAGTGTCGAATCTGAGGGAGGCGATCCAGGACGAGGAAACTTGCGGTCCTTACGTTCGTGACACTCGATGGTGTCATGCAGGCTCCTGGAGGCCCTGAAGAAGACCCATCGGGCGGATTCAAACACGGCGGCTGGGTTGCTGGCTACTGGGACGATGTGTTAGGCAACGTGATGACCGAGCAGATGAAAGGGCCTTTCGACCTTCTCTTGGGGAGGAAAACCTACGAACTATTCGCGGCCTTCTGGCCTCACGCTGGCGCTAAGGACCCAGGCGCGAAAGAATTGAACAGTGCCAAGAAGTTCGTCGTGTCAAAGACGTTGAAGAAGCTTGACTGGGCCAATTCCCAGCTCGTCCCGGGCGACGTTCCCCAGGAGATCAGGAAACTAAAAGGGCAGAGTGGCCCAGAACTTCAGGTTCACGGCAGCGGGAACATGATTCAAACACTCCTGAAGAACGACCTTATTGACGAGTTTCGCCTGAAGATTTTCCCCATCACGCTCGGCGACGGCAAACGCCTGTTCGCTGAAGGAGCGATGCCGGCCGGGTTCAAGCTCATCGACTGCAAAACCTCGACGAGAGGGGTTATCGTTTCCAACTACAAGCGCGAGGGAGAAGTGAAGACCGGGTCGTTTGCCCAACAACGACCGTAGTAGGCTCGCGGTTGGTTGTCGCCTATTTTCTTGATACGACCAGATCTCCGGTTGCAGTAAGGGCTCTGAAACTGTTCAGGGTGACCCATTTGCTCGGCTTCCAGAGCTCTTCAACATCCACCAGCGCTTTCCTCTTGGTTTTTTGAGCCTCTGGCTCGCGGGACCAGTCTCCCTCCAACAACCACTTCCCGTCTGGAGATCGCTTGGATAAGACGAGGTGTACTGCGTCTCTAACCCGCTCGTCGTCTCCATATCCCAATTTTGCGAGGACCCTCAGTCCGTGCAACGCATCGTAATAGTAGTACATTGGAAAGTGGAACGCCGCGGCGAATGGTAAGCTGTGTTTCCAATGGTGATGGTCACTCTTGTAGACTCGGTGCATCAACAAGAATTCCGCTCCCTGTTCGGCGGACCGTTTCATCTTTCGTGTCCACTTTGCACGAGGAATCTCTGAGTAGGCCCAGAGTGGCTCGATTGTTGACATGAAGCTGCTGTGCTTCACCTTCTTCTCGGGGTAGTTGCAGTTCCAGCCTCCATCGTCGAGTTGATGCTCAGGCATCCAATCAATCGCCTTCCTGACCCTCCTGTCATCTCCGTAGTCGAACATGAGCAGAGTCCGGATCATGTTGCCTGTGAGGCAGGGCTCCTCCCATCGTACCGCCTTTGCCCTAGGGTGCCGCCTTACGTAGCGCCTAACATCTATGGGGCTGGGACATGTGAAGGCGCCGTTGTCTAGCTGGTGGAGGTCCAGAAATGTCTCGGAGGCTTGCTTAACGCCCTCGTCAGGGATGAGCCCCATTTCACCGAGAAGCATTAGGGGCCAGACCGTGGATGTCCACTTTGGAGTGTAACACGTATCTTTCGGTGGCCAATATCCCTCCTTTGTCCGGGCTCTGAGAAGCTTTCGAACAGGAGAATATTTTCTGATCTCCTCCCTTGTCTCGAGCACTTCCTTACTATTTGGAGATCGTCCGAGGATGTCTCGAAGAGCGAAGAATCGGATAGGAGGATCTTCTCGCTCAAGGAGCCAATCCAGGCCTGCTGTCTTCATTGTGCGCGAGGAGGCATAGTAGACCTATCAAGATTTCCCCCGTCAACGAGAAACGTGGACAACCTACAGCTTACATGATGATACGCAGTCTTTTCCTTATATTGCTCGCCGCTTCAGAACCCGCACTTGATGAGCGTAGAAAAGATCCTCACTAAACACCCGCAGGGCAAGAGCGGGAAGAATATCACAAAGCAAAACTACGAAACGCTCAAGAAGGCAATTCTATCCGCGCTTCGAAAGAGAGAACTCACGCACACACAGAACTATTTGATGAACTCGAAAGGTGTCTGCATCCCAGCTTTTCAGGGAACATTAGTTGGTACGGAGAAACAGTCAAGCTGGACCTGGAAGCTCGAAAGACAATCGAGAGAATCGGTTCGAGACCTGAAAAGCTACGTCTGAAACGACTGAAGCATCGCGATAATCCGGCCCATGGACACTTGTCCAGACCGCTCACCCGTTTCTCATCTGGCCGATCGCGGATCCGACAGGACGGCCGTATCACTATCGTCTGGTCTTAGGTGTGAATGCAATGATCGGGATGATCCGCTTCGTCTTTTGTTGGTACTGGGCGAACTGAGGGTAGAGTGAGGATTGTTGTTTGTAAAGTCGGTCGTGTTCCGCGCCGGTAACTTCCTCCGCGCGTACGTCGATCGTCTCAGTCCCGACTTCGATCTTTACGTCGGGGTGAGCCTTGAGGTTGTGGTACCAGTCGGGGTTAGTGTCGGCTCCACCCTTGGAGGCGAATACGAGATAGCGGTGGCCGTCCTTGAGATACATTACCGGGTTAGTCCGGGATTTGCCGGTGCGGGCGCCGGTGTGATTGATTAGTAATATGGGTGCGCCCTCGAACATTCCGCCTACCTTTCCACGGTTCTTGCGGAACTCAGCAATTACTCCTGTATTCCAATCGCTCATCGTGATCTGCTTCGGTGTACCGTAACGGATAGTAGTTATTGACTATTATCATTGAGAAACCAGTCACGTCGACGGAAACGCTCATTTCTGGCCGGTTGAATGCGTTCAGAATAATGCGTTGCAGAATCTGCAGAGAGAAACTACCCCGCAACACATTTAGGTGGTGGAGACAGTCGCACTACCGATCGATGCATGCCGATTACGCAAGGTGGATCGGGCGCTGGTACAGAAACCTCTTTGCTCTACTCGTGCCTTTCCTTCTCGCTTTCATCCTGACAGAGTATCTATGGATTACTTATGGAGGATTGTACGCTGTGATAGCGGGCGTTACTTTCTTTCTGTTCCTTGCTTTTTGTGTCTATGAAATCGGTTACCTCTTCCGCAGAACTTCCCGACGTTATGCGCGCGACTGGAAGGAGCAGCATCCCTCACACTAGGAAAAGTATTCTGAAATTGCAGCGCGGTTCGCGTGGAGCTTACCCCTTTAGTCTAGGATTTGGGTTCGATCAATCGACGAGTTCTCCGTTGCTTGCGTTTACTGCTGTTGCTGTTATTGCGCTTGCGTAGTCCGACGCTATGAGAACGGCTGCGTTTGCCACCTCTGGAAGTAACGGGGCCCGCTTTAGTGCTGTATTCTGGGCTTCCGAGTCGGCAATCGCCAGAAACGTAGTTCCTCTTAGCTTGGCAAGATGGGTGAAGACTGCGTGGAGAACGGGGTTGTCAGGGGTGCCGCCAGTTCTGAGACAGACGACTCGGACCCCCCGAGGACCGACCTCGAAGGCCAGTTGCCTACAGAGAGCCTCGACAGCTGCTCCTTGAACTGAGAATCCTCCCATGTTTGGTCTTGGTAATCGTGCGTTAGGAGCGGTGAGCCCCAGGATGACACCGCTACCCTGCTTCTCCATTACGCGGGCTGCGGCGGTCATGGTGATGAAGTACGATCTCACGCGGTTGAAGGCAGCATCTGTGAATCGTTGTTCGGACAACTCAGTCAGCTTCGAGCCCATCGCGACGCTTGTACCTATGAGGTTGAAAGAAATGTCAAGTTTTCCTGCTTTAGCAACAACCCGTTGCAGATGCGCTTCGACTGACTCTGGACTGAGTGCGTCGACTTTTGAGACCTCTGCAACTCCACGAGCACTTGAGATTTCCCGGGCAATAGGATTCAGCGAGTTTTCTGTTCGGCCGGTGAGAAAGACCGTAGCTCCTTCTCGGGCGAATGCTTTTGCGACGGCCGTTCCTACCCCACCAGCCGCTCCATAGATTACTGCGACCTTCCCGTCCAACAACTTCAGACCTTGAATCTGATGAGAGCCTGTAGCCGACATGATGACTCGGATAGTCATATGGAGGGTTAAGCGTTGCCAGGCCGCTCGTGAGGAGAGTCTCTCTTAACCGCTGAGTCTCATTTGAACGGAACTCCATAAAAGGCCGGAATCTGTAGAGGAAGGATGAGTCAGACTCGGGATATCCTTGGTCATGAGGACTTTTGATCACTATCAGACTGAGGTCTTCCGTCTCTATCTAGAGAAGAAATACGCAGACTCACTCAAAGTTGCATTAGAAGCAGCAGAGCAATTCCGGGACAAGACCGCACGCACAACTTTCTGGATCGCATGTCTGAACGCCAGACTTGGGCGGCTCGACGAAGCACTGGAAGCACTGGATGAAGGTCTCAGGAAAGGTGCTTGGTGGCATGAAGATACCCTAAGCGACGCTGATCTAGACCCGATCCGTCGAACGCCAGAGTTCGATCGGATCAGGAAGGAATGCGAGCATCTCAAATCCGTATCGGCAAAAGTTGCCAAACCTGACTTATTGGTAATGGATCCCAGAGTTTCCGGTAGAGAATCTTGGCCCCTCTTGATAGTGCTCCATCAGCGCGGGGGAGATAGTCCCAGCCAGACTAGCGGTGAGTGGTCTTCTGTTCTACAAAAGGGCGTTGGTCTTGCTGTGCCGTGGTCGTCCCAAGTGTATGATCCAGACCGACGATGCTGGGACAACCTTGAGATCGCAGAAAAGGACATGATGTGGACGTATTCACAGCTAAGCAAGCACAAAGGTGCCGACTTGAAGAAGGTCATCTTCGGAGGATTCTCTCAAGGAGCCGCTGTCGCGATATACGTGTCACTGAAGAAGATTCTTGCTTGCAAGGGATTCGTTGCTGTGGCGCCATCTGATTGGGTGGTATCGGAACCCCAGCGCGCAGCAGAACGGGACCGTCCCAGTCCAGCATTCACGTCGTTCGTACAATCGAGCAGGGCCGATGGAGTCCGAGGCTGCATATTCGTCGGCGAGAATGATCCTTTTCTGAGGAAGATGGAATTCCTGAAAGAAGAGATGGTCGACAGGGGCCTAGAATGCAAGTACTCAGTAGAGACAGGTAGAGGACACGAATATCCCCTGAATTTCGAAGAGAAACTAGCCGAATCTTTGGGCTTCATTCTGAATAGATGACTAAGCTCCGGAAGCTGCTTGCAGTTTCACTAAATGTATAAGATTCAAACCTGATTCTAGTGACTATTCTTGGATAGACTGGGCTGGCGCAGCGGGTACGAGAGAATCAAGACAGGTCCAAGCCCGGAAGACAACGCGCTTTTACAATCGACAAGAGAACTTTCAGCGCAATTCCAGATGCCGTTCTGGTACAGGCAGATTCTCTGGGGAAGACTCGACCGCTATAACAGCACAGGCTGGGTGATATCAAAACCAATAATCCTCTCTAAAGAAACTGTTACTGTTCCAGGGTCGCTTCCCGTGGCTGAACTTATGCTGCCAGAATTCCTGAAGGGAAAACTTTCACTGAATGAATGGAGGATTCTCATCGCATTGCACATGGTGAGATTCAAGACCTACAATCAAGGAAGGATGAGCAGGCTCCTCGGTAAAATCGCTCTAGCCCCCCGCGGACTATTCTTCCTCCTGCTATTCTACATCCCTGCTGCAGCATCCGGAGGATTGTCAGGTCCCATTCTCTACTTCCCGAGTCCCATATTTCTTATCGCTGCACTGTGGATCAGGAGGTCTCTGAGAAGATCTCTGAAAAGACGGGAGTTCGAACTGGACAGGAACGTGGCCAAACAGCTCGGAACCCTGCAAGTATCACAGGTTCTCGAAAAAGTAGAGAATCTGGATCAGAAACGAATACCAACAGACATACGGTTGTTCCTTCTGCCATATGTTGCATACTGGAACCCGAGCATCAAGGAAAGAATTGGAGAGCTGAGCAAACCACACCTTCAAGACCTTCCAAGATGGTCTAGGATTCCGAGAATAGGCCTCCGCGGACGAGTGATTATCGTTCTTGTGGGCTTCGGTACTTTCTGGGGCTCAGGACTGGTCGAGGGAAACATCTACGCCCGAGGTCAAACCACGGTCGTTTGCATGGACACTACCTGCTCAGCCCTTGTCGTTATCGCCGCTGTCGGATACTGGATGGCTATTATCGGCGGCATAAGCATCATAGTATGGATAGCCAGACGATTCTTCTAAACTAGAGGAAGAGCAAACCGCCCAGAGCTCGTCCGGATGATCATCTTTGATGTGGGTGAAGTAGTATCTAGTTTCAGCGGCAATTATTGGACGTGATCTTGGGTCTCCCTACCGCTGGCTCCTTGAGTATCTTCTTTTTTCTCGCTTGAGACGTTGAGACTCGACGCCGCCCGCGTGAACACTTTCAGTCTTTCCTTTGCGAGGCTTGCTAGACTTGACCATTGCAGTTTGTCGCTCTCGGCTCTCCTGCCAAGCTCCTGACTAAAAAAAGTGCTGCGTCTGGGAACCCTCGACTGATAGCTTCTTAAGTGCCGATAGGGCTAGTGGAGCGATGTTAAACGTAGAAAAAGTTCTGAAAGACCTGAACCTTAGACTGGCCCGTTTTGGGGATTCCGATGTTGCGACCGCAAGATCTCCCTTGTCCTACGAGATTGATGGATCGGAAGCTCACCGACTCCACCGCGAGATTGCGGCCAGACTGGGCTTCAAGATAGAGTAGACTTCCGATGCCCCGTTCCTTATGGAACGGTACTTCTACCCTCGACGCCTAACCTAGCTTTCGAACAATCAACGAGAACAGCCAGTCAAAATTCAAAAGCTCCCGTCCTCATTCAGGATAAGAGGTAGAATCTAGTTGCGGAGCGCCCAGTCCATCGCACGACGATACAGTCCCATCTCAACCAGGCGACTCTGACCAACATTCACTCTGCAACCCTCAAGTAATTCTTACCGTCCTCCGTTTCGGTCCTGACCTCTAGTTTGCGGCCTGTCTCCATAGGAGATGGCTGTCCCCGAACTCGTGCCATAGATACCGGTTTCGGATTGCGTCGGCGTATGCCCTCTTGACCATGCCGAGGCCCACAATAGCGCAGAGCATTGCAAGATGGCTCGTGACAGGATCGTGTAATCCCGTGAGAAGCCCATCGATAGCATGAACGCCGTTTGCTGGATTGATGTAGAGACCAGTTGCGCCAGAGCAAGCGCGGACACCCTTAGGTGTCCAGGCAGTCTCAAGAGCACGGACTACGGTAGTGCCGACAGCGATGACGCGGCCGCCGTGGGCGTGCGTTGCATTGACAGCGTTCGCTGTCGCTTCTGGGACTCGGAAAATCTCAGGGTAAAGAACCTGGTGCTCTACAACATCATTCTCGATCTCTAAGCTGGAGACTCCGGTGTGAAGAATCACTCCGGCTATACCGATGCCATGTGCACGGAGTAAGTCGCGGACGTGTCTTGTGATGGGGCGCGCTGCGCTCGGCATCTCGACGCTCCCTGGAAATCGAGAGAATAGAGTCTGATAGTTTGGCATTGGATAAGCTGGAGCGTAGCTGTAATGGATGGGCTCGCCGTATTTGGCCATTAGAAGGCTTGCTGGCGTGTCGAACCGTACGAAGCGGAGTCTCGAGATTCCAGGATACTGCTGGAGCACATGGGCTGTTGCCTCACCGATCTTGAGGTTTTCCGCCTCAATGAGCGGGAGCGGACCCGGTCTTGACGCGGTCCATCGTGGCTCCGCGAGCCAGAGGTCGTCAGCGAATCGGGTCGAGAGGTTAAGCCGGATCTCACCAAGACGGCCTGTCGCCGGGAGGCTCGCTGGTAGAGTTGCGCTCTCGTTGACAACCAGCAAGTCTCCAGACTCTAGAAGCCACGGCAGGTCAGTGAACGCGTGGTGAGTTTCGCCATCAAGTCTTGAAACCATTAGGCGGACATCGTCCCGGTCGTGTCCTCGTGTTTCAGGTGGTTCTGAGGCGAAGAGTTCGGTCGGACGGTCGAACAGGAGTTCGGACCGGTTCAAGCTGGAATCTCCCAGAGTGTTCCTTGAGCTTGGTAGCGCATTCCTGTGATTCGCGCTGGGTCTTGGCTGACAAGCCAGGCCCAGAAAGGAAGCGTCACTTCAGGGAGGGGACGGTCGGAGATGTCTTCACCCGGAAACGCGTCTTGTTGCATACGGGTCCGCATGTCTCCTGGGTCGACGCTGACGACGGAGACGTGGCGAGGTCTAAGCTCTGCCGCGAGCGTTTTTGAGGCGAGGTCGAGGGCTGCCTTGCTTGATCCATAGATTCCCCAGCGCTCGTAGCCCTCTTGGCTCGCGTCGCTCGAAATATTCACGATAAGTCCTCGAGTCTTTTCAAGCTGGGAGAGCGACTCTTGGATTAGGGCTATCGGGGCTACGAGATTTGTTTCAAGCGTCAATCGAAAACGGTCAAGGGAGGCCGAGACAAGTTCAGGACGCGGGATCTCACCGAGATCAGAAGCATTGTTCACAAGCAGGGCCAAACCACCCATTGCTCCCGTTTGTTGCACCAAACGGGTTCTGTGCGCGGGGTCTGTAATATCGCCGGAAATCGCGACGAGTCTCACGCCAGTACCGTCCAGCGACTTAGAAACTTCGTGGAGCTCGCTGGAGGTCCGCGCTGTGATGACCATGTCGTATCCCTGGCCCGATAGGAAAGTGGCCAGAATGCGGCCGAGGCCACGGCCGGCGCCTGTTACAAGGGCGATACCCTTCATCCTGGAGTCCTTCTTTTTGGCGTGACTAGGAATCGGCAGACGTTTCCGCCTGCGACGACTCGATGTGTCGTCTCAACATTCGCGTCGAGAACCTTTCGGAATAGCTCGTTCTCGATCGTGCATGCTTCCCAATAGTTCTCGGCGACGGCCAGAATCGGGCAGTTGTGTTCTAGGATCTCAAATTTTGCGGGTCCTGCTCGGTGATCTTCCGCCATGTAGCCTTCTCGATCCCGAAGTCCCGCTAGCTGGTGGACGCGCTCGGCCAGGGTCTCAGCTTTCACCTGATCACGGTATCCCGTGAGTGTTTCGGTTTGTCGGCGGCGGAGTGCTTCTTCTACGCCCTTTCGTCCGAGCTTTTCCTCAATGTATGCCAGGGCAGCGCAGGTTACTCCTGCGTAAGCTCTTGGGAATAGTGAGGTTGCGCTAGGTGCGAGCCGCAGGGCTAGGCGGGGCCGGCCCGTTCCGCCTCTGACCGGTATGCGCTCGATCAGACCTCGATCTTCGAGTTCTTGGACGTGTTTGTGAACCCCCATTTTAGAGATGTTTAGTCTGTCGGCGAGGGTTTGGAGGTCAGTCTGGCCCTCTCGCTTGAGGATCAGCAGGATCTGTCGCTTGGTGGACCCGAAGGCTGGATTGTCGGCTGGAGGATCGGGTAATGGAATGCTCATTCTGTTATCTGTTGACTAGGAAAGTATTTCAACTTGCGGGTTTACAAAGTTTCTCAACCACCATGTTGCACGATGCTCTTCGTACAGAAGGCGTGATCTCTCCATCCGCAAGAAAAGAGATAGAATCTAGTTGAGCAGAAACTGAATAGATTGAATTGATCCCTTTGCATTAACAGGGCAGCCGCTTGCCAGCACTCAGCAACTACGTTACCAAAACAGCATTAGTTAGAATCAGACGGATGCTGCTGTTCACAAATATTCTCCAAACGTTGGGCTGTGTCATTTGCGTCTCAGCGTTCATTCTGACAACAGAAACGTCTACGAACACTTCAACAAACCATTCCCCTTTTTCACTTTCCATTCAGATTGTAAGTCTCGGTTCCTATCTAGCGATACCAATCAGTTCTGTAGCTCTTGCATTCCGGAAGGATCCCACGGAGGGTTCTTTGCTGATTTCCCAGTTATTGTCGGGTCTTGGTATCGGCATGGGTGTCGTTCCAATCATTGCGATTTTCCAAAACTACTTGGACCCGACGTTGCCTCTCTTCTTCGCTTCTGGCTACTTGACCAATGTTCCCGCTTACATATGTAGAACCGTCCCGCAGATGTACATTTGGCAGCGGAAGAGACGAGGCGCCCCGGTTGGGGACTGGGGCAATCTGAATGGTATACGGATTGACATGCAGGATAGCAAGAGTGCTCGATTCTTTCTCTACTTGGTTTTCTTCGGAATAATGGCTTCGCTCATTCTCACAAGCCTAGCACTCTCGTCGCCCAATCTGATCGTTTGGTTTCCATTTGTGATCTTGGTCTCTGTCTCCTTGATTGGCTTGATAGTTTACCTACAAGGTGGCAAGAGTGGATGGCAACCGGTGATTCTTGACACTTATGAGAATAAGACAATGTGGTGGTACAACGCTCAAGGATCTCTGACATCCGTTCTCTTGAAGAATCCGTATGTCGCGTTTCAGGATAACCTAGTCAAAATATCGCTGGTTAAGGGGGGTCTGCCGACAAACTTACGTTTCCACTCTCAAGCAGATCTAGATCACTTCCTTGCGACTACCGGGCTGAGCGGACCGACACATTACTAGGTGCCCAGATTTCACGGGAGATGGAAAGGAGAAGCAATATCCTGCAAGTTCCTTCCAAATTGTGTCTCCCGGAGCGCGAATTGGTCGTCGCGGGCTTCTTCCAAACTACCCTAGTTTTGTAGACAATCTGGTCACCACTCTCTCTTTTTCAGACATAAGAGATAGAATCTAGTTGAGCAGCCGCCAAACCCATGTCCGCCAAAGCAGCATTACCCCAGAACCAGTCCGGATCCAAGGCCCTGCCACCGTTGCCGAACGCGGACAAGTACGCTACCATTGTAACGCGGTTCGCGCCGAACCCGGATTTTGTCTTGCACCTGGGTTCGATCCGGGCGATAATCCTCTCCCACGATTATGCGCGAATGTACAAGGGGCGCTTTCTCCTGCGGTTTGACGATACTGATCCACGGCTGAAAAAGTCGGCGCTTGAGTATTATGATCTGATCAGGGAGGATGTTCGCTGGCTGGAATGCCAGTGGGACGCCGAGTACATTGCCAGCGACAGGATACCAGTCTACTACGAGCATGCTGAGAAGGTTCTCAAATCAGGAGACGCATACATCTGCACCTGTACTCCCGACAATTTCCGTCTCAACGTAAACGCTGGTAGAGCGTGTCCAGATCGCGCCAAGAGCCCGGAGCAGAATCTCGCTGATTGGGCGAAGATGTTGAATGGAGGGTTTAGTGAGGGAGAGGCGGTACTACGGATAAAGACAGATCTGGCTCATCCGAACCCAGCGGTCAGAGACTGGCCGGCGCTCCGAATTATCGATCCCGTGAAGTATCCTCATCCTAGGATCGGCTCAAAGTACCGGGTCTGGCCCCTGTTCAACTTTGGATCGGCAATCGATGATCATCTGCTCGAAGTGAGCCACGTCATCCGGGGAAAGGAGCACCTGACAAACGCCCTGCGAACTGAGTATCTGTACAAGGCGTTGGGCTGGAATCTTCAGGAGTATGTGCATTATGGACGGTTGAAGACGACTGATATCAAGCTCAGCAAGTCGTTGATGGTCAAGGAGATCGAGGAGGGTCTCGTAGACGGCTACTCAGACCCGAGACTTCCGACGCTGGCTGCTCTTCGTAGGAGAGGATATGTTCCGAGTGCGTTGAGGAAGATTGTCTACGAGATGGGTCCCAGACCAGTTGATGCGACGCTCAGCTGGGACAATGTGAACGCGACGAACCGGAAGGAGATCGACAAGATCGCTCACAGGTACAGCTTCATCGCAAACCCGATGACAATAACGGTCTCAGGAGTCGACCGGACGTATGATGCGCATCTGCCCTTACATCCAGAAAGAAAGGATCTCCCGGATAGAATCTTCAAAGTGGTCCCAAAGAACGGCTCAGCCAACCTATTGATCTCTTCATCCGACACTGATCTTCTCAGAAAGAGCAATGTGGTCCGGCTGATGGAACTGTTCAATGTCGAAATCAAAAACGTAGAGAACAACTCGATAGAGGCCGTATTCCATAGTCAGGATTACATGAAAGCACGAGAGGTCAAAGCGCCACTAGTCAACTGGCTACCAAGCGAGAACAACATGATCGGAGAAGTAGTAATGCTTGACGCATCTAGAACGAAGGGTCCGGTCGAGACGAACATTCGTCAGGAGAAGGTGGGGAGCATTATCCAGATGGTAAGATTCGGATTCGGCAGAATCGACTCCATCGACAACGACCACGTAACAGTCTATTACGCCCACCGGTAAACCAACTATGGTCTCGTTTTCACAGATCGCCTGGAACGTAGACTAGTTCGAGCTTTATCCGGTCGGGGTCCTCAAAGTAGACCGCGTAGTAGCCCGGATCATAACCTTCCCACTCCTTAGGCCCACCGTAGAGCGTCGGAA
>Ga0209239_1000625_pt1 | contig 20352 bp, 13 predicted proteins | sample GraSoi013_2_20cm_FD_185824 | JGI IMG/M metagenome (GOLD analysis project Ga0209239, IMG submission 185824) | Grasslands soil microbial communities from the Angelo Coastal Reserve, California, USA - Sample 10_02_2013_2_20cm (SPAdes) (version 2) | ecosystem: Environmental > Terrestrial > Soil >...
GCATGAGTTATCGAGGCACCTGTTCCAGTCGAACCGTCTCCAAACGACCAGCTGAACGAGTATGGACTCGTCCCACCGCTAGCCGATCCTGTGAAGGTTACTTGCTGTGCAGTCTGAGGCGCAGAAGGACTGTAGGTGAAGCTTGCAGTCAGTGCAGGCGGTGGACTGGACACGATCACGGACTGTTGGGATGTTGCCGTCTGTTGCGGTGAACTGCTATCCTTAACGGTCAGAATCACGGTGAAGCTCCCGGCTGATGAGTAAGCGTGTGTAGCAGACGAGCCTGTCCCTGTGGATCCGTCACCGAAACTCCAATTGAAACCATAGGGAGTCGTCCCGCCACTAGCAGAGACGGTGAACGTCACCTGCTGGCCTACTTGAGGCGAAGAGGGACTATAGCTGAAAGTCGCAGAGAGCGGATGTCCAAAGAATTCAGTCATAGGTGTAGCTGAGCCGTCGTGGGAGGTTAGACTCGGCAAGTTCCAGTTTACTTCGACCGTTCGGGTCCACGAATAGTGGTTGTAGAGATTTGTCGTTCCAAAGCTAGCTTTAGCCAATCGGCCTGCCCAGACAGCGTAGACACAGTCCTCACCGCTCCCGTTGAGAGGACAGAACCCGTTACCCTCGTCAAATACAACGAACAGCGCGGACCTCTGTGTTGTGAAAGTTGCACTACTCAGGATGTTTGGAATGAGACTTTTGAGATAACCATCGCCAAACGAGACGGAAGAAGAACAGATACCGGTGAAGCCGTGCATATTATCGCAGTTGTTGGGCGTGAGCCACATGAAGCTCGGAGCAGAAGCAGAGCTGAGATCATTGATGAGAACGCAGTCAGTCACAGAACAGCCAGTGGGGTTGGCGAGAACAATATTCGAACAACGCGTAGGACTGTTAACAATGTCGCTGAAGGCTACGAACGGGTTATGCTCAGGAGTATACGGCTGATGATACGTCAAGTCACAACCGCTCGACATCCCTTGGTCTTCCATGTAGCCCTTCCAAGTCAAACCAGCAGACTCAAGCCTGTCAACGAGATTAGGCCCTTTGAAAGGCCACGGACAGCCCGTAGAGCTGCAGTTATCCGTCGTTCCCCCTATCATCGCGATATAGTCAGCCTGGCTATAATGAGTCACACCCAGATAGTGCGAGCCGATAGCGTAGCTATTGGCAAAGCTGGCCATGTAGGTAGCACCCATGGTCGTAAGACATGGGGGTGGGCTGTCACCACAGATATCATAGATTCCATGATCCTCCATAATCACAACCACGATATGATCGAAGTATGTGCCGGACGGAGGAGCAGCCTGAGTTGATGGACGGGCTGGCCTTGCTATCTGCGGGACGCTGGCGATGCTCAAGCTCATCGTCAGCGCTAGTAGAACCAGTGAAAGGATGAGAGTTGCGCGCTTGCTTTTCAAGAGCACAAGCTACCTCGATGTTTCTCCCCTGGCGGCGATGACAAGAAATCCATGACAAGACTCTGTAGCGATCTTCGCGGCTTGAAGTGTCAGTAGAAATCCCTCAAGGATCACATGAATCGTAGATAGGACAGACATGAGCGTTGAACTAACGCCTACTTGAAGGAGCGAATACTTGAGCGGCGTGTCTACAACTGTTGAAGATTGAGTGGCTAGGCTACTTTCTCACACTTTTGCCACCAAAAGTGTGCGCTTCAAACACATGCCACCAAGCTACAAAGTATATAGAAATCTATCTCAAATAGTTGCAGACAGGTTTAACACTCGCCCAGTGCGAAACATGGCCTAAGGACCGTCGAAGCTTTAGGCTTCGGAAAAACAACGGCACGCCTCTGCCGACAAGCTCAACATACCCTATGAAGCTGTACTTTCTCATCCAGGACACCTCGGCGATTCTTAATCCGCTGACCAAATGACCTCTCGATGCGTATCGATCTCTTCACCGAGAGCGACGCAAGAAAGTTGTGATGATTCCGGGCACCGAAAACTGCGGAACCTGTTAGGAGAACATGCTCAGCATGCGCCGAGATTTCTGAAAGCATAGTCGTCCACAGATCCGACGTGCTAGTTGGATACTGTATAAGTTGCTTGATTCTGACGGAAAGTTCGAATGAAATCGCGAGTTTCTAGAGTGGGACATAGTATCGGAAAGGCTTACAGTCTGCTTGTAGCCCTGATCTTACTGTAGGAGCACTCTCATGACTCTCGCTCGGCCGATCCTTCTCTACGACAATGACTGTGGGATATGCTCCCGGTTCGCCCATATCGCGGGAAGAACCTCCAAAGGTTGGATCGACACCGTAGGCCTCTTCACCCTGCGCGGAATGAGAATCAAGTCTGACTTCTTCAATCCGGAGGATCGTCCTGATGATAATTTCTGGCTCCTCGTCGGAGATGAAGGGTATGGAGGGAGAAGCGGTCTACTACCGCTCGCGCGAGAGATAGTTAGAGGGCTGGTCCTATGAGCGAGAGAGAAGGAGAATCGTGCACTCGACCCAAGAGCGCCGTGAGCAGAATCCTTGGCACCTTGCGTCGGGGCAGAGTGGTCCGGAGAAAGACCGGCTCCTAAGAGTGGAAACTGGAACGCGATGGGCTGATAGACAATCGCAGTTCTTGTGAGAAATAAGGCCAGAATCAGCCCCCTGATCCGCAATCTTGGACGGTCATTTCAGATGAAGCCCGGTTCAAGCTTGCAATGATACAGATCGGATGCTTCCCGAAAAACGGCTGATCAGCCATTTATGAATGACATGTCTAGAATCTCGCCCAAAACTGTTTCAGACACAAATGGGACCTTCCAGAATTCGCAAAAATATTTCCCGCGACACGGAACAGCATCTTTTCGCCCGGCCCCGAAAGGATCTGGGAACGCGTAGACTGTACCCGTTTTCAGCGAGACCAGCCAGGAACAAGCCCTGATCAGGAATCCGGGCAGGCGATTTGAGATCACGCATTATGAACGTTGACCTGCACGTTGAGCTACACGCTATCAAAAACAGCCGACCTGCTGATTCTGCCCCTTATTTCACAAGACTCGCCCGGTTCAGCTTCAACTGGCGGGCCCCTTCCAAAAAATCTCAAAAGTAGTTGGTCCCCGCGACGCAGAGTGCGGAGTCTGGGAAGGTTAGGAGACTACTACGTGGTCGATGTCGAAGTATCGTTTTACGAGTAATCGCGTCTTGTCGATGGTCCTTCCATTCTTGCCGATCGCAATAGCCTTGTCGCGTGGATCTACTTCGACCACGACGATCTTCTTGTCCGGCCTCTCAGTCACCCGGACCTCCTTCAGACGTGCTGGCGCCAAGCTATTCCTAATCAACGCCTCAGGAGTCTCAGCGTACTCGACAACTTCTATTTGGCGGCTGGTCATACGCCGCAGCATGTTGATGTTCTTCCCGCCCTTCCCGATCGCGAGGCCCATGTCGCCCGGCTTCGCGACGAAAATTATCCTCTCCAGTTTCTCGTCAATAATACAGTCTTGAGTTGTAGCGCCGGTGATACTTTCGAACAGGGCCATGTATTTCATCTCCTCGCTCGTCAGCTTGATCTTGGGCTGGAGCATCACTTTTTCTCAGCGACCAGTTTCAAGACTTCAGAATCCCCCGGCTCTCTAACGACAATCGCGGAGACCGGAAAGGGCTTTTCACAGACAGCTCCTAGATCTAGACTGGAACCGGGAAAAACGTAGACTGGAATCTCAGACTGTCCGGCGTTGTGAAGAATATCGTCCCGCTCGGCCTCACGAATGTTCTTCGCCAGAATAATCATCTTCGCCCGGGCAAACCCGGAGCTGACTAGCGCATCCTTGCTTCCAAACCCGACCTTACCAGTCTTCACAGCCATGCGTATCTGCTTGTTAATGTCGACCAGAGCCTACTTCCCTCCCTTCCGCGGCATCATCATGGACACCTCTATCAGCCCAGTGCCCATAGGTATCTGCTGGCCAACAATCACGTTCTCCGCCACACCACGCAGAGTATCAGTAATACCCTTGACCGCCGCATCCACGATCGTCGGGATCGTAATCTCAAACGCTGCCTTTGCTAGAGTGCTAGCCTTCTCGCCGCTGACACCGTGACGCCCCACCTGCAACACATCACCCGACGAGGTCATCATATCCGCGACAAGCATCACATGCCGAACATCAACATCCAGCCCCTGCTCCTCCAAGACCCCCAGCGCCTCCTTGACAATGACGTTCCGGGCTGCCTCTATTCCGAGAACAACAGCGGTCTCGTTAATGTTATTGCTCACAGTCCGGGAAGTATCCACCCCGGGAACCTCCAGAGCGAGAGCGAGACTCGAGCCCTCAGTCCGGACAATCCATTCGCCCTTCTCCTCAATCACCAACGCACGCTTCACAGCCGGAATACCCTTGATATGAGCGACCGTCAGCTTCCCGGCTAGACGTCTGAACTGTGGAATCTCAAGATCCTTAGTCTTGATCTCCACCGAATACGACTCAACCTTAACATCAGCGTTCGCGAGAGCCAGTGCCTCCCGGACCTCTTGAACCGTAACCTCCCTCTCCCTCATCGCCTGCGGATTCAGCTTAACATCAACCCTCATCCGAGTAACATCCGTCTCAAAGGAATTCGCGATATCTCCCAGAGTAGTATGAGTCAGGAGCGTCGCAACCTCCTGAGCCTTCTCCCGGCTCGTACGATGCTTCGGTTCCAGAAAGACGGTCATGTTAGGTGTTGAGGGAATCTTCCGCGCGTCCACGATCTCGATCAATCGCGGTAGACCGAGAGTCACGTTCTGTTCTCTGACTCCTGCGAAGTGGAAGGTCCGCAGCGTCATCTGGGTACCCGGCTCACCGATAGACTGGGCTGAGACTATTCCCGCTGCCTCGCCCGGCTCTACTAGCGCTTGCTTGTAATTCTCCACCGTACCGGCCACCGCGTCGTCTACTCCGGTCTTGGTGAGCTTCGCGTTGAGCAGTGTCTGTCGCAGCTTGCCGAGAGTGAGAGGCGACAGAATTTCCTTTGACGTGTCGACCTGTTCCTCCACGTATTCTTTCCCAGCTGCTGTTCCTTTCTTCATAGTGAGACGGACGCGTTCGACCAGCCTGTCTATGTTCACTGATTTGCCATGGTCGCTCTTGGCGACGTCGACCCCGTCTTCACCATACCGCACCTGGATGATGTTTCCTCGAGAGTCTCTGACCGTCGAGTCATACTCGACTCTGAGATGCTCGAGAGCGTTGATGAGACGGCGCTGCATGTACCCACTCTGCTGAGTCCTCACTGCAGTATCGACCAGCCCCTCTCTTCCACCCATTGCGTGGAAGAAGAACTCTATCGGGTCCAGTCCATCCCGATAACTGTGATAGACAAAGCCTCGCGGTGCAGCTCGCATGTCTCCCGGTTTGAAGAAGCTGAGAGCTCTTCCTCTGTATCCCCTCAAGATCCTCTTTCCACGAATAGATTGCTGACCCACGTTTGCAGTCATCTGCCCAATGTTGAGCGACGAGCCTCTTGCCCCCGCCCTCGTCATTATTACGCCACTATTGTCCATCTGGAAGTACTGGTCCGCGTATTCTCCGGCTACGTCCCGAGCTCTCGAGAGCTCATTCATGATGTAGATTTCTAGAGACTCTTCAAGAGATTGTCCGGGAAGACGTTCCAGCGTGCCCTTTCGATAACTCTCAATGTATTCATCCACCTTCTCCTCAGCCTTTGCAATCGCCTTTGTGATCTTCTCCTTAGTAGCCGGCGCCAGTTGGAGCTCGTCCATTGCATAAGTGAATCCGCGTAGAAGCATGTAACGGTCCAAGAGTCTCGTGGTAGCGTTGAGGAACCTTCTAGCCTCCTCCGCCCCGTAGTCCTTGACGATTCGATGGAATAGACTTTCAGATTTTTCCGCGCCGATCGAGGCTTTGTCGATCACGCCTTGTTCGAGGATTCCGTCTTTGATGACTACGAACGCGTCGTATGGGCAATCATGCATGACACCCTTGTCACAGTCTTGGCACTTGTAGTAGCTCGAAAGATTTGACTTTGAGACGAAGTTGAACCCTTTCGGCAGTACGATGCTGAAGATCTGCTTCCCAGTCCATCGCTCTTCCGTCTTTACGGTGACCGGTTCTGGCATCGGACCCTCATAGCCTGCGGCGGCGATGAGCTTGGACACGTCCTGGCGGTTGAGCATCGTGGATTTTTGCGTCAGCAGAAAAGCTGCAGTCAGGGAGTCGCGTATTGCGGCAATGATTGGTCCACCGTATCTTGGTGAGAGAATCTGGTCTTGTACCTGCATTAGGAGTCGGGCTTCAGTCCGAGCCTCTTCTCCCTGCGGAACATGCAAGTTCATCTCATCACCGTCAAAGTCGGCGTTGTATGGAGTGCACACTGTCGGGTTTAGCCTGAACGTCTTGTAGGGCAGGACGCGGACCCGATGTGCCATTATTGACATTCTGTGAAGGCTTGGTTGACGGTTGAACAGCACAATGTCTCCGTCTCGGAGATGTCTCTCGACGACGAACCCGGGCTGAATGGCTTCTCCGACAACTTTTCTGTCGGTGACGAATTCGAGACGGACCCGTCTTCCATCCGGGCGGACAATGTATAATGCTCCCGGATAATTGTCCGGGCCGTTATCGATCAGCCGCTTCATCTCCTCGATATTGTGACCCGTGACTTTCTCGGGAATCGTAAGCCTGCTCGCAACATCTAGTGGGACTCCAACCTCGTTGATGTCGAGGTTGGGATCAGGGGACACGACTGTTCTAGCGGAGAAGTCGACCCTCTTTCCGGACAGGTTTCCTCGGAATCTGCCTTCTTTCCCCTTCAGCCTCTGAACCAGGGTCTTGAGTGCTCTGCCTGACCTATGTCTAGCGGGAGGGAGACCTGAGACTTCGTTATCAAAGTACGTCGTTACGTGATACTGGAGCAACTCGTGAAGTTCCTGGATGATATTGATGGGCACACCTGATTCGAGCGCCTCTGAAAGTTTCTGATTGATCCGTATGATGTCGACAAGCTTGTGCGTCAGGTCGTCCTCGGATCTGATTCCAGACTCAAGAGTTATGCTGGGTCTTACCGAGACAGGTGGGACGGGCATTACTTGAAGGACAGCCCACTCTGGCCGCGCGGCCTTCGGGTCTAGACCTAATAGGATGAGATCGTCGTCTGTTATCCTCTCCAGTCGCTCTCGAATTGTGCTGGGCGTTAGGCGTACTGCTCCGCCTTCCGCGACAATCTCGTGGAAGGTCGTTGGTTTTCCATGCTCGATAGGATACTGTTTTTGGCTGCAGTGAGGGCACTGCTGGGTTTTCTTCGCGTCTCGGATAATCTCGTCCAGAAACGCGTCGGGTACGGTGTTGAGCCGCTCTTTCAGTTCTGCATATCTGGCCCGGTATTTCTCGATCTTTTCTTCGGTAAGTAGGATTCTTCCGCAGTTTCTACATGTAATTGATAGGAGTCGATGTGTTAGCTTTGCGAAGCTGACGTGAATTACGGGTTCAGACAGTTCGATGTGTCCAAAGTGTCCGGGGCATGCGGAGGCTGTGTTCCCGCAGGTCTTGCACTTTTGTCTTGGTTCGAGGGTTCCTAGTCTGCCATCCATTAGACCCGAGACGATGGGCACTCCGTCCTCGTCGTAGGTGTCTGCAGCCTGTACCTCTACTGCTGATATCTTTCTGAGCTCTGTCGGTGACAGCAGTGTGAAGCGTATGCTCTGAATGACCTTGGCTGTCTCGTCTACGGTTGCGAGTGCCATGGCTTAGGCCCTCTCCTCGAGGTTCAGTCGAGGCGCAATCCCGAGGGCCATGAGTTCCTGTACTAGCAGTTTGAACGCGTAGGATATTGCGACGGGGGAGATCTGGGCTTTCTCTGCGTCTATCCTACAGATGTACTTGTTCTGTTTAATATCGTGGTATGCTAGGGTCCCACAGACTTCGCAGACGTATGCTACGTACTTGTCAGACTCTTCGAGCAGCCTATCTCGCAGTAGTGCGCTTGCCCCGTGTCCGATGAGGCAGTCTCGTTCCATTTCTCCGAATCTGAGACCTCCGCCTCGAGCTCGTCCCTCGGTGGGCTGTCGCGTGAGCATTTGGACTTGGCCGCGGGCTCGCGCGTGCATCTTGTCTGAGACCATGTGGTGCAGTTTCTGGTAGTAAACGACGCCTATGAACAGGTCAGCCGCAAGTTTCTCTCCGGTAATTCCGTTGTAAAGTGCTTCTCTACCACTACTCTGGAATCCTAGCTTCGTGAGTATGTCGCCGATGGCTTCAGGGCCGATGTTTTCGAAAGCTGTCCCATCCACGATCTCGCCCATCTGCGATGCAGCTTTTCCTCCCAGAGTCTCGACGAACTGGCCGATTGTCATTCTGGACGGTATGGCGTGTGGGTTGATTATCACGTCTGGGACTACGCCGTCAACTGTGAACGGCATGTCTTCTTGAGGGACTAGGAGCCCGATGACTCCCTTCTGTCCGTGGCGTGAGGCGAACTTGTCGCCCAGTTCTGGGACGCGTAGATCCCGGACCTTCACCTTGACAAGTTTGCTACCTTCAATCGACTCCGTGACGAATATCTGATCTATCGTGCCTTGTTCAGAAGGCCTCATGGTCACAGACGAGTCCCGTTTGGTTGGACCCTTGACCTCAAACTCTCGATACTCCTCCAAGAATCTTGGAGGACTCGTTCTACCTACTAGGACAGTGTTTCCCGTAGTCTCTGCTTCGGGCGAGATCATACCGTCTTCTTCTAGAAGACGGTAGTAGCGGTCTCCTCTGTAGCCTCTAATGCCAGCTTCAGGGATCTCGAACTTGTCCCTCAGACCTCCTAGGTACTGGCGACTCTCCGCCTCGTAGATCCTGTAGAATGTGGATCTGAAAAGCCCCCGGTCTACGGATGATCTATTGATGATAATCGCGTCTTCCATGTTGTATCCCTGGAAGGACAGGATCGCGACTACAACATTCTGTCCAGAGGGGCGTTCTAGATAGTTGAAGATCTCCATCGGCTTCGTCTGCACAACAGGGGTCTGAGGATAGTGGAGAAGATGGGAGCGCGAATCAACCCGTGTGAAAAAGTTCGTAGAGAAAACACCTAGCGCCTGTTTCGCCATGGCCGACTCGTACGCGTTTCGTGGAGATTGGTTGTGCTCCGGGAACGGTATCAGACTTGCGGCTATTCCGAGCATTACATAGGGCGCGATTTCGAGGTGAGAGTGATCCTTGCGCAGTTCGTGCTCGTACATTGCCACGAGCGCGTTTTCTTCCTCATCCGCATCTAGGAGTTCTACTACACCGCTACGGACAAGATCCTGCCAGTTTACCCGTCCGTCGTCCACTGACGCCAAGTGTTCTTCGGTGAGTCGGGGTCTACCTGCGTCAGCGACGATTAGCGGGCGTCGTACTCTGCCTGGGTCGCAGTTGATGTAGAGTTCTTTTCTTCCGCTCTCGACTTCCGGTGGGTGATATCCAAAATTTACCTCAGAACTTATCTTGCCCTGCCGACGGTATTCCCTCAGCTCTTCGGCCAAGGCCATGGGATCCTTCGAATAGCCAGCGATTATGCCATCGACAACTACCTTCCCGCCAGTCGCACGGAGTTTCTTGTCGGACTCTTCGATAGGTATGACTCCCATTCGACGAAGCTTGTCAACCATCTCATGGGGATCGATTCCGACGCTGATGCTACTGGAAAGGGCTAGATTCTTGACCAGTCCGCAGTTCGAGCCTTCGGGCGTCTCGTCAGGGCAGAGTCTTCCGTAGTGGGTAGGGTGAAGATCCCGGGCCTCCAAATTAGGCTGGCTTCTGCTAAGGGGTGATTGGAGACGGCGTAGGTGGCTTAGAGTGCTGACGAAGTTTGTTCTGTCGAGTAGCTGTGTGACTCCTATTCTTCCCCGGACCCAGTTACCTGTCGCAATGGCGTGTTGTACTCGCTCGGTAATTATTCCAGGTCTGATTGCATTTGCGATAGAGAATTCTATGTGTCGTCTAATGGTTATTCTCTCTAGTTGGTATTTCAGGTCACGAGTTAGGTTTCTGAATGATATTCTGAAGAGCTCGGCGAGGAGGGACCCTGCCAGTTTCAGTCGTTTATTGGCATAGTGATCCTTGTCGTCAGAATTCCTCCTCTCAAGCTTTACCTCAATTATTCGCGTCGCGATCTCAGTAAGGAAGAGTCCTTTCTCCTTCCGGTCTGCAGGGACACGGCCCATGTGCGGGAGGAAGTTTCTATCGAGAACTGACTCCGCCTTTCTGAGGCGGTATTCGTCGACCTGCCCAGGCGCGAGTCTGTTACCGAGATAAAGCAGCGCGTCTCTTTGGCTAGTTGCCTCCAAGGATTTTTCGAATGATCCCTCCAGTTCGTTCTGGACAGGCGGATCAAGACTAACTAGCTCCGCGACCTTTGCATCTTCTTCGAATCCCAGTGCCCGCATTAGAATCATGAACGGTATATCGCTGGGAATCCCAGGCATGGTAACGTAGGTGCCGCCGTCAGCCTTGAGGGTGACTTCTATGCGGGCTCTGAAGCCGACTGTTGTCGAGAATATCTTGGCCTTGTAGGTCGGATTCACTCCAGTATGTTCGACGTCTACTAGGATTCGATTTGCGGCAAGATCTTCTAACGCGACTATTACTCGCTCGGATCCGTTTACTATGAAGTATCCGCCAGGATCAAGTGGGTCCTCGCCGACACCGATCAGATCGTCGCTGGACAGTTTGGAGAGTAGACAGATCCGGGATTTGAGCATGACCGGTAGATCCCCGACGTAAACCATCTCGGGCTGCCCTTCTCGTTCTCCAATGACGGGGATCATCTCCATGTGCAGTGGAGCCGCGTAGGTGAGGTTGCGGATTCGCGCTTCCGCGGGGTAGATGGATCGTTCTGTACCGTCTACTTCTATTACTCGGGGGGCTCCTATCTCGACCTTGCCTAGTTTGATCTTGAGCGGATAGTCTCCTATCTCTATAGGTAGTTCTCCTACTTCATCCACTATTGCTTGGAGTCCGCGTTCGACAAAGTCGTTGTACGAGTCGATGTGTTGCCTGACTAGGCCACTGTCGTGAATGAATTCCTTTGTTAGGTTCCAGAGCTGGGTTGTTGTTACTGCCAAGTTTTCACTTTCAAGAGACTATTTTTCAAAAATCTTCTACTACGTACCGGTAGAAATCAGACTCGCCTGCGGTGGCGCTTTTCCGTATGACCTTGACAATGTCTCCAGGCTTGGCGCCAATCGCTCGTACGGCCGGGTCTGTTGATTTGACATAGGGGATCTGGAACGGTTTGATATGGTACCGCTCTAGGACTTCTTTGGCTTCATTCGGTTTGAGCAGGATGTGTTTGGGGACAAGGTCGTGCTTGAATATGTCATAAGAGGGTTCCTTCTCTTTGATCTGTTTCTTGACCAAGTACTTGCTACTACCTCAGCGTATGGACGGGTGGAGTCCGACCTACCGAGCTGGGCGAGTGAAAGTAATCGGCCGTTTAATAAACCTAACACCTAACCAAAACCGTCGAAGGATCGCCCGCCCATTTCGGAAGAAGCTCGTGGAAGAAGTGCCCCGCCCTCTGTCTAACGCTGTTGATGCTAGGGGCAAGTGCGGAAAAGCGAGCCATCTTCATTACAAAGCACCTTAAACCGTTAGATCAAGCCAAAAGTCCTACTCACTGTCAGTTCTCCGATCGCAGGTTAGCCTCAGCCTTCACTCCAGAAAAGGCAAACTCTTCAGCAGCCAAGGACACAAGAAGCAGTTGAGGACTTTTACGACGCGAGAAAAAATTATTTTTGATATTTCTCGATTGGTAACGGGTTTGATAACCGTAAACGGTAACCGATTCGTCGGGGCCCCTGCGCTTTCATTCGCCCTCAGCCTAGTTTGGAAGCAAGATTCGGAGTCAAACTACTTATCCCGTCCTGAAACTCTCCCCATATGGTCCCGGATCGGCAGAGCAACACCGATCTGCAACGCCTGCAAACCGAGCCTGCGACGATTGGAGTCGAGGGTCGGAACTGGATCGTTTATTCTCAGCTTCTGCTCACCATGTTCCTCTGGGGACTGGCGTGGCCCGTCGGCAGGCTCTTGGCGACAAACCTGCCGCCAGTGTCTATTGCAGTACTGAGATACGGGATAGTTGTTCCTGTATTGTTCGGGATCCTGAGGCTCAAAAGACAATCGCTCAGGATTGAACGAAAATGGATCGTGAATCTTGTAGTTATGGGCCTGTTCTCCACAACCCTCTATCAGATCTTCTTCCTCTATGGAGTCAGATATGCTGCGGCTAGCGATGATTCACTGGTCATCGGTATAGGACCCGTGCTCATAGCGATCATGGCATCGTTCGTCCTCAGAGAGCGCCTGACGAAGACGAAGGGTCTCGGCTTCGTCGCAGGACTCGCAGGCATCGGAGTCATCTCTCTACTCTCTCCCAACAACGATGTTCTCAACAGGCCTCTAGGAATAAGTCTCGTCTTTGGAGGAGCAATTGCATATGCCATCTACACGGTTACTTTGAGAAGATTTGTAGCAGCAAACAGGGCAGACAATCCCGTTTCGGCACCCTCGTCCCTAGCAATCCTCGCATGGATCTCTCTGTTCGGCTGGCTCTTCCTAATTCCCCTCTCACTACTGGAGGCTCCCTGGACCTACAGCTGGAGCCCGCCATCATGGCTTGGAATATTATACCTCGCCCTCCTCTCAACCGTAGTAGGCTACTTCTTCTACGTAGTAGGCGTATCCAAGATCGGAGCCGGAAGAGCAGCAATCTTTGGCAACCTCGTCCCAGTGTTCGGCGTCATAACCTCAGTCCTCCTACTCAAAGAAAATCTCAGCCCATGGCATGGAGTAAGCTTCGCCTTGATTCTGACAGGTGTGGTCCTAGTCAACAGACAACAGAAGAAGACGCATGAGATGGGGAAGCGATAATGGGTAACTTGGTTTGACCATCCTTGTCAACTAACTTAAACGGTCCAGACCTCTGATAGATAGAGAGAGTTGCGCCTAACTCCGCTAGATCAAGACGTTGATGCGGGACGTAAATATCTGAACGACCGAAGTCTCCAGATCGGGCACGTCCTACCTCTCAGCGAGGAAATTTTCGAAGAATACTTTCCTGAAAGAAGCAGCTTCCTTCTCTACTCTGTAAGAGCAGTCGACGCGCTTTTCTCCTTCAGTTCGGGGCGAGAGAAATGGACGCCCCGAGCAGATTTCGTCATCGTGACAGACTCCCTCGCCGGTCTGAAGGAGGCGGTTGGAAAGATCGAGGACATGGCCCTCGCTCAGGAGAAACTCGTTCTTCGAACCCACATCTTCGGCTATGATCGCAAACGTCTACAAGCGCTCAGGGCTCTCGACTACAAGATCGGCGCATCCGTTCCGGGTGCGGTATCTCTCGACGGAAAGAGGTTTGACCTACACTACCTGTACAAAGAGCTCGATGAGCGATACCATTTCAGCATTCGTCGAAGCTACGCCAAGCCCGGCCTCTACCCGATTCTAGAGGTTGACAAGGCGAAGAGTCAGAGGCTGAAGCTTAGAGGCTACCGCAAGGAAGATCGTCCCTTCCTGAACAAAGCCGCGACTCATCTCAACGTCATTCGGGGAATAGCGAATGGTGTCTTTGAAGGGTCAGTCCCTTGGGGTCCTGGAACGTATGATGAGTGGTTCGAGAAGCGTAGAGTTTTTTCGATAGTCTGTGAGGACGAGTCCATTGGGGAGCCCGTAGGGCTGCTCGACCTTTTCAGACTCGACCCTGATGTGATGCAGCATATAATGAGTCTCGGCATGTATATCAGAGCAGAGTACCAGGGGATTGGTGTAGGGACATTGTTAATGGACGCAATGAGGACACTCGCCAAGAGGCTTAACCTCTCTAGAGTCATTCTCACAGTTTTCGAAGGCAACAATCCCGCTGAGAAACTCTATGCAAAAACGGGATTCGTCGAATGTGGAAAGCTTCCAGGATGGCTACAGGAAGGATATATCGACGAGACGTATATGGTGATCCAGCTCGACTAGCTTCCGGGACGCCCTAGCTTGGTAAAGCGTTAACTACTGTAGGATCAATCCAAAAGCATGGCGTCCCTGGGACAAGCCAAGACCCTTGGCGGAGTTGGGTCGATCCTCGTTCTTCTGAGTCCTATTCCCACCGCAGGTGCTGTCCTCTCGATTGTAGGCTTCATCATGATTCTCATCGCCGTGAAATACATTGCAGATATTCTCGGCGATCAAAAGATCTTCAACAACATGATCATCGCTGTCATCTTGGCGATAATTGGAATAGTCGTAGGAGTTGTAGTCGTGCTGGGTGCCGTATATTCGCTGATTGGCCTAGGGAGCTATACCTACACTCCCGGAACGACGACTCTGCCGACCGGCTTCTCCGCGGTAATAACGTCCATCATTGCTGGGCTCATCGTGATTTGGATCTTCTATCTCATTGCCTCAATATTCCTGAAGAGGAGCTATGACACCATTGCGTCAAGGCTCAACGTAGGAACATTCCACACAACAGGATTACTCTACCTCATCGGAGCCGCAACCGCAATCATATTCGTGGGGTTCATAATCGTCTTCATAGCAGAAATACTGCAAATAGTGTCCTTCTTCTCTCTCCCAGAGCAGATGCCGATGGGACCCCAGCCGATGCCGGGACAAATGGGACCACCGCCCGCAACAATGTTGACAGATCGTCGCGACTAGCCGAAAAATCTGCCCCGACGCTGCAATTCTCGAGTGAGTTCCTCATTCAAGTGATACTCGTCACGATAGGATTGCGATTATCCGTCGAGTGGGAGTCTGTTAAACGGGCGCAGGAGCCGTTGACGAGGTCTTGACGATGGCCCAAACTAGGCGCCCGGCTCCGTAGATTATCATTCCCCCACCAATGGTCGTCCAGACAAAGACGGATCCTCCTTGCGTTACCGAAGCGCGTACGATGATGACAACCACACCAGATACGATCCATATGGCGCTGTTGACAATCCTCGTGAGGATAGTGGACCTCATTTCAAATAAGATTCCTCGGGCTCAGAATATTAAGAGTAGTCGAGGGGCAAACTTTTGAGGCAGGGCGTTAACAGTAGATGACAGGCTGGTAGTGCTTGACCCAAGCTCGCAAGAAAAGAGTGCTTGAGGAGGTTCGAAAGCAACGCCAGCGAAGAACCATCATTTCGGTCGTGGTTGTTGCCATACTCATTGGCACAATCGGGTATGGCGTTTACGCGCTCACCCAGAGCAAAGGAGGCGGGAACTTCCCCTTCACGTGCCTTGGCACGGAGCTTACTACCGTGCACGTTCACCCTTGGCTTCAGATCTTCATAAACACCCCTGCAGGTAACGTAAGTGTACCTATTCCGACAGCTGTTGGCATTCTTGATCCCCAAATCACAAACGGAGTTGCTACTGGGGGGTCTTGTTTTGAGCCGATGCATACACACGATTCGTCGGGAATAATTCACGTCGAGGCAGGCTCGATATCAAATCAGTATACCCTTGGCGCCTTCTTCACGATCTGGCAAGTCACCTACCCTAATGGGGTCAGCGTCAACGGAGTCACTAGTCCTATCATCTTCAATCAAACTGACATTTTCGGATTTAAGACAGGCCAGGGACACACGCTTTCTGTACTCATCGACAGGGGGCAATCCACGTACCAAAACTCCACAGAAGATGGGTCCCTGGATCTAACTCACTACGATTATTGCAGCGCTCAATCAACTGGCCCCCCATGTTCCCCAACCGCTGGCGGCAACCCTCAATATCCTAATGGATATCCGTACGGGACCGGACACACCGTAGAGATAATTTACAGTTAGACTCTAGGAATCGCCCAGCAGATTCCCGCGATCCGCATGTGATTCCAGTCTGAGGACAGACCACGTTCTATTTTTCATCGTTTCGATCAGGAAAGAGGCCGGGATACTCACTCCCAGATGGCTTATGAGCTGTCACAGAAGGCGGTTGTAGCCTGTGGAGATCAAGAGGTTGAACGAAGAAGCTGCTCGAGGACAGATCATCGTCAAGGCTTTGCCGATGCTTGTTCCAGAAAGTGTTGTCCAGCAGGATGCCGAGAAGAAACGGGTGAAGAAAGGAATTCTCGGCGGATCAGAAGAGCATTTCGTCTTTGGGAAAACCCTGTATTTGCCTTACCTGGACTTTACCTACCGGTACTCCACTGAAAAGGGCCTCCTATCAAAGCAGAGCGTTCTCGCCCAAGGAAGGTCTGCGGTCATGGCACTTCGAGAGGTAAACCTGGGGTTCTACCCCGAGCTAATCTCCCTCTTGCCCCAACTGGCCGACGTGGAATCTGACTCGGGTTCGGTGGTGCAAGGAGTCGATTCGACGATTCTTGTCAGCGAGAGACTGGATGAGCTGAGGACAATGCTGTCCGACTACGACAAACAATTGCTAGAGCTGTCGAAGCAGCATGATTCTCTTACAAAGACAGACCGAGCAAAACGAGAGATCGAGGAGAATATTGATCATTTGAAAAAGACTCGTGAAATGCGATGGAAGATGTTCGCAGACGGGCTGAAACTACCCTCCAAAATAGATCCGGAAAAATTCGAGCTTCTCGAGGGAAACCTGTTCTACATACCCTACTTCTTCGCAAAATTCTCTCGTAGAGGCGAATCCAGATTCTCAGTCTGGGACCGGAAAGGGAAAGAGAACGACACGATGGCGGAAGAACTAATGAAGAACAACAAATTCCGGGACCTAGTGCAGTCGCGTATCAGAGAATAGGTACGTTCCAGAGAAAGAATAGTATCTAAGTGAACTCTTTTCTCTCGAAGAGAACCAGCCCGAGAACCGCTGTAGCAAAGAAGTAGATCAGCAGTATCGCAATCCCTTCTGGGATCGTTGCGGCGAACGTTGTGCTGTCTCTTCCACCTGGACCCCTAATAGGCTGTGTAGTGGGGTAAGTGTCCATCAGCACGTTTCCAATTATTCCTGAACCATACGTAATGATGAACCACGGTTCGACCTGCACAAGACCAGACACAATCAGTTGGATTAGGCTAAAGGCAAAGAGAAAGAGGATGGCGGTCACGAGGATCGACATTGAGCTGCTCTTGAAGAGTGAACTGAAGAAGAAAGTGAATCCGAGTACGGCGATAAGATACAATATTGAGAAGCTCAATGATTCTGCGAACTGGTAGGGGACATTCGCCCCGAAATAGTAGAGACCGTTTCCTACCGTTATAGCAGCATAGATAGCTAACACAATCAGAGACGCTGTCAAAGCGCCGAGCCACTTCCCAATGTATATTGAAGATCTGCGCAGAGGATTCGCGACCAGAAAATAACCGGTCTTATTCTGGAACTCTCCAGAGATTGCATCTCCACCGAAAAAGATTCCAGAGAGTACTATTACGAAAGTGATCGAGCTTCCCCACCAGAAGGAGTAGAACGCTAAAGGAGGACTTGAGCACGTGTTTGGCAGGCAGGGTGCAACGTTGCTAACCCCATAATACGCGACTAGTGCTGTGAGAAGTCCGCTGATGATGAGCCCAATAGCTAACAGGATGAAGAATCGTCTAGACCTGAAGTAGTTCAAGAGTTCGTATTTGGTAATCGTTCCGACTTGGGACACACTAGTTGGCAGGAGCCGACTGCCCGGCGTTGAGAGGGATTTACCCGGTAGCTTGCTCATCGTTCTGATCACAAAGTATCCTTGATGAGTCTCAGATACGTGTCCTCGAGAGCTGAAGCAGAAGGATGGAAACTGATCATACCAATCTTCAGGTTAGCAAGCTCTAGCAGAAGTCTTTCCTGGTTCTGAATATTTCCTGAGAAATGGATTCGAACTTTCCTGGGATCAGATCTCTCTGCGGAGCTTACGTTGGCTAAGGATGCGATATCATCGTTTACAGTTCGCTCGTCGATGTCCCGCAATAGTTCTACTTCGACGATGTTTCCTCCATCGCTTGAGGCTCTACTCGTAACGTTAGACAGGCTATCGTAGACGAGCAGCTTGCCGTGATCGATCATCGCCACCTCGTCGCAAATGTCTTGGACCTCGTTCAAAAGGTGCGAACTCATGAAGATGAGTCGATTCCTTGTCTTTAGTGATTTGACAATGTCCCGGACCTCAGCCATTCCTCTTGGGTCAAGACCTGTAGTAGGCTCGTCAAGTAGGAAGACGTCAGGGTCAGAAAGGAGTGCCGCTGCAATGTTGATTCTCTGCTTCATGCCTTTGGAGAACTTCCCGACCTTCTTGTCCAACCACTCCTCCATCTTTACTTCGGAAACAACCTCTTCGATCTTCTTCCGCTTCTCTGCTCTAGGAAGTCCCCTGATCTCCGCGACCATCGACAAGGCGTCTCTAGGCGTAAGGGCAGGATAGATCTCGGGGCTCTCGATCAACGCTCCAACAGAGCTCATGGCCTTTTTCTTGTTGAGGTGGACATCTACCCCATTGATTAGGGCTCTTCCTTCAGAAGCTCTGATCATATCCGTGAAAATTTTCAGTGTGGTAGTCTTTCCTGCTCCGTTGGGGCCGAGAAAACCAACACACTTTGAGCCTTCGATTTTCAGGTTCAGATTGGACAGTGCAGTAAAAGAACCATAACGTTTAGTCAGATTCTCAGCAACGATAGATGGCATGCTCGTCCGTCTTCACCTAGTGAGGGGATTCCGGTTTATCCTTGTTATTTCTGTGTATTGTTGGCATTTGAGAAATCAGCTTACTACCTTTCTGAACAAGTACAGTGTCGCTCCCAGCGTGACTACTCCGATGGCCGCTATTACTCCGTAAGCCTGCAGGATCGTGCTCCAATCAAATCCGATATTGCACACTTTCAAATCGAGACTGCATCCAGTGATTGGGTTTCGTATCGCGTTTACGGCAAAACTGATGGGATTGAAATTTGACACGTTTTGCATCCAGCCTGGCATGAAACCTGCTGAGACCAGTGCTGTGCTCATGAACAAGAGTGGGAAGGTCAGAGCTCCGGCGATGCCGAAGACAGTCTCCGCGCTCTTAGTCTTCAGTCCCAGGGCGAGAGAGATTCCAGACCAGGCGAGGCCGAAGAAAGCAACGGTGAAGATGACGAGTAGGTAGCCCACGGGACCGGTTGCAGGGTAGACGCCCAGAGCGTAGGCCAGCACAAGTATGATTACTGTTTGAGCCACGACTCTGAAGACATCGCTAAGCAATCTTCCAAACAGAATCGCAGATCTGTTGACCGGCGTAGCAAGCATTTTCGCGAGGAAGCCCGATTTTATGTCATCCACTACAGCGGTTCCTGACTGGAAGGCGCTGGAAAACGCGTTCTGCAGAACTATTCCTGCGGTTGCGAAGGTAGTGTAGCTGAGGGTTCCTGAGCCGATGAAACGGCCGAGGTTGCTGAACAGCTGAGTGAACAGCAGGAGGAAAATTATCGGCTGGAAGAGGGAGAAGAAGACCAATATTGGATTGCGTACGAGCTTCTTCATCGACCGGACGAAGAGGTGAAATGCGTCTGAGAAGAAGGACGTTGCTTATCGTCTCCGTCGGCCGAACATGCCTCGCGAATTTGCACTGCTTACTTCTTCGACTCTAATCCTCTTCCCTGTGTGCTTGAGGAAGACGTCGTCTAAGGTTGGAGAGGACACTCCGATCGTTGAGAGTCTAATGTGAGCTTCATCGAAGGCTCTCACAAGTTCTGGGACCATGTAGCTACCGTTCTTCGCATAAACCGTCAAACCTACGTCAGAATCCACTACGTTGGAGACCCCGTCGAACTTTTGCTCCAAGACTTGCCTGGCCTTTATCTTCGTGTCGCCCCCATTCATGCTTGAGTTCTCGAATCCCAATGAGATTGAGTCAGCGCCTATTTCCTGTTTCAGCTCGCCAGGAGTTCCTTGGGCAACGATCTCTCCAAGGTCAACAATGGCGAGTCGACGACACAGTCTATCAACTTCCTCTAAGTATTGTGTAGTGATGAATATCGTGATTCCCTGTTCGTTCAACCGTTTCAGATAGGCCCATATCGCCGCTCTCGACTGAGGGTCCAGTCCGGTGGTGGGCTCGTCTAGAAAGAGAATTTTCGGGTTGTGCACGAGCGTTGTTGCCAGATCAAGTCGCTTCTTCATACCTCCCGAATAGAAGCCAGCACGCTTGTCTGCGGCATCTGTAAGATCGACAATCTTGAGAAGTTCATCCACTCTCTCCTTGATAGCGGGTCCATGCATCTGCTGCAATTGTCCTTGGAGAATGAGATTCTCGCGGCCTGTGAGGTCCTCATCGACCACCGTATCCTGGTTCTGAACCCCTATGATCTTTCTTATCTTCGCAGCATCAGAGTCGACGCTCAGCCCTGCTACTGATGCGGAGCCAGAGGTCTTCTGAAGAAGGGTGGTGAGTATCTTGATGGTGGTGCTCTTACCGGCACCGTTCGGCCCTAGGAAGCCGAAAAACTCTCCCTCGTTGAC
>Ga0209239_1000627_pt1 | contig 20337 bp, 17 predicted proteins | sample GraSoi013_2_20cm_FD_185824 | JGI IMG/M metagenome (GOLD analysis project Ga0209239, IMG submission 185824) | Grasslands soil microbial communities from the Angelo Coastal Reserve, California, USA - Sample 10_02_2013_2_20cm (SPAdes) (version 2) | ecosystem: Environmental > Terrestrial > Soil >...
CCTCGGGACCACGGCGCAGGAAATCCTGGCCCGGCACACGCTCGATCCGGTGCCGCCGCTCCGAACCATCCGCCGCGAGCTGCCCGAAGCGATCGAGCACGCGGTGCGCAAGGCGCTGGCGAAGGCACCGGCTGATCGGTGGCGCAGTCCGGCGGCGTTCAGCGAGGCGTTGGGGCGAGCGGTCGCTCCGCCCTCGGTGACGAGACGTGCCGCTCGCTCGCTCGGGCTCGTCGCGGTCGGAGCATCTCTGCTGGCGGCGGGATACGCCCTCTTTTCTCGCCGGCCCGTCGCTGATCCGTCCGGCGAGGCGGCCCACTCCATCGCGGTGCTGCCGTTCGTCAACATCGGCGCGGACCCCGCTAACGAACCCTTCAGCGACGGGATGTCCGAGGAGCTCATGACCGCCCTTGCCAAGGTCGAAGAGCTACGGGTAGCCGCCCGCACGTCGGCATTCACGTTCAAAGGTAGGGCTGTCGATGCGCGGCAAATCGGGAGCAAGCTCGCGGTCGGGTATGTGCTGGAGGGAACCGTCCGGCGGGCTGGGCCCCGGCTGCGCGTGAGCGCTCAGCTCATCAACGCAGCCACCGGCTACCATGTCTGGTCGGACGAGTACGACCGCGATGCCCGGGACGTGTTCGCCGTCCAAGACGAGATCGCGCGAGCGATCGTGGGAGCGCTGCGCGTCAGGCTTTCGGACGCAGCGAGTAGCTCGCTGGCGAAGCGCTCCACCGGGAGCCCCGAGGCCCACGATCTATACCTGCAGGGTCGCTACTTCTTCGCGCGGCGTGACTCGGCCAGTCTCCGGAAGGCCCAGGACTATTTTGAGGGGGCGATTCAGCAAGACTCATCCTACGCGCTGGCCTGGGCCGGGCTGAGTGACGCGTACAGTCACACTGGGGTGTTTGGCTACGTGCCACCTCGCGCCGTTTACGCAAAGGCCAAGGCAGCCGCCCTGCGCGCGCTCGCGCTCGACCCCACGCTCGCAGAGGCGCACACCTCCCTGGGGTTCATCGCGCTGTTCTACGATTGGGATTGGCCGACGGCCGGCCAGCAGTTCGATCGGGCGCTGGCCCTCGACCCCCGCTATCCAGATGCACACCTGTTCCACGGGTGGTACTTCGTGGCAACCAACCGAATGGACGACGCCATACGCGAGGTCCAGACCGCCGTTAACCTGGATCCCTTCTCTGCCGTCAACAACGCCCGCCTAGCTTCGATGTTGTACCTTGCGCGCCGCTACGATGAAGCGCTTGATCAGTCCCGTCGGGTTCTAGAGCTGGACTCCATTGCTCAAGGGCGCGCGGGGCGCGGGGACCTTGTCCGAGCGTACTTGTGGCTGGGTCGGTGCGCCGAGTCGTTAGCCGCGCTCGAAGGCGGGCCGGTCATATTTCCATTTCTCCGCGGCTACACCTACGCGAGGTGCGGGCACCGGGCGCAGGCGTTGGCAGAGCTGGACCGCCTCGGCGTTGTGGCGAGGCAAGGTCGGTTCGTGTCGCACCTCGCACTCGCCATCATCCACACCGGCCTGGGCGACAACGAGCGGGCGCTCACGGAACTCGACAGAGCCTACGTGGAGCGCGCGTGGGGGATGTTCACACTGAGGGTCGACCCCACCTTCGACGGCCTGCGCGCTGATCCCCGGTTCGGCCGCCTCCTCAAGAAGGTCGGCCTGGAGCCGTGATTCCCCCAGATGACTTCTCGATGACGCTCGGGTGATCGGGGACTGACCGGTCTTTCTTAACCTTCCTTTAGAGTTGAGCTGGACAACCTAAAGGAGGTTCTATGCGTCGCTTTCCGTTCCCCGCACTACGCGCCTACACATACGCCATGCTGCTGGTCGGGTGCCAGTCCCCGGTCGCACCCGATCGGCCATTGCCGCGAGCACAGCCGGGGCAGCCGGCGCAGCCGGCGGAGCCGTCTCTCTCCTTTGAGATCAGCGGTCCGTCCCAGATCAATACCAACGGGACCTTCAGCTGGGAGGCATTCGCCTTCGGCGGATCCGGTGGATACCAATACCGGTGGGACGTAGCGCGCCAGCGGGGGCAGCAGCCCACCACAGTAACCTACGAGCGAAGGTTGTCGCTCCTCGTCACGGACACTGACGGAGACCTGTTGTTGAGGTTGACGGTGACCTCCGGCAATCAGACCAGGGTTGAGAGCCTCGCAGTGAGGAATTGCATTGGTGGATGTAGGTGACGCAGGTGGCGCCCGCCGGCTCGCAGCCCCGGCGGGCGCCGACTAGAAGCGGTGCGAATACCCCAGGAAGACCAGCGCCTTCGCGAAATCCCCTCCACCGCCCGGCCTGCCGCTCTGCCACTCAAGGGTGTTCCGCAGCCGGTTGGCGTGCACTCGGACCGGCACACTCAGCGTGAACGCTTCGCTGCCCCGCGTCACCGCCACCCCCGGATCGACCAGGATGACGTAGCCCGGCTGGCGGAAGCCGTTGTCGCCACCGCCCAAGAGATCGTGGACGGGCAGCCCGTCAACCCGACCCCCGAGGCTGACGGAAACGCCCTGATGGGGCCACAGAGCGTACGCGAGCCCCAGCCGTCCGGAATAGACATCGGGCACCGACCAGGACGAGTCGCCCGGGGACCGCGCTGACACACCGCTCACCGCACGTGGGCTGATCAGGTAGGAACCGGACACGTACGCAAAGGCCCGCCTGAACACTTTCCTGTAGGCCTGCGCCTGCAAGATGAGCCCCCATCCCCCATCCCCGGGCTCGATCCCTTGAATAGCGGTGAACGGCACCTGGCCGCTCGTCGTATAGAAGGGGCTGCTGACTGTATTGCTTCCAGTCGCTGCCTTGACGCCGGCTCCGAGCGCGACGTTTCCGTCGGGGTGCGTTGCAGGGTTCCCGAGCCACACACTGCCCACCACGCTCACGTCGCCCAGCCCGGATGACGATTGCGTGTGCCGAAGCCCATCGGGCCATATGCTCGCCGAGACCGTGCCGCTGACGAAGGGGACGGTGAGGGTCACGTTGAATCGGTCGGTCAGCGCGAACGTGGCATTGAGATCCACTGTGTGGATCTGGAAATTCAGCGGCTCGCCATGCGGCGCCAGATCGGGACGGTTCTGGGAACCCACAAACCACTCGTCGGCCGTGAGGCGGCGGTATCCGACGGTCAGCTGCCACCCGTGGCGCTTCAAGTAATTGAATGACTCACCTTGTCCGCCCAAACTGGGCGTTGAGAATCGAATCGGCTCTCAGCCTTGCGCGAACGACTCTCTCGGAATGAAAACGACACCCGCCGCGATCGCCAGCGCAGCGGCCTGCTGACGCATCCGCACCAATGATGAGAATCGCATCCAGACCCTCCCTACCGTTTGCAGCGGTGGCGCCCTTATCGCGCCGGCAGGATCTCTGCGAGATCCCGCTCGAGTATCTCCTTCGTGATGGGACCGGGGTTCACCACGCGGACGACGCCATCGGACCCGATAAACACCGACGTCGGGACACCGATCAAGGCGTACAGCCTGCGCACCCGGCCCTTCTCGTCGAGCAGCACGGGAAACGGCATCTGAAATTCGGCGACGAATTTGCGGACGTCCTTCATCCCCTCCTGATCCGTCAAATTGATCGCAAGCACCTCGAGCCCGCTTTCCTGGTGCGCCCGGTAAGCAGCGACGATGTCCGGCATCTCGCTACGGCACGGTTTGCACCAGGATGACCAGAAGTTGATGAGCACCGGGCGGCCCTTGTAGTCCGACAAACTCGCCTCGGGACCGGCGAGTGCCTTCAACGTGAATTCGGGGGCTCCGAGTCCGGGGCGGTTGCCGGCTTCGAGCGGCGGCTGTGTGATCGTGTCAACGTGAACCGGAGTCTGGGACGAGAGCGACGGCGGCGCGAGGGCGAGCCCCGCGGTGGCGGTGAGGGTGAGCCACGACTTCCACGGCATGTCCTGCGCCTCCTCGCTCTGCGCGCCGCACGGCGGAGACAGGCAGGCCGAACCGCCAACTCAAGAATGGCCAGCGTTTCAAGTTGGACCGTCGGCTCAGTCCCGTCAAGAGCCAAGGTCGGTGCGAGACCTCAACCGGACCTCATTTTTCCCTCATCCGGCCGTGCCGCTCTTGAGCTGCTCGAGCAACCGCACCACCCGGGAGTCGGGCTCGAGGCCGAGGTCGCTCCGCAACCGCTCGACGTGCTGCACCGCACACCGCAGGGCGGCGGCGCGATCGCCCGCCGCGACCCAGGTCTCGACCAATCGCACCGCTGTTTCCGTATCGAACGGATTCACGTCGGCCGCGCGACGCCACCAATCGGCGGCGCGCCGGTGATCACCCACCGCCGATGCCGCGCTTGCCAGCGACCCTAGGGCCGTAGCGCAACCCCGTGCAAGGCGGTCGCGCTCGTCCTCAGCCCAGCGCTCAAAACCAGGCGCGCCCTTCACAAAGAACCCGTCCAGAAACGGCCCCGTGTAGCAACGCACCGCGACTTCGGGCATGCCGTTCTCCAGCGCGTCTTCGAATTCCCACACGTCGGCCGTAATCACGGTGCGATTGAGTCGCAGAGTCTTTCGGCCGAGGAAGAGATCGGGCACGCCGAGCTGGTGCCGCTGGGCGTAGAGCACCTGGTCCAAGCCGTGGCGTGCCCGCTCAGCGTCGCTTTCAGGCCAGAGGTAGGCGAGGATCTTGTCGCGGCTCAGGCCACGGTCGCGTGCGACAGCCAGGAGGGCCAGGAGGGCTAACCGTCGGCGTTGGGTGAGCGTGCCCGTCGTCGGTTCGCCCGCCACCAAGAGCGTCAAACCGCCAAACGTCCGCACGCGAAGCGGTTCCATCGAGATGTTCCTGGTGAGTCCCTGCTGAACCGAGGGTTGACGTCCCGGTCCTAACATGACCCACGAAGTCTCCGGCTGCAACTCTCGGGTGAAAGTGGTTCAAGCCCCTACAGTAGCCCGGCTTCCGCGAAGCTCACATAGCGATCGCCTCCCATGATCACATGGTCGTACACCGGCAGGTCGAGCAGCCGGCCCGCGTCCACGAGCTGCCGCGTCACCGCGCGGTCGTCCGCCGAGGGCGTGGGGTCGCCGCTCGGGTGGTTGTGCACGACGATGATCCCGGCCGCCGCCTCGGCGATCGCGGCCCGGAACACTTCCCGCGGGTGCACCAGCGAGCTGTTCAAGATCCCCCGCGTGATCAACAGATCGCCGAGGATCTGGCTCTGGCTGCCCAGCGCCAGCACGTGGAACTCCTCCACCGCGAGATCCCGTAGCCGCGTCCCATAAAACCGCTGTACGTCCGCGGGTCCCCGCACGCGCTCCGGGGGCGGCTCCGTCTCGGTCCCAACGCGCCGGCCCAGCTCGAGCGCCGCGGCCACGCGGGCGGCCTTGATACGTCCCACACCGGGAACCCCCGCCAATTCTGCCGAGGGCCGCCCCGCCAGACGTCGTAACGAGCCGTCCACGCGCGCCAGCACGTCGCCGGCGACCGCGAGCGCGTCACGTCCGCTGCACCCCGTCCCCAGGAGAATGGCCAGGAGCTCCTGCCCCGTGAGTGCGGCGGGGCCGACGCTCCAAAGACGCTCGCGCGGGCGGTCGTGCTGGGGGTGCTCGGAAAGGCGGAGAGGCATGGGGAAGCATAGGTGGCGACGGGGGATATCCGGCACCGAAAAAATGCGGAGTGGGGAGTGCGGAATGCGGAATGTCAGGGCGGCCGTCGTGCCGCGACCGACCTTCCATTGCAATTCCGCACTCCGCATTCCGCATTCCGCACTTAGACTGCCGCCCCGTGGCACTTCTTGAACTTCTTGCCGCTGCCGCAGGGGCACGGGTCGTTGCGGCCGACCCCGGCGTAGGGGTTCGGGACCGGCGCACCCGGGGCCGGCTTCGGTGCCGTGGGTGTGTCGCCCCGGATGAGTCCGTCGGCCTCCGCCTTCGACGCCACCATGGGCGTGGGGCGGCGTGGCCCCCCGACCGGGCCGGGACGCGGGCCCCGCACGCCCGGCCCGCCGACGTCGCCGGGGGGTGGGCCCAGCTCGATCTGCAGCTTGAGCCAGCGCTCGGCGAACGTCGCGTGCACGTCCCGCATCAGCCCGACGAACATGTCGTAGCCTTCCTGCTTGTACTCGATCAGCGGGTCCTTCTGGCCCCAGGCGCGGTACTGGATCGCCGCCTTGAGCTGGTCGAGATCGTACAGGTGGTCCTTCCACTTCTCGTCGATCACCGTAAGCATGATGTGCGACAGCGCCTGGCCGCCCAGGTTTTGGGCGCCGACCTTCGTCTCGATCTCCTTGAAGTACTCGAGCTTGGCGTCGAACGCCGCGCGGCCCGCCTGCTGCGCGGCCCGAACCAGCTCGTCGCGGCTGCGGACCTTCGCGGGATCGGTGAGCCCCGGGATCGAAATCAGGAACTTGAGCAGGAACTCGGTCTCCATGAGCGCCCGGTCCCACTGATAGACGTCCTTGGCGTCGCCGATCAGCTCGTCCGCGAGCCGCTCGACCGCCTGCTCGATCATGCGGACCGCCTCGGCCCGCAGCTCTTCGCCCCCCTCCAGCGCGAACAACCGCAGGGAGTAGATCACCTCGCGCTGCTGGTTCATCACGTCGTCGTACTCGAGCAGCTTCTTCCGGGCCTGGAAGTTCTGCAGCTCGACCCGCTTCTGGGCCTGGCCGATGGCGCTCGTCACCCATGGGTGGGTGATGACCTCGCCCTCCTCGGCCCCCGTGCGGTCCATCCAGCGGGCAATGCGGTCCGAGCCGAACAGCCGCATCAGGTCGTCTTCGAGCGAGAGGAAGAACACGCTCTGTCCGGGATCGCCCTGACGGCCGGCGCGGCCGCGCAGCTGGCGGTCGATGCGCCGCGCCTCGTGCCGCTCGGTGCCCACGATGACCAGGCCGCAGGGCGGGTCGTCCTGGCATTGCAGCCGCTTGATCTCCTCGGGGCTCAAGTCGGGCTTCTCGATCTGCTGCCCGAACGGCGCCTGGTGGGCGGTGATGCCGCACACCTGACACTTCTTGACGCCGGGGCCGAGTTTGATGTCGGTACCGCGGCCGGCCATGTTGGTGGCGATCGTGATCGACGCCGGCTGGCCGGCCTGGGCGACGATCTCGGCCTCGCGCTCGTGGTACTTGGCGTTCAGCACTTCGTGGCGCAGGCCGCGCCGCTTGAGCATGCGCGACAACGTCTCCGACACGTCGACGCTCACGGTGCCGACCAGCACCGGCAGCCCCCGCTTGTGCTGCCGCTCGACCTCGTCCATGAGGGCGTTGTACTTCTCGCGTCGCGTTTTGTAGATGAGGTCGTGTTTGTCGACGCGCCGGACCGGTCGGTTGGTGGGGATGACTACCACCTCGAGCCCGTAGATCTGGAAGAACTCGGTCTCTTCGGTCTCGGCCGTGCCCGTCATACCGGCGAGCTTGTCGTACATCCGGAAGTAGTTCTGGATCGTGATGGTCGCGAGCGTCTGGCTCTCCTCCTGCACCGCGACGCCTTCCTTCGCCTCCACGGCCTGGTGCAGCCCCTCCGACCAGCGCCGCCCGTGCATCAGCCGCCCGGTAAACTCGTCGACGATGAGGACCTTGCCCTCCTGCACGACATAATCCACCTCGCGCTCGTACAGCGCATGCGCCTGCAGCAGCTTGTGGATGATGTGCAGCGTCTCGCTCTTCTGAGCGTACTCGGCCTCCACCTGACGGCGCCGCTCGATCTTCTCCTTGGGGGAGAGGTGCTCGTCGTGCTCGATCTCGTGCACGGCGTGTGAGATGTCGGGCACGACGAACAGGTTGGGGTCCTGGGGCGACATCGTCTCCACGCCCTTTTCGGAGAGGTGGACCGAGTGACCGCGCTCGTCGAGTACGAAGTACAGCTCGTCTTCGATGTGGCGCAGCTTCTGCTCGCGCGCCGGGAGCTTGCGGTCCGCCAGCACGTCCAGCTCGACCCGCTGCACCTGGGACTTCACTCCGGGCTCCTGCAGCAGCTTCAGCAGCTTCTTGTTCTTCGGCATGCCCAGCTGCGCCTGGTACAGGAGCGTGGCGCCCTCGTAGGCCGTCTTGTCGTTGCCGATCAGCGGCTCCGCCCGCCCGATCAGGTCGTTCGCGACGGCCGTCTGCTTGCGGACGAGCTGTACCACCTGGGTGTTGAACTGCGCGTACTTCTCGTCCGACTCACTGCCCACCGGTCCCGAGATGATCAGCGGCGTGCGGGCTTCGTCGATCAGGATCGAGTCCACCTCGTCGATGATCGCGTAGGCATGGGTCCGCTGCACGCGCTGCTCGAGCGAGAACACCATGTTGTCGCGCAGGTAGTCGAAGCCGAACTCGTTATTCGTCCCGTACGTGATGTCGCACTGATACGCCGCGCGTCGCGCCGGGGTCGAGGGCTCCGTGTCGTCGATGCAGCCCACGGTCAGACCGAGCCACGTGAACAGGCGACCCATCCATTGCGAGTCGCGCCGGGCGAGGTAGTTGTTCACGGTGACGAGATGGGCGCCCCGCCCCGCCAGGGCGTTCAGGTACAGCGGCAGCGTGGCGACCAGCGTCTTCCCCTCGCCCGTCGCCATCTCGGCGATCTTGCCCTGGTGCAGCACGACGCCGCCGATGAGCTGCACGTCGTACGGCACCATGTCCCATGGGAGCGCGTGCCCCGTCACCACGACGTCGCTGCCCACGAGACGGCGGCAGGCCTCGCGCACCGTGGCGAACGCCTCCGGCAACACGTCGTTGAGGGTCGCCTGCAGCTCCTTCACGTAGGCCGACTCGGCCCGGGAGAGCTGCTCGCTCAACACCGCGCGCTGTTCGGCTTCCGGGCAGTCGTGCTTCTCGCGCTTGAGGCGCTCGACCTCCGCCGTCAGCGCACCGGTGCGCTCGGCGACGAGCCCGCGCAGCCGCGCGGTCTGACCCTGCAGCTCCGCGTCCGCGAGCGTCTTGAGGCGCTCCTCGTGACGATGAATCGCGTCCACGATCGGACGGATGCGCTTCATCTCACGCTGGAAGCGCGTGCCGACGATCTTGGTGAACCAGCTCTTGACCATCAATCCTCTATGTCGGCCTCTGTTTCCGGTACAGCCCCCGCGCGGCGATGTAGTCGCGCACCGCGTCGGGCACGAGGTAGCGAATCGACCGGGCCTGCCGCACGCGCTCCCGGATCAGCGTCGCGGAGACGTCCAGCGCCGGCACGTCGACGGTCCGGCTGATCGCCGGATGGCGCGGCGCGGGCGCTCCCGGCCGCGCGAACACGACCACGTCGGCGAGCTGCGGGAGCGCGTCGATCTCGAACCAGGCCCCGAGCTCCGCCGCCGCATCGGCCCCCAGCAGTAACGTGAAGCGGTTCCCGGGCTCCCGCTGCGCCAGGGCCCGCAGCGTGCGGACCGTGTACGAGGGCGTCGGCAGCGTCAGCTCGATCCGCTCGACGGTGAAACGGGGGTTGCCGGCCACGGCGAGCTCCAGCATCTCCGCCCGCTGCTCGGGGCTGGCACCGTGGGGCGCGTGGCCGGCGGGCTTGAGCGGCTGCTCCCGCACCGGCAGAAACCGGATGGTGGCATCGAGCGTTTCGCCCACCGTCTCCGCCGCGACCAGGTGCCCGACATGCACGGGATCGAACGACCCGCCGAACAACGCCTGCACGGCGGTCAGGAGGGCGTCGCCGTGGTCGAGTCGGCCGGGCAGGACGCGTCGAGCCCCGCCGTCCGCGGGTAGTACTTGCGCAACGTCCCGCACGTCTCCTTCAGCTCGTCCGAGTACCCGATCGTGCGGTAGGAGTCCACCAGTCGCATCAGGGCGTCGACGACGCGCGCCGTCCCCTGATAGTTGGCGATGACATCCTTGAAGTAAATGATGGCGGAATCGAAGGCGCGCCGCCGGAAGTAGAACATGCCGTTCTTGTAGTCTTTCTCTGCGAACCACTCGCGCAGCTGCTGGACGTGCACCTGGGCTCGCGCCGCGGCGTCCGTTCCCGGATACCGCCCCGCGAGCTCCTGGTAGATAGCGAGGGCGCTCTCCCCGTACGAGGGATCGAGCTCGGGCTTGCGCCACAGCCTCAGGTTCGCATCGCCGGCCCGCAGCAGGGCCAAGGGCGCGTACGGGCTCGCCGGAAACTGATCGGCGACCTGCCGGAAGTCGTGCGCCGCCTGGACCCGGTCGCCCGTCTGGAACGCGCACTCCGCCAGGTTGTATTTCACTTCCGCCAGCTCCGGGTCGGTGGGGCTCAGCTCGTAGCTCAGGCGCCGGAACGCGACCAGGGCTTTGCCGAAGTCTCCGCGGTGAAACTGGGCGCGTGCCCGGGCCAGCTCGGCGACGGGATCGGGGGCCGGCTGGATCCGGGCTCCATGGTGACATCCCGCCGCCGCGGCCCAACCGATCAGCAGCGCGTAGCGCGTCGTCCTCATGGTTGTTTGGGCGGGTTGGACGACGGCGCATCCGCTTTCCCCAGCGCATTGATCTTGTCCTGTACGCGCTGCGTGAGGGTATCCCCCGGTGTCCCGCCCGCGAGCGCCTGCTGATAGCTCTCGAGCGCGCCCGCGACGTCGCCCTGCGCGAGCTTGACGTCGCCCAGGCCCAGGAACGCTCCCCGGACCACCTCGGCCGGCGCACCCGGGGCCGTGGCCCGGCGGAACCAGTCCTCGGCCTCGGCCGGTTTGCCGGCCGCGACCAGCCGTTGCCCCTCGACCAGCGCGCACAGCCCCAGTCCCTCTCGCGCGCCGTCCGCGACCGCCGGCTCGCGCTGGCGCCGGATCACGCCTTCGAACACCGGCACCGCGGTGCTGCAGGCGTGCGCGCGCACGGCCGCCATGCCGTACACGTACAGCAGCGAATCGGTCAAGCGCGGATCCCCGGCGGCGGCGGCGGCGCCCGGGAGGAGAGCCATGGCGCCCGCCGTGTCGCCGCGATCGGCGGCGTCCAGTGCCGCGAGACGGGCGTAGCGGCCCAGCGGCCGCGTGGGCGCCACCGCGCGCAGGCCCGCCAGCCCGCGGGCGGCATCGCTGCGGTCGTTCGCGCCGAGCGCGGCGCGGGCACTGCGCTCGAGCCCGTCGGCCGCCTCGCCGGCGCGCGACCGGTCTCCCTCACCCAGGGCGATGTAGGCGTTCACCGCCGTCGCGTAATCGCCCACGTGCAGCGCGGCCGCCCCCAGCTTCGCCTCGAGGTCCGCGTCTCCCGGGTGCGCCTTGAGGCCGAGCTGATACTCGGCCAGTGCGTCACGGTAGGAACCGCCCCCGTACCAGCGGTCCCCCAGCTGCTCGTGATCGGCCGCGCTGGGCTGGCATGCGAGCCCCAGGGCGACCGCGACCGCTGCCCAGCGGCTCACCGTGGCGTCGTCCGTCCGCCGTCGCCGGATCGGGGGGGCGGCGGCGGAGGGGGGGGATCGGCGTCCGCGGTCGCGCCCGCCGGCACTTGGGCGGCGCTGTCGTTGCGGGCCAGCATGGCGAGGTAGGCTTCCACGCGGGGATCCTCGGGCCGGCGCTCGCGGCAGTCTTCCCACACGGCCCTGGCCGCGAGCCCGTCGCCCGCGAGGTAGCAGGCGAGCCCCAGCATCGCGGCGGCGTCCAGATAGTTGGGGCGCGCCCGTACGATGATCTCGAAATGCTCTCGTGCGTCCAGGGCTCGTCCCGCCTCGAGCAGCATGCGTCCCAGTTTATACCGCAGGTCGTGAAACGCGGGTCCCAGCGCGAGCGCCGACTGGTACTGATCGATCGCCGTCGCCAGCCCGCCCGACTCGAGGTAGGCATCTCCCAGGCGCGCGTGCTGGTTCGCGAGCTTGGCGGCGACGTGCGCCGGAAAGCCCTGCCGCGGCACCCCGCCGACTTGCGCGGCTCGCCGGAATGCCGCATCGGCCTCGGCTTCGCGACCGAGCTCGTTCAAGACGAGGGCGCGGTGCACCAGCGCCTCGACGTAGTGCGGGTTCAACGCCAGCGCGCGGTCCAGCTGCGCCAGCGCCGGGTCCTGCTGGCCCACCAGCGAGTACGACAGCCCGAGCAAGTGATGCGCATCGGCAAACGCCCGGCCCGTCGCGATCACCTCTTCCAGCAGGTGAATCGCGCCGTAGTAATCCTGGAGCTGAAATCGCTCCCGGGCCTGCGCCACCAGATGCTCAGGACTGACGTCCATGGATCGCCTCGTACCAGCGGACGAAGAGTCGAATCCCTTCCTCGATGCCGACCTTGGGCCGGAACCCGAGCTCCCGGCCGGCGCGCCGCAGGTCGGCGTCCGTGAGCCGCACGTCCCCCGGCTGGTCACCGTGGCGCTCGATCCGCACCTCGCGGCCGAGCGTGCGTCCGATCAGCTCGATCAGCCGATCCAGCCGCACCCGGGAGCCTCCGCCGATGTTGATCGGCTCGGCGATGCCGCCGGACCGGGCACGCTCGGTCCAGGCCATGGCCGCCAGGACCCCGTCGACGCAATCCGTAATATAGGTATAGTCCCGCTCGCTCGACCCATCACCGTGCATGCGCACCGGCTGTCCCCGGGCGATCAGGTCGGTGAACCGGTGGATGGCCAGGTCCGGCCGCTGGCGGGGGCCGTACACCGTGAAGAAGCGCAGGCAGGCGATCTGCATACCGTAGAGGTGCGCGAAGGCGTGCGCCACCAGCTCGCCGGCGCGCTTGCTCGCGGCGTAGGGGGAGATCGGCGCGACGGCGGGGGCCTCCTCGCTGAACGGGGCGGACGTCGTATCGCCGTACACCGACGACGACGAGCCGAACACCACGCGCGCAATCCCGGCGCGCCGGGCGGCCTCGAGCACCCGCACGGTTCCGGTCACGTTCGTCTCGCTGTACGACGCCGGGTCTTCGAGCGAGGGACGGACGCCGGGGCGTGCCGCGAGGTGGACCACCACCGACACGCCCTCGAGCGGCAGCGGGTCGCGCGCGATGTCGGCCTCCACGAAGCGGAAGCCCTTGCCGCGCCGCAGCGTTTCGAGGTTCCGCTCCTTCACCGCGCGGGCGTAGAACGGATCGAAGTTGTCGAGCGCCACGACCTCGTCGCCCCGCGCCACCAGGGCTTCGGCCACGTGCGAAGCGATGAACCCTGCCGCGCCCGTGACGAGCACGCGCGGGCTCACCCCACGATCCCGCGGAAGTACTCGATCGTGCGACGCAAGCCGTCCTCGAGGGACACCCGGGGCTCCCACTCGAGCGTCTCGCGGGCGTGGCGGATGTCGGGCTGGCGTACCTTGGGATCATCGGTGGGGAGCGGCTGCTCGATGATGGTGCTGCGGCTGCCCGTGAGCTTCAGCACCAGCTCGGCGAGCTGGCGCACGGTGAACTCGTGCGGGTTGCCGATGTTCGTCGGATCCGCGCCGCCGCGCTCGAACAACCGGACGATCCCATCGATCAGATCGTCCACGTAGCAGAAGGAGCGGGTTTGCGACCCGTCGCCGTACACGGTGAGCGGGTCGCCTTTGAGCGCCTGCACGATGAAGTTCGACACCACCCGGCCGTCCTTGGGGCGCATGCGCTGCCCGTACGTGTTGAAGATGCGGACGATGCGCGTGTCGAGCTTGTGGTACCGATGATACGCCATGGTCAGTGCTTCCGCAAAGCGCTTGGCTTCGTCGTACACGCCGCGCGGCCCGACCGGGTTCACGTTCCCCCAGTAGCTCTCCGGCTGGGGATGCACCAGCGGATCGCCGTACACCTCGGAGGTGGACGCGAGCAGGAAGCGCGCGCCCTTGGCCCGCGACAGGCCCAGCGCCTTGTGCGTCCCGAGCGAGCCGACCTTGAGGGTCTGGATGGGATAATCGAGGTAGTCGACCGGGCTCGCCGGACTCGCGAAGTGCAGCACCCCATCGAGCGGACCCTGGACCTCGACGAAGTTCGCGACATCGTGCAGCACGAACTGAAAGCTGGGATGCTTGCGGAGGTGGGCGATGTTGGCGGGGTTACCGGTGAGGAAATTGTCCATTCCGACGACGCGGTGATCCTCTGCCAGCAACCGGTCGCACAGATGCGACCCGAGAAACCCCGCGGCCCCGGTTACGAGGACGCGCATGCGACCGGGCGACCGATGCTTTCGTAGACGAACCCGAGGCGCGCGAGCCGCTGCGGGTCGTACAGGTTGCGTCCATCCACGATCAAGGGCCGCGACAGGGCCTGCTTGATCCGGCCGAAATCGGGGTTGCGGTACTCGAGCCACTCGGTGACGATCACGAGCGCGGCCGCGCCCTCGAGCGCGTCATAGGCGGTGCCGGCGTACGTGACGCGGTCGCCCAGGTGGTGGCGCGCCGTGTCCATCGCGGCTGGATCGTGTACGCGCACGCGCGCCCCTGCCTCGAGCAGCTGCTCGACGAGCACCAGCGCCGGGCTCTCCCGCACGTCGTCGGTCTCGGCCTTGAAGGCGAGCCCCCACACCGCCACCGTGACGCTGCGCAGCTTGCCGCCGCAGTGGCGGGCCAGCTTCTCGTACAGGACGCGTTTCTGATGCTCGTTGGCCGCTTCCACCGCCTCGAGGACGTCGAGCGACGCACCGCAGTCCTGGGCGGTGCGGATCAGCGCCTTCACATCCTTGGGGAAGCACGACCCACCGTACCCGGGACCCGGGAACAGGAACGCCTGCCCGATGCGCCGGTCTGACCCCATGCCCTTCCGGACCAGCGTGACGTCCGCCCCCACCGCGTCGCACAGCCGCGCGATCTGGTTCATGAACGAGATCCGGGTGGCGAGCATCGCGTTGGCCGCGTACTTCGTCATCTCGGCCGAGGCGAGGTCCATGAAGATGATGGGGTTGCCCGTCCGCACGAAGGGCGCATACAGCTCCCCGATCACCTGGGCCGCCTCCGGTGAATCCACACCGACGATGACGCGGTCCGGCTTCATGAAGTCCTCGACCGCCGCGCCTTCCTTCAGGAATTCCGGGTTGGCGCACACCTGAAACGGGGTCGTCGTCTCCGCGGCGATCGACGCCCGGACCTTCTGCGCCGTGCCCACCGGAACGGTGCTCTTGGTGACCACCAGCTTCGAGCGGTTCATGTGGCGGCCGATGGTCCTGGCGACGTCGAGCACGTGCGTCAGGTCCGCGGAGCCGTCTTCGTCGGGCGGCGTGCCGACGGCGATGAAGATCACGTCGGAGCTCTCGATCGCGGCGCCCACGTCGGTCGTGAACCGCAGCCGTCCGTCGCGCTGGTTGCGCGTCACCAGCGGCTCGAGCCCCGGCTCGTAAATCGGCAGGTGATTCTGACGCAGCGCCGCGATTTTCCCGGCATCCAGGTCCGCGCCCACCACGTCGTTCCCCGTTTCGGCGAGGCAGGCGCCCGCGACCAGCCCCACGTACCCCGTGCCCACGACGGCGACCTTCATCGCTCCCCCCCGCGGCCACGCAGCTGCCGCGCCAGTGCGTTGCGCGTGTCGACGACCACGCGCGCGCTGCGCCCCACCAGCGCGTAATCGATGTCCGAGTGGTCCGTGACGATCACCACACAGTCCGCGGCAGCGAGCGTGTCGGCCGTGAGCGGCGTGGAGGCCAGATCGATGGCTTCGTCCTTGAGTTTGCGCACGTGGGGATCGTGATACCGGACCACCGCACCGCGCTGCTGCAACAGACGGATCACGTCGAGCGCCGGGCTCTCCCGGACGTCGTCGATGTCCTTCTTGTACGCGACGCCCAGCACCAGCACCGTGCTGCCCCGCGCCGCGCGCCCCTGCTCGTTGAGACGATCCACGATCTGCCCCACCCAGTACTCCGGCATGGCGGCGTTGATCTCCCCCGCCAGCTCGATGAAGCGGGTCCGGTAGTTCAGCGTGCGCATTTTCCAGGCGAGGTAGTGTGGGTCGAGCGGAATGCAGTGCCCGCCGACGCCGGGCCCGGGCGTGAATTTCATGAACCCGAACGGCTTGGTCGCGGCCGCTTCGATCACCTCCCACACATCCACGCCGAGCTTCTCGCACACGATCGCCATCTCGTTGACGAGGCCGATGTTGACGCTGCGGAACGTGTTCTCGAGAATCTTGACCAGCTCGGCCGCCTCGGTCGACGAGACGGGCACGAGCGTCTCGATGGCCGGCTCGTACACGGCCATCGCCACCCGGCGACAGGTCTCGGTGATCCCGCCCACCACCTTCGGGGTGTTATGCGTGTTCCACTTGCCGTTGCCCGGGTCCACGCGCTCCGGCGAGAACGCCAGGAAGAAGTCCTCTCCCACTTTGAGACCCGTCTCCACGAGCGCCGGCAGCATCAGTTCGCGGGTCGTGCCGGGGTAGGTGGTCGATTCCAGCACGATGAGCTGCCCACGCCGCAGCGCCTGCTTGATGGAATTGGTCGCCGCGAGCACGTAGCTCACGTCGGGGTCCTTCGTCTTGGATAAGGGCGTGGGCACGCAGACGGACACGACGTCGGGCTCACGCAGCCGTGCCAGATCCGCCGTTGCCGCGAACTTTCCCACCTGGGCGAAGCGCGCCACATCGGCGCTCGCCACGTCCTGCACGTGTGAGCGCCCCTGGTTCAAGCCTTCGACCACGCTCCGGCTCACGTCGAACCCGAGCACGCCGAACCCGGCCCGCGCGAACTCCATGGCGAGCGGCAGGCCGACGTACCCCAGCCCGACGATGCCGATCAGCGCCGAGCGGTCCTGTGTCTTGGCGACCAGCAGGTCGGCGGCGGACGCTGCCGTGGCCGTCACAGGTCCACCGGGGCTCCGCCCGTGGCGAGCGAGCGGGACGCCGCCTCCAGCACGCGTACGACGCGGACACCGTCGTCGGCGCCGGCGCGCGGCGGCTCCGCGCCGCGCGCCACGCGCACGAAGTGATTCAGCTCCGCGGCGAGCGGCTCCACGTTGGGAATCTTGGGGATGAAGATGTCACCCTCCCGGATCGACAGCGCCTCGCCGTACGACCCGTACTCCGGTGGACGCTCCACGCCCTTGTCATAGATGCGGAGCTTCTCGCGCGCCTCCATGTCGTCGAACACCACCATCTGCTTCGCCCCGACCACGGTCAGTTTCCGCTCCTTGTGGGGGTCCAGCCAAGAGAGCTGCACGTGCGCCAGGACTCCGGTGGCAAATTCCATCGTGAGAAACACCACATCTTCAACCTGGCGTTGGAGATAGCTCTTGCCGTGCGCCGCGACGCGAACCGGGGCCTCACCGAGCAAGTACAATGCCACAGACACGTCGTGCGGACCGAAGCTCCATAGGGCGTTCTCGTCTGCGCGAATCTGCCCCAAGTTGACGCGCAGACCATACAGATAGTAGATCCGACCGAGCTCCCCCCCCTGCACCAGGGCCCGCAACCGCTCGACTGCGGGGTGGAACAGTAGCAGGTGACCGGCCAGGACCGGAACTCGGCGCTCCCCGGCCGCGCGAGCCACCGCCTCCGCATCGCGCGTGCTCAAGGCAAACGGCTTCTCGACCAGGCACGGCTTCCCCGCCTCGACACATTGCAACGCCAGGCGCGCGTGCGTAGCCGCGGGCGCGGCGATGATGACCGCCTCCGCCCGGCCGATCAGGTCGGTGGCATCGGTGGTGACGTGCACGCCCGGGTATTGGCGACACAGCTGCTCTCGCCGCTTGGCGTCCGTGTCGCACACCGCGGCGAGTTCGCCGTCGGCGAGGCCCGCCGCCGTGCGCACGTGGTTCCTCCCCCACGCGCCGGCCCCGATGATGCCGAGCTTGAGCCGGGTCACCGGTAGAATCCACGAATCGTCTCGATCACGTAATCCAGCTGCTGCTGGGTCAGCTCGGGGAACACGGGAAGCGACAGCACCTCGCGACACGCCCGCTCGGCCTGCGGCAGCCGGCCGGGCTGGTAGCCCAGATGCGCGAAGCAGTTCTGGAGGTGGAGCGGCACCGGATAATAGACCGCACTTCCGATGCCCTTCGCCTTGAGGTGCGCCTGCAGCTCGTCGCGGCGCTCGACGCGGACCGTGTACTGATGATAGATGTGCTCGTTCGCCGGGTCCACGGCTGGGACCCGAACGCCGGGAACGTCGCTCAGGCCCTTGTCGTAGTACGCGGCGTGGTCGCGGCGCCGGGACGACCAGGACGCGAGGTGGGGCAGCTTAGCGAGCAGTACCGCGGCCTGCAGCGAGTCGAGCCGCGAGTTGGTGCCCACCTCGTCGTGGTGGTACTGTTTGGCCCCGCCGTGCAGCCGCAGCTTGCGCAACCGCTCCGCCAGCGCGTCGTCCGACGTGACCATCATGCCGCCGTCGCCCCAGGCCCCCAGGTTCTTGCTGGGGAAGAAGGAATACCCCGTCACCCAACCCCGCTCACCCGCCATCCGCCACCCCCCGTCGATGCGGCGCCGCGCCCCGATCGCCTGCGCGGCATCCTCGATGACGCGGAGCCCTCGAGCGCCCGCCAACGGCAGCAAGCGTTCCATAGCGGCCATCTGGCCGTATAAGTGGACCGGCATGACCGCCCGGGTACGGGGCGTGATGGCCGCTTCCACCGCGGCGGGATCGATGTTGAAGGTCCCCGGCTCGATGTCCACGAACACGGGGGTCCCGCCGGCGTTGTGGATCGTGCCGGCGGTGGCGAAGAACGTGAACGGGGTGGTGATCACCTCGTCCCCGGGTTTCAGGTCGAGCGCTTTCAAAGGAAGCAGCAGCGCGTCCGTACCGCTGGCGCACGCAATGCCGTGCTTCGCATGGCCGAGCCCGGCGATGGCCGTCTCGAGCCGCGGGATGGACGGGCCCATCACGAATTGCTGGGACTCGATCACGGCCTGGACCGCTGGCAGCACGTCGTCCTTGATCGCGCGGTACTGCGCCACGAGATCCAGCAGCGGTACGTTCACGATGTCGGTATCCGAAAGGAGGGCCACGAAACTATCCGACGCGGCTGGGTTGGGCAATCGCGCGCAGGTTGCCGTTCTTCTCCTGGTAGCGGGAGCCACACACGGCGCACGCCGCCTGGCCCGCCGCCAGCGAGAGCCGCTCGCCGCATTGGCACATCCAGCCGACGCGGCGGGCCGGCACGCCCACCATGAGCGCGTAGGACGGGACGTCGGAGGTCACGACGGCGCCCGCGCCGATGAACGCGTATTCGCCGAGCGTGACGCCGCACACGATCGTCGCGTTCGCACCGATGGACGAGCCTCGCTTCACGAGCGTGGCGCGATACTCGTGCTTGCGCGACACGTGGCTGCGCGGGTTCAGCACGTTCGTGAACACGCAGGACGGCCCGCAGAACACGTCGTCCTCGAGGGTGACGCCCTCGTAAATCGACACGTTGTTCTGGATTTTCACGTTGTTCCCGATGCGCGTGCCGGGCATGACCACGACGTTCTGCCCGAGGCTGCAGCGCTCGCCGATGACGGCGCCGGACATGACGTGGCAAAAGTGCCAGATCTTGGTATCCTTGCCGATCCGGGCGCCGGTGTCGACGTAGCTCGACTCGTGGACGAAGTAGTCCGCCATCTAGCCGATCACCTTGACCTCGAGCTCGAGCTCGACCCCGGTCTTCTTGGCGACGGTCTTGCGCACGTGCTCGATCGCCTTGACGACGTCGGCAGCGGTGGCATTGCCCGTGTTCACGATGTAGTTCGCGTGCAGGGGCGAGACCTGGGCGCCACCGATCGTGAACCCCTTCAGGCCGCTCTCGTCGATCAGCATCCCGGCCGTGCGGGTTCCGCTCGGGTTCTTGAACACGGACCCGCAGCACGGCTGGTCGAACGGCGTGCCGGCCTTGCGCCAGCGGAACAGCCGCGCCTGCATCTCTTTGAGCTTCGCCGGAGGCTCCTCGATCAGCGCGAGCTTGGCCTCGAGCACGACCACCGCGCCGAGGTTGGAGGAGCGGTACTTGAACGAGATCTGCTTGCGCGGCACCTGCTTGATCTTCCCCTTGGCGTCCATGACGGTCGCTTCGGTCAGCACTTCAGCGAACTCCGCGCCGTGCGCGCCGGCGTTCATGTACACGCCGCCGCCCACCGTTCCCGGGATCCCGATGAAGCGCTCCACCCCCGCGAATCCCGCCTCCGCCGTGCGGCGCGCGAGCAGCGGCGTGGCGAGCCCGGCGCCGACGATCGCCGTCGCGCCCTTCATCTCGAAGCGGTCCAGGCCCTTCCCGATACGGATCACGACGCCCGGGTAACCGGCGTCCTTCACGAGCACGTTCGACCCCAGCCCCAGAGCAAGCCACGGGAGCCCGCGCTCCTGTGCGAGGTCGAGCGCCTTGGCCACGTCGTCCGGGTCCGCCGGCAGGACGAGGTAGCGGGCCGGGCCGCCCAACCGGTACGTCGTGTGGCGCGCCAGCGGCTCGTTCTCGAGCACCCGGCCGCGGAACTTGACCTTGGCCGGCGGGGGTGCCGCCCCCGCGGCCGGCTTGGCGCCGCCCTTGACACCCTTCACCGCCGGCGGCGCCGCCGCTTTGGACGACGCGACGGCCGGCCGTTTGCCTACGCCTGTACGGCCGGCGTGGGACTTGGCTCCGGCGCCTTTGCGCCCGCTGGCGGCTGTTTTTCGACCGTCGTTTT
>Ga0209239_1000629_pt1 | contig 20301 bp, 20 predicted proteins | sample GraSoi013_2_20cm_FD_185824 | JGI IMG/M metagenome (GOLD analysis project Ga0209239, IMG submission 185824) | Grasslands soil microbial communities from the Angelo Coastal Reserve, California, USA - Sample 10_02_2013_2_20cm (SPAdes) (version 2) | ecosystem: Environmental > Terrestrial > Soil >...
TCATCCGAGGTACATTCTACCTGGCAGCTTGCATCATCAGACAGGTAGAGCGCATATGGAGCTTTGTTTTCAAAGACGCTGAGCCGCTCTCCGATTTGCCCCACTGGCCGGCCATTGAGTTCTGCTCTGCCTACGCCATACAACACGACGAGCGCTGTCTCCCTGCCTTTTGCTGCGCCGCGAAATGTCTGCCCTCTCGTCAGGTGATACACCGCAAACGAGACGTACTGCCACCCGGCAGTCTCCGGTGTGATGTCCACCGTACAGAAAATTCCGCTTGTTTGATCGGCTTGCGGCCTGATAAGCACACTCATATCTGCTCCTCCTTAATTGGGGCTGTTTGCTGCCGCCCCCGGTAACTCACGATACTCTCAGTACAAGGATGTCATCTGGCTTCCCAAACAAATAGTTCTATCATGTAGCCATCGGGGTCGCAGATATACATCTGTTGTACACCGTCGCCACGGGGACGCGGACCACCCACGATCTCCACATTGAGGGCACGCAGGTGTTGCATTGCCGCTTCCAGGTCATCTACCTCGAAGGCGGCATGTGTCCCATAGCCACGTGCCATCTCATCGCGGCGATACCGCGCATGTGTTTGTGCCACGCGACCTGCCTCGGCCTCGCCAATGAGATGAACTTCAAAACTGTGCTCATCGTTGGTGAGCCACGCGCCGGGAAAATCAAAGTGGCTAGGACGCGGAATCTCTCGCAGCCCCAGTACCTGACTGTAGAAGCGGCGCGAACGCTCAACATCTGTAACAAGGAATGACTCGTGATCTAGTTTGCGAATGTTCATAGAGATGTGGCAAGGAACCCCCCTGCATTCATGCGGGGGAGGAATTGCCACGTGCTGCAGCACTCGATTCCTTGCCATCCTCCTTTCTTGACTGTTGGTCTACTTTCTGGTACACATCTCTTATGAACAAAACGCTCATAAGAACAATCAGTATTAAGCTTGACATAGATAGACACGAGGCAGCGTTGCGAGAAACGCAAAAGCGTTTCAATGAGGCTGCTTCGTGGATTGCTTCTATCTGTTGGGAAGAGCACATCACCAATACCAACACAGCCCATCACCGTGTTTATGGTGAGACTCGTTCTCGCTTTGGGATTGGCGCTCAACTGGCGGTCTGTGCTCGTGCTAAGGCAGTTGAGGCTATCAAGGCCACAAAGGCTAAGAAAAGTGAAACTTGCCCACAGTTCGGGCCACGTGGCTCTATTCGCTATGATGCTCGTACCTTTCGCCTGATGAGCCTTGATCGTGTTTCCCTCAATACGATGCAAGGTCGTGTTATCTGCCCCATGATCTTGAGGAGACGCCAACACGATATGCTGATAGATCGTACCTGGAAGATCGGCGGTGCTGACCTGATTTGGAGACGTGGTATCTACTACCTGAATGTCACTCAAAGCAAGGATGCACCAGAAGAGACGGAAACGAGTGATACCCTCGGCGTTGATCTTGGCATCGTCAACCTGGCTACTGATAGTGAGGGGGAGTCCTTTAGTGGGGCAGAGGTCAAGGCTGTTCGTACACGCTATCACAAGCGGCGTCAAATCTTGCAAAAAGTAGGTACGCGCTCTGCCAAACGCCGCTTGAAGCAAATGAGCGGACGTGAGAAACGTTTTCAAAAGAATACCAACCACGTAATTAGCAAGTCCCTGGTACAAAAGGCTGTTCGTACACGCAAGGCAATCGCTCTTGAAGACCTGAGAGGCATCCGAGAGCGAACAACGGTTCGGCGTGTGAATCGCTACGAGCGGCATTCCTGGGCGTTCTCCCAACTCAGAGGCTTTATGAGCTACAAGGCAGCCTGGGCTGGTATTCCTGCCAGGTTTATCGACCCGAGAAACACTTCGCGTACCTGTAGCCAGTGCGGACATTGCGAAAAGGCTAATCGTCAATCCCAAGCCTCCTTTCTGTGTAAGCAGTGCGGTTTCTGCCTGAATGCCGACGTAAATGCGGCAATCAATATCTCAAGGGTACCCGTCAAGGTGCCTATAGTGTCACGCCTTCGGGCGTAGATGCAAGCCCCTCAGCTTGAGCCAGGGGTGCTTGACAGTAATTCCCGTTCCTGATAGAGACCCGGTTTCGCAGGCGTTGACACTGGTACCGGCGTACCACTGTGTAAGGACTGAATACAGGCATCGCTGACCACCAGCGACATATAGCCATCCCAGGCGGTTGCCCCGGTAAAAGCTTGCCCGGTTTGGACCGAATGCACCCACTCCGTCAACTCTGGCATATAGGCTTCCTGAAAGCGTGCAAGGTGGTCCTTGGAAACGGCTACAAACTGTGCTCCTCGGGATCGCAGCAGCGCAAGACCAGGTTGCGCCGTCAGAGCGGTGCCCCGTTCACCGACGATCTCGGCCGACACTTCATACCCGTACTCGATAGCGACAGACACCTCCACCGTTGCTAAACACTCGCCATTCAACACCATCTGCAGGAGCAGCATATCCCGTGTCTCGTCGCTAAACGACATATGCGTCCGCACCCCGCGCACATATACCTCTGTAATCTCCTGCCCCAGGAGCCAACGGGTCGAATCGATATCGTGAATGGCCGAGTTCGCGACGACGACCTCGCCGGGCAGATGGGGCGGAATCATCGGGTTGCGATGCACGCCCTTGAACAGGATAGGGCGGCCGATTTCCCCTGCCACGACCACCTGCCGGACGGCTACATGTTGAGGATCAAAGCGGCGCATAAAGCCGACGGCGATAAGTCGACGCCCCTGGGCTTGTTCCGCCTCAATGATCTCCTGGGCCTCGTCGGCCGTGGTCGCCAGCGGTTTTTCGCAAAGCACAGGCTTGTGGTGCCGCAAACATGCATGCACAAACGCTGCATGAGTGGGGTCTGGCGACGCAATCACCACGGCATCGACGCCAGCATCCTGGATCAGTTGCACCGGGTCTTGGAAGACCTTAGCAGAACCACATTCAGCGGCCACCTGTCTCGCGCGTGCCTGGTCAAGATCATATATTGCCACCACGCGTGCACCCTTCACGTGGTGCTGCAAGTTCAGCACATGGCGTGTGCCCATGCCGCCTGCGCCAATCACGCCAATCGATATGTCTGCCATCCGTATCCTCCTTAATGTAGGGGCGACTCTTGTGGTCGCCCTATAAGCCAATCGAACGAATGTAGTCGCGGTTTCGCTGCGCACTTTCTTTGGGCCTACCCATGCCGGGCAACACATCCTGCTCCACGACGACCCAGCCACCGTACCCGATGTCCCTCAGTTCCTGTATGACCGCTGGGAAGTCGACATCCCCGTGGCCCAGTTCGCAGAACACGCCGTGTTCGACGGACTGGATGGCATTCCACCCGTTGCGCCGGGATTGTTCGGCGACCCGCGGGTCGTGATCTTTGAAGTGGACATGCCACACACGGTCCACGTGTCGGCGCAGCCCTTCGACGGGACCGCCCCCGCCAAAACGGTAGTGCCCGGTGTCAAAGCACAAGCCTACCACGTTCGGATCAGTCAGGCTCAGGAATTTGGCCGTTTCCTCCGGCGTTTCTACCCAGGTGCCGATGTGGTGATGAAACACCGTTCGTAAGCCGGTCTCGCGTTGTACGGTGTGGGCAATCCGGTTTGCCCCTGCCGCAAAACTCTGCCACTGTGTATCGCTCATGCCCTGTTCCGGTTTGATTCGCCCGGCGTATTTGGTGCGCATTGGATCGGTATACGGGTCATTGCCGAGCACGATGAAGGCGTTTGGCCCGCCTACGTCCGCGAGCAGCCGAGCGGTGCGAACCGCCGCCGCTTCGCTTTCGGCCAGGCGGCTCGGATTGTGCAGGTAGACGCTGACCCAGGACGCCAGCAGGTTGAGGTCGCGTGCCTCCAGTTCCTGCCGCAACTTATCGGGATCGGTGGGCATGAACCCCCAATCCCCCAGCTCGGTGCCCTGATAGCCGGTCTCGTGCATTTCATCGAGCACCCAGGCATATCCCTGGCGCTCGCCGGCCACATTCTCGATGACACCCCACGAACACGGCGCATTCGCAACTCTAATCAAGATGGTCTCCTTCCTTGTCTGCTCCAATAGTTTGCCAACCGCCAGCTTCCCACGAGCGGGCAATCAGCAGTTGGACCGGCACGAACGCACAGGCTGCCTCAAATCCTGGTTCGCCTGCCGCCGCGCAGCACGCGCTCCCACGCCGCGACGGTCCTGGCTTTTGCCTCGCGGGCCACGACCAGCGGATCCTGCTGCCAGTACTCCTCACGAAATAGCTCGACTGATACCACTCCATCCCACCCGGTCGCACGAACGGCACCGAGGATGTCCTGGAGGGGAATGACGCCTTCACCGGGATAGAGGCGGTGGCCGTCGGTGATGTCGGGCTTTGCGACATCTTCCACATCGTTGATATGCAGCACGACAAGTCGCCCTGGATCAACTTCCCTGATCGACTCCAGTGTTGAGCCGCCGGCGTAGAAGTGGGCGGTATCCACAATGATGCCGAGGTTGGGCCGGTTGGCTTCCTGGACGATCTCCCACGCGCCCGCGACGTCGCGGACGGCGGCCCAGGGAAAGCCCATGAACTCGAACGCGACGCTGATACCAAACTCCGCCGCAGCGTCAGCCATCTCCCGTAGCGTGGCAACGGTGTCGCTTGTGACCTGCGCATCTGTGCGTCCATCGGTCGGGCCGGGCACAACCAACACCCACGGGCACTCGATCGCCTGGGCGTAGCGGCTCAACTCACGGCAGCGTGCGACTGCGCGTGCCGTGCCGACCGCGCCATCCACGCCGACCCGGTCGATCGCGTTGATGGTCCATGCCGCCACGTTGGCCTCGCGCACCATCCGGCGCACGTCGTCGAGTGAGCCTTGGGCCAGGAACTGGTCGAGCTTGCCATCGCGCAGCTCGATCACATCGTAGCCGGCCTGTCCTGCAACATGAATATCGGTCGCGAGGTCGGCGGTTTGTGTCGTCGCACCATTAAAACCGAGTTGCATAGTTTCCTCCTATTGTATGGAGCAGCACAACTTCAACATTCTCAATAACACCCCACAAGCAAGGCGCATTCATCACTTTGATGATGTTGCCCCTTTCTATTGTTCCACTGCCTCCCACCGTTCGCTTTCCCAGGAACGCGCGATCGCCTGCTGGACCCTGGCCACGTTCAGGGCCTCGGCAAAGCCCGGCTCTCCCTGCCGACCGGAAACGACGGAGTGCAAGAAGTTGTAGGCTTCGATCACTTTCAGGTCGTCATAACCCAGATTCAGTCCCCAGGCCGGGTTGAAGTGGCGGTGGTACGGGTGAGCCGGTCCGCTCAAGAGCGTGGTGTAGCCGTCCTCCGCCGGATTCGCATCGTTGCGCCATTGGACCTGGAGCTCATTCATGCGCTCCATATTCCACTTGATAGCGCCTTTGGTTCCGTGAATTTCAAAGGACATATCGCATTTGGCCCCGTTGATGACCCTGCACGATTCTAATATACCACGCGTACCGTTTTCAAAATGCACCAGGGCGCTGACGTAATCCTCGTTGGTCACATTTCCCATCGGGCCATCGCTGCTGCCGACATCGTAATGGGTGCCGCTGCCTGGTTGGGGAATGGGGCGCCGGCGGATAAAGGTTTCTTTGTCGCTGGTGACGCGCGTGATTGGGCCGGCCAGCATGTGGGCCATATCAATCACATGCGACATCAAGTCGCCCAGGGTGCCCAGGCCATGTTCCTGCTCAAAGCGCCAGGAGAGGAAGCCATTGGGATCAGCCGCGTAGCCGTTGAGAAAGCGGCCGTGATAATGGGTCAACCGTCCCAGTTTCCCCTCGCCGATGAGCTGCCGGGCATACTGGACAAGCGGCGCCCAGCGATAGTTGTAGCCGACGAAGGTCAACACCCCGGCCTCGCGAGCGGCGGCGGCACTTTGGAGAGTTTCATGGGGGTCCTTGCCGACCGGTTTCTCACACAAGATGTGTTTCCCGGCCCGGGCCGCCGCCCGGTTGATTTCCAGGTGCATGCTGTTGGGCGCAGCCACGTTGACGACCTCAATTGCGGGATCGGCGATCACCTCACGCCAGTCGGTCGTGTAGCGCTCGAAGCCAAAACGCTGTTGGGCAGCCTGAGCGCGGGCCTCCACCGGGTCGGCGCAGACAACGAGCCGGGGGAAAATCCCGCTCTCATAAAAACGATCTGGAATGGCGCGATACGAGCGGCTGTGCACTTCGCCCATCCACCCCATGCCAATCACACCGATACCGATTGTGCGTGTCATTGTGATACCTCCAATGTGGTGAAAAACCATTGTTACTCAGGCTGCCAGTAAGTAATCTTGACCGGCCGATTCGTGTTCAACGATTCGATCGCCGCTTCTGCAATCGTCTGCGCGCGCAAGCCATCCATCAGCGATGGGTAAGCGATCTCCTTGCCCTCGAGCGCGGAGATGAAGGCATCCAACGCCAGGGCAAAGCTGGGTTCGAGCCGCTCAAACCAGCTGGGGTGCAACCCATCGGAGATCACCTTCGTGCCGGTGTACAGGGCCACCTCGCGCGTCGGCTTGTGCCTGGATTGCACCATCCCTTCGGAGCCAAAGACCTCGATGCGCTCATCGTAGCCATATGCGGTGCGGCGGCTGTTGTCGATCTTGCCGATACTACCATGCTGGATGGCTTCTCGGACACCCAGGTGATTGGAGTCAAAATGACGACTGAAGCCGATCATGGTTGTTGCACCATGAAAACCTAACTTCATGTCAACCTCCTTATTCAAAGACTGCTGCGCAACCGATTGCACAGATGTTCAAAAAAAATCGACTATTAGCTGGCTGCACCCGGATTTTTGCTAAGCAATAGCTGGGCGGTTGTCTGTCGCACCACTAATTCACCGGGTATAATCTGGTTTTCCGGCTTCTGGCCATTCAGTAAGGCGAGCATCATGTGCATAGCTCGTTGCCCCAGCTCAAACCTGGGCTGGCGAATAGTAGTCAACGGCGGCATGGTGTAAGCAGCCATGTCGATATCATCAAAACCGATAATGCTAAGGTTTTCAGGAACAGAGAGGCCGCGCCTGCGACAGGCAGCCAGCAGGCCGATAGCCGAGTTATCGTTGTAGCAAAAAACAGCCGTAGCCCCGGCAGCCAGTAATGGCTCTAAACTCGCTTCACCGGCTTTGGCATGGCCTTCAATAGTGTGAGAAATAAAAATGAGGGCGGGATCTACCGCAATCCCAGCTGCTTCAAGCGCATTCTGGTATCCTTTGAAACGGTACTGGTTTGACTTAGGGCGATTGGGAATACTCACATACCCGATGTGGCGATGCCCCAAAGTAATCAGGTGTTCAACAGCCAATTGTGCCCCATGCATATCATCAACTGTAACAAAATGCATGTTCTCCCCCGGATTCTGTTCATTGATGACAACAATGGGAACCTTACTGCGGTCAAAGATCCAGGGAGAGCGATCAAATAAGTGGGAGGCAATGACGATGATGCCATCCACCCGGCGCTTCTGCAGCATCTCAATAACCGCAATCTCTCGCTGCCGGTCATTTTGCGAGGTACTGATAAAAACATTGAAGCCCGCCTCAATTGCAGCCTGCTCCACGCCTTCGACCACTCGCCCCATGAATGGATCAGAAATCGCGGCCAACACCATGCCAATGGTCCAGGTCTTATTCGCAGCCAGGCTCTTCGCCACCGTGCTGGGGATGTACCCCATTTCTCTGGCTAACTCCTGGATCCGTTTTCTGGTTTCAGCTCCAATGCGCGGATGATCCTCTAACGCACGAGAGACTGTTGAAGGAGCAACCCTGGCTCTTTTGGCAATATCATAAATTGAGACAGACATGATTGGCGAACTCCTGCACGAATTGGTATCACCACCCCGGTGAGCGCCACTACATTGGTGTGGACAGTTTGCGCAACCGGTTGCTCAAAATATAACCAACAACGCTATATTTGTCAAGAGGGTTTCTCAGAAAAAGAAAAAACAGCGCAACTGCCCTGCTAAAAGAGCACACCTGCTGCATACGCGACAACCGCGACAAGTGCGACAAGTGAAACATTTGAAACAACTGATACAAAAATAACAGGATTCTGCGCATCTCAGACACATTCCCATCAATTTCAGCCATCGTACTGCCTCCATTCTGGTGTTATCATCTTCTTATCAACGCTAATTTTCATGAGCACTAACGTAGATCAACATTTTAGGCAGTGCTTGACGATGAGAAACATATCACAGAGAAAGAGGTACAAGTATGTTCATCACTGGTACATCAACCTCAACTCAGGCAAAGCAGCGTATATATGAGCCGTACCGGGTAAGTGTCGAGGAGTATATCACTTTCTACAGGCATGGCTTCCTGGTCGTACGCAGCCTCATACCGCTGGATGATGTGCAAGAAATGACCGATCACATGGATAATCTCCTCGCGGGTCGTGAGAGTATCCCGGGTACCCCACGGCCAGCCTTCCGTCTGACACCAGAGGAGAAATTGCAGTACTGGCTGCGGGTTCACATGTTACACCGCCAACTGCCAATTCACGAGCGGTTTCTGCTCCATCCACGTATACTGGATGTGCTCGAGGCTCTGATCGGTCCTGATGTCCTTGCGCTCCAGAGTATGTTGTTCTTTAAACAGCCGGGGCAATCTGGTCAGGGCTATCACCAGGATTCGTATTACATCCCAACCTTTCCGGATACGCTCTGCGGGGCATGGCTCGCGCTTGATCGTGCAGATGAGGAGAATGGGTGCATGTGGATGACGGTGGGCTCCCAAAACGAGCCGATTTACCCCGATTCCGACGGTATCACTGACAACGGTATCCGCGAACTTGGCGACATTGAACCCATTGTCAATGCCAGTCACACCGATGAAGCAGTTAATGGTCTCACCCGCGTGGCACGTAAGTATCCTGGCTGCGAGGTAAAGGCAGAGGTGGACCCTGGTGACGTGATCTTCTTCGGAGGTCACATCCTGCACCGCTCGCATAGCAACCGTTCCAGGACGCGACTACGACGCTCGTTTGTCGGTCATTACTGCAATGCACGTTCGTGGGTTCCCTGGAACAGTGGCGCTCCATACGAGGGCGAGTCTGCGAACTACCTGCATATCCTGGCCCGTGGCTCTACTCACCTGCCCTATGCGCAACCACGCTTTGGCACTCATTGCGCAGCCAACGATCCTGAGTTGGCCAGGTCTCGTTCAAGTAGGGGCAAGTCGATGTCAATGATGGGTGATGATAGTGGCCTCATGAGCCTGACTCCCCACGAGGAGAGAGAGCACGACGATACAGTTGATTAAGCAGGCATGAGGGTACGTACTCCCCTCTATCTACAAACAAATCTTTATGTTAAACACGATACACACATCAGCATCTCGATAAACGGGATGCCACAATTTTTTTAACTAGAATTGGCAGCGGTTTCCTTCATGGCATTCTCTATCTCTTCAGTACGACGACATATTGTTCTTCCCGTATCATTGCACCCTTTAAAAGATAAAAACTTTGCTCCATTCTTGTTTGGCTCATTTCTCTCAAGCATCGGCTTCTGGGTACAGTCAGTAGGACAGAGCTGGCAAGTATTGCAATTGACGAACTCAGCATTCCTACTTGGCCTGGTTGGCTTTGCCGCACTATTCCCGAACATTGTCCTGTCTCTCTTCGGTGGCGTCATTGCTGACCGCGTTAATCGGCGCCCCTTGCTGATAGGTACGCAAATCATCTTCCTGAGCACGGCAACGTTATTGGGCATCTTAACCACGCTGCATATTATCACCGTCTGGCAGATCATTCTGATGGCGCTCATTAATGGAACATTTAATACAGTTGGCATCCCTGCCTGGCAAGCCTTTATCGGCGATCTTTTGGAGCTGGAGCAACTCAAACAGGGCATTGCTTTAAACTCAATGCAGTTCAATCTCTCGCGGGTCATCGGTCCGGCGCTCGGTGGCTTCTCCATCGGCGTATTTGGCATCGCAGGTTCCTACTACCTCAATGCGATCAGCTACGTTGCCGTTATTATCCCGTTGATACTGATACACCCCAGGCATAGGGAGCGCACCAGCCGCCAGCAAGGTATGTGGCAGGATTTACGCGAGGGATTGAGCTTTGCCAGGAAGCGTCCATCATTGCGGGTGATTTTGTTGCTACAATTCATTATCGCATTTCTCGTCTTCCCGTATATTGTACTCCTGCCAATCTTCGCGCGCGACATCTTTCATATAGGGGCTCCAGGTCTTGGTGTGCTGAACTCAGCATCTGGTATCGGTGCGCTGTCGGGAGCTATCCTCCTGGTGGTGCTGAGCCAGCATCTAAAGCGAGGGAAATTTCTTCTCGTGCTATTGTGTGTTCTAGGCGGCCTTGCCAGCCTCGCCTTTGCCTTAATCAACGTATTGAACGTTGCCATCTTGCTCCTGATCGCCTTAGGCGCCTGTACTGTGATGTCGATGACCAGCACAAACACTGCGTTGCAATTACTGACGCCGGAACATATGCGAGGACGAGTACTAAGCCTCTGGGTGATGACTGCATTGGGCCTGGCACCCTTTGGGAATCTTCTCGCCGGTTGGGTTGCGCAATCGATTGGTGCGCCTTCCACGCTGGCAATCGGTGGGATCCTGTGTGCTTGCGGGGCATTGCTCATAGCGGCAATCAGCAAAGGACGTAAGTTGAACGTTATGCGGCTAGTCTCGTCCACCCGCAACATCCCTTGATGTGGTTGTGGTGCCTTTACCTGCACTCCCATGCTTGATGTCGAACTTCCAGGGGAGACAGACCGCCCGCTTGTCGCACGCGCCGCGAGAAATGGTAGCTCGTGCGGAAGCCGCAGCGTTCGGCAATCTCGCCCACGCTGAGACCGGTCTGTCTCAGGAGTTCGATTCCCTGTGTCACACGTCTCTCCCAGAGGTAGGCCATTGGCGTTGTGTTCAACTCCTGCCGGAACATGCGAATGAGATGCGGTGGACTGACCGCTGCCGCCGTGGCGATCATATCGAGGGTAAGCGGCTCACCTAAATGTGCGTGAATGAAGTGACGCGCATTCTCGACCGCTGGATCTGGCAGCGTTGTTGCACCGTCCATGAGCAGTTCGCCTTCACCAATGTAGCGCCAAATCATCTGTACAGCAAGGGCTTTTAGCAGAGTATCAGCAGTCGAAAGTGGGGAGTTTCTCAATGCCAGTGCTTCACGTATAAGATCGGTCATAGCCGGAGAGAGTTGTAGAGGCCACGGCAACCGGGCCAGCCGGGCAAGCAACGTCTCTGAAAGCTGTGGGATAAAGATGTGAAGCCAGCTATGCCAGGTCTCGCATTCTTCCGCATAAGCGAAACGCTCTTCATGCCCGGGGAAAAGCACGCACACTGTATCGGCGAGAGAGGTGCGCGGCACACCGTCAATCCAGACCGTCATGCGCCCAGAGTGGAGCATGACCAGTTGGAGGTTGCGCTGCAGGCGAGGGCCAAAGACACCACCTGGTGGGTAGATTACCTCGCCCACGCTCACCTTTTCAGGCCAGAAGCATTTGTCATCGATCATCGCGATGGTCCTTCACGAGTAACAAGAGGTACCTCTGTATGTATATATTTGCTGGGATCTTTCTGTGGAGATAGCTGATTCCGCGCATTTCAGACACATTCCAATCAATTTCAGGTATCGTTCTCCCTTATTCTAATGATATCATTACAAAATAAGCAATAATCAGCGGCAGTATTATCACATAGCTTTTGCTCATTGGAGACACGCCGCTGATTTATGAAGACTAGTGCAGAATAAAGAGACCATTTCGGTAAAAGGAGGCGCCCCTGGAACATCTCCCCATTTGATGCACGAACTCACACAGTGAAACAAATGATACAAGTGAAACAAGTGAAACAAGTGAAACAAGTGAAACAAATGATACAAATCTCATTGGAATGAAATTAGGAAGGGCATCTACTGACAATGAATGATGAACAAACCACAGGTTCTGTAGTGCGTGTGGGTATAATTGGCCTGGGCTATGCTGGAGAAACACATCTCAAATCGTATCGACAACTCCCCAACGTGCAGGTGGTTGCACTGGCCGGGTTTGAAGAGGACAAATTGGCACATCTCGGCACAACCTATGAGGTACCGCACCTTTACCACCATTACGAGGAACTATTGGCTCGTGACGACCTCGACGCCATTAGTATCTGTGTCCCCAACTACCTGCACGCACCCATAGCCATAGCAGCGTTTGAGCAAGGTAGGCACGTGCTATGCGAAAAGCCCCTGGCTCGCACAGGAGCAGAGGCCGAGCAGATTACGAGGGCAGCGATCAAGGCCAACCGCGTTCTGAAGGTGGTCTTCAACCAGCGGGCCCGCGGCGATGTGCAGGTTCTCAAACGCTACATCGAAACGGGTAGCTTAGGGCGTATCTATTACGCGAAGGCAAGCTGGATGCGACGATATGGTATTCCTGGTAAAGGTAGCTGGTTCATCAACAAAGAAATGGCTGGCGGTGGTCCACTGCTCGATGTGGGTGTCCATGTGCTTGACCTGGCGCTGCACCTGCTCGGTGAACCAAGAGTGTTGACGGTAAGTGCCTCGACCTACACTGAATTTGGTGGGCGCGATGACACAGTGAACAAAATTAAACCGGGCAAGTTCTATGTGGGCAGCAAATATGAAGTTGAAGACCTGGCAACAGCCTTTTTACGGTTCGCAGATGGCGCGACGCTTCTATTAGAGGCCAGTTGGGCAACGCACAGCAGCGCGGAAGATGACTTCGGTGTGACATTTTATGGAACAGAAGGCGGCGCTGAGATCAAGGTCCATAACTACAACTGGCAGGATACCTTGCGCATCTTTACAGATATGGTCGGCGCGCCAGTTGAGATACGCCCGCAGCTTACCAGGGGCGAAGGTCACCTGGTGGCAGTGCGCGAGTTCATTGCCGCAATTACGAGCGGCAACTGGTCAGTGGTCAATGGTAGTGATGGATTGTACCGCGCGCGCATTCTCGACGCCTGCTATGCTTCGGCGCTGCGAGGCCGTGAAGTACCCATTGCCGATGATGGAACCATAGCAACTTAAATTATTGAACCTTGCCTGAGCAATATAACGCTGCTCCCGTTTCCAGGATAGCTGCGCAGGCATCTTTAAAGATAGAAAGAATAAACTGATGACAACAAATACACGAGATATACATGTCACTGTCTGGAACGAATATCGCCACGAGCGCCAGGATGAAGGCGTTGCAGCGATCTACCCCGAAGGCATTCATGCCACACTGGCTGCCGCATTACGTAAAGCAGAGCTGACGGTGCGCACCGCAACTCTGGATGAACCCGAACATGGCCTTTCAGTTGACGTGCTCAACGCCACGGATGTACTGGTCTGGTGGGGACATATGGCTCATGGCGAGGTTAGTGACGACGTCGTGGCACGCGTACAGCAGCGAGTGCTGGACGGTATGGGGCTGATTGTGCTGCATTCTGGCCACTTCTCCAAGATTTTCAGAACTCTTATGGGTACAAATTGCGACCTCAGATGGCGTGAAAGTAACGATCATGAACGCCTCTGGGTAATAGCGCCAGGGCACCCCATTACGGAGGGACTGGGTGACTACATTGAGATCGAGCACGAGGAAACGTATGGCGAACCTTTCGATGTACCGCCGCCAGAAACGCTTGTTTTCGTGAGCTGGTTTAGCGGCGGTGAAGTGTTCCGCAGCGGTTGCTGCTACACACGTGGTCACGGCAGAATTTTCTACTTCCGCCCCGGTCACGAAACGCTGCCAACGTACCATCATCCGGAGGTGCAACGTGTAATTAGTAATGCTGTACGCTGGGCCGCACCAACACCGGGTGCTCCGCGCACCGCTGGCAACGCACAGGCGCCAGAACTAAAATGGAGTTCTGGCAGATAACATTCGCCATCAGGAGAGGAGGAGATCTCATGAAGTTTGGCATATGTGCTTCCTATAATGAGGTAGCCAAACTGGAAACATACCCTTTCGATTATCTTGAAGAAAACGTGCAACGTTTCTTGCTCCCGGAACGACCACAGGAGGATTTTGAGGAAGTCTGGCAGAAGGCGCGTACACTGCCCATGCCAATCGAAGCGGCAAACAGCCTGTTTCCCGCCGACATGACATTGGTGGCAACACCAACGCAGACCGTAGATACGGAGCGGGTGGAACGATATGTGAAGACGGCCTTACGACGCGCCGAACAGGTCGGCATTCGCGTCATCGTCTTTGGGAGCGGTGCTGCGAGAGCCTGTCCACCGGGCTATAGTCGTACTGACGCCGTGAAGCAGATTGGAGAACACCTGGCCAGATGGAGTGGATGGGCGCGAGATCATGGCGTACAGATTGCTCTTGAGCCGCTGCGTTTCGAGGAAACCAATACGCTGAATACCGTGGCTGAAGGGGGTGAACTCGTCGCGAGTATTGCTGATACTGGCGCAACGCTGCTGGCCGATTTGTATCACATGGCCTGCAACGGCGAACCGCCCGGGAGCATTCTCCCCTGGGCATCCTTGCTTTCACATGTCCATGTAGCTGAGAAACAAGAGCGGGCGGCTCCCGGTCGGCATGGGGAAGACTTTCGCCCCTATTTTGCGGTACTGCAAGAGGGTGGGTATGACCGCCGCATCTCTATTGAATGCAACTGGCAAAACCTCGCGGCCGAGGTAGGTCCAGCAATAGAGACGCTCAGAGAGCAGTGGGCGACCAGTGCAGAAAGAGAAAAGAGATGAAATCAGCACTATTCGTCTGGGGAGGGTGGCCTGGGCATGAACCACGACAATGCGTTGACCTCTTTGCGCCGTTTTTGCGGGAACAGGGCTACAATGTGGAGATTTCTGATACGCTTGATGTCTACCTCGATGAGGCTAAGATGCATGCCCTTAGCCTCATTGTCCCCATCTGGACAATGGGCACGATTACCAGGGAGCAAGAGCATGGGCTGCTGGAAGCGGTCAAAAGTGGCGTGGGTATCGCGGGCTGGCATGGCGGCATGAGCGATGCTTTCCGCAATAACCCTGAATACCAGTGGATGGTCGGTGGCCAATTCGTTGCGCATCCCGGCAACATGATTGAATACGAAGTGAACATCGTCAAACACGATGACCCGATCACTGCTGGACTGCAAGACTTTAAGATAGTTACTGAACAATACTATATGCACGTCGATCCATTGAACGAGGTGCTTGCCACGACAACCTTTAGCGGTGAGTATGCCCCGTGGGTTGCAGGCTGTGTGATGCCCGTAACCTGGAAGCGACAATGGGGAGCAGGCCGCGTTTTTTTCTGCTCGGTCGGTCATAGTACAAAGGAGCTGGTTGTGCCTGAGGTGCGAGAAATGATCCACCGTGGTATGCTATGGGCAAGCCGGTAGCTAGCAGGGGAAGAACAAGACGATACTCTATTATCCTCGCATTAACCGGGGTACACAAACAGGGAGCGTAAGATGACGACGATCAAGAAAGTCAACATTGGCGTGATTGGATGTGGCAAAATCAGCTCTATCTATTTTCAGATATTGCAAACGTTCGACATTATCAACGTCATCGCCTGTGCCGACCTCGACATGGAGCGCGCCCGCATGCAAGCTGAGAGCTTTCACATTCCCAGGGCCTTGCGTGTTGAAGAGCTACTGGCTGATCCCGAGATCGAGCTTGTCGTCAACCTGACGATTCCCAGTGCGCATGCCGAAGTTGGCCTGGCAACCCTCTCGGCAGGCAAAGCGGTGTACATTGAAAAGCCACTGGCGCTCACGCGCGAGCAGGGGCATCAACTCTTAGAAGCAGCGCGTGCTCGGGAGGTACGCATTGGCTGTGCCCCCGACACCTTTCTAGGCGGCGGCTTACAGACATGCCGCACACTTATCGACAAAGGGATGATCGGTACACCTGTTGCGGCCAGCGCCTTTATGCTGAATCATGGCGCGGAACACTGGCATCCGAATCCTGATTTTTATTATCAACCTGGCGGTGGCCCACTCTTTGACATGGGGCCTTACTATTTGACAGCCTTGATTAATCTGCTCGGCCCCATCCAGCGTGTCACAGGTACAGCGAAGATAACATTCCCCGAACGTATCATAACAAGCCAACCGAAGTACGGGACGAAGATAACCGTCAATACGCCAACGCATATCGCAGGTCTGATAGACTTTGCGGGCGGCGCTGTTGGTGTGCTCGTGACAAGCTTCGATGTCTGGTCGCACCAGTTACCACGCATCGAAATCTATGGGACGGACGGAACCTTAAGTGTCCCGGATCCAAACACCTTTGGTGGACCCGTGCGACTGCGACGTGCCGGTGAGAATGACTGGCGTGATATCCCGCTAACACATGCCTATACCACGAACAGCAGGGGCATCGGTGTCGCAGATATGGTGTATGCAATACGCGCAGGGCAGCCTCATCGCGCAAGCGGAGCCTTGGCATATCACGTCCTTGACAGCATGCAAGCGATCCTCGAGTCATCCACCGAGGGTAAGCACATCGTGTTAACAAGTACATGCAGTCGTCCCGAGCCACTTCCTCCAGGGACTCTGGAGACGGCCTGGGGCGATGAGAACGAGAATCATTGAGTCGTGCGTGTTCGTGAGCCTGAGATTGGGCATCCATCAGAGATGCCCTACAAACAAGGAGGAAAAAGTGTCTCAAATCAAAGGACCGGCGATATTTTTGGCACAGTTTGCCCAGGATGTTCCACCGTATAATACCCTCCCCGCAATCACGCAGTGGGTGAAAGACCTGGGCTACATAGGCGTACAGATCCCAGGCTGGGATAGCCATTTTATTGACCTGGACAAAGCAGCCGAATCAAAGCAGTACTGCGAAGACCTGAAGGGACAAACCAACGGGTTAGAGATCACTGAGATCGCGACCCATCTCATCGGCCAACTCGTCGCGGTACACCCGGCGTTCGATATCCTGTTCGATGGTTTCGCTCCCCTTGCATTGCGTAATAATCCCAAAGCGCGTACGGAGTGGGCAGTCGATCAGATGACCAGGGCCATCAAGGCGTCGAGAAACCTTGGTCTGAACGTCCTCCCAACATTTTCTGGCGCGTTGCTCTGGCATACGATGTATCCCTGGCCCCAGAGACCTCCAGGGCTGGTAGACATGGGCTTCAAAGAACTGGCCAAAAAGTGGCAACCGCTGCTGAACGTAGCTGATGAGTATGGTGTCGATTTAGCTTTTGAAATCCACCCGGGAGAGGACCTGCACGATGGAGTAACATTTGAGCGCTTCCTGGCTGCCACTGGCAATCATCCCCGTGTGCATATCCTCTATGACCCATCCCACTTCGTTTTACAGCAGTTGGATTACATCGGCTACATCGATGTCTACAAAGATCATATCAAGGCGTTCCACGTAAAGGACGCCGAATACCACCCCTCAGCAAAGTCGGGTGTCTACGGCGGCTACCAGGACTGGAGAGACCGCCCCGGTCGCTTCCGCAGCCTGGGAGATGGGCAGGTTGACTTCAAACGCGTTTTCTCGCAACTGACGCAGGTCGGCTACGCAAGCTGGGCGGTGCTCGAATGGGAATGCTGCATCAAAGACTCCGTGCAAGGAGCCACCGAGGGCGCCCCATTCATAAAGAGCATGCTCATCGACGTTCCTACCAGGGCCTTCGATGATTTCGCCGGTGGCGGCACGGACGAAGCGACGAATCGCCGTATTCTTGGCATTGACGAATAGCGGACGACCAGGAGCGTCTTGATAAAAACAGTCGTGAACGATGCTTCATATTCACACGAATGAGAAGGAGTCAATATGAGCCGAGATGTTTCGAACAGAAAACTACGCGCCGGTATTGTCGGTGGAGGCCGTGGCTCTTTTATTGGAGCCGTACATCACGTTGCCGTCGAACTGGACGGCCAGGCCGAAGTCGTAGCCGGTGCAATGTCCACCGATCCCCAGACAGCCGCTGCTTCCGCCAAAGCCTGGTACCTGGATCGTTCATACGATGACTACAAGGAGATGGCGAAAGCTGAAGCGGGGAGACCAGATGGGATCGACTTTGTCATGATCACGACGCCGAACCACATGCATTTTCCTGTTGCAAAAGCCTTTCTGGAACAAGGCATCCACGTGGTTTCGGAAAAGCCCATGACCTTCAGCCTGGAAGAAGCCCAGGAGTTGGTGAAGACCGTCGAAAATAGCAACCTTGTCTATGCACTGATGCACAACTACACTGGCTATCCTGCTGTACGCCAGGCGCGTTACATGGTACGCCAGGGTGAACTCGGCGACATCAGGAAAGTCCTGGTAGAGTACATTCAGGACTGGCTCATGGCGCCGGAAGAGAAGGCTGGGAATAAGCAGGCAGTCTGGCGCACCGATCCTACAAAATCAGGGATTGCAGGATGTGTGGGCGACATCGGCACCCATGCTGAGAACCTGCTTGAGTTCATTACCGGCGTGAAGATCGCGTCACTAAGCGCCGACCTGACCACCTTCGTTGAGGGCAGGATGCTCGACGATGATGCGAACATGCTGCTGCACCTGGAGAACGGCGGCAAAGGAGTTCTTACCTGTTCCCAGGTAGCGGCCGGTGAGGAGAATGCGCTCAACATCCGCATCTATGGCAGCAAGGCAGCGCTGGAATGGCACCAGATGGAGCCGAATACATTGATCTTCAAAGCGCCAAATCAGCCAGGCCAAATCCTGCGAACGGGGCTACCCTACATGAGCGCAGAGGCAAAACAGTTAACACGCCTACCACCAGGGCATCCCGAAGGCTTTTTTGAGGCGTTCGCCAACATTTACAAACTGGTGATCGAAGACATTCGCAGAGTTCAAGCAGGTCAACAGCCTGTGGGTGGCTACCCCAACGTGTACGATGGGCTGAGAGGCATACAATTCGTGTACAAGGCCGTTGAAAGCTCAAAGAAGGGGAGTGTCTGGCTAGATATGTAACACGGTTTTGACCAGATAGAAGCCAGAGAAAAGTGCTGAAAGTGTATACGGAGGGAAGGTTGGAAAGTCAAACGAACCTTAGAGCCGTCTTAGCAGGCTGTGGCAGCAATAGTAAGTATTGGCTAGACGCGGCTCGCGAAATTCCTGATCTTGAAGTAGTTGGGTTAGTCGACCTGGTGGAGGAGTCTGCCAGAAGAAAAGCTGCCGAGTATGGATTGCAGGATGCAGCGATTGGTACAGATGTCAGGCTCATGCTAGAGCAAACCTCCCCTGATGTCGTTTTCGATTGTACCGTGCCCGAGGCCCATTTTCAGGTCACCATGGGGGCCCTCGAGCATGGATGCCATGTCCTTGGCGAAAAACCCCTGGCCGATACGATGGAGCACGCCAGGGAGATGGTTGCGGCTGCACAAGAAGCGGGAAAGATTTTCGCAGTCATCCAGAATCGGCGCTATATGCCTGGCATTCGCCGCCTCAGAGAATTCCTGAAGTCAGGAACGCTTGGACCGCTGACAACCGTAAACAGCGATTTCTATATCGGCGCGCACTTCGGTGGCTTCCGTGATCACATGCAGCACGTGCTGCTCCTGGATATGGCCATTCACACGTTCGACGCGGCCCGTTTCCTTGCCAATGCTGATCCCGTCTCCGTGTACTGTAAAGAATGGAATCCCACGGGCTCGTGGTACGATCACGATGCATCGGCTGTTACAGTCTTCGAGATGAACAATGGCCTTGTCTACACCTACCGCGGCAGCTGGTGCGCGGAAGGCCTCCCGACAACATGGGAGAGCGATTGGCGCATCGTCGGTCAAAGGGGCAGCGTGAAATGGGATGGGGGCGAGAATATCATGGCACAGGTGGTCTCCGAGACGGGTGGATTCCACTCCACATATCAAGATATCTCTCCGCCGCCCTACAACTCAGTGGAAAAAGTCGGCGGTCATCTCGGCTTGATGCAGGAATTTATCTCGTGCGTCAAAACAGGTACTACGCCTGAAACGATCTGCAGCGACAACATCAAGAGTCTTGCGATGGCCTTCGGGGCTATCGAGAGCGCCCGATCGGGAAAGTGCTTAGAGATCGCATGGTAAGTGTCATGTAAGCGCTTGTATGTAACCGAGGTATGCCAGGCTCGCAGCGAGTTGCTGCTCCTCGTAGGCGATGATCAGCTCCTCTGGCTCTTCCCGTTCAAAAGGGGTTCGCCAGTCTCCTCCTGCCGTCCTGGCATTAGCCTGAACGAAGCGCCACACGCGGGCGAGCTGGGCTGCCGTTCGAGGAGGATACTCGGGCCAATAATCATCTGCCAGCACCCGGATGTGGCGAGCCTCCAATGCCCCGAGTTCGAGTGACATGGTTACGTCTGGGCACTCTTCCTGCAGGATGTCAAACAACGCGCGGAAGTTGATCGCACCCTGCCCCAGCGGACAGC
>Ga0209239_1000632_pt1 | contig 20256 bp, 17 predicted proteins | sample GraSoi013_2_20cm_FD_185824 | JGI IMG/M metagenome (GOLD analysis project Ga0209239, IMG submission 185824) | Grasslands soil microbial communities from the Angelo Coastal Reserve, California, USA - Sample 10_02_2013_2_20cm (SPAdes) (version 2) | ecosystem: Environmental > Terrestrial > Soil >...
AAAGTCATTCCATATTCTGTCAAAGTAGATACGCTCCCGGCCCGCCACTAGCCGCTCCGCATCCGGTCCATGGAAATTGAAATGCCAAACGCCGGGATTTAGGAGAATCTCGTTCCAGGGATCAATCCCGGGAATGGGTGCGTCCATAACAACCAGTCGCTCGACCTTATCGGGATAAGTCGCAGCATAAGCGTATGCCACCATGTTGCCGATGTCGTGAGCAACCACAGATGTTTTGTCGTATCCCAACGCAGTCACAACGGCACGAATATCCTTGGCCTGAGTCTTTTTATCGTAGCCATCGGTAGGCTTGGAAGAACGCCCAATGCCACGGAGGTCGGGCACCACTACCGTATGGTCCTTCATGAGATCTGCGGCCAAAGGAGCCCACGAGTCGCTATTTTCAGCGTACCCATGGATGAGCACCACTACGGGCCCGCTTCCGCCCGAACGCACAAAAATGTCTGCCCCTTCCGGGCTGTGTATGGTCCTTTGTTGAAAGTTAGAGGGCAAGGAAGGGGGAGTTTGGCTTGAAACTGTTGTCACGGCAAAAAGGGCTACGGCGAGGAAACGTAAAATCATCGATATCTCCATACACGAAAACAATCGGTTTGTTCGGGACTACACGAATTGACCTGCATTTTACATTTGAGGATTGTAGACCACAGTAGCATTTTCTCCGAATTTTGTGGCGATCTTGCTCTGGGTTTTCTCCGTGGTTCAGAGTAGGAAGATACGAGCCGAAGGCCTATGGCTTTAAAAAGACTATCTATTAGGGCGAATCGATGAACAGTTTCGGGGGCCCAATACCACAGCTCGTATATAAACCCCTCTGCATTCCCTACGGTATTAAAGTCGAAAACCATGCTGAGCACCAATTGCGAAAGCCAAGGTCGCGCAGTCGAGGAACCGTGGCACCTTGCGGCACTGCCTAGACTCCATTGAACCGAACAGATTAAGAAACGACCTACCTCGACGCTCTTCACGTTACAAACTTTTATCCGCCTTCAACATCCTCGACACGAGGATGTAATCCGCATCGGTTATCTACCTTGTGGCCCACCCATCCGCCACATCAAAGGAGCGCAAATGTCACAAAGCCAAAAGAAACGAAAGCAGCCCCAACTGAGCACATCGATATGCGCAACCGTACTCGCATTTTCGATGCTCGCGTACGTTCCGGCTGGCTATGCCAATGATGATGCCGACAGGCCAGGCAATCGCGTCAAAACCGCCAGCCCGATTAAGCATGTCATCATCATCGTTGGTGAAAATCGCAGATTCGATCACATCTTCGCCACCTACGTGCCCAAGCATAGCGGAGACAGAGTTCGCAATCTTCTCTCCGAAGGCATCGTCAACGCGGATGGCTCGCCGGGTCCCAACTTTGCCAAGGCCCATCAATTCCAGATTGTCTCAGCGCCGAACGGCGGCAAATTCTTCAGCAGCGCCGCGATGGCCAAGAAACAGCTCTACCCTACGTTGCCGCCGCCCGATATCGCCGGCGTTGGCAAGGTCTCCCCCGCCATTGGCATCCTGAGCCTTCCTGGCGGTGATCCGGGCTTGGCGCCGCAGGATCAATTCCTCTTTGGAACCGGCGGCTCAGGCCTGAACGTCACCGTCGGTCCGGATACGCGCATCAGCAACGTGACTAACCTTGCCCCGGGACCGTTCCAGTTGACTGGCCCCACCATGCCCTTCGACGCCTACACCGGCGACACTATCCATCAGTATTTCCAAATGGTCCAGCAGGTTGATTGCGCTATCGACGCCGAACACGTATCGAAAGACAACCCGACCGGCTGTCTCCATGATCTTCAGTCCGCCGTCACCACAACTTTCAGCACGCCGCCAGGAGGTACGCCGCATGACACCGGGCAAACCATGGCATTCTTCAACGTCCAGAATGGTGACGCGCCTCTTTTCAAGTCTCTCGCTGATACCTACACCATGAGCGACAACTATCACCAGCCCGTCCACGGCGGCACGGGCCCAGACAGCCAGCCGCTCGGCTTTGCCGATCAGATCTTCTTCAGCGACGGCAACGGAAATCCCGCGACTCCTCCGGCCAACCGCGTTTACAATCCCGATCCCGCGCCCGGCACCCTCAACCTCTATACGCACCGCGCCCAGTGGTTCAATTGCAACGACCAGACCCAACCCGGCATCGCCGCGATCACAAATTATCTGAACGCGCTGCCCTACACGGTATCGACCAACTGCGGCCCCGGGCAGTATTGGCAAGCCGTCAACGTTAACCCTGCTTTCACCCCGAAGGGAACGCTGCAATCCGGTCTCGTCGTTCCGCAGACCATGCAGAAGAGCATCGGCGATGTGCTCACCGCCAACAATATTTCTTGGAAGTATTATGGCGGCGGATTCAACGACAGTGGGACCGGCGCCCCATTGGATGGGCTCTACTGCAATATCTGCAACCCGTTCGAGTATCAGGCGAACTATCCCAGCATGGTCCCCGATCACATGCGCGATGTAACCGACCTCTTCACCGATCTCGTCAACGGCACGCTCCCGGCGGTCTCCTACGTCAAGCCAGACGGCGCGCTGGACGGCCACCCGGCTTCCTCCAAGTGGGGCCTCTTCGAAGCCTTCGCCAGAAACATCATCGAGCTCGCGCAGAGCAACCCGAAGCAATGGGCCGAAACCGCCATCTTCGTCACCGTGGACGAGGGCGGCGGCTACTACGACTCCGGCTTTATCCAGCCGGTCGATTTCTTCGGCACAGGCCCGCGCATTCCCATCATCGCCGTTTCGCCCTTCTCAAGGGGCGGTCACATCAGCCACGTCTATGCCGAGCATTCCTCTTTCGTTAAGTTCGTTGAACGGAACTGGATGCTCAATACCACGCTCAGCGACCGCAGCCGCGACAATCTGCCAAATCCGCGGCTTGACGATGACAATCCTTACGTGCCATCCAACATGCCTGCCATTGGCGACCTGTTCGACCTGTTCAATTTCGGCAACGGACAGGGCCATCAATAAAACTGTAGTGTGGAGACGATACGCGGATAAAAGTGGGCAGCACATGCGTGCTGCCCACCTGTTGTCTGTTTCCTGCGCTCTGGCAATGCATATGTAGCCTTGGCTCGAAAAACCAAATCGAAATCGGCTTAACTCCCGATGAACGCCCCAGCAGTGACCGACCAATTTGCCGGAGAGAGGCCGACTTCCCATCACCAATCCGCCCAGACTTCTCATAACCCCATTTCCGGATCACTGACGATATGCGCAGAATGTGCGGCGCGAACGGCACTTCTGCGTCCTTTTCCGTCAGCCGTTTGTAGGCGTGATCTCCCTCGACGTGATCTCATACTCGAAGTTGTCCGAATCGAGGCTGTCGAGTCGGCCTCCTGTAGTTTCCGCCTGCGGATACATGAGAAAACCGACCGGCGCTCCGTTCGAACCGGGCAGGGCGACATCGTGCGCGAAGTTGTATGCCATCCAGTTCATCTCCCAGGACCCGAAGAGCCGCGAGCGGGCATTCTTCACTATGTTGTCGTCCATGGAGCGATTTCCAGGTGGTTCCTCAAGCACGACCTTCCGCACGTCCGCGGGATCAACGGGTACCCAGCCGTAATCACCAAGGTAAACCTCAGCGCGGCAGTGCTGCGCTTTCGTCACGTTCTCCGACGAAGCACCGAGGCTCTTGTATCCCATTTCGGACTTGGCCACGCGGATGCCGTAAACGTCGCGCGCGGGGAGGTTCGCCGCACGCGCCAGCCCAACGTACAGCGCGTTTAGATCCGCGCATTTGCCACCCAGATCTCTGGACTCCAGCATGAAGCGAATGTCGCCGACACCGCACCCGTGCGTGTTTGGATTCCGAAAGGTGTTGTCAACGATCCACTCGTAGATCGCGCGCGCCTTCTCAACATCCGTCTTCGCGCCCTTCGTGATTTCGCTCGCTGTCGCTTTCACGATGCCGTCCGTCGGCAGGAGCTTGGTTGGTCGCAAGAAATGCTCCAATTCCGCGCGGCCCTCTTTCGGTGCCGTTCCCCGAGCGGTGAGGTCGACCGCGCAATTTTTCGTGGCGATTCGGCTAGTCACTGTAAGGACCGGCCTCACCTCGGCGGGAAATTCGGCGGCGATGATTCCGAGCGCGCCGGTCTTGCTTTCGAGCAGTTTCGCGGTGCCACCTTCAGCGTTGAAGGTATTCGCGATCGTCTTCTGGAAGGGCGTTTCCGTAAGGAGCGCCGCCGGCACCCATATATGTGTCGTCCCGGAAGTTTTCAGGACTTCAACGCGCGTCGTCACTTCAAACGTGCGCCAAAGGTCAACCGTTGTGACCTGTGAAAACAAGCGCCCAGCCTTCGCGAATGCGAGGCTTACTGACACAATGCCCCCTGATTGCAGAAAATCGCGACGGTTCATAGTCGATACCTCTGCGCGAGAATTTTTCTGACTTCTCTGCTGACTGACACCGTACACCCGACTCTGTCCGTGTACAATACTCGAATCGGGGATCGACTTCGCCTGAGTTTTGCATGAAGATGATCGCCAAAGCTGACAGCGGGCGCTTCCAGAGCGGCGCGGACAAGTACGCCGCCTACCTCGAGACACCCGAGGGCCGCTTGCGCTGCGACTTGGCTTTCGCCAACCTGCAGGATTTTCTGCCCCTGCCGCGGACCAAGTTGTCAGTGCGCGCTTTGGATCTCGGATGCGGCACGGGAGCCGCCGCCGTGCGCCTGGCGCGTCTTGGCATAAACGTGACGCTGCTAGATTCCTCTCCAGCGATGCTGGAGATCGCGAAGCGCGCGGCACGGGAAGCTGGCGTTGACGGGAAGATCGCCCTAAAACACGGCGACGCGGCCGAATTGGCGAACTTGTTTCCTGTGGGATCGTTCGACATCGTTCTTTGTCACAACCTACTGGAACACGTTGACGCTCCAGATGCTGTCCTCTCCGCCGCCGCCCAGGTGCTGCGAAGTGATGCGACCGGGGGCGGGATTGTGTCTGTCCTGGTGCGCAGCCGGGCCGGTGAGGTGCTCAAGGCCGGCATCGTAGCAGGTGATCTGGGAGCGGTAGAAGGCAACCTTACGGCTGTGTGGGGATATGAATCTCTCCTTGGCGGCCGTGTGAGGCTATTTACACTGGACAGCCTGCAAGCCATGACAAAAGGGGCGTCACTCGCAGTGGCTGCCGAGCGCGGCGTACGCGTCATTTCGGATTACTTGCCGCCGCAAGTCTCCCGCCGCGAGGAGTACGAGCGAGTTTTTGAGCTGGAGCGTAAGCTGGGCAGTCGACCGGAGTTTGCTGCGGTCGCGCGATATATACAGATAATCGCTCGCCATTCCAATGGGTCATCGACCGAGGAAACGGGATAATGACGCAGGCCGACACTCAGTCCGCTTCGCACTCTGCGTTGGTCCGGCCTGCTGCGACTGGAGGATTTGCGCTCGGCCTCGGGCTGACCAACGAGTGCAATCTGGCTTGTTCTTTCTGCTACCGCGATCCGGCGAGGACTGACCGCCTTAGCCTCGAGCAGGTGCGATCCGTGATGGGAAGCCTGCCGGTCCGCTCCGTTAATTTGGGCACCGGTGAAAACGGAATGCACCCGCAGTTCAGAGAGATTTTGGCCTACCTCCGCACTCAGTCGGTGAAACTCACCATCACCTCTAACGGTCACAGCGCGGCAATGCTCACAGATGACGAGCTTCGAGCCTTTCACGATGTCGAGTTCTCCCTGGATTATCCCACCGAACGTGAGCAGGATGCCCAACGCGGTTCCGGCAATTGGGCGCTGGTCCATGATCAAGCAGCACGCTGCGTCCGGTTGGGGATCCCTGTCACCTTCATCGCTGTAATGATGAAGTCGAACTATCTGCGCCTTGCCGAAGTGGCGCGCGTGGTCAAGCGCTACCAGGCGCCGCTGCGCCTCAACGTTTACCAAGCCGTGCGTTCTGACCTATTTGCCTTGAGCTACGAGGAGTACTGGCGAGGCTTTCGCGCCCTATTTGAGCAAACCGACGTGATTGCTATTGGCGAGCCGTTGGTTCGAGCAATGGCGGGTTTACCCCCAAGGGTCGGAGGTTGCGGAGTAAGTACAGTGCGGGTTACGCCGCGCGCTACTTCTCAGCCTTGCGTCTACTGGCCGGGGGCTGGGGAACCTCTGGCGATCCTGTTGTCGCTCCGCTCAGGAGTTGTAGAAACTGCTCCCTTTGTGGAGGCGCGCACCACGCCAGAGGCGTGCCGCTCCTGTGTTTATCTGGAGTCTTGCTCTGGCGGTTGTGCGGGGCGGCGCCGCATCCAGAATGCTTTGGACCAGCCGGACTTCTATTGCCCAATTGTCCGCGGAGAAGCCCAAAAGCTGGAAATCCGCATGGCTCCCGCTCGCGAGCTCCCCAAAGGCGAAAGCGCATGTACGACTATCGTGATTGCGCGTGATTGAGATGGCTGGGTTGCGCGTGAATATGTACTGATGAGGCCGCAACCTTAAAGAAAGTTTAGGATCGAAGACTGGGAGGATCATGATGACAACAACCACGACACAACCGCGAGACAACACATCCCAGGTAGTCAGCCAACCCGGTGCGGCAAACGGCTTGGCATTGGTCCGCATGACAATCGGTGCGATGTTCGTGTGGGTCTTCTTCGAGAATTTAGGGAAGGGCGGCTACACCCCGGCGGGCTACGCAGGGGTAATCAATTACTATATCAAGTCAAGCCACTCACCGGTGGCGTGGAAGTGGGTTATGGGATTGATGGCAAGCCATGCGGCCATGGCAGCTCCCATGCAGGCTGCGACGGAGATCTCGCTGGGAATCCTGCTGGTCATTGGTCTACTTACGCGTCCAGCCGCCTTTGTCGCATTCCTCTTCCTTGCCAGCCTATGGGTTTCGGAATGGGGTACGTCATGGGTTTGGGAATTGCTGGTTCCGGTGATCGCATCGCTCGGACTCGCGGTGGGACGCGCAGGTCGTGCCTGGGGCATTGACGCGTTGCTGGCACGGCGGCGCCCCGCGTCCCCTTGGTGGTGATGAGGGAATCTGCGTGCGAGTATCGGTCATCATTCCTACCCATAACGAGGCGCAGGCCATTGGTCGTGTGCTTGCCGATCTGCCTTCCAATCTCGTCACGGAGGTCATCGTTGTCGACAGCAATTCGACCGACGGAACTCCCGATCTCGCCCGAAAGATGGGGGCACAGGTCATCCAGGAACCTCGCCGAGGATACGGGCGCGCTTGTTTGACAGGGCTTGCGAATACGCAGAATCCTGATGTGATTGTTTTCCTCGACGGAGACTACAGCGACCGCCCTTCGGAGTTGCCGATTATCTTGGCTCCGATCATCGAGGGGCGCGCTGACATTACGCTCGGTTCGCGCTTCGGCGGTAAAAGCAACTCCGGTGCGCTACCGTGGCACCAATCATTCGGCAACCGCCTCGCCGCCGGCCTGATCAGGCTCTTGTACGGCGTGAGGGTCAGCGACCTCGGTCCGTTTCGCGCCGGCCGCGCAGATGTGCTGCGGGCCCTCGCCCTTGAAGAGGCTACCTACGGCTGGGCGGTGGAAATGATCGTGAAAGGTGCCATCGCGGGATTCCGCATCGTGGAAGTCTCGGTGAGCTACCACCCGCGCATTGGAAAATCCAAAATCAGCGGCACGGTGAAGGGCACGATAGGAGCGGCGTGGTTCATCCTGAGCCGGATCGTGCGCTATTATTTTCTGCGTCGAAGGGCGGGAACGCCGCGACCGGCGTAAGTCCCGGGACCAATCTCTGATGGAATCCTCTGGCCAGACCGCTGTGTGTTTGTCTCACCCAAACCGCACGTTAGTCATTATGGCGAAAGCCCCAAAGCCCGGCATGGTCAAGACCCGTCTCACTGAGAGCCTTCCTTCTCCTGCAGTGACAGCGCTGTATCGCTGCTTTTTAGAAGACACCCTCGCGTTGGCAAAGTCATTGACGAGCGTGGAGGTGGCAGTGATGTGCCCTGAGTCGGATCAGGACGAATTGGCGCACCTATTAGGTAATACAGTGCAGGTCGTGGCGCAAAAAGGCGAAGGTCTCGCGGCAGGACTCACCTCTGTTTTTCGACATTTCACTGCCGCCGGCCGACAGCGCGTCATCGCATTCAATAGCGACAGTCCACACCTCGCGCCGTCTGTTCTGCACAGCGCGTTCGAAATACTCATCACGCATGACGTGGTTGTCGGGCCAACCCACGATGGAGGCTACTATCTGGTTGGCGCCAAGGCTGTCCACCCGACGCTCTTCGAAAGCGATCGAATGGGAACGAGGAGTGCGCTCGATAGATTGCTGACGCGCGCGAAGGTCCTCGAACTTTCAACCGGCTTCACGGAACCCTTCTATGACATCGACGTCGCAAACGACTTGATTCTTCTGGCTCAGGAATTGCAACTCGCTCCCGCGAAGGCCCCAAGGACTGCGGGCTGGTTCAGCGAATGGCAGCAAGCAGTCGCGCAACTTGGCCATTGAATGGGAGGCCCGTGAAACTCTCGCCCTCGCACAGGCTATACGGACTCGGCGCCATCTTGCTTGTGGCCCTGACGATCTGCTCGCGCAACTTCAGCCGCATAGGTGAACCGTCATTTTTCATTCCTCTGGCTCTCGCTGGCGTCGCGTATCTCCTAGCCATCCGCGAGCTCTTTTGCGCGCCAGAATTTCCAAATCGCGTCATCGTCTTCGGTCTCGCACTGTCTGCTCTGTGGCATTTTCAATTCCTGCGAATGCCACCGGGTTTAGACGACGACATTCATCGATATGTCTGGGACGGCCGCGTGCAGCGGCTCGGCTATAACCCCTATATCGTGGTTCCGAGCGACCCGGCACTTGCCGGCTTGCACACATCGGAGACGCGTACGCTGAATAATCCGGAGGTGCCGAGCCCCTATCCAGCGGGGGCGCAGCTATTCTTCCGCGCGGTAACATCGATTCACGAGTCTACATTTGCGCTGAAAGTAGCATTTGTAGTTTGCGATTTGGCGATTGTGTTTGTGTTGCTCGATGTCTTGCGTGGTACGCGGCAAGGAGCGCACTGGGTTCTGGCTTATGCCTGGCACCCGCTGCTCGCCATGAACGTGGCGGGCAGCGGTCATATCGACATTGTCGGCGTGCTGTTGCTGTTGGTATCCGTCGCCGCGCTGGCGCGCCGCTGGCGTGCGGTTGGTGTCATGGCATTTGGGCTGGCTGTTTCAGTGAAATTGCTCCCGATTGTACTGTTGCCACTCTACTGGAGGCGTGTTCGTATGCGCGACGCCGCGCTGGCGGCAATCGTGGTCGGACTCCTATACGTACCATTTTTCAACCACGGGCGGATTCCGATCGGCTCGCTCGGCACTTACGTACAGAGATTCCGCTTTAATGATCCGGTTTTTGTAACACTCGAGCGAGTCACGGCTCCACAGGTTGTGGCTGGGCTCGCGGTTCTCGTTGGCATCGTTACTGCGATCTGGATGAGAAGAAAGTCCGCGGAAGCGTCTTCCGATGCCCCTTCGGATGCGTTTGCCTGGCCAATGGCGGCGTCGCTTTTGTGCGCACCGGTTGTATATCCATGGTACATGCTGTGGATGCTGCCGTTCATGAGGTCGATCTCAACGGTGCCGATCATGATCTGGACTTTGAGCATTATTCCTACGTATTATGTCTGGCATCTGCGCACGCTTGGACGGCCATGGTTAGTTCCTGACTGGATTATGTTGCTGGAATACGGATCCGTGGCAATAGCTGCTGCCATCATCACTTTGCTGCGGTTCACGCGGTCGACCGCCCGACAATGCCCAGCGGACCAGGCACAGTGAAAGCAACTTCACCACATGAGACTTCGTTTCATTCACTGAGGAGGACATCCATGACAAAGTTGCGCCGTTCCATGACGATCTGCTTCCTATTTTTTGGGGTGCTGGTCTTTGCGGCACCCTCCTGGGCACAGACACGCCCACCCGAAGTCGAACAACTTGCCAAAGCCTATGGGCTGGATTCCTACGGGCAAATTGAGGCGGTGCGCTATACGTTCAACCTCGATCTACCGGCTTTGAAAGTGAATCTCTCCCGTACCTGGACTTGGGAGCCCAAGACCGGCCAGGTCATTTACGAGACAAAAGACAAGGATGGCAAGCCAGTCAAGGTTACCTACAACAGGTCACAGCTCAACAGCGCGCCAGCCAATGTGAAAGACGAAATTGAGCCCGCTTTCGTGAACGACAATTATTGGTTCATCTTCCCTTTCCACGCGTACTGGGACACCAGCGCCAATGTGACGGTCAAGGACAAGCAAAAATTGCCGATTGGACAGGGTACGGCAAAGCTGGTGTCGGTGAAATACCCGGCGGAGGTTGGCGGTTACACGCCGGGGGACACTTGGGATCTGTATGTCGGGAAGGACGGACGAATTGTACAGTTCTTCTATCATCGGGGTGGGCCCAAGAAGCCGAGTCTCCTCCCAGCAACTTGGGGGGGCTACAAGAAGGCTGGCCCTCTGCTAGTCTCAACGGACCATCGCGGAACGGCGGACGGCAAGCCGGCGCGAATTTTCTTTACGAATGTGGCCGTCAAACTAGTGGGCTCGGACAAGTGGATGGACGCGCAATAGGGAACGCGCGACTCGTTCCGTCCATCGACGTCGTTATACTGCTTCATCGTGGAATGAAGATTATTTCTAACCGAGCGCGGCGATGTGATCGGTCAAGGGCATGACGGAAGATTCGACTCCTCCGATCCTCGGCCATGTGCTGGATCAACCGTCCGCATTCACCCCCAAGAACTTGATTGAAGATGTGCGCCGAAGTCGGCAGATTCCGATCGGAATCGTTCCTTCCGTGTGCATCCTGGAGTTCGATGGAGATATCACCGACTCGCTGGTTCGAGATGGCATAGCCAAGCCCTTCGGGCCTTGGGCGTGTTTTCACACCTCGATGTTCGCGATGGATCTTGAAGGTGTTACCTGCGGAATCATAGCGCGAACCATCGGCGGACCCTACGCGGTGCTGATTGCCGAGCAGCTCCAAGCCGCGGGGGCCAAACTCATCATCGGGCTGACCTCGGCCGGCCGCGTGTCTCCCGATTTACCGCTCCCGTGTCTCGTGGTGGCAACCAGCGCGATTCGTGACGAGGGAACTTCTTATCACTACCTGCCTCCAGACAGTGAGGTCGCGTGCAAGTCGCCGGTGGTTCCGCTTCTCGAGCGGGAGTTGATCGCCACGGGATGGGCCGTCCGCTCTGGTAAGGTGTGGACGACGGATGCCCCTTACCGCGAAACGAAAGCACAACTCAACAAATGGGCCCGGGATGGCGTACTCGCGGTCGAGATGCAGGCCGCATCGCTTTTTGCTTTTGGCGTCGCCAAGCAAGCTTCCGTAGCCTCGGTTGCCATGGTCAGCAATGCCGTCGATCATGCGGGAACGCAGTTCGATACCGGCTCACAGGAGGATGGCCTGCGAGTTCTCAAGGGGATCGCTCGAGCAGCCCAATCTCTTTTCGCCACTGCGTGATCTGTTCAACTCATTCAGTGGCGGCTGGATCGGATTACTAAGCTGCCGCCGGGATCGTTGAGCAGGCCTCGTGTGTACCTCAGGGAGGATTTGGAGCATCATATGCGCCATACCCTTCAGTTGTGAGTCTTCAAGTAAGGAAAGACTGGCAAGGTTCAGACAAGGAATTTCAGCTATGCAAAGCACGATTCGAACTCTGGGCAATAAGAAATCACGCTCTCTTTTTGGAGGGGTGTGGCCCCTTGTGGCTCTGCTCCCAGCGGCTTCGTTGCTATTCTCGGGTTGTCGAAACCCAAACGCTGCTGCTCCTCCACCACCCGCCGAGGTGGAAGTTGCCACGGTGGTGCAGAAAGATGTCCCCATCTACGGCGAGTGGGTGGCTACGCTCGACGGCTACGTCAATGCACAGATTCAACCTCAAGTGACTGGATACATCATCCGCCAGACCTACAAGGAAGGTTCTTTTGTGCGCAAGGGTCAAATGCTCTTCCAGATCGACCCCCGTCCTTTTCAAGCAGTGCTCGATCAAGCCAAAGCGCAACTCGCGCAAGCCCAGGCCCAACTGGGCAAAACTCAACTCGACGTGGACCGAGATACTCCTCTAGCCAAGGAGCGCGCCATCGCCCAGAGCCAATTGGACAACGACGTCCAGGCAAACCTCGCCGCGAAAGCGGCAGTAAAGGCTGCCGAGGCTCAAGTGGAACAGACGGACCTCAACCTCGGCTTCACCAATGTCACGTCATTGGTAGACGGCATCGCCGGAATCGCGCAAGTGCAAATCGGGAATCTTGTCAGTCCAACAGCAGTGCTCACATCGGTCTCGCAGGTGAATCCCATTAAAGCGTACTTCCCGATCAGTGAGCAGGAATACATGCACTTCGCGGAGAGAATTAATTCTCATAACCAACAAGAAGTGCCGTCCGATGCTCCTCCCTTCGACCTAATCCTGGCCGACGGGTCTGTCTATCCTCACAAAGGAACGCTTTTGCTCACCGACCGCCAAATCGACGTGACTACCGGCAGCATCCGCGTGGTTTGCGCTTTTCCCAATCCTAAGAATATTCTCCGGCCCGGCCAGTTTGGCAGAGTGCGGGCGGCAGGCGATGTCCGGACCGGGGCTCTGCTCGTGCCGCAAAGATCGGTCACGGAACTTCAAGGAAGCTATCAAGTTGCCGTAGTAGGGAACGACAACAAAGTGAGCATCCGGCCTGTCAAAGTCGGGGAACGTGTGGATGCGATGTGGATCCTGGAAGGCGGCGTCAAGCCAGGCGAGCTTGTGATTGTGGAAGGCCTGCAAAAGGTCCGCGACGGTGCGACTGTCAAAGTTAAGCAGCCCACCACTCCCAAAAAAGGCGGCTGATTATGTCTAGATTTTTTATCAACCGCCCCATCGTTGCGATGGTAATCGCCATCCTGATGGTGATTGTGGGCGCGGTTACTATTACCAGTCTTCCCGTGGCCCTCTTTCCTGATATCGCACCACCCGAGGTTCAAGTTGTCGCCACGTATGTCGGTGCGGATGCGCAAACCATCGAGCAATCCGTGGCAACGCCAATCGAACAGCAGATGAGCGGCGTTGACAATTTGAACTACATGTATTCGCTGAACTCCACGGCCGATGGCGTAATGCGGCTCATTGTGGACTACGACGTCAAGACCAATCCGAACACGGACCTCATCCTCACCCAAATACGAGAAACGCAGGCAGCGTCACAGCTTCCGAGCGATGTCACCAATTTTGGCGTCACCGTGCAGAAGACCGTGACGGCCCCTCTGATGCTGGTCACGTTGTACTCGCCCAATGGCACCTACGATGCGCGGTTCCTGGCTAACTATGCCTACATCAATCTTGCCGATCAAATCACACGCTCGTACGGGATTGGAAGTGTCCAGATCTTCGGAGCGGGTCAGTACGCGATGCGGCTTTGGGTCAAGCCCGACCAATTGGCCAAGCTGGCCATCACGGTTCCGGAGATTGTCACAGCAATCCAGTCACAGAACACGGTCAACCCTGCGGGTCAGGTGGGTAGCGAACCTGTTCCGAAGGGCCAGGAGTACACCTATTCCGTCCGAGCTCAGGGCCGCCTGTCATCGCCCGAGGAATTCGGAGAAATTGTTGTACGCGAGTCCCTCGGTGGGGCAATCGTCCGTCTAAAGGACGTTGCACGGGTGGAGCTTGGCGCCCAGAACTACAGCGTTGTAGGTCGCTTGAATGGGAAGCCCGGGGCCATCATCGCCGTATATCAGTTGCCGGGTTCCAACGCGGTGGAGGCTGCCAACGGGGTCAGGAAACTTTTCGCCGATGTGAAAACTCGTTTGCCGAGCGATATGGACTACGTCCTTTCGCTGGACACTACGCGGGCCGTCACGCAAGGCATCAAGGAAATCGTTCTGACCTTAGTCATTGCGATCGTCCTGGTAATCATCGTTGTATACATCTTTCTCCAGGGCTGGCGCGCCACGCTCATTCCTCTACTCGCTGTCCCCGTCTCGCTGGTCGGCACATTCATGTTTTTTCCGATCTTCGGTTTCTCGATCAATACTCTCTCCTTGTTTGGGCTCGTCCTGGCCATCGGCTTAGTCGTTGATGACGCCATCGTCGTCGTTGAGGCTGTTGAACGCCACATCGAGGAAGGTCTTGCTCCCAAAGCAGCAGCCCTCAAAGCCATGGAAGAGATTTCCGGGCCGGTGGTCGGCATCGCTCTGGTTCTTTCGGCGGTGTTCATTCCCACCGCCTTTATACCCGGCATCACCGGCCGTCTGTATCAGCAATTCGCTGTGACGATCGCCATTTCCGTAATTCTATCAGCGTTCAACGCTCTGACACTGAGTCCAGCCCTTGCCGCTTTATTGCTGCGGCCGAGAACTTCCACTGGCGGACTTCTCAAAGCCTTTTTCGGGTGGTTTAACCACGCCTTTGCCAATGCCACAAATGCGTATGTTCGGCTTTGCGGCACGCTCATTCGAAAGAGTGCCATCGCGCTGATTCTGCTGGCTGCTTTTGGCGCCGCAGCCGGCTGGTTTGGAAGCAAAGTTCCTTCCAGCTTTTTGCCCGACGAAGACCAGGGTTATCTGTACATCAATCTGCAGCTCCCCAGCGCAGCTTCTCTTCAACGCACCGACGAAGTCGCCAGGAAAATCGAAAGTGCTTTGGCCGACACACCGGGCGTTCAATACACGACCAGCGTTGTTGGTTTCAGCTTGCTTAGCTTCGTGCGTACCAGTTACAACGCTTTCTTTTTCGTGACCTTGAAGCCTTGGGACGACCGCAAGTCGCGCGATCAGCAGCTCCAAGCTATCAAGCAGCGCATCAACCAGGAACTGTCCACCATTCCGGAAGGCATCGCTTTTTCCTTCTCGCCTCCCGCCATTCCGGGCGTTGGCACTTCCGGTGGCTTTACGTTTGTCTTGGAAGATCGCGCCGGCAAAGACGTCGGATTTCTTGCCTCGAATCTGCAAACCTTTATGACAGCTGCGCGGAAACGTCCGGAGATTGCCGGCCTGAGCACGACGTTTCTGGCCAGCGTGCCGCAGCAGTTCGTGAATGTGGACCGCGACAAGGTGATTAAGCAAGGCGTTGCCGTTGGTGACGTCTACAAAACGCTCCAGGCGTTCATGGGCGGCCTGTTCATCAACTATTTCAACCGCTTCGGCCGCCAGTGGCAGGTTTACATCGAGGCCGAAGGCGACTACCGCACGAGAGCGGAAAACGTTGGCCAGTTCTATGTCCGAAGTAATAGGGGTGAGATGGTGCCACTTGCGACTCTCACGCGATTTGAATCGCGTTCAGGCCCGGAGTTCACCATGCGTTTCAACGAATATCGCTCGGCGCAGATTAACGGCGCCGCTGCTCCAGGCTATAGTGCCGGCCAAGCCATGGCCGCGCTTGAAGAGGTTTTCTCGCAAACGATGCCGCATGAAATGGGCTTCGATTACCTGGGGATATCCTTTCAAGAAAAAAAAGCTCAGCAAGGTGTGCCACCAGCTGCGATTTTCGGCTTTTCGCTTCTGTTCGTCTTTCTCATCCTGGCGGCCTTGTATGAGAGCTGGTCGCTACCCTTCAGCGTCCTGCTGAGCACTCCGATCGCGGTTTTCGGCGCCTTTGGCATTCTGTGGCTGCGCCGCACAGTTCTGTCGGCTTTCCTGCCGAGCTACATGGTGCAAATCGAGAGCGACGTCTATTCGCAAATCGGCCTGGTCATGCTGATTGGTTTGGCCGCCAAAAACGCGATTCTCATCGTCGAGTTTGCCAAAGATGAATACGAGAAGGGCAAGCCTTTAGTCGACGCGGCTCTGGAAGGAGCGCGCTTACGCCTTCGGCCCATCTTGATGACTTCGTTTGCATTCATCCTTGGTTCCGTCCCGCTTTGGACTGCTTCCGGCGCGGGCGCTGTTGCCCGGCAGATCATGGGCACCACTGTCATCGGAGGTATGCTGGCCGCGAGCCTCATCGGAGTTTTCTTCATACCGGTAGTTTTCTATCTGGTTGAAAAGTGGTCGGGCGCTGGGAAAGAGCGGGCGTCGACAGCCATGCCGAGCACCACTCCTGCTGAGGGCAACTGACATGAACAAGATTGTTGCCCCGCTGAGCGCTCTAATGCTGCTTGCCGGTTGCGCAGTTGGACCGAATTACAGAAAGCCCGTTGCGTCCGTGCCAGCTACCTATCGTGGGCTCACGCCTGAAGAGGCCACGAAAACTCCGTCCGCATCCATCGGCGATCAGAAATGGTGGGACATCTTCCAGGACGAGCAGCTCCGCTCACTCATTCGAACAGCTCTTCAACAGAATTACGATCTGCGAATTGCCGCTTCGCGAGTCTTGCAAGCACAGGCACAACTGGGAATCACGCGCGCGGATCAATTTCCTAGCGTAGGCGCGGGAGCGGGAATTAGCGATAACCGCTCGGCCAAATCGAAATTCCTCCCCGCTTTCGAAGAAAGCACTGGCCACGTGAATCTATCCGCCGCTTGGGAACTCGACTTTTGGGGCAAGTATCGCCGTGCAACCGAGGCCGCGCGCGCGAACCTTCTCGCCAGCGAATCGGTTCGCCAGGAGGTCGTGGTCACCTTGGTGGCTGATGTCTCCCGGGCTTATTTCCAGCTTCGAGCTGTGGACCTGGAGTTGGAAATCTCGAAGCGCACTCTCGCGTCGCGCCAGGAATCTCTCCGCCTCACCAGCCTCTTGGCTGACCGCGGTTCCACTTCCATGCTCGATGTGCGTCAGGCGGAACAATTGGTCTTCACGGCAGGTGCAGAGATTCCCGCCCTGGAGCAACAGATCGAGCAGCAGGAAAACTTCATAAGCATTTTGCTCGGAAAGAACCCCGATGTGGTTCCTCGCGGACAGAGGCTTACAGAACAGCCTCATCCTCCGGAAGTCCCAGCGGGTCTAACTTCCTCCTTGCTGGAACGCCGGCCCGACATTCGCGAAGCGGAGCAACAATTGATTGCCGCGAACGCCCGGATCGGAGTCGCGAGGGCCGCCTATTTCCCTCAAATTTTACTGAGCGGGAGCGGAGGCTTCCAGACGGCCGCACTTACCAACCTGTTCAGCGGTCCCTCCGGTACTTGGAACTTTGGCGCAGCGGTCACCCAACCTATCTTTACCGCGGGAAGAATCCGTTCTAATGTTCGCCTTGCGGAAGCGCAGCAGCAATCGGCCCTGCTTTTCTACCAACAGACAATTCAAGGCGCCTTCCGCAGCGTATCCGACGCCCTAATCGCATATCGCAAGACAAGAGAATTCCGGTCTCAAGAAGAACTCCTGTTTCAATCCGCGCAGGACTCCGCCCGCCTCTCTCACCTGCGCTATAGCGGGGGCGTCACTGGATATCTCGAAGTCTTGACCAACGAAACCAATGCCTTCTCTGCCGAACTTGGCACTGTACAAGCCCAACTCAATGAGTTGCTGGCTTTAGTTCAGTTGTACGAAGCACTGGGAGGCGGCTGGCAAGAATGACGCAACATACGAAAAGGATTTGCTAGCTCCAATGTCCGTGAACTGCTGCAACTTCCCAGATCCCCGTTTCTGGATAACTTCCGTGTAGCCGACAAACCTCTCGTTGTCCGTATGCCTAAGGACCGCAGAGTTCAGCTCAGGGTAGCTTGTCGAAAAAGAGATAAACGGCGGCAATCCGGCCGTCCCGGGCGATGATGAAATCGGTCCCGGCGTAAGCTGGCGCCTCACCCGGGCGGCCTGATACCCAGCGGACCAGCCCGCCATTGCCCGATTCCGCGGGCTCGGTAGTTGGCTGATATCGGAATTCAGGGTGAGTAGCTTTGATCGCGCCCGCGATGCGGTCGATTTCGTCACGGCCACGATAGACCCCCTTGCTGGGGTCGTAGAAAACGCAATCTTCAGTGTAAATCTCGTCAATGGCGGCGCGCCGGCGAGCGGGATCGTTTTCGCCGAAGACATCACGAAGATTGCGGATCAGCAAGGTCGATATGCTGTATGGCATGGCTTGTCTCCTCTCGGCATCGAGTGCGGCTTGCGATATCTCGACCCGGAACGGCTCTATTGGCTCGACGAGGGCTACGCATCGCCACAAGATGACTACGTCTCGAGCAATGTGTCGAGCACTGCGGGCCACCGATGCTCGAAGTCGCCGTCCCTTTGGAGTCCACGCTTTAATAGAGCTTGGATTCGCTGCTGCGTTTCAGACCAAGTCAGCGCGGTCTCAAAAGAAGTGATGGCGGCGAGGAGCCGGTCGGCAGACGGCAACGAGACATGGTTGACGAGATTCTTCGCGGCGGCAATGGCACGGCGGTCGAAGGAGGCGATCCGGCGCGCGAGCGCGTCGACGAAGCCGCCCAGTTCGGCGTCTGGAAGTGCCCGGTTGACGTATCCGTATCGTTCCGCGGTGTCGCCGTCGAAATCGTTCGCGCCGAGAACGATTTCGAGCGCCCGACCGCGACCGACCAGATGTGGGAGGCGTTCCGTACCGCCGCCGCCGGGATGCAATCCCACCCCGACTTCGGGTTGGCCGAGTCGCGTGTTCTCGCGTGACGCGAAGCGCATGTCGCAGGCGAGGACGAACTCGCTGCTCACGCCCCGGACACAGCCTCGGATCTTCGCGATGCTGACCACCGGGGACTTGGTGAGACGCACGAACGTATCCATCAGGATCGGGAGGCCCGAAGCCCCGACAGCAGTCATGATGTTCCCTATCTTGCCGGTCAAATCAAAGTGAGCAAGGTAAAACTCGGGGTTCGCGCTTTCGAATACGACGACCCGCAGGCTCGGGCTGGCGTTCATTCGCGCGAGCAGATCCTGTAGGGCTTCGAATATGCTGGTGTCTACGATGTTGAAAGGCGGGTAATCGAACACAACCCTCCAGTACGCAGGCGTTTCCTCGATCACTCGCACGTGCGCCGCTGAATTAGTATTAGCCATATGTTTCTCCCTTCTTAGACCTCGAAACCGCGGGACGGCGAGCTGACTTGTGAGAACCGATTGTAAACACTCCCGGATAACGGCAACTCGGAAGTTATCCTTAAGTAAGTAGGGGCTCTGGCCGAGACTTCTATGCCAGTCTGGGTCGCCACCAACGAAAGCTCGAATTTTTTCTTACTTTTCCCCGTTTGGATGTTCCCTAGTAAGTAGAGGGGCCCGACAGTCCCAACATCGGATTGAAGGGAAAGGAAACGATGAAGGTTCTGGAGCACATCCAAGCTGGTCGAAATTTGCTCTTGAGTTTTCCCGTTTTCGAGGCCTCTTTACTAGTAGAGGGTTCGATGTTCTCAAAGAGTTGCAATCACCTTCGGCAGAGCGAAAAGGTGACCGGTGCATGAAAGACACAGATCACCCTATCCGCATTCGGATCGAGGAGGCTTTGCGACATGGCGCGGGTTGATGTTCAGTGTTTCCTAGCCGATAAACGAAAGCATGGGTTCTCCGGTTCGAGTACGCACGGGATGCGGACTGCAATCTCGAAAGTTTTGCAGGCCGCCGTCGATTGGAATCTTCTCGAACAGAATCCTGCAAGAGGGATTCGCATTGGCGACCGTGCACCAAAGACGGAGAGGCTCTATCTCAATCCGAAGGAAGTAGAGCGATTGCTTACTTCCCTTTCCGAACCTTGTCGTACTCTCGTGCTTGTTGCAGTTCTGACAGGCATGCGAATCGGCGAAATTCTTGCACTGCGATGGAGGGCCCTTGATTTAGATCGTGGTGTTATCCAAGTGCGAGAGACAGTCTCGGAAGGTAAGTTCGGTTCGCCAAAGACAAAAAGCAGTAGACGAGATATTCCGATCAGCCAGCCTGTGTGTGACGCGTTTCAAACACACATTGCCGGCTGTCGGCAAAAGGGTCCGAGGATCTCGTCTTCACAACCCGCAAACAGACACCGCTCAACCCGAAGAACCTACTTCGCCGTGTTCTGCGACCAACGTGCAAAGCCCTGGGGCTACCCTTGATCGCCTGGCACAGCTTCAGACACACGCATGCAACGCAGCTCGCTGAGGTGGGTGAATCGCTCCGAACAGCCCAGTCACTTTTCGGCCATTCGGACCTTGAAACAACGCTAAATGTCTACACGCACGCCATCCGATGCACAACGCTTGCGGTCGACAAAGTTGCCGAGGTTTTGTTCACTAATGTTCACAAGATTTCAGCGGATACAGAAAGCCAAAAGGTCAACTGATTGATGTCGTGGGACTTGCAATGAGCGGCCTGAGACATAGGTAACACATTGTACCGGACACATAGGTGACACTTTTCCCCGTAAAGGGGAGGGAGTGATGCCTTGGAAGGAGTGTTCGGTAATGGATGAAAGACTGCAGTTTGTGGCT
>Ga0209239_1000635_pt1 | contig 20190 bp, 18 predicted proteins | sample GraSoi013_2_20cm_FD_185824 | JGI IMG/M metagenome (GOLD analysis project Ga0209239, IMG submission 185824) | Grasslands soil microbial communities from the Angelo Coastal Reserve, California, USA - Sample 10_02_2013_2_20cm (SPAdes) (version 2) | ecosystem: Environmental > Terrestrial > Soil >...
TGACCTCTATTTCAATAGATAACGGTATCATGGAGAAGACGAAAAACCTTGTCGTTATACCCGCCGATCTTGGCTGGGATGATGTTGGCAACTGGGAGCAATACACCTCGCTCTTTCCTTCGGATGCATTTGGAGTGGGCGCTGTTGGTCCCCACGTCAGCCTGGAATGTCAGAATACCTTTGTCTATAATGATACAGCACGCCAGGTCTACACTATTGGGTTGGAAGATATAGTCGTGGTTGAAATGGACGACAAAACCATGATTTGTCACAAGGATCATGTGCAGCGTGTGAAAGAACTGGCGGAGAGTCAGCAGAAAAAAGGCTAACAAGAGCAAGCACGTAGCATATGCGTCCAATAGCCGTGGTATCTTTGCCAGGTGTCACGGTATTTCTGTGTGCTATAATTGTATACAACATTGTTGGTGCTATGTTGTAGAAACGGAGTCTCCTGTATGCTCTCCGAACAACCCGTGCTGGGTACACGCGGCATGGTCGCCTGTGCTCACTACCTCGCCACCCAGGCTGGTCTCTCCATTCTGACACAAGGTGGAAATGCTGTTGACGCTGCCATTGCTGCTAATATGGCTACGACTGTCGTCTATCCATCGACCTGTTCGGCTGGCGGCGATATCTTTATGCTCATCTGGGAAGCCAAATCGCAGCGACTACACGCGCTGAATGGCAGTGGGCGAGCTCCGAGCCGGATGACACCTGAATATTTCATGTCCCGGGACATGAAAGAGATTCCCGAAAGAGGTCCACTCTCTATTAATGTGCCAGGTGCGGTTGATGGCTGGTTTGAGGCTCTAGGACGTTTTGGGACACTTTCAGCGGAGACAGTCTTTGCACCGGCTATTGCCTACGCGGAGGAAGGCATGCCTGTCAGCCCTAAATTGAGTGGCTGGCTACGCCGCGCTGAGCCTGTGCTCAAGGCCTGGGAGAGTACGGCATCGGTCTTCTTCCCAGGGGGGCGACTGCTCCAGCCTGGTACCATTTTACGGCAGCCTGACCTGGCCCGCACCTATCGCACGCTAGCAAAGGAGGGGCGCGACGCTTTTTATCGTGGCCCATTAGGGCGTACGATCACTGAATATATTCAAAGCTGTGGCGGCGTGCTCTCCATGGAAGATATGCAACAACATCGATCGGATTGGGTTGAGCCCCTCACAACAAACTATCGCGGGTATGATATCTACGAGTTTCCGCCGAATGCGCAAGGTATAGCTGCATTGGAAATGCTCAACATCCTTGAAGGGTATGATCTCAGGTCTCTTGGCCACCAGACTGCTGAATACTTGCATTTGATGCTGGAGGCGAAAAAGCTGGCCTTTGCAGATAGGGATCGCTACGTTTCTGACCCTGCATTTGTAGATGTACCGGTTGAGCACCTTTTGAGCAAGACGTATGCTGCGGAACAGCGTGCCAGGATCAACCCCAGGAAGGCAACGCCATACTTTGCTGCAGGACTTGAAAAAGATGGTGATACCATGTATCTTTGCGTGGCGGACAACAAAGGTAATGTCGTCTCTTTAATCCAGAGCCTCTACAATGGTTTTGGGAGCGGCATTATTGGCGGTAATACAGGTGTATTACTCCAAAACCGGGGTTCATACTTCTCCCTTGATCCGCGCCATGTGAATTACTTGCAGCCGGGGAAGCGTACGATGCACACGCTCACTCCTGCAATGGTGCTCAAGAATGGGACTCCCTATCTGGCTCTTGGATCGATGGGAGGAGATGCTCAACCGCAAATACATGTGCAGGTGCTTTCAGCCATAATCGATTTCGGTTTGAATGTTCAGCAAGCCATCTCAGCTCCGCGCTGGCGAAGTGGACCGGTGAGAGCAGCATCGCCACATAAGGGGCAAGAAGTAAGTGGTCAGCGCAGTCTCGATGAACACCTTGAGCGTAAAATAGCAGAAGTGGTCTCGATGGAGCGGCGCTTTCTGAGCGGCGTACCCCTGGAACTTGATTTACTTGGTCATCAAACCATTGTGGAAGGCTTGTGGGAAGATCGAATGGGTCATGCCCAGGCTATTCTCATCAATCCAAATACTCATATTTTTGAGGGAGCTGCCGACCCTCGTTGTGATGGTCTCGCGCTTGGTTGGTAGCAAGTTATTGTGGGCAGAAAAATAGTAGTACGGAAGGATGGAGTGTATGACCACGAAGCCATATCGACATGCAATCCCCCCAGATATTCTAGCGCTTTCGCATGAGCGTGATATGTTACGTAGAAAAGGTCAATATGACCGGGCAGATGCCTTGAAGCGGCAAATTGAGGAGGCTGGCTATGCAATTAAAGATAATCCACATGGAGCGCATTTAATTATTCTCCCAAGTATCGAAGTTGACGGCAATGTTTTCCGCACCTCGCGCCAGTTGCCTTCGCTGCTTGATGAAGCTGATAGGTGCCTCTTTTCAGTCAATATTCTGGCTCGTGATAGTTTTGAGCAGACGCAACGCTGTATCCAGGGCGTCTTGCGTTATGCCGGCAATTACGATATTGAGATCATTCTAGTTGATAACGCCTCGCGGGATGAATTGAGCATCTGGGCGGCGGCGTTACAACATTCCGATCCTCGACTGCACGTACTGCGCGTCAGCCGCACGATGGGTGAGGCAGAAGCCAGGAACATTGGCCTGAAGCAGAGCCTGGGGCGCTACATCCTGCTGCTTGATAGTAGTGTCGAGTTTACCGGCGATGTGTTTACTCCGCTAGCAAAAACATTAGCGAACGATGGGGTCGGTATTACCGGGCTGCATGGTTTACGTACCGATGATCTTCGTCACTTCGAGGAGAGCCAGCGTTTGAATGTTGAGGCGATAGATCTACTCTGCATGGCTTTCAAGAGGAGGCTGCTAAAGAAAGCCGGTTTCTTCGATGAGGGTTATCGCTTTCCATATTATATGGATATTGATTTTAACTTTGCTGTTCGAGATAACGGAGCTGAAATTGTTGTCACACCCAACTTGCCTGTAGCTTGTTATCCAGTTCTGCAGCACGCTGGTCTGTCCGATGCTGAACGGACCAGGTTGACCAAAAGGAACTTCTATCGCTTCCTTGAAAAATGGGGGGATAGGGAAGATTTGTTAGAGGAAGAGTAAGGAGAAAAACATTGCAGACTTTGAAGAAGCGAGACGAGATTCCAGTGGAATTTACGTGGAATCTCGAAAGTATCTTCTCGACAAATGAGGAGTGGGAGCGCGATTTTCAAACCCTTCAACAACGTTTACCAGAATTGGAGGCACTCGCAGGAACGCTCTCACAGAGCGGGCAGGCGCTGCTAACAGTATTGCAGAAGCGTGATGAGCTGTCAAAAGAACTTGAACGCCTCTACGTCTATGCCTCGATGCGCAAAGATGAAGATACCACGAATAGTACCTATCAGGGAATGGCCGATCGCGCTGTGCAATTGTATGTGCGTCTCTCGACGATTGCCGCATACATTGAACCAGAAATACTGGCTCTACCTCAAGATAAACTTGATCGGTTCATCAAAGAGACCCCGGGGTTAGCGCTCTATGGGCAACAGTTGCATGACCTGAATCGTAAGCGGGGACATATTCGTTCGGCAGAAATTGAATCTGTACTTGCCGCGGCAGGTGAAATGGCGGAGACTCCAGGCAGTGTCTTCACCATGATTGATAACGCAGATCTAAAGCTTCCTACCATCAAAGATGAGGCGGGCGAAGAGGTAGAACTGACTAAAGGGAATTACCAGCTCTTCATTCGCAGTACGGATCGCCGGGTGCGCAAAGATGCCTTCGAGGGATTGCATAGCACGTTCTTGAAGCAGCGCAATACCATTGCATCGACGTTGGCAGCGCAGGTGAAGACAGACATCTTTTACACGACCCAGCACAACTATAGTTCGAGCCGGGAGTACGCCCTCGCTCGTTACAATATCCCGGTCAGTGTATATGACAATCTGGTCGAAACGGTAAGTGAGCACATTCCTCTGCTCAACCGCTACCTCAAGTTGCGCAAACGTATCCTGCAACTCGATGAATTGCACATGTACGATCTCTATGTCCCGATTGTTGAGGAGACGCGAGAAGAGATCAGCTATCAACAGGCGAGGGATACCGTTATAGCGGCGTTGGCTCCTTTAGGTGAGAATTACCTTGACACGCTTAAAAAGGGGTTTACAAAGCGCTGGATCGATGTATATGAGACACCCGGCAAACGAGGTGGGGCATACAGTGGTGGTGCGTACACTACACAGCCGTTTATCCTGATGAATTATCAGAATAACCGCGATAGCATGTTTACGCTTGCTCATGAACTGGGGCACTCCCTGCACTCGTTCTACACGCGCAATTACCAGCCCTACCAGTATGGCGACTATACCATTTTTGTGGCCGAAGTCGCTTCAACGCTGAACGAAGGGCTGTTGACAGAGCACTTGTTAAAGACGACCTCTGACACTGCTCTGCGCCTGGCTATCCTCAATCACTCTTTGGAAGGTTTCCGCGGTACTCTCTTCCGCCAGACGATGTTCGCGGAATTTGAACAACAGATTCATAGCCGGGCGGAAAAGGGTGAGCCGTTAACGACGGATTCGCTCAGCGCGCTCTATCATGGCCTTAATGAGAAGTACTATGGTGGTGAAACGTTTATCGATGAACTCATCGATATCGAGTGGGCACGTATCCCACACTTCTATAGCAGTTTCTACGTCTATCAATATGCCACGGGTATCTCTGCCGCGTCTGCCCTTGTACAGCAGATATTGCACGAGGGAAAGCCCGCCGTTGAACGCTATCTGAAGTTTCTTAGCAGCGGCTCGTCTGACTATAGTATAGAGTTACTCAAAAAAGCTGGAGTAAATATGACCTCACCGGAACCGATACGCCAGGCGTTGGCGCTGTTCGAGTCGCATCTGGCCCAGATGGAAGAGCTGATGAGGTAGAAAACGGGCAAACTAGACCACTGCCGCTCTCATGGGGCGGCAGTGGTTTTTGTCTTTTTATGTAGCGGTGAAATGTATACGTTTCCTGGACTTTAGGAGTGTTTATAGAGAGGAACTTGTACAGTTTGCCTGTAAAGGGAGAAGTTGTGCGAGTTGGTCCATTTCTGTAAACGTAATGTAGCTCGAAGAGGAGAAATACACATGGATGAAGAAAAGAGAGATCTTGGTACAAAAGGCAAGTCGGACACCTTAAAAGGAAAGGTCAATCAGGCTGCCGGTAAAGTACAGAAGAAGGTCGGACAAGCTACTGGTGATCCCTCTACAGAGGCGAAGGGCAAAGCCCGAGAGACCACTGGTAAGGCCCGATCGAAGGCAGGAGGGGTTGAGCAGAAGGCAGACAGAAAATTGAAGGGCGAAGATTTGTAACTCTTCCTTCCACCCGTTTTCTACAGTAGAGGGGAGGTGAGCAAGCAATTTACCGCTTGCTCACCTCTACTTGTACTTGATACCTTGTTTAGGGGTTATCCCACTCGCGTCCATCATTCTGAATGAGAGCGTCAGCTTCAGGTGGTCCCCAGGTTCCAGCTTGATAAGGGTGGACCGCGCTCTTAGGCATGTTCTTCCATGCGTTGATAATGCTATCCACAATACGCCAGGATGTCTCGACCTCGTCACGGCGAATGAAGAGCGTGGAATCTCCAACTATGCAATCAGCGATCAGACGTTCATATGCATTAGGCGACTCGATACCAAAGGCCTCCGAATAGGAGAAATTCATATCAACATCATTGAGATGGCGCGCCGCGCCCGGTACTTTAGCGGCGAACTTCAGCGATATGCCCTCATCGGGTTGAATGCGTATCGTCAACCGGTTGGGAACAAGCCCTTTCGTTTCGGCCGGTTTGTAGAGCATATGAGGGACGCGTTTAAACTGGATTGTCACCTCTGTACTGCGTTTGGGCAATGCTTTGCCTGTGCGGATGTAAAAGGGAACTTCCGCCCAGCGCCAGTTCTCGATGAACAATTTGAGAGCCACATACGTCTCAGTTTGTGAAGCAGGGGAGACACCTTTTTCCTCTTTGTAACTCACCTGGGGTTGTCCGTTGATCACCCCGGCGGTATATTGACCGCGTACAGTGCGTTTGGCTACATCTTCCGGTGTCAGGAGAGGGACGGCTCGCAAGACTTTGACTTTTTCATCGCGGATAGCGTCGGCATCAAAAGCGACGGGGGCTTCCATTGTGGTAAGGCAGAGTACCTGCATGATATGATTCTGTACCATGTCGCGGATAGCGCCGGCTTCTTCGTAATATTCGGCGCGCGAACCAATGCCCAGGCTCTCCGCAACGACAATCTGTACGTGGTCAATGTATTTCTGATTCCAGAGAGGCTCGAAGATACCATTGGCGAAGCGGAACGCGAGAAGGTTTTGTACTGTCTCTTTCCCCATATAATGATCGATACGGTATGTCTGTCTTTCATGGAAAACGCGAGCGATTTCGCGGTTGAGCTTCTGGGCAGAGGCCAGGTCGCGCCCAAAGGGCTTTTCGATCACAATGCGTGTCCAGGACTCTTCATCACCATACTGTCCAGCAGCGGGGCGTGCCAGGCCAGCACCACCAAGTTGGAAAATGATTTCTGAGTCAAGGGTGGGCGGCGTGGCAAGATAGTACATGCGGTTCCCCTGGGTACCCTTCTCTCTATCAAGTCTCTCCAATATGTCAGCGAGTTTCTCATAGCCTTCGCGATCATTGAAGTCTGATTGGCAATAATACATTCGTTGGGCAAAGTCATGCTGTGCCTCGCGATCTAGTTTGTCATTGTCAGGCATGTATTTGTTGATTGAATCTAACGCCATGCCACGCCATTGTTCATCATTCATGGGGCGGCGCGCAAAAGCTACCACCGAGAAACCTTCTGGAAGGGGATGATCATGGAGAAGGTGGGCCAGAGTGGGTAACAATTTTCGCTGGGTAAGGTCGCCAGTAGCTCCGAAGATGACAACGGTACACGGTTCCGGCATTTGTCCATCTTGCCAGATTGTATGTTGCTTGAGTGAGCCAGCGGGATGAACTTCTTGTGGCATGTATACTCTCCTCTAGTGAAAAATGTACGATACACTATATGCACAGAGTATAACGCATTCCTGACGGTTTGGCTTCATATCTCTATTTCAGGTTTGCTTCTGATTAGCATCTTTTGGAGGTGCAATGCTAAAGAGTGCACGCGTGGTTGAACGGATGTGTGCGATTAACCCGGCCAGGGCAACAAACAGTAGTGAAGGTACTACGAGGGCAAATCCAAGCGATGGTGTGAAGGGAATGTGTAGCCAGGAAAGAAAAAATAGCTCAAATACGAAGAGCAGTATCACCAGTCCGGTTGCAACGAAGGTAATCGTTGATACGAATTTTACGTGTAACCGGTTTTCCGTCATCTGCTGACGCAGTTCTGTCTGTTGGCGTAAGCTATTTTGCTGGTTTTGCATATTATCGCGCTCAAGCGCAATTTGGAGCCGTTCTTTTACAAGCTCTTGTTCGAGTTGATACGCTTTTTTTTGCGCCTGTCGCATCAAATAGAGTGACTCGGCTGTATGTTTTTCTTCTATTTGCCTCACGTGGAGTTTCACTGTCTTCATGGCGTCGTTCGTCATAACAACCCCATCTTCTGTATGGAGTTCGAGTGTACGTGCCGCTTCGGCAACCATATTTTGAGCCTCTTCCTCTACCGCACTCTGAAATGAGTGGTAGAGTTCCTGGTAGCGTCTTTCTAGCTCGAGGTGATCCTGTATTGTGCGGTTTTGCTCAGACTTTAGCTTGTCCAGCTGGCTCTTATAATATTCTATCTTTTCCTGATGTGCGTTTTGCATAGAGTCGATCTCGTCGATATATTTTGAAATCATCCAGTGCAGGCGTTTGTTTTCTTCACGGAGATGGATGTACTGCCGCCAAACAAATTTTCCATGGGTTTTCTGGCTAGTGATTTGAGGCAGGTTATCGGTCTGTTTCTGTTGCAAGATATGCTGCCGTCGTTCAGATACGTGATCACGATGATTGTAAGGATGGGATATTCTTTCAATGGCTCCAGTATTCTGGGTAGTATCATCCGATAGCATAGTCTGCTCCCTCGCATTGTTCTATCTTGCGGTCAGCAACTGGATACGCGATACATAACAAGTACAGGAGATATTTCCTGTATGTCAGTTAATTCTCTCTCTCGTTGCTATTATGCATAGGAAAATGAAAAGATGCAAGCCTTCTGCTATTTCAAGGGCACGGTGTAGGTGTCCTGAGTGGTTTAACTGTCGGGCAGGGTTTTGGGCTCTGGGTCGGCGATGGTATTGTCGTCGGTGAATAAGTCGCAGTGACTGTTTCCGGAGGATTTACCGTTGGGGACCCGCCAACTGGTACTGTTGATTTCGTGTTAGGTGTGGAGATCACGAGGGTGAAGAAGGCTGCTCGATCGATTGTCACGTTACATGGTGGCACACCTTGCGGACCCTGAAATGCGATAGTAACCAGTACAATTTTGTTGAGATCGGCGGACTTATTGGCAATTGAAACGGGAAAAATAGCCAGCCCGTCGGAAGTTGTATTTGCTGTGACGTTGACGCTGCCCTCGGCCCAGAGAACCGTCGCTGTCCCTTGAGCAGGAGAGACTCCTTGAGGATTGCCATTCACGTTGTGGACAAATTTCGCATAGACTCCAATAATAGAGGACTTATTCATGCTAGGTGAGGTATTGGTGACCCATGCAGAGCAGGTATATCCGGGTAGTGGTGGTGTTGGCGACCCATCGCCCTGGCCAAGATTGATGGTCACTGTGACATCTGGTTGACCTAAATTAGCATTTGTAGCGCCTCCACCACAGGAGACGATCAGTACACTGAACAGGAGGAGGAGAAGTGTCGCTCCGTATTTGAGATAAAGAGAAGGTGAGGTAGTCGTCTTCCATCTTTTCCATATGTTTTGCCGCATATACCTTGAGTCACCTTTATCTAAGCTAAATAGTGCGGATAGTATAGCACAGGAGCGGCTATAGACGGTATTTTCGGAGGTTTATCTACCATGAAAGTACTATCTCCGGCATGTGTTTAAAGTAAACTGGAGCGGAAATATATCTTGCGTGTTCAACATAAACGAGGCATGGTATCCAACGAGAAGATACCATGCCTCGTTTGCAGGTCGTGATGAAGAACAGTATGTTACTGAACGGTGACGGTCAGGTTCATTCCCGGGTGAACGGTGCAATAGAGGTGAAATGTTCCGGCCGAAGTAAATGGACCGACCGTTCCGCTATCGTTGCCATTGAATGTTTTGTTGACGGTGGGGGCGCCATTTTCTGTGGCTGGCTTTTGTGTGTTGCCTTGCCAACTGCCGTTAACAATGATATGGGTCGATGCGACATCGTCAACGAGGTTGAGCATATCACCTTTATGGATAGTAATCGACGTCTGAATGAAGGTGGATCCGCCCATATGGACGGTGGGATAGCTAGCGGTATTGGCAGTATCTACTATGGCGCATGCGCTCAGTAGCGTGGCCAGTATGCCAAATATTACCAGTCCGCCTACAATTCTTTTATACATTAAGAGTTCCTTTCTAAATTATTCCAGCTTGATGCCAGGTTCTTATATTTTACCTGGTGATCTGGCACAGTTTCCTCTGTGTAGTCAAGGTGTGCCACTTCATATTATAGGACAAATGTGCACTGTTGGGGAGACCTTGCTCTCGACTCATTGCAATAAAGATTAGGAGAGGAAAGTATCCTGCTGTCACTTTAAGAGGAAGATGAACGTGTGATTAAAAGGGGGATATCTTTTCATGAACAGGTGAGGAAGAAACACCTGGTAATCTATTACGACAAGGAGGTAACGAAATGCTGTGGTATTGCGCTTTCACCTGGTATCACCATACTAACCGCCAACAGGTGGCTCAACGCATCCTTCAACAACATGAGGCTGGTGCGCATAGCAATCGCACCATTCGCGGTTGGTACAACCTGGCAGGCGGGGGCTCGGGCTTCTTAGTGGTCGATGCATCGACGCCGCAGGAGGTGACGGCTATGCTTCAACCCTACATGGATCTCATGAGCTGGGATGTGCGAGCCATCTACGCGCTTGATTATGATCAGCAGATTCAGGAGATGCGGCAACTCGCGGGCGCTTCTGTTTAACCGGGTGAACATGCTAGAAAAGGCGGGTACGTAGCTCGTACCCGCCTTTTCTTTGCTGCTTATGCCCTTTTAGCAGTCACTGAAGTGACATCCTCCCGTCCCGGAAACGGGACAGGCTTCCCACTCTCACGAGTGTTCCCTTTCTGCTTCTTTGGCGGCAGGCCTCCCTGGTCCCATTCAGGTTTGCTCTTACGTCCGCCTCCACAGACGTCAGTTCCCGCAAGCCCTGCGGTACATGCGGAGTCTCTTACGCCCCGTCTTACTCGGACAAGTGTACGAGATGCTCCTCGTCTTGTCAAGCGTTTTGGTCTCTTCAGGAGTTTTACCCCTGCCTGCAGCAAACAAGCAACGGCACTTCCATCCCGCCCCATAAATGGAGGCGGGTCTTCCCGTGCCGCTTCTGATAATGGCAAGGCGCAGGACGGCTGTCACCCCTGAACAGCCGTCAGGTTATGCCACACTATTCCGCCATCGTCGGCTCGTAATGCATAAACTATGCCATTGGATGCGCCAATGTAAATTGTGGTACCATCCAGAATTGGCGCATTGAACACAGGTCCGGCGATGGAATGATAATCCCAGAGCAGGGAACCATCGCGTGCCCGCAGAGCATAAACGGCGCCATTAGATAAACCGGCGGAAGTGCTAAGGTAGATGATGTCATTGGCAAGCAATGCACCGGTAGGAGATCTGTTGAGCTTAACATGCCAGAGGACCGAGCCGTTACTGCTTTGGAGAGCATAGATATCACCCCCATCTGTCGTATCCTCACCCTTAGCTGCGCTGGCATAGACAACTCCATTCTCTACCGAAAACCAGTTTGCCCAGCTATTCTTGCCATTGTTCATGCTATAGTGCCAGAGGATGGTTCCATCGCTTGCGCGTACTGCATACAGGGAGGATAGACCTTCTTTGAGTGGTACTGCCTGGACAACAGAGGCACTCTGAAACGTATTCCACAGGAGTGCACCAATAGCGGTCGCACCTTGTAGAGGATTCGCGCTGTGAGCGGAGGGAGGCACTAACATTTTTGTCGTGGTGGTATAGAGGATTCCGTTGACCAGTTGCGGTGGCTGGATGAGATTCGCATCTAGCGTCTGCTTCCATATCTGATGCCCATCACTTGCACGGAGTGCGGCTAGCGTACCACCAACTAAGCCGATATAGCCATCCGAGTTGATATAGACAACTCCGTTTGCTACTCTAGGTGTAAATATGAACCCATCTGTCGTGTAGTGCCAAATGGGGGTTCCATTATTGGCTTGTAAGGCATATAATGTGCCCTGCCCGGTAGCTATAGATGAGTTAAAGTAGACGACTCCGTTGACCTCCAGCGGCGATCCAGAGTCAGAAGCTTTCGTAGCGAAGTGCCAAAGCAAGGTTCCATTGTTGCCGTTTAAGGCAGATATACCGTCTTGTGAAGCGACATAGATTACATTATCTGTTGTTGATAGGGATAGGTAACTATAGTTGACGTTGTCGTAACGCCAGAGTAAGCGGCCATCGCTTGCGCGCAAGGCATAGACATGAGCCGGGCCATTCTGATCTACAAAGGAAGCAACATATACGACCCCATTTTTCACAACCGGCGGCTGGTCAGCAGAGCCGTCAATCTTCTGGTGCCAGAGCAGGGCACCATCGCTGATACGCAGAGCATAAGCGGAGTTATCCGCTGTGCTGAGATAAGCCACACCATCTGCTATCGCCATGCTTACATTGTGACTTGAAGGGATTGATGCAGGGATTGGCGTTGTGGTAGGCGTAGGGAGAGTGGATGCACTGGTTGTAGGTGCAGGACTGGGATGAGGAGACGGATTCGCCTTCTGGTTGGCAAAAGTTAGCAGACCAGCAATAATCAAGGCAAACACGAGCGATACCGTTCCTCCTATAATAGTGTATCGCCAAGCGCGAAGCAGCTTCTGCCTCTCAGTCGTTGTAGCGCCTTTTTGCTCAGGTATAGATGAGGGTTCTTCCTGCAAAGGCTTGTGTTCAATATTATGCATAGCTATCCTTCCTTATCGCACCAGTTGCCGGTGTTTCTATGCCTTTATCAGCTTTCGATAGAAGTATAACCTGCATATCTGAAATGAGGCTGAAATGGGTTTGAATTTGAGGTGAACAACTCCAAATGGGGATACGTCCGGAAATATCAGATCAAGGCTCTTTCTTCGTCGTCGTTTACACTATTTGTCATCCCCATAGTCTGCCTGGCTGATAATATGGGGAGCTTGCGCGTCTACTGCTCGTATCGCTTCCGGTGTGGACGCGCGGCAAGCATGAGATCAGATGGTCGAGGGGTATCAGAATATGATTGTCAATCTTGCACGGCGATATGGGCGCAATTGCCATCACCTGGACGTGCTTGCGGTGGTACAGCTGATGCGAACCTCTGGTCTTCGGCAGGTCTTCAAGGCGGCGGTGACGGCTCCTGATGGCACACATCACCGCTGGTGGGATATGGAGTGTTCAGCTGGTGATGCTGAACGCGAATTCGCTTGAATGGCGCGGAGCAAGTAAACCGCGCCATTCTATCTACATCGGTTCTCTTTGCATCCCTTATCTTTAAGGCGAGTTTTTGAGTGTGATGAGTTCTTGAGCCTTCTTGTCAGCAGGTTCAATGATGCGTGTTCCTACAAAAATGCCAAAACGGGAGTATGTTTATATGGAAGCAGAGCCATAGACACAGAAGAGCCGTCGAAGTGCGATGATCGCGCCTTTTGCAATTGAGTCTCTTAAAGAACACCGTGTTCGCCAACTTGAAGCAAAGTTGAAGACAGGTGCATCCTGGCAGGAACATGATTATGTGTTTTGTACATTGCACGGTACTCATCTCGGCCCTAAACATGTGGTTGAGGAATTCAAGCTGTTGCTCAAGCAGGTAGGATTACCAGATATCCGCTTTCATGATCTCCGTCATAGTGCGCGACACTCCTTCTAAGCCTGGGTATTCATCCAAAGGTTGTGCGAGAGTTGCTAGGCCATACACAGATTAGCATGACGATGGATGTATACTCGCACATGCTTCCTGGTATGCAACAGGATGCAATAGGTAAGTTGAATGAAGTATTGAAAAAACAGGAGGGTGATGAAAAGAGGGAAAGCAGCTGAATAAACTGGTTGGTATAAACGTCAAAAAGGATTTAGCGAGTTTGTCTAGTCTTTCCAAAAACTAGACAGACTCATTGCTGAGGATAGTTTGGTAATTGAAAAATCTGAACCTTTTGTGCGAGCGAGCGGACAGCATCAATAACAGGTCTGAGGAGTAAAGTTTGATTTTGGAATATAACAGCCCACTGTTTCTGGTCAAAGTGGCGCTGAGGTAGACTGGAAGCATTCTCTCTCAGACCAGATATTTCGCCTATTGGCCCAATATTAGAATCAATGTATGTCCCTCCTTGCCGCGCGAACTCTTCTAAACGCGAATCATAATGCTCAAAGTTATTCCGCATCTCTCGTACACTCGGTGTTATATACGGGTTGAGGGGAGAATTGTTATCTATCTCAAGATGTTTCCGCAAATATTCTGCACCATCTTTATTTCTGCTATTCTTTCTGATATCTTGTTCAAGAGGCCAAAGGTGTTTGGAGATATTGGCAGCCGCAGTAAGCAAGGAAGAGATGTCTTTCCATACACGCCCAACTTCGGGGAATTGGTTCTTAAGGTCGAATAAGCGAGAAGGATCACAGTCTGATCTAGCAGCTTCTTGGAGAAGTTGCTGTCCAAGTTGGTCAATGGTTTGAAAATATCGCTCCAAATCATCTTCTGCTGAAAGCACCGATTGGCACTGATTGGCTATCTCTGTTTTGAATAGGCGTAATTGATACTCTTCCATAATGTATTATCAGGCTCTCCTTCAGTAAAGTGACGACTTTGCTCTCTCTATTGGAGAGCACCGCTATTCATTTTACTGGTATATCCAAATCAACTGATCTGAAATTTTGTTTCCTTTTGTAGGAGATGTCAGCAGTTACATGTTGCTACATAGTTGCTAAGGCAGGTAATCTATGCAGCTTTATAGCGTCGTACATCCACTTGTACGCCTTCCCTCACCGCTGTTCTGCAATCTGAGAAAGTCGCTTGCCCGTTCCTGCATCCACATATTCCTCGCCACAAGTTGTGCAGATTTGCGCGGGGACATCCCGAATAACAATGGTCGTCTCACCTCTGGTAAGCGTGACCGTGGTGGTTCCTGGTTCAGTCTCTCCATATCGGCAGATGACACACTTCATGAATGTTTCCTCCTGGTCTTCATAAGATAAGGTCTCGCTACTGTACCCGCGCTCTCCCTCTACACGTTTCCCTGTACTATATCATAGCGTAGGGGACATGTCGCGCCGTACAGTGGATGTATGGTTAGGGCGTTGCTACACCGTTGCTACAAAAGGGGGAAAGCGAAGAGGAACAAAACACCCCAAGCCGCTTCTATCCTGGCTTGGGACTACTTGAAAACAGGAGTGGTAGCGCATACGGGAGTCGAACCCGTGATCTCCGCCTTGAGAGGGCGGCGTCCTTGGCCACTAGACGAATGCGCCTTACTAAGGTCTATATCATAACCCGGCTGCTGCTATTTGTCAAGGACGATTTTGGAGCCTTGGGGCCTGCTCACATCCTCTCAAGGGCCGATAGAGCGAGACATGTCAACTTCTGTCTCGCTTTATCGGCCCTTGCTTGTTTGAGTTCGATTGACGCCTGCATCTACTTTTTGCGTAAATCAATCGAAAGCAGTTCACCTTTGTGATAACACTGGAAGGCTATGCGGGTCCAGCCTTCTGGCCAGGTAGGGCTGGTTGTATAGCCGTCATCAGTCAGGCGCAGGCCCGCGAAGCCCAGGATGGCTGCCTGCCAGACGGCCCCACAGCAAGCGTCATGAATGCCTTCAGCTGCATTTCCACGTAAATCTTCCAGGTCAACCAGAGCGCCCTTCATGAAAAGCGTGTAAGCCACATCGACAAGACCCAATTCACAAGCCAGGATTGTATGAAGAGCTGGAGTCAGTGAAGAACCGTAGTCATGGTCAGTAATGGGATAATAATAATCCCAATTGACCCGTTTGGTTTTGAGATCGAATTGTTGATCCAGCACAATGATCAGCATCAACACATCAGCCTGTTTGATGATCTGGTATCGCTGTACCTCCTCTACACCTAGCAGTCCCTGGTATGATTTGGTACGCCCTTTAAATTCCTCTTGATTAAGTGGCGCGAGTTTGAAAAATCCATCGAACTGTTCGAATAACCCCGTCTTTTTGTCCCATGGAATGCGCATATGAACAGCTACATCTTGCCAGTGCTGCAGGCGCTGATCGCTCAAATCTAGCTGTTGTACCAGCGCTCTGGTCTTGTCGGAGGCATTGGTTTGCAGCCAGTTGAAAACGTCAAGCGCGGCCTGAATATTCCAGCGCGCCATATAGTTGGTATAGGCGTTGTTATTGACATGTTCGTGCCATTCATCGGGTCCCATGACGTCATTGATCTCGTAATCGTTGTGCTCCGGATGGCTCTCAGCGCGGCTGGCCCAGAACGTTGCCGTGCTGAACAATATCTCCGCGCCGTAATCCCGCATGAACTGGTCATCGCCGGTGGTTTTCCAATACTTCCATACGGCAAGCGAAATGCTAGCAGTAATATGCACTTCGAGCTTTCCATGAAGTACAGGAATTAATTCACCACTTTCGGGGTGAATTATGGATGGTGGCGTCGCTTCATTCCCATCTAAGGTGCTTTCCCACGGATATTGTGCCCCTTCGTACCCATTGTGTTTCGCCTTTGCCCGCGCTCCTGGCAATAAATGATAGCGATAGAGCAAGAGGTTACGCGCGATCGAGGGGTGAACGTTGGTGAAGTAGGGCAGCATAAAGATTTCAGTGTCCTGGAAAATGTGACCGCGATATCCAAATCCTGTCAAGCCCTTGGCTGCAACACTGTAGCGATCATCATGAGTGGATGCGCTGATACGCAATTGATAGACGCTGTAGCGAATGGCTTGCTGTGCCTTGTCGTCACCTTCGATGAGAATATCTGAAATGCGCCAGTAATCTGACCACGCCTGTATATTCCTGGAAAGTAAATCGTCATATCCACTCTCACGCAACAGTTTTGCATGCTGCTCAATCGCGTTCTGTCCTGGATCACCTGCGTCCCGCGATGTGTACATTACAACAAGCTTTTCTGCTGTCATGGTGGCTCCAGGGACAAGCTTGCCTCGGAGATGAATGCTGGGAGCAATATCTGAGTTGAAAGCCTCTCGCGTGAAACCTTGATCTCGAGTCGTAAAGCTCATTGATTGTACCAACTGTACCAGGCTATGGCGCGTCTGGCTATGCAGCCACAGCAGCTCATCCTCTTGTCCCTGGTCGATGGTTTCCCAGTGCATGAGGTCATAGTTACCCATGGCGGTGTTGAGGGTGGCCCGCAAATCGATATCTATTCCACCGGTAGCGCCCTTTTCTGCTGCACCTGGTTGTTCTTCAGCGGTTACACTATAGCGGATGCACCCGACATGCTCATCTGCCAGGCTGACAAAGCGTTCAATTGAAATCGAAAGGCGGATGCCGCTCGGACTCTCCCAGCGCACATGCCGGCTAATGACCCCCTTTTGCATATCCAGGGTGCGCCGGTATTCAAGCACCTTGCCAAGGTCAAGGCGAAAACGTTCTCCATTAACGAAAAGCTTTATCACGAGCCAATCGGGGACATTAGCAAGTTCCTCTTTGCCTACAGGGATATCATCGAAGACACCATATAGCAGGGTTGCAGGCGTTGCTCTCGGATATCCTTCTTCGAAGGTGCCGCGTGAACAGAAATACCCGTTACCGTTGGTATAGACCGTTTCCTGGGCACGTAGTTTTTTTCTGTTAAAGGTGTCTTCACTTATTTGCCAGAGATTCACGAGCTATCCTTCCTTCATGAACTAGTCGAGTAAATCTTGCAAGTGCTTATTTGCGAGTGTTGGCATAACCTTATCTGCTCTGTGGAAACGCTCTTGTGGGCCAATAGCCAGAGCTTGCATGCCCGCGCTCTTGATGGCTTCGATCCCGGCATCAGCGTCTTCAACTCCCAGGCACTCCGCTACAGGAACATTGACCAGTCCTGCCGCGTAGACGAAAAGATCTGGCGCGGGTTTCCCATTGACGACGCTATTGCCATCAGCTATTCCATCAAGTAAATCTGTAATCTGCAGCAGGTCAAGAACCATGCGACAGTTTTTGCTCCCGGAACCAATGGCGACTTTGATCCCCGCGTCCCTGATATCTTGCAACAATGCTCTCCCCCCAGGTACAAGGTCATTGGGGGACATATGGCTGATCAGTTCATGGTAGTAGTTATTTTTGCGGTCCATCATTTCCTGGATCTGGTCTTCAGAGTATTGTCTCCCTCGAATGATATACATCAATGACTCGCGCCGGCTGACACCACGTAGATGCTCGTCGTTCTCTTCGTGGGTAAAGGGGATGCCTTCATCATCGGCCAGGTGCTTCCAGGCCTGATAATGATATTCTGATGTGTCAGTAAGAACTCCGTCAAGGTCGAAAATAATTGCACCGGGTTTCTTTAGCATCGTAACCTCCTCTATTTCTCAACAACTATTCTTTAAGAATAGGCATGAGATTAAATTAAATGATTCACCTACTTGAACAACGTGTAAGCATGCCAGAAAGTAGCACCGAGTACGAAATGCGTGAGATCTACGATGATTAACGTTTACGACGCTTCGCGCTTTAGCGCCGGGCCTGCCAGGAATGAAGCGGTGATAGCGACACAACCAAAAAGCACAATCGACCCAAAGGCCAGGGTAAAATTGTGGGTTTGCTCAAAAAGCAAACCAATCAGAGGTGGCCCCAGGAGCACAGTAGGGGTTGAGATCACACTCACCAGCCCCTGTGCCACGCCTTTGCTGACTGTGCGCAATTGCGCGGCTTCGTTGAATACCGAGGTGTAAGGTATCGTGCTACCAATAGCGAGACAAGCCATGCCGATTATGGCGAGTGGCGGATAGTGGAGCGGGATGGCAAGCAGACCTACACCGGCGCATCCCAGTATTGTGCCCAGGCGCAAGAGGGGAATAGCTCCAATGATGTTACGGGCGATCAAAATACCTCCTAATGGCCTGAAGAACATACCGGTCAATAATGCAAGGGAACCGAGTGTAGCTGCCAGGGCCAGTGGTAGGCCGTATTGAAAAGACAGGTATACGGCGATCCATGCAGCGATTGCATTGCCAAGACCAAAGGTTCCCATGTGCGAGAGCCCCAATGTCCATACCGAAGGGGAGCGTACTCCCGCTCCAAGGGTAATGTTTTTGGTCTCTGGTTTCACATGCCCATCGCGCACAAAGAGCCAGGTGATGATCGATAAGATACCCAGAATGCCCCAGATGAGAAAAGAGCCACGCCAACCAGAGATAGATAGGAGGTACGGGGTAACCAAAAGTCCCATTGCTGAGCCAATCTGCACAGATCCGCCATACAGGCCTTGCCCCAGTGATGAATGCCTGCCCAGGCTTGCGGCTACTCCAGCTCCCGCTACGAAAGCGGCTCCCGAACCAAGACCGACTATGAAACGACATGCGAGTACCCAGACAATGTTGGGGAAGAGCGGTAGTAATAGGCCTCCAAGTACCAGGATTATGGAGGAACCAATGAGCACAGGGCGCTGACCATAGCGATCTGCCAGTATGCCCGCAGGGATATACATGACGGCCAGGCCTAAAAATAGGAATGTCGAGAATAGGCCAGCCTGGCCGCTATTGATGTGTATATCGGTAATGAGAGTGGGGATCAATGGACCGAAGTTCGTGTAGTGAACGGCCACAAGTACCGAGGTCAGGCAACTCGCAAAAATGCGCACAGGAATACTACTGGGAGGCCTGCTCTGCGCAGGTATTTCAGGTCCGCTTACTGCAAAGATAGAGGAAGATTGTCGGGGCATGCGAAACTTGCTCCTTCGATGAACGTCTTTCTTTTCTAAAACACGGCGCATTGTGCTATAATTCCGAAAACCTGGCAAGAGATACAAGTGAAACAAGTGAAACAAATGAAACAAATGAAACAAAAGATAGGGAGATATTGTATAGGAAACGTGCGTGAGTAACGGATGTACTCAGGTGGATCACGGGTAAAACTAAAAAGCTGAGTAATACGTGTAAAGAAGAGATATGGCGATAAACTGACATAATCTTAAGGTATGCTCAAAGAAATGCCATGATTTCAGAAAGGCAAAGGATTTGCCATGAATTTTCCTGTAGTTGTTGGTTTGCCACAGGTAATCCTGTTTCTACTAGCTGTGGTAGGAATTGGGCTCCTGATATCAACGGCGATGGGGATAAGTGGGCGGCGTTCAGGGAGGTACCGGGGTGATGAAGATGAAGAGGATGCAAGGAAGTTTGGCCGGCACCATAGATATCGCCGTCGCTTGCCAATCGGGCGAGGTATACTTGGCCTCGTTCTCGTGCTTTTGGCACTCTCGCTGCTCTGGTTAACCCTGTTGGTACAAACCTACCTTGGTCTTACAAGTGATATCAAAGTTGCTCGCGTTCACGCCACGCCAGTAGCGAACGCTGATCACCTCATGAGCGTCGAATTAATACTCTATAATCAAAATGGCCATCAGACCTCAGATCAAACTTACCTTGTGAAGGGTGATGACTGGCGCTTAGAGGGAGATATTATCAAATTTCCTACATGGCTAAACATCCTCGGGTTGCATTCTGGTTATAAGTTGACGCGCATGGAAGGGCGCTACGAAGACCCCAACCTTGAGAGGAGTAATCTTCCCACCGTCATCCCGCTCAATGGTGGAGATGATAATTTCTTCAAGACAGTGCAGGAGCAGGCATGGGTATCTCCGGTGGTAGAGGCAGCCTACGGCAGTGGTACCTTTTTACGGGCCGATGGGAAGACGTATGATGTCCTGGCCTCTCAAACTGGACTTTTCGCAGAACCAGTCAAATAGCCAGCTTGTGTCAGCAGAACACATAGTATGCCCGCTTGCAATTCGCCTTGCTGATCAGGCCAGGTGTAGTAATTGCTGTAAAGCCTCAACTGTCCTGGCCCAGGCGTCTGAGTAGGTGTTGATCAGCACGAAATGATCAGCACCTTTC
>Ga0209239_1000639_pt1 | contig 20132 bp, 17 predicted proteins | sample GraSoi013_2_20cm_FD_185824 | JGI IMG/M metagenome (GOLD analysis project Ga0209239, IMG submission 185824) | Grasslands soil microbial communities from the Angelo Coastal Reserve, California, USA - Sample 10_02_2013_2_20cm (SPAdes) (version 2) | ecosystem: Environmental > Terrestrial > Soil >...
ATCTGCGAGAGAAAACGCGTTGGTGACGTTCACTCGCCACTCGCGGTAGTCCACAGGGATGGCTTCGAGATGGAGAAACTTGGCAAGGACGGCAGCTGACGACTTCGCACCCCAGCCCGGCAGTCCCGGATAGCCATCGGCCGCATCGCCCACGAGCGACAGATAGTCGGGAATCGATGACGGCGACACGCCGAACTTCTGGAATACACCGTCCTCATCTAACGTAACGCGAGTCCGGCGATTCAGTTGGACGATGCGTGTGCCGCTCACACATTGAGCTAGATCCTTGTCCGGGGTGCAGATGATCACGCGCTCGACCCGCACATCTTGAGCGGCGGCAACCGCAGCGGCGGCCAGTGCGTCGTCCGCCTCGAACTCCACCATTGGCCAGACGACAATGCCGGCCGCTAAGAGGACGTCTTCGAGAAGTGGGAATTGTGCCAATAGGTCGGGCTCGATGCCTTCGCTGGTCTTGTATCCTGGCCACAATCCGTTGCGAAAAGACTCGATGACGTGATCCGTCGCAACCGCGATGTGCGTGGCGCCGCCCTTGATCATACCCAGCACCGACGCAAGGACACCGCGGACGGCGGCGACTTCCCGACCGTCCTCATCCCGTGCGGACGGCAACGCGTAGTAGTGCCTGAATAGTTCGTAAGTTCCGTCGACCAGATATACGTTCAAAGCGCAGCTCCAACGGAGATTGACAATTCACCTGCTCGTGTTCGTCAGATCCACGACCGCGACTTTGTTCACGCCACTGCATGCCAGGTACAGCCTGCGATCGGGCGTGGCGACCATGTTACGCACCACACCACCGCCGGATGGGATCTGCTTTGTGCTAAAGCTCTCCGTTCTGGGATTGAACCTAACCAAGGTATTGGGCTTCACGCCCGATTCGCTATACCAGACCTCACCATCGTTCGTCACCGCGATCCCATATGGCTCTGAATCCGCTCCGCCGGGTGAAGCCCACTCCTTCAGTAACGCCCCACTTGCCGGATCGAAGTGTCCGAGATAGCCGCGCGCGAAATCGGTGTAATAAATAGTGCCATCAGGCGCCAGAGCGATTCGCCGCGGTCGCGCGTTCGCCGCCGGCAACGCGTACTCGCGGATTTTCATCGTGTTCGGGTCAATACTGGCAAGCTTGTTAGTGCCGAATTCGCAGAACAATGGCAAGTTCTTCTGCGTAACCAATATGCCATAGGGTACAGCGTGGGACGTAGGCGATTTGGCCAGGGTCATCTTGCCGGTCTTCGGATCGAGCCGCCCGACATAGTTAGTCTCTTCGTTGGTGAACCACAGAATGCCATTGTGATCGAACACTGGAGTGTGCGGATCGATCTCGGTGCCATCGGATGGCCGAAACTCGGCGATCGCACCAGTCTTCGGATCGAGCTTGCCGACGTAACCAGCGGATATCGCGGTGAACCAAATGTTGCCATCTTTGTCGGCGACCAATCCGTGCGGCCCTGAATTGGGTATCTTCAGTGGATATTCCTTAAATTCTCCGGTCTTCGGATCGAGCCGGCCCAGCTTATTCGCTGTCTGTCCCGTGTACCAGAGCGAGCCGTCAGGCGCGAGTGCCGGATCGTGCGGCCGCGACTTCGGCGTCGGCACCTCGTATTCCTTGATAACTACGTTCAGCGTTGCCACGGCCGCGAACACTCCGAGCGTGGCCGCCAAGGCGAATAAGCAAACTTTGCGCAGAAACATAACTCCTCTCCTTCGATGAGAAATGTGGTCTTCCGTTCCGACGCTTTCCATAAGGCCTTTCCTGACCTGGCGCCGGGAGTATGTTGCCGAAGAAGATCTCCGGCTCCTCAGGTAGGACTCGAACCTACAACCCTCCGGTTAACAGCCTCGCGGGATGCAGCAAATCCAACAACTTTGCGGCGCAGATGACAACCCACGGGAACACTCAGGTACTGGAGGTAGCAAACATCGTGACCCCATCCCAGGGCATAGGGCCACCATTCTTTCAATCGCTTAGCCCTTGTCTATCTACGTGTTCGTTCATCCGTACGAGCGGTACCTCAACCCGCACCAACTGCGGGCGGTTTGGCTCGACAACTGTAGCGTCGGTAGCTATGGCCAGAGCGCCCGTCGCGGCAACAGCCGCGCTAGCTTGAAGAAACCTCCGTCTATTGATGAGAAAGGGCAAGCGTAGTCTTGAGCCTTGCTAGAAGGTCGGCTTCGTTGCAGGTTCTGAGTTAGCAATAGCAGCTCTGTGCTTATTTATCCAGTCCCGTTCAGAATAAGACGCGCCACTCTGATGCATCGAGGCGGGCATTGGTGGCTCGCACAGACCGGGCTGATTGATGTGGTATTCGGTGGGGGTGGAGAGAATCATGCGGAGGATTAACAGCCTGTATCTGAATGACGTCGAAATGCTCCTGATCTACCCTTAACGTAAGTTGCCCTGCCCGTTTTCTATAATTCGGGGTGTTCTGGGACCAACATCATTTCGGCACGAGGGCAGATCAGGATTACTTCACCCACAACTTTAATCTGGTCGTACACTCGCTAAGACAATTCCAAGGGTCCGCTTCTTCGTCTTGTCCCTGCTATTGGCCGGGCATGTACACAAATCTTGGGTTATTCTAAACTCCTCCGGCAGAGGCCGTAATGAAAGACCCTTACGAGGTTCTGCGAGAAAAAGAGCTGGACGTTCAGCGAGTGCGCAGGGAGATCGAGGCGCTTCACTTTGTGATTTCCTTGCTCGCCGAGCCCAGTGACTGGGCCAAATATGGCCTCGCCCCGCCGTCGCTCTCCCAGGTTCAAGAAGTGAGATCCGCTACGGGGAAACCGTAGGTTTGCTGCCGGGACCAGCAATGGGTTTCTTCTCAGCAACTTTATTCTGTTCGGGCGCGTTGTTTCTCTATTGAATCGAGCTGGCCGCAGAGGAGAATACAGTATTCGCGTTCGAGCCGACGAGACGAATGGTGCCGACCACTATTACCAAGATCACAGCGAGCATCACGGCGTACTCTGCGATATCTTGACCTTCATCGTTTGTCCAGAATTTAAGAATGAGATCGGCCATGGCAGTCCCTCCGAATAAATTTATTTTCACGGCTGGAGTTCGATGCTGCGGGCGAGCCTGATCAGGCGACGGCTGAATCGGACCACAGACTTAACCCTGACTAGATTCGATGATTGTGCTCCTCGTCTCGGACGTTGTCAAATGCACTATCAGATGTACCCAAACGAGCCACCTTATCACTTCCAGGAGCAGTGACTTCCAGAATAGCCGTCTTGCGACCCCAGCGGCGGCCTATTATTATCTGAGACACTTTGAAACAAGCGGCCGGCAGCTATTGTCATCACGGCGTCGTTTGCGTCATCTCTTTGAGCGCCCAGACATATGCGCCGCCCAGACCGCTGTGCACACGCTCATTCACGTAGAGGGTCTTGATTCCTACGGTCAGTGGAGCTATCGCGTGTTGACTCGAATCGAAATGCCGAGGGCGACCACCTCTGCGGGGTGGCGCCGTTTATCAGGTTGGATTTGCCCGTCAAAGCGCCTGACGGCGTAGTGCTCAGTCTTTGCTAAAGCTGATCGCCCAACCGAACCTGTAGTCGCTGCGGTGCGGTAAGAGACCGGAATGTACCCGAGACCATTTCATTACCACCGTGCGAGTTCGCTTAAGGAAGCAGCCAGCATGCTCGCGCAAATCGGCGACGAGGCCAAGCTGCTGGCCGGTGGGCAGAGCCTCATCCCGCTCATGAAACTGCACTTCGCTAATCCGGGGCACCTCGTCGACCTTAATTTCATTCCTGAGATTTCCTACATCAAGGAAGAGGATGGCGCGTTAGGATTCGGCGCTTTAGCCCGTCATGCCGAAATCGAAAACTCCGCAACAGCAGCCAAGCTTCCGATCATTCATGATTGTGCCGCGGGGATTGCCGACGTGCAGGTGCGCAATCGGGGAACTATTGGCGGCTCTATCGCCGAAGCCGATCCCAGCGGCGACTGGGCCACGGTTTTGCTGACCCAGGCTGCCGAAGTTCGCTGCCTCTCACCGAAAGGGGAACGCGCGGTCTCGCTGAATCAATTCATCACCGACGCCTATACGACGGTCCTTGCGCATGACGAGTTGGTAAGCGAAATCACAGTAAAGATTCCTCCGAAAGGAACCGGCGCTGCGTATCTTGCCTTCAAACGTGCTGCTCCCGTGTACCCCACAGCGAGTGCTGCGGTCAGCGTTGCAATGGAAGGAGACGTGTGCAAAGAGGCTGACATCGCGCTCGGCTGCGTCGGCCTTATTGCCATTAAGGCGACCGCTGCCGAGGCCGCACTCCGTGGGCAGCGGCTTACTGATAAATCCATCGCCGCCGCGGCGGAAGCTGCTCGGGCTGCCGCTGATCCGCAGTCGGACATGCGGGGTTCGGCTGGGTACAAGCGAGCGCTGGTGGTGGCGCTGGTAAAGCGCGTAATCGAAATTGCAGCCCGACGTGCCCGAGGTGAACAAGTCGAGGTCAGCCACATCTATGCCTGAGAACATCGAGAAAATTTCGGTCAAGCTGAACGTGAATGGGAAGACGTACGTCAGAAATCTCGAGCCGCGCCTGCTGTTGGTTGAATTTTTGCGCGAGGAATTGGACCTCACCGGTACTCACGTTGGTTGCGACACAACTTATTGCGGAGCCTGTACCGTGCTGATGAATGGTGCTGCGGTGAAATCGTGCACGGTATTTGCCGTTCAAGCCGATGGCGCAGAGATCCTCACTGTCGAAGGGTTGGAGAAAGATGGGCAGCTTCATCCCATTCAGAAAGCCTTCGGCGATTCCTATGGCCTGCAGTGCGGCTATTGCACGCCGGGCCTGTTGATCTCTACCTATGAACTGCTGTCCCATAACAAGCAGCCGAGCGACAAACAAATTCGCAAGGCGATTGCCGGCAATACCTGCCGTTGCACCGGTTATCAAAACATTTTCAAGGCGATTCAATTGGCTGCGCAGAACAGGACGAGGACGTAGGTCATGGCCATCAAATTTGGCGGCGAAGAGAAAAAGTGGGTTGGCAAGGCGCTGCCTCGAAAAGAAGAGGATCGCCTGCTCCGCGGCCGTGGGAGGTTTGCCGACGACATCAAGCTGCGCGATATGGCCTACCTGCGCTTCGTTCGATCACCCTACGCTCATGCGCGCATCATCAGCATCGATACTTCTGCTGCTGAGGCTCTGGCCGGAGTGGTCTGCACACTTACTGGAAAAGAAATTGTTCCGCAGACGCAGCCCTTCATCGAAATCGGACCTGACTCGAAAGTCCGGGATTATCCGTTCGCCGTCTCCAAAGTTCGCTATCAGGGCGAACCGGTGGCCGCTGTAGTTGCCGAATCAGCGAGTATTGCAGACGATGCCGCTGAACTCGTCCGCGTCGAGTATGAAGCGCTGGAACCTGTGATGGATGCCGAACAGGCGTTACAAGACAACAGCATTCTGCATGAGGAAGCTGGCACCAATAAGATATGGCATGGCGTTTTCGAATACGGCGACGTTGAAAAAGATTTTCAGGACGCCGCCTTCGTCGTCCGTATTGACCGGCTGCATTTTCATCGCTTCTCCAGCACGCCGCTGGAGAACAACGTTGTCATCGGTGAGTGGAATCTGAAAGACGATCGCATCTACTACTCCTGCAATAATTCCTTCCCTTCGTTTGCCATACAGTTTCTCTCCGCACATCTCAACGTGCACATCGACCGAATTCGGGTGCAGACTTCCGACATCGGCGGCAGCTTTGGCATAAAGATCACAAATTATCCGCAGATGGCGGTGGTTGCGTTAGCTTCAAAGAAAGCTGGTGGAAGGCCCGTTAAATGGGTGGAAACACGCTCCGAGCACATGACCTCCAGCGCGCACGGCAATGAGCGCACCTTTCGTGACACGCGAGTCGCGCTCGATAAGAACGGCTTGATCACCGCCATTACCTCACGGCACATTGATGACTGTGGTGCCTATCCCCGTTACGAGCCGCTCGGTTGCGTGATCTGGTCGCAGGTTTTTCCCGGGGTGTATCGCTTCAAAAACGCGCGCATTGATTTCACTCAGACCGTGACCAATAAATGCCCGGTTGGACCGAACCGCGGCTATTCACGGATGCAGCACCTGTGGTTCCTGGAGCGGGTGATAGATATTTGTGCGCACGAACTCGGCATCCCCGCCGACGAAATGCGCATGCGCAATTACATCCGCCCCGAAGAATTTCCCTACACCACGCCGAATGGCTGCGTTTACGACTCTGGAAACTATCCCGGAATGCTCGAGCTTGCCAAGCAGCTCATTGGCTGGGACGCGTGGAAGAAAAAGCAGGCTGAAGCTCAAAAGCAAGGCCGGCTGATTGGCATTGGCATTGGTACGACTCTCGATTCTGGCACTAATAATTTTGGACAATCGCAGATCGTAAATCCCGGAGCGCCGTTCTCCGGCAATTCGCAAGGCGCCAACTGCAAACTGGATATCTACGGCGAAGTTGTGGTCGCGGTTGGTTCCTGTCCACAGGGCCAGGGACATGAGACAACGGCGGCTCAGGTCGTAGCAGATGTATTGAACATTTCGCCAGATCTGATCACAGTGCGCACCGGCTTCGATACCGAGCGCAATGTCCACACCGGATTTTCCGGAACCTATGCCAGCCAATTTGCGGTTTCCGGCTTGTCGGCGGTTCACGGCGCGGCCCAAAAACTCAAGACTGAGATGAAGCGCCTCGCCGCGTTTGTGCTTGAAAGCGAGGAAGACGATGTTGAGTTCGGCGTGGGCGCGCAGGGCCCCGAACTTCGGGCCAAGAGAACAGGGAAGTCAATCAACTATTGGGGGCTGGCCAACATCGTCAATGTCAACAGCGCCGTGCTTCCTGTTGAAATGTATGACATCACACTGAACTGCCGCTACATCTGGCGTGCGCCTTTCAAAGTTCCGGACAAACAGAGGAAGTATGGCAACCTGACTCTGACGTATGCGTCGCAACTACACATTGCTGTGATTGAAGTGGATCGTGAAACTTTTATTCCTACAATTCTCGATTACGTTGCGGTCGATGACTGCGGCACGGTGATCAATCCACCCATCGTAGAAGGACAAGTGTACGGCGCAACCGCGCACGGAATTGGCGCAGCTCTGCTGGAGAACTGCGCTTACGATGCCGTCGGCAACATGCTGACCAGTACTTTCAGTGACTACACGCCGATCACCGCCTTAAACATGCCAAAGATCAAATACGGCCATATTCAAACTCCTTCGCCACACAGCTACAGCGGCGCCAAAGGTATGGGAGAAGGGGGCGCCGCTCCCATCCATACAATTTCAGCCGCCTTGCAGGATGCGCTGTTCCCAAATGGCATCATCATTGAGGACTCATTCAATAATGCAGATAGTTTGTTCCGAGCCTTGGTGGGAAAGGAAATTTGCCAGGCTGAGAGATTAGTGAAGCTAGAGCGGCGAGCATCGTAACTGGGTGTTCACCCGCCTGCCGTGAGGGCTTCTTATGCTTGTCATCAAAAGATGAAACGGGTTTGCATTATCGGTTGCGGCGCCATCGGCAGCTTATATGCCGCGCATCTCGCGCGGGTGGCTGACGCATGGACCTTGGTCAGGCGTGCGGACCATGCTCGTGCCCTTAATCGCGATGGATTGCGTGTTTCCGGCAAACACAATTTTTCCGTGTCGCTGAAGGCGACGACGAATCCGAAGGAACTACCGGATTTCGATCTTGGTATCGTCGCTACAAAAGCAACGCAGGTAGAAGAAGCCATCGCCGAAGCGGGTAAACATTTCAATGGGGGTACTGTCATCTCCGCCCAAAACGGCCTGGGCAGCGAAGAGATTATTGCCGAGCACACGCGTGGCCTGGTTATTCGGGGCACGACGTTTATGAGCGGCACGCGTCACAGCGACACACATGTGCAGTACGAATTGGACACTGCCACTTGGCTGGGACCATACGAACCTCGCAACACTCCGATTCCCGTGGTCAGAGAAGCTGCGGATCTGATCATTGCGGGAGGATTGAAAGCCCAAGCTTTGGAAGATGCGCGGCCTGCCCAGTGGTCCAAGCTCATTTTTAATTCGTCCGTGAATGGTGTGTCGGCGCTTACGGGGTTGCCGCACTCGCCACATTTCGCCGCCGAGGAACAATTGTCCGATCTCGGACATGTGCTTCATGAACTGATCGAAGAAGGTAAGAGAGTGGCAGTGGCCGCAGGAATCAAGCTTCATGAAGATCCTTGGGAGATGAATAAAATTGGCGCGATGACCAACCATCCGCCGTCGATGCTATACGACGTCCGTCACCGACTCCCGACTGAGGTAGATTTTTTGAGCGGCGCAATCGCCCGCGAAGCGCAACGTGTAGGCGTGCCCGCTCCGTTGCACTCCCTCGTCTATCGGTTGATCAAGGGAAAGGAAGCGGCGTGGAACTTCAAAGATGAGAATCAACCGGTTGGTGCGCGAGACTAGAACTAGAGTTTAATGAAAAGCAATCATGCCCTGGCCTATTGACCAGACAAAACTCGACCGCGTCCGCGCCCTGATGAAGGATCACGACCTTACCGCGCTGGTCGTTCGCGCCCCAGATAACGTTCTCTATCTCACCAATTACTGGTGCATGAAGGGATACGATGCGGTCGTCTTCCCACGCGAGGGAGATCCCACTCTCATAGCTCTCGAACCTCAGCTTGCGGATGCCGAGCGCAACTCATGGACGCGCGATATTCGCCTGTTCAAAGGTTATGACGAGCGCGATCCGCGTCCACCGCAATATCGTGCCCTCGATCTCTCTCTCGAAGTGCTCAAGCAGCGCAGTGTCACTGACAAGATCGGCGTGGAACTCAACATGGGTACGCAGAGTGCCGATCGTATGGTTGGCGAGCCAACTACACCCACTCAGAATTTCTTTGATGCCTTCCGAAAGATTTCTGGCCACGTGGTGGACACTACGCCACTGCTCAACGAAGCGCGCTCCATCAAGACCACACAGGAAATCGAGCGCATGCGTCTAGCCAACGAACTCGCGACCTTGGCAATGGAGCACACACGCGAACACATGCGTCCGGGAATGAAAGAAAGTGAGGTGGGCGGCATGTACGAAGGCTTTGTCCATGGCCTCGGCGTTGGTTATCAGGGCAAGGTCGAAATGGCACGGGCCTTCACTTTGGTGTGGTCGGGAAAGGGGATTGCGACGTTTACCGCGACTGGCGACCGTCCGATTCAAAAGAACGAACCGACGCTTTTTGAAATCTGGGTCTGTGCGGATGGTTACTGGACTGATCTGACAAAGAATGCTTGTCCAGGCGAGCTCACGCCCGAATATCATAAACTGCTCGATTTCTTGCTGAAAGTTTTCAGCGAGGGAATCAAGCACGCGCGCGACGGCGCCAGCTTTCCTGATCTTGACCGCCTGATCCGTGCGCGTATCGCCGAGGGTGGTTATCCTGGGCAACCATCGCATCCCATCTGCCACGGTGTGGGAGCGCGGGCGCACGAGCCTCCGTACGCGCACCAGGCGGGTACGGGAACGATTCTCAAAGGCATGGTGCTCGCTATTGAACCCGGTATTTACTGGCCCGGCGGCGGAGGCTTGCGATTAGAAGACAATTTTCTGATCACCGACAAAGGGAACGAAAAACTGTGCGCCTATCCTGACGATTTTCGATTGGCTCGAACGTAATAACTCAAGAGGCCTTATTTTGAAAGCAGCCGGTAAAACGACCAGCCGGATTCCTGCAGTGGCGGAGAAGATCTTTGCTGCGATCGACGAGCAATCGCTCGTCTCCATGTGCTGCGACGTTATCAATATTCCCAGTCCGACCGGGCATGAAGGCAGGATGGCTGACTACATGCGCTCGCTCTGGGCAAGCATGGGTCTGCAGGTCACTTGGCAGGAAGTCGAAGAAGGACGTGCGAACGTGATCGCCCGCTGGGAAGGCGATGGCAACGGGCAATCCCTGATGTTCAACGGCCACATGGATACCTCAAACTCCGGCGAAGAGGAATTTCTCACCGGCATTGGATACAAAGCCCACGCCGTTATCAAGGACGGGATGATTTACGGCCTTGGCATTTACAACATGAAGGGCGCGCTGGTCTGCTACACGCACGCGCTGCGTGCGCTGCAGAAGGCGGGCGTGAGACTGGATGGCGACATCATTCTGGCCGCCGTCGTAGGAGAAATTGAAAAAACACAGTGGAAGGAATTTCGCGGGCGCGAATACCGTGGCTATGGAGTAGGCACGCATTATCTGGTGAATCATGGCGTGCTGCCTGACATGTGCATCCTTGGAGAACCGACCGACATGCGGGTGATCCTCGAGCATTATGGATCGCTGTGGGTTCGCATTTCGACCAGCGGCATGTACGTCCACACAGCTTTTGCTGAAGGGCGTTCCGAGAATAATTCGATTCGGCGTCTTTACGATGTTCTGGATGACGTACTGAAATGGATTTCGGGCTGGGAAGGTCGTACGGCTTACGGCGGACACAAAGGTATCGCCAACCTGGGCTGCATTCGCGGAGGCCATCCCTGGCGCGTCAGTCGTACTCCAGAAAAAGCTGAGCTGTTCTTGGATTTGCGCGTGCCGCCGAACATGCCGATGCAAGATGCCCGGCGCGAAGCCAGAAAATTATTTCTTGAACTCAAAAAACGTTATCCAGATTACGGCCTGGAATTCGAAACCTATGTTTCCGTGCCCGGGGCGACGATCAGCGCCGATCACGCGATGGTGCAAGCAATCGAAAAAAATCACGGGCAAGTCATGGGACACCCCCCCAAGCGCGATGTCGTGCTTTGGTGTTCGGATGCTTCAGTGATGACGCGTTACGGAACTGAGACCGTGAATTATGGGCCATCGAGTGGCCCGCGGGATGCCGAAGGAGAAAAAGTCAGTATCAAGACATTGATGGACATAACGAAAATCTACGCCCTCACTGCCGCGGAGCTGTGCGGCGCGCATTAGGGAAGGGCATCAGTCGCCGTTAGCCGCGAAATCCAAAGTTGGGGCTTAGCCCTGAGGTTAGAGTTGCCGAGTCAAACGGAAATTGATCGCCGATACGAGAACATTCGTTCTCGCATGGCGACTGCTGGATTGGACGCCTTGATCATCTGTGGCAATCAGTACGCCGGCTTCGAGGGGGCGGTTTTCTATGCATCGGGATTCGAGATCGTGCACCGCTATGTATATGTTCTGCTGCCGTTGGATGGCGAGCCCACGCTGGTTTTTCCTCGCGAAGCCCGCTGGATCGGCGACAAAGCCAAGCCTTGGGTCAAAGATCAGGTCTGGCCGGATGTCCCCGGCCGATGGATACGCGATCGCGCCGAGCAGCGTAGATGGAAACGCGTCGGCGTATACGGCATGAACTTCATCATGGCCGTACGTGACTATCGCGAACTGATTCAGGCGCCACTGGAACTCTTGCCGTTCGACTTTGAGTTCGACATGGCGCGGGCGGTTAAGAGTGAAGAAGAACTCGTCGAAGTCCGCGACGCCATGGACATCATTGTGGAAGGTTTTTGGTCACTGGTGGACGCGTACGAGCCGGGCAAAACGGAAGCAGAAATCATGGCGCCCGCAGTCGAACGATTTTTTGCTCGCGGGGCTGGACCGCGCATGATGAACATCGTACTCTCCGGTGCACATGGGCAAGCCGAGGCACACTTCAAGGTGCCTGGCCAACGCGCGGTCGCGGCTGATGACCTGCTGCTCTACTCACTCGAGATAACTGGCGCAGGCGGGTACTGGGTTGAGTTCTCTCGTCCGCTGCTGCGCGGCAAACTAAGTCCAACCACGCAGAAGATGGTCGAGGCTTACCCCGAAGCACTAGAGGCTGCGCGGAAACTGATGCGCCCAGGAGAGCTAGCCAGCAGTGTTCATCGTGTTGTGGCGGAAACCTTTGCCAGGCACGGCTTCTCGCTCGGGCACCTCTCGGGACATTCGATTGGAACGACTATGATCGAACATCCTGCCATCGGCGCGAAGAGCGACGTGCCGCTTGCGGAGAACATGATTTTTTCACTACATCCGCAGGTCGTGGACCATGGCGGCACAGTCTGCCTTTACACCCAAGACACTTACCGCGTCGCGAAAGACGAAGGCGAATGTTTGGCCGATGTTCCATGGCGAGTTTTCTGCGGGCAAGAGACGAAGGAGAATGTTGCACGCTGAGGTCAAGGAACGTCCGGCCCGAGAGCGAACAGAGATCGATTAAACAGAGATCAGGGGATCCGGAAACAATGAAGATTTGCGTGATCGGCTGCGGTGCTGTGGGCAGCCTGTTTGCTGCACACCTTGCCAAAGCCGGTGAGGCTGAAGTCTGGGCTTACGATGTCTGGCGGGAACACACCGACGCAATCCGACGAAACGGCCTGAGACTTTCAGGAGCAACTGACTTCACGGCCCGGCTGAATTCTACTAGCGATGCGCAAGAATTACCGCGCTGTGATTACGGTATTGTTGCGACCAAGGCCATCCACACAAAACATGCCATTGCGCAGACAGCACACATTTTCGACACGAAGAGTGCCGTTTGTTCAGTACAAAACGGTGTCGGTAACGAGGAAATCATTGCCGAGCACGTGAAATACGTGATTCGTGGCACGACTTTTCCTGCTGGACATCCCATTGCACCAGGTCACATCGGCTACGACATTAAAGGAGACACTTGGATTGGCCCGTTCGAACCGAGTGAGACTCCGATGAACAAGGTCGAAGAACTGGCGGGGGTAATGACGCGCTCGGGAATGAATACTATCGCTATGCAAGACGCGCGTGGGGCGCAGTGGACCAAGCTAATTTTCAATGCATCAACCAATCCGGTTGGAGCCCTCACCCTGCTCCATCACGGGGCTGCCACACGATTTCAGCCCACCAACCAGTTGTTCAACGATCTCATCCTTGAAGGTGAGGCAGTAGCGAAGAAGCTGGGGATTGCACTCCACGGTGATCCTCGTCAACTGGTGCAGAAGGGCGCGGCCGCTCCCGGCAAGCACAACGCCAGCATGCTGCAGGATGTGCTTGCGAAACGTCAGACAGAAGTGGATTTCATGAACGGCGCAATCGTTCAGTTGGGTGAGAAAGTCGGAGCATCCGCCCCTCTCAATAAAGCCCTGTGGGAGTTGATTAAGGGCCTCGAGCGTTCCTGGAGCGATCCCGACTAAACAGAAGCAGGCGCGCCAACGAGAATCCCAACAGTCCGAGACCTGAAGGCTACCGCTGGCACTACGAACAAGAACTGATGAGTCTTCCCTTCAACATCGGCGTGCTGCAATTGAGCATGGAACCGGTCCGCGAAACCGTGGCCATGGCCAAGGCCTGTGAACAGGCGGGATTCGATACATTCTGGATTGCGGAGGCGTATCCCTGGTGGCGCAAGCATTCCTTCGAAGCGCGTTCTTCAACGGCAATCCTGGCCGTGATCGCACATGAGACCGCACGTATTCAATTGGGCTGGGGGATTATTTCTCCGTACACGCGGCATCCGGTGCAGATCGCAATGGAGGCGCGTGTGATGCAGGACCTGGCTGACGACCGGTTTCTTTTGGGGCTTGGCGCCTCCAAGATTTTCATGAAAGAAATTGGTGAGGGAGAAGGAGAGAAAGTTGGGCCGGCAACGGTCATGCGCGAGAGCATCGAGATCGTAAAAGGAGTGCTCCAGGGAGATGCATTCCGCTATCAGGGAAAAGTCTTTGTCGCCGACGTTCCTCCGTTGAAAAAGGATGCACACACGCCCCGCGGAGTTCCACCCATTTACGTTGCCGCTACCGGACCTGTTCTGCAAAAGATGTCGGGCTCAATCGGAGACGGGCTTTTGACGGCCAGCATTACAACGCCTGCGTTTGTGCGTTACTCGCGAAAGAATATGGAAGAGGGCGCACGCAAAGCAGGCAAGGACCCCTCGAGGCTGGTGCTAGGATCCGTAATTGTGGGCAGTATCGCACGCGACTCGGTGAAAGGGGAAGAAGGCGCTCGAGAGCAGGCCGCGATGTACCTGGCTAACAAAGTACAAAATATTAAAGGCTCCGCCGACATGCTGCTGGAGTGCGCAGGCCTAACCTTCGACGAGTTAAGGCCAGTAGCTGACGCCATGGAAAAAAGTGGGCGCAAAGCCGCAGCCAAGGCGGTAATGGACGAGATTTTACAAAAGGTGTTTCCCATCGCAGGGACACCGGAAGAGTGCATTCAACGCATTGAAGAATACCGCGAGGCTGGATGCACGCACATCATGCTGGAGATCTGGGGCGATGACCGCATCGGGCAGGCCCGACTTTTTGGCGAAGCAGTGTTGCCGCACTTCAGGAAATAGCCACAGCTGACGCCGACGGCTAGCGCACTTCTTGTGTCGCTAATACCGATGGCTTGCGGCCGTAGGCTTCTTCCCACGAAATAACGCGATTGCGCAGGATGCCGATGTTTTCGATTTCACATTCCATGACATCGCCGACTTTCAAATACCAGGCTTTGGGATCGCCGGAAAAAGCAGCGACGCCCGAGACTGTGCCGGTCGACACCACATCGCCCGCGCTATAACTCATGGGCGAATAGTGCGAGAGAATTTCTGGAATCTTGACTGACATCTTGCTGGAATGCGAACGCTGGCGCGGCTCGCCGTTAACGCGCAACTCCATGGCCAGGTTGTGCGGATCAGAAATTTCATCGACGGTGACGATCCACGGCCCCAAAGGGCAGAAGGTATCAATGCCTTTGCAGAAGCCGAAAACACCGGATTTCATCTCGCGCCGCTGGATATCACGCGCAGTAATATCGTTGAAAATGACGTAACCCCCAACGTAGTCGCGGGCATTCTCAGGACTGAAGTTCTTACCGGTTTTCTTTAGAACCACTGCGAGTTCGAGCTCGTAATCCAATTCCTGCGTGAGGTGTTCAGGGTAAACCACCGCCTCGTCGTGGCCGATGATGGCGTCCACGTTCTGAAAGAATACGATCCATGGCATCACGGGGTGCGAGAATCCAGCGCGAGTGGCTTCCTCGTGGTGTTCGCGGAAGTTTCCCGCGGTGTGGAAAAACTTCTTGGGAATGATTGGCGCCTTGAGCCTTATTTCGTGTTCAGCATAAAAGATCATTTCACCGTTGGGTCCAGCCGCATCGTTTTGCAGATGCAAGGCAAACTCAAAAGCCTTGTGAGCGGCTTCCAGACTTGTGTCGCCGCCCTCGAAGAGCGCTCGCATGTTCCCTGGTACAAGAGCGTCGGCAAGACGGACATGAGCATTTTCGGCCTCGACGTCACGCAAATACATAGCGCAGGCCGAATTCAGGTCGACAATACGACGGTCAGTTGTCAGCGCTCCAATGCGTGCCTGCCGGACCGGATTGTCGAAAGTGACGAGACGCATAGGAACCGGCAGAATGGCCGGCCGCGAATACTAAAGAGTGTATTGGCAGGCGTCAGAGTTGTCTAGAAAGCGTTCGTGGTCCGTCGCACCAGAATTTCAGCTCTTCATGCTCCCTCCTTGTCAGACTCGCTACCCGGCTGGTAGCAGGTTGACGCGGGTTAGTTGATGAAATCACACTTCGAGATTCAAGTCACGAAAAGGTTGATTTTCAGCACAGAAGCCGCTTAATACTAATCCTCCGGTAAGGGCTGTCTGCTATAGTGCGAGGCCAAAGGAGCGTCAGTATGCAACCAGCACAGATCCCCTCTCTTTACGACAGACTCGGTGGTGTCTATAGCATCGCTACCGTGGTGGACGACCTCATCAACCGGGTCATGAGTGACCCGAGGCTGAATTCAAATCCTCTGGTCGACGAAGCACACCATCGCGTGCCCCCTGCGGGATTCAAGTATCTGGTGACCGAGATGGTCTGCTGGGCTGCCGGCGGCCCGCAAAAGTATTCGGGCAAGTCGATGGCAGACTCGCACGCACATTTGAAGATTACCAGCAAGGAATGGGAGGCTTTCCTAGACGATCTTCAGCAGACGTTGGATCACTTCGCCGTTCCCGCCCAGGAGCAGTCGGAACTGAAAGCGATTGTCAACAGCACGCGTTCGGATATTGTCACCGACTCCGGGCTCGGGGAAGGCACGAGCTCGGCGGCAGCCTAGAACTGAAAGCACGGTTCACAAATTTTTCGACGATCTGTGGCACGGATTCAAAAGATGCTGGCTGCCACTGCCTGAAGAAGCGTCGAAATCTGGGCAGAACGATTTCTTTTCCTAACCACAGATACATGTCATCTCTTCGGCAGGTGCTCTGAGTGCCATGAAATCATCTGCGTGGAAAAGGCACTGATACAGCAACCAGAAACCAATGAAAGGCTGTATAAAGCGTTTCACACACACGTTAAGCTGAAGCACTCCGATGATGCCAGCCACGCCGCTGCGCGGATCGCGTGAGAGAAGTACAAAGTTATCAATGAGGTTTTTTAGTGCCTCTGCTGGCATTGTGGCCACCAATGCCGTTCTCGTAGGACCTTGTCGGCAAGTCCGATATAGTAGGCGTCTGTCTTGCCAAGAATGGCTTCATCCTGCTTCATTTCATGCAAAGGGATCAGCCGAGGCCCTTCGTCCCAGGCGGCTGCCTTGCTTGGCGGGACACGCTGAACCCATTTCCTGCGCTGCATTTGTTTTGGGGGTTTTTTGTTTCTTCAAGTGAGCCGTCCTCGCCTGTGAAATGCTCTCAACAAGGCTCAATTTTACGTCTTGAAGAAATAGAGTTGTACGGTGTCGAAAAGAAACCCGACATAAAAACAAATTAAGGAGTACTTCTGAGTTTTAATCCAGTGGCCTTCGGCAGTATACTCAACCGCAAAAAGCCACTGCTAACCACAAGAAAAAGCCTGCAGCTGGGCGTGGACGACGCCCAACGGCAGGCTTTTTCTCTTACTACCTCAAACTACAGTAACCTTGACGGGAAGCATACGAAGTCGTCAAGCTGGCCCAAGCAACGCTCAGATCCAGGTCCCCATTTGAAGCCCGTCTTGGAAAACTTCCCCCAGGCGGGCCCTTCTTTTTTTGCTTAAGCTTCTATCAGTTTCATTTTCCGTCTCGTTTCAGCTGTGAATACATCATGCGGTAAAAGATCCACCCGGCTACCACCAGCAGCAGTACAACCACAATAACGCGACCAACCATATGGAAAGATTACGCTTGACTGGCATCTGTTGCACGACTAAAGCAGTCGTGGAATTCGGGAGTATCAGACGACATTGTATTGGCAATGGTTGCGGGCGAGCTAAATGTGGGCTGAGGTGATCGGCGGAAAAACAATGTTCTCAATCTGATGCTGGTCCAAAAAGACTCCGCTAGAGGACAGGGCTGGAACAATCACACAATCGAGTGACGCCGGGTATCCCTCCTTTTGGATGGCCGTGACCTGCTTGTTAAAGCTGTCCTCTGGACCTTTGCCATCACCGCGCTTCTTAAATTCTTCACGTGCGTGCGCGATATCGCCAGAAAACCAAATCAATCTGACGCCACAGGTACGTAGTTCGTCGACCCAAGATAGACAGCGGACGGGAAAGCCCCAATCCAGCACGGTTCGTTCATGCTGTTGGCGAAGCCATTTCACAAAGGCGTGACGATCATTGAGGAAGGTTTTATACAGTTCTGGATGGGGCAACTGTTTGGATAGCACTCGATATCGTAGTGCGCAAAACCGTGTTCGCTTGCCAAGTACCGGCCGAAGGTGCTTTTGCGCGTGGCGGGTATGCCAGACAGCAATATGATGGTCTCCTTTGGAATCACGAAACACCTTCCTTCCAATCATCACGGGCCCGGATTACTGTACCGCAAAGCAATCGGCCTTTAATGACACTTCTACCAAACGCCGTGTGCCCACTGAGCACAGCCTCTCTGACGCAAAGTTAGGAGCTGATGAGCCTATCGGGATGCTTAATTGAAATCGCCCGCGCCTGGAGGCTCTGGAGCGAGGGTCGTAGGTAGCGGTACATCAAGCGCAAGGTTCTGTTCACTTCGCTGCTTCGCCGACCATGCCGAACGTTGCTCCACTCACATGCGATAAATTCTAGGAAGACCGCCTTGCGTCGAATTTTCGCTGGGGCCGCACCACCTCATACCCCGAAACCCTCCGTAAACGGCCTATTTTTGGTGACGAGTCAGTGACGAGTTTTCATCGCCGCAGTGAGTACATTTCCTCGCTGCGGAGTCTTGGCACAACTCCGTCCTGGTAAACGGTATCAACTACGCTTGATGTCTATCGGGTGGTTCGAAAAGAAAAATCTTTCAGACCAGCTTCCGAAAAGCCGACTATAACGGTCGTCACCGTGCCCCGCGCTGCGCCTGTCCACTCATGCGCGGGATATAAAACCGAAAGAAGGAGTCGGAATCTGAATCGAGGCAGACCTGGGCATTGGGATTGCCGGACCCTGCGTGCGTAAAACCTTGGTCATCGACCGAAATATGCATGGGTGTCACGGGACAGAGCCTGGGATTCAGGATGTAAGTGACCGCCATCGCATCAAACAACGTCGGGGTTTCCTGACCCCACTGGTGATACAGCAACGTCAGCGCATCAGTGACGGGCGTCCCAGCCTGAAATAGAACAGCTCTTTTAACCTCGTCCAGCTTAAGCTGGGTTGAGTCGAGCGGCATCATGAAAAGCGGTACACCGGACGCAAACAGTTTCTGTGCAGAGGGAATATCATTCCTGATGTTCCATTCCGCCTCTGGCCCACGGGGCGTAGAATAGCCCATATCGCCGTATCCTCGCTCGATCGAGCCCCCCATCAAGACGACCCGTCGGAGCTTGCGGAAAGTTTCCGCGTTCTTGTCAACGAGTGCGCCTAGGTTGATGAGAGGACCAATCGCGACCAGCGTAATCTGGTCCGGGTAAAGGCGAATTTGCTCCAAAATAAAGTCAACTGCTCGGGGATGAGAGGCCTTAGCGAAGTGTCCGCCCTCCGCATAGCGACGCTGCGTGAGGAGATTGCTGGTGTGGGTTGGAGTGCCCACGGCGACTGGAATGTCCTGCCTTCCAGCCTCGCCCAGGAACCGATCCAGGAGTTTAGCCCGCGTCTCAGTATCTCCAAAGGTCGTCGAGATACCGAGAATTTGCAGCTCGGGGCTGCTCAGCGCCAGCGCCACTGCGAACGCATCATCCACATCGTCGCCGATATCAGTATCGATGATGATTTTTTCCGGCACCCTCGGCTGCGCAGACTGGGCTATACAGAGGCCAGCAAAGAAAAAGAAGAAGATGAGAAGACCGACGACCGAAATATGTCCCGAGATCCCGGCTGGGTGAGACATCATCGCCTCCCTATTCGAGAGAGAGTATTCCATAGAAACCTGGATCCTTGTCCGAGTGAAGGGGGTTATCGACCGCTTTAGGTCAGCAATCCCGTTGGTTGCGGGAGCTCACAACCATCCGAACGTACCCTCGATTTCCATCTCCTTTGAGCTACACCTGAATCATTCGAAGCGGGATTCGGAGTGTCACAAGACCCGAAAATTGAATTTCGACGCAAACGGCGGTAGAGTCTCTCTATCTCGGCACCCGGCCGCTCCGGAGGCAAGCGATGATTGCTCAAAAGCCCTCAAATGAGCAGCAGAGACTTGCGACACTACGGGGCTATGAGATTCTCGATACGGAACCAGAAGCAGCTTTCGACGATCTCACGTTATTAGCTTCGTACATTTGCCAGACTCCGATTGCACTGATTAGCCTCATTGACGTTGACCGGCAATGGTTCAAATCGAAGGTTGGTCTTTCACTCAGCGAGACCTCGCGCGACATTGCCTTTTGCGCTTCAGCGATTCTCCAGTCAGATGTATTCGTTGTGCCTGACGCTACTCAGGACGAGAGGTTTGCGGAGAATCCTTTGGTCATCTCCGAGCCGAAAATCCGTTTTTACGCCGGCGCAGCTCTGATGACTGATGGCCACGCACTTGGAACCCTATGCGTAATTGACCGGGTGCCTCGGAAGCCGAGCCCAGAGCAATTGGAGGCACTCAGAGCCCTGAGCCGCCAGGTGCTGGCGCAACTTGAGCTGCGGCGCAACCTTAAGAGACTGGGGAAGTCTCTTTTGGCGCGTGATCGAGCAGAACACGAAAAAGACAGTGCCCTTCAAGAACTCAAGGCGGCTTTAGCGAACATACGCACTTTAGAGGGATTGTTGCCAATCTGTTTGTCTTGCAAAAAGATACAGGATCAAAGAGGCAATTGG
>Ga0209239_1000644_pt1 | contig 20074 bp, 18 predicted proteins | sample GraSoi013_2_20cm_FD_185824 | JGI IMG/M metagenome (GOLD analysis project Ga0209239, IMG submission 185824) | Grasslands soil microbial communities from the Angelo Coastal Reserve, California, USA - Sample 10_02_2013_2_20cm (SPAdes) (version 2) | ecosystem: Environmental > Terrestrial > Soil >...
TTTTTCGCGCGCGCGCGTGAGTCCTACGTAGCACAGGCGTCGCTCCTCCTCGAGCCCCCCCGGCTCACCCGCCGATCGCGCCAACGGGAACAGACCGTCCTCGAGCCCGGCGAGCGTCACCACCGGCCACTCGAGCCCCTTCGCCATGTGCACCGTCATCAGGGTGACCCCGGTTGGGTCCCCGGTCCCCTGGTCGGCCGACGTGACGAGGGCCGCTTGCGTGAGGTAGCGCTCGATGAGCGACGCCCCCCTGCGCTCCGCCCCTTCCCCGGCCTCATCCCCGGCCTCATCTGCGTCGTCTTCCGCCGTCTCGGCCCACGCCGCCGCCCCGGCGATCAGCTCCTGCACGTTCTCGAGGCGCTCGACCCCCTCGGCTCCCTCATCGGCCAGATACGGAGCGTAGCCCACCGCGGCCACGGCCTGCTCGAGCGCCGTGGCGGGATCGGCGTCGGCATACCGCGCCCGCAGATCGTCGATCAGGGCGGCCACGCCGGCGAACGCCGCCCGCACGTTGGGCCGCAGGTCGGGGATCCGCTCGGCCGCCCGGGCGGCGTCGAGCAACGGCTTCCCCCACTGGGTCGCGGTCCGCACCAGCGGGGTGAACGACGCGTCGCCAATCCCTCGCCGGGGCACGTTCACGATGCGGGCGAACGCCTCGTCGTCCGCGGGATTGGCGATGAGCCGGAGGTAGGCGAGCACGTCCTTCACTTCGCGGCGCTCGTAGAAGCTCACGGCGCCGACCAGGCGGTACGGGATCCCCCGGAACCGGAACGCCTCTTCGAGCGGCCGGGACTGGGCGTTGGTGCGGTACAGAACCGCCATCCCCTCGTACGCCACGTCGCCGTCGCCCGCCCGCCGGCTGAGCTCGCCGGCGAGCCACTCCGCCTCGTCCCGCTCGTCCGCCGCGGTGAGCAGCGTGACCGGCTCCCCGCCCTGCTTCGCGGTGAACAGCGTCTTGCCGAGCCGGCGGGCGTTTTCCGCGATGACGCCGTTCGCCGCGTCGAGGATCACCTGGGTGGACCGATAGTTCTGCTCGAGCTTGATGAGGGTGGTACCGGGGAAGTCCTGCTGGAACGACAGCATGTGCCGCACGTCCGCTCCGCGCCAGCCGTAGATCGCCTGGTCGTCGTCGCCCACGACGCAGAGGTTCCGGTGCTCGGTGGCGAGCTGTTTCACGAGCCGGTACTGGGCGGCGTTGGTATCCTGGAATTCGTCCACCAGCACGTGATCGAAGCGCCGCTGCCAGTACGCCAGGCGCTCCGGGTGCTCGGCGAACAGCGTGAGCGGCAACAGCAGCAGGTCGTCGAAGTCCATGGCGTTCGCCTGGCGGAGCGCGGGGCCGAGCCCCGCATAGATCTCCGCTGCGACGCGCTCGAGGGGGCCGTCGGCGCTCGCGCCCAGCTCCTCGGGGAGCACCATCCGGTTCTTCGCGCCGGAGATGATGGCGTGGATCGCGCGCGGGGGATGGGCTTTGGGCGAGTGACCGCGCTGCTCCAGCAGGCGCTTGATGAAGGACTGCGAGTCGTCCTGATCGTAGATCGTGAAGTTCGGCCCGAAGCCCAGCAGGGCCGCCTCGCGCCGCAGCAGGCGCGCCGACAGCGCGTGGAAGGTTCCGATCCACAGGCCGCGCGGGTCGGCGCCGAGCAGCGCGGCCACGCGCGCGCGCATCTCCCCCGCCGCCTTGTTCGTGAACGTGACGGCGAAGATGCGCGACGGCGCCACGCCCCGCTCGCGGATGAGATACGCGATCCGGGCCGTGAGGACGCGCGTCTTGCCCGACCCGGCGCCGGCGAGCACAAGGAGCGGTCCGCCCGGATGGCGGACGGCGGCGTCCTGTTGGGAATTGAGCGCGACCGTCACGTCGGGCTCACGAGCGGGAATTCGAGCACGAACTCGGCCCCTTCCCCGGTCGGGGCCGGCCGGTACACCAAGCGACCGCCGTGTTGTTGCTCGACGATGCGACGTGCCAGGGCCAGCCCGATGCCCCACCCCCCCGGCTTGGTCGATACGCCCGGCTCGAACAGCTGGGCCCGCACCTCCGGAGGCACGCCGGGGCCGTCGTCGCGGACGCTCAACCGCGCGGAACGGGCCGCCGCATCCACCGCCACGTCGATCCGCCCGCCGCGTCCCGAGAGCGCGTCGATCGCGTTCTTGATCACGGCCTCGAGCGCCCATTCGAGCAGCACCGGATCGCCGAGCGCGGTGGGGCCCGGCCCGGTCGCGCGCAGCGCGAGCGTCACGGGGCTCGCGAGCGTCGGGAGCCGCGGGCGGAAGTAGCTCACCACCCGCTCGGCCAGGGCGCCCAAGCCCACCGGCTCCCGGCGCGCCGGCCGGCCGATCCGCTCGAACCGCTTGGCAACCCGCTCGAGGCGCTCCGCATCGGCTTGAAGATGCTCCGCCAGCTCCGCCCCCGTGGTACCCGGATTTTCCCGCAGGTAGGCAATCCATCCCGTGAGGCTCATGAGCGGCGTACCGAGCTGGTGGGCCGACTCCCGCGCCATGGCGACCCAGAGCCGGTCACGCGCCGCGGCGACCTGGGAGCGGTAGGCCCATCCCGCGAGCAGCGCCAGGCAGAGGAGCACGGCGCCTTCGAGCGCGGCGATACTCGCGAACCGCCGCGCGGCGGTCCCCGTGCCGTAGTGGATCGTGCCCACCCCGGGCTGCACCAGGGGGGCGTTCTCGACGTCGAGGTCCGCGATCCACGCCCGCAGCCGCGCGGTGTCGGCGCCGATCTGCGGGGGGGCGTTGTCGAGCGCGGTGATGTGACCGGCGGTGTCCATCACGACGATGGCGATGCCGAGCGAGCGGACTTGGCGGGCGAGATCGAGCAGGGCGTCGGTCGCGGCGTCGGGGCGCGGATCGTTCAGCCCGGCGAATACGCGGCCGAGCAGGGTACTCGTCTGCCGCGCGTCGTCGCGCAGGTGGCGGGCCACGACCCACGCGTACCAGATGGTGATTCCGCCGAGCAGCAGCGCCAGCCCCGCCACGACGGGAGGACCCGCCCGGCGAAGCGCGGCGTTACGGGCCACCGGCGGAGGGGGGAGGCGCCACGAAGCGCTCCGTCCCGAGGTAGGGGACGAGCGCCGCCGGAACCGTCACGCAGCCGTCGGGCTGCTGGCGCGCCTCCAGCAGCGCCGCGATGGTGCGCGGCAGCGCCACGCCCGACGCGTTGAGGGTGTGCACGAAGTCCGGCTTCGCGCCCGGGGCCGGACGATAGCGGATACCGGCGCGCCGCGCCTGGAAGTCGGTGAATGTGCTCGAGCTCGACACTTCGAGCCACTGCCCCACACCCGGCGCCCACGCCTCGAGGTCGTATGTCTTCGCGCTCGTGAAGCCGACATCCCCGGCGGAAAGCAGCACGACGCGATACGGCAGCTCGAGTCGCTGCAGCACGGTCTCGGCGTGTCTCGTCAGGAGCTCGTGCTCGGTGGCGGAATCGGCGGGACGCGTGAATCGTACCAGCTCCACTTTGTCGAATTGATGCACGCGCAACAGACCGCGCGTATCCTTGCCGGCGGCCCCCGCTTCGCGCCGGAAGCACGGGGTGTAGGCGGTGTAGCCGAGCGGCAGCTTGGCGCCGTCGAGGATCTCGTCGCGATGCAAGTTGGTGAGCGGAACTTCGGCCGTGGGGATGAGGAACAGATCGTCGGGCGCGGTCTTGTACGCTTCGTCTTCGAACTTGGGGACCTGGCCGGTGCCCTGCATCGTCTCGCGCTTCACGACGAACGGCGGCTCGACTTCGACGTAGCCGTGCTCTCGAGTGTGCAGATCGAGCATGAAGTTGATCAGGGCGCGCACGAGCTTCGCCCCGGCGCCCACAAAGACCGGGAATCCCGACCCCGAGAGCTTCGCGCCGCGCGCGAAATCGAGCATCCCCAGTGCCTCCCCGATCTCCCAATGCGGCTTGCCGCCCTTCGGGCGCGGCTCGCCCCACGTACGCACGATCTTGTTGTGCGACGCGTCGCCGTCCGGCAATTCCGGCAGGGGGAGGTTGGGGACGTAGAGCAGCTTCATTTCGAGCGCGGCTTCGACACTCTTGAGCTCCGCCTCGAGCCCGTCGATCCGTCCACCCAGCGCGCGGCGCGCCTCCCGGGTGTCGGGTGGGAGCGCTCCCTTCTCCTTCATCAGGCGCGCGTCGGTCTTGGCGGCCTCGTTGCGCTCCGCCTTGAGCTGGTCGAGCTGGCCCGTGAGCGCGCGGCGGCGCATGTCCAGCGCCTCGAGCTCGTCGAGCAGCCGCGTAACGGTCGGATCGCCGCGCCGGGCGAGCGCGGCGCGCACCTGCTGGGGCGAGGCGCGCAGCAGCTTGAGATCAATCACACCGCTACTGCTTCGGGAGTCCGGGCTCGAGGCCGCGGTAGGCGCAATTCTGGTCGACCAGGATCTCGAACCTCAGGCTGCGCGCCGTCGAATCCACGCCCAGCACCCGCAGCTTGGCGTACAGCGACACCGTCGTGCCGACGCAGGGCGTCGGCCGCGAGCGCACGAGCACCACCGTCCCGGTATCGAGCGCGAGCGGCTTGTCGAAGACGTAGTTCCCGGTCGGTGCGAGCTTGATCGCGGCGAACGCCGTCGTAGAGCGCTGCAGGCCGGACGACTGGCCCAGATGGATCGCTCCCGTGGGAAACAGCGCGGGCGCGCCGAGCGAGTCGAAGTCGAAGGCGAAGTCGAGCGCCGTAGTCTGCTGCATCAGTACCGGCCGCGCGCCCTCGAGGGTGTAGGCTGAAGGCAGCCGGAGGTCCGTGCCCCGCAGCGCATACAGCGACACGGTGTCCACGCAGTTCGTGAAGAACGCAGCGGGGAGGTTCGACGTGTCGCCGCACGCGGCGACGAGGAGAGCTAGCCCGATGACCCGGGCGGAGCGCGCGACGAAGCGACGGTGGGAAGGCATTCGGTGCGGGGAAGATACCGCGCCGCGTCCAAGTGGGTCAACCCACGATGGCTGCTTGACTTCGCTTGTTTCCATTCCTAGCTTGGCCGCCGTATGGCGACAATCCGGGATGTGGTGGAAGCGCTCGCCCGTCGCGGCGGCGTCGACGCGGTGGTGGTCGTGGGGCGTGACGGATTGCCGATCGACGCCCGCGCGGTTGACGGCGTCGACGCCGAGAACGTGGCCGCGCTCTTGCCATCGGTCATCAACGGGTTGGTGCAGCTGGGCCAAGCGGGAGGGCGCGGGGAATTCGGCACCGGCGTGCTCGAGTTCGGTTCCGGCCTCGCCGTGGTCTCCGTCCTCAACGCCGACGCCTTGCTCGTCGTCTTGGTGCGGTCGTCCACCAATGTGGGCGCCCTGCTTTACGACCTGCGCCGCCACCGTTCGGCGATCGCCGGCCTGCTCTAACCCGGAGTCGCCCGCCTTGTCTCCCGTCCGGCGGCACCTCCTCGTCGTCGACGACGAGCCGCATATCGGGTTGTTGCTGCGCCCGCACCTCGAACGCCTCGGCTACGAGGTGAGTATCGCCCGCACGCTCGCCGACGCGCGCCGCGCGCTCGAGGGCGGCGCGTCGCCGCTCGACGCCATGCTCCTCGATCTCCACTTGCCCGACGGCTTCGGGCTCGATCTCCTGCGTGAGCTGCGTGCCGACCCCGCCACCCGCGCGTTTCCCGTCATCGTGCTGACCGCCGAGGGCGAAGACCGCATTCTGGAAGAGGCGGAGAGCCTGGGCGCCGAGCTGCTCACCAAGCCGTTCAGCCCGACCAAGCTCACGGCGCGCATCGCTGCGATATTGGGTGACGCGCCCCGTCCCTCGGCTCCCCAAGACCCGCGATGAGCGTCTGGGCCGCCATCCTGGCCGGGGGGTCGGGGACCCGATTCTGGCCGCTCTCCACCGCTGAGCGGCCCAAGCAGCTGCTCCCGCTCGCCGGCGACCGCCCGCTCCTGGTCCAGACGGTGGAGCGGCTCGACGGCCTCGTCCCTCCGGAGCGGATCCTGGTCCTCACGGGGCCGTTCCTGGTCGACCAGGTGGCGCGTGTCGTGCCGCAGATCCCGCGCCCGCAGATCTTCGCCGAGCCGCGCGCCGCGTCCACCGCGCCGGCGCTCACGTGGGCCGCGCATTGGATTTCCCAGCGAGACCCCGGGGCCCAGATGCTGTCGTTGCACGCCGACTGGGCGGTGCGCGATGACCGCGCGTTCCGCGCGGCCGGACGCCAGGCGCTCGGTGTGGCGGCCGAGTACGACGTGCTCGTCACGGTGGGAGTGAAGCCGACGCGCAACGAGACGGGTTATGGGTACATCATCCCCGCGAAGCCGCTGGGCGGCGCGCGCACCGTGCGGCGCTTTCTCGAGAAGCCTTCCCCCGCCCGCGCGGCGCTGCTGCGCCGCCAGGGCGCGCTCTGGAACACCGGGCTGTTTGCGTGGGGGGTGGCGCGCTTCCTGGGCGAGGCGGGCGCCTACGCACGCGAGCTCAAGCCCGGCTGGCCGGCGCTCACCGCAGGCGACGTCGCGGGTTTCTTCGCCGCCGTCCGGCCGGTGGCGGTGGACGTGGCCGTGCTGGAGCGCTCCAAGCGGCTCGCGGTGGTGGCTGGGACGTTCGGTTGGGACGACATCGGCTCCTGGGATGCCCTGTTGCGCATCCGCACGCCCGACGCACACGGCAACGTGGTGGTTGGGAAGGCGACCGTGGCGGACGACGTGCGCCGCTCGGTGATCTGGTCCGAGAGCGAGCACGTCGCCGTCATCGGACTGGAAGACATGGTGGTCGTGCGGGCGAACGGCCACACGCTCGTCATGCCCACGGGCCGCGCCGAGCGTTTGAAGGAGCTCGTGCAGCGGCTGTGACCCACGCGCTCTACCTGCTCGATCCGGATCCCGCCCCCGCGTGGGCGCCGTTCGCCGGCGCACGCCCGTTGTGCGAGCTGCGGGCCGGCGCGCACCTGATCCGCGAGCGGTGGGAAACGTTCGTCGGCGGGGAGACTGTCACCATCTTCGCCCTGCCCCACCTCGCCGGGTTCACCGAGGCCGGCGTCCCCCTCGTAGCCGCCCGTCGCCCCGTCCCCGGGCCGGCCGTGATCGGCTCGTCGACCTTCGCGCCGCGCGGGCTCGCTCCCGCGCTCCCGGACGGCGTCTTCCGCCTCACGAGCGGTGGCGTCACGGTGGGCTGGGGAGTCGGACCGGGAGCCGTGTGGGATGGCCCCCAGCCGCACGCGGCGGCGATCGAGGTGTCGGGCGTCGTGCTCCACGGCGTGTACGACCTGGTGCCCGCGCTCGAGCAGCTGCTCCCGGACGACCTGCGCGGCCTGCTCGGCGACAGTGACCCGCTCCCCGCCGGGAGCACCGTGCTCGGCGATCCCGCCGCGATTACGCTGCACGACGCCGCCGTGGAACCCGGCGTCGTCTTCGATGTACGGAACGGACCGGTCGTGCTCGAGAGTGGCGCCGAGATCCGGGCCGGGGCCCGGCTCGAAGGACCCCTGTGGATCGGCGCGAACGCCCACGTGCTGGGCGGCCCGGTGCGCGGGTCGGCGATCGGCCCGCGGACCAACGCGCGCGGCGAGCTGTCCAACTGCGTCTTCCTGGGATACGCGAACAAGGCGCACGACGGCTTCGTCGGCCATTGCGTGATCGGCCGCTGGGCGAACCTCGGTGCCGGGACGATCACGTCGAACTTGAAGAACACGTACGGTCGGGTGCACCTCGAGATCGCGGGGACGCGACTCGAGACCGGCTTGCAGTTGCTCGGCAGCCTGATCGGGGACCACGCCAAGACGGCGATCGGCACGCTGCTCGGTACGGGGACCGTGATCGGCACCGGCGCGAACGTCTTCGACGGCGCGCGGCCGCCCAAGTACGTCCCCCCGTTCGCCTGGGGGGGCACCGGCGGCGACCGTATGAGCAGAGACGGGTTCCTGAAGATCGCCGCGCGGGTGCTCCCGCGGCGCGACGTCGTCGTGGACGACGCCACGCGGGCCATGCTGGAGCGGATTTATGACTGGGCCACGCGCTGAGTTTTGTGCTCGGCCCGTTGCTCCTCGGCCGGGGAACGCGCACATTGTTCAGTTCCGGTGGACACACGGGTTATGCCGCAAACAGAGCAATACCGACGCGTCGGGAAGTTCGAGCTGCACGAGCCCATCGGCGAAGGGGCGATGGGCGCCGTGTGGAAGGCGTACGATTCCGTCATCCGCCGCTACGTAGCGCTCAAGCTGCTGTCGCGCGCCGGCCGCCCGACCGACGCGCAAGATCGCTTCCTGCGCGAGGCACGGGCCGCCGGCGCGCTGCAACACCCGAACATCGTCACGATCTACGACCTGGGTGAGTCGGACGACCACCTGTTCATCGCGATGGAGCTGGTGGATGGCCGGGACCTGAGCTCGCTGATCGCGCTGAGCGAGCCGCTCGCGCTCGAGCGGAAGCTCGACATCGTGATCGAGGTGCTGCAGGGGCTCTCCTATGCGCACGAGCGCGGCGTCATCCACCGCGACATCAAGCCCTCCAACGTGCGGATCGCCTCCGACGGCTCGGTGAAGATCATGGACTTCGGCATCGCGCGCCTGCAGTCGGCCGACGTGACCGGCTCGGGCGCGATCGTCGGCACGCCGACCTACATGGCGCCGGAGCAGATCACGAACGGCGCGATCACACCGGCCACCGACATCTTCGCCGTCGGCTGCCTGCTGTACGAGCTACTCGCCTACCACAAGCCGTTCTCGGGGGAGACCGTGCACGGCGTGCTGTACCAGGTGCTCACCACCGACCCCAAGCCGCTCCGCACCATGGCGCCGTCGATCCCGGCGGCGCTCGAGCGCGTCGTCGGGAAAGCCCTCAACAAGGTGCCCGAGGAGCGCTACGAGACGGCGCGCCAGATGCAGTCGGCCCTGTTCAGCATCCGCGCCGCCCTCTCCGGTGCGACCGACACCACCGAGCGGCTCAGCCTGCGGTGGACGCCGATCCCGGCGGCGGTCCTGCGCCTCGTCACGCATGCCCCGATCAAGTGGCGGGCCGCGGTGCTGACGGCATTGATGGTCACCGCGTTGGTGCTCCTCTACGTATCCCGCTCCCCCTCCCCCGTCGCGGCCCTGCCCGACGCCGAGCTCACGGGTGCCACGCTGGACCAGCTGCTGACGTATCCGATGCCGGCGCATCTCAACGCCGCGCTGGTCGCCCAGCGCGACTCGGCGCTCGCGGCCCGCGACCGGGCCCGGCACGCCGGCGCGATGAAGAACAACGTGCCGTCCCTGATTCTGGCCGAGGCGGTCGTACAGAACGCCGAGCGCGCCCTGCGCACCGGCGACCTCGCGCGGGCCGCGAGCGGCTATCTCGGCGCGATCCCCCAGTACGCCAAGACGCAGGCCGAAGCGGAGACGCTGCAGCAGGAGGCCCAGCAGGCCATCGCGCGCGCGACGACCGTCGTGCACGCACTGGCGACGCGACCCGAAGCGGGACGCGCGGCAACCTCGCTCGCGCGCGCGGACTCGCTCTACAAAGCGATGGATTACGTGGTCTCCCGCCTGGCGGCGCTCGACGCCGAGCAGGTCGGCGTGGCCGCCGGGGTGGCTCCGCCCTCCCTCCAGCCACCCGAGGCGCGCGCCGCGATCGCCGTGCTGCTGCAGGATCTCGAGCGCGCGGTGTCGAGCGAGCGCGTCGGGAACCTCCAGGTGCTGATGCCCGGCATGGCGGAGAAAGATGTGGGGGCGTGGCAGGGCTTCTTCCAGCGCTACACGCGGCTCACCGCCCGATACACCCTCGAACAGCTGAGCCCGCGTGCCGACACGGCGTACGCCACCGTGCGGACCGTCTACCTGTACGTGCCGGCCGGCGGCGGCGCGCAGCGGGAAACCCGCCTCCGCCAGACGATCCGTTTCATCCGGACGCCGAACGGCTGGCGCGTCGCGAACATCCGCGAAGCGCCCTGAGCCGCCCCCCGGTCAGTCCCAGGCGCGCTCGGTGGGAGGCGGCGCCGGCGGGATGGCCACCGAGTCGGCGCGCGCGGTGGCCGGTCCCACGCGGCGCAGCGTCACCGGCTTCTCCAGATCGCCCCCCGACAGCGTGAGCTTCTCCGCATCGAGCTTGATGCCGTAAACCTGCCACACCCCGTCTCCCAGCGTCAGCCACAGGCTGTCGCCTACCAACCGCCAGCGTGCCACCTGATCGCCGAACTGGGCGGAGCTGTCGGTCCGGACCATGATGTTGCGAATCTCGTCCTCGGTCTTGGCCTGCCATTTCCCTTCGAGACGAGCGCGGGGGCCCGGGCCGGCATGGGCCGTCTGGGCGGAGAGGCCGGGAGCGATCCCAAGCAGCAGGACGAGCACAGTGAGGCGTCGAACCGTCACGAGCGACCGTAGCAAGGAGGAAGCAATACAAACATACCCACCCTGGAGCGGGATGGGTCAGGTTAGGGCGGGCCCGGCCCCCGCCTCGGCCGGCGTGGGCACGGGGGTCCGCTCGTCGGTCATGACGGCCAGCTGCGGCTCCCACTGACGCATCATCCGCACGAACGCACCCGCCAACTCGGGATCGAACTCCGTACCGGCCCGGTCTTCAATGTACGACAACGTCTTCGACTGTGGCCACGCTTCTCGATAGGGCCGGTGGGTGCGGAGGGCGTCGTACACGTCGCACACGTGTACGAGTTTGCTCCCCTCATGGCAATCGCGCCGGAACTGGAACGTGGGATAGCCGTCCCCGTTCAGCATGATGTGGTGCTCGTAGGCCACCACGGCGGCGAGGTCCAGGTCTTCTTCCGCGCGCAAGATGATGCGCGCACCCTCGGCGGGATGCCGGTTCATGAGGGCCCGCTCCGTGTCCGAGAAGCGCCCCGGCTTGGTGAGGACCTCAAGCGGGATTTTCACTTTGCCGATATCATGCAGCAGTCCGGCCACCCCGAACGCCCGCACGTCCCGCCCCGAGAGCCCGAGCGATTCGGCGAGGGCCATCGCCAGCACCGCGACGTTCATCGAATGGGTCGTCGTGTACTGATCGAACTCCTTCAGCTGTAGCAACGGGATCACGATCTGCCGCCCGCCGTGCATCGCGATCGACAGGGAGCGTACGACCGCCTCCGCCTCTGTGAGCGGCAGCGTCCCCCGCGCCTGCACTTCCTCCTGGACCCAACGGACCGCGTCCGCCTCTTCGCTCAGGGAATAGCTGATCGTGGCAGTCGGGATCGCGCCGGCGACCTGCTCATCCCCGCCGCGCACGCCCACCGCCCCGAACCGGATGCTGGAACGGCGCATCTGGCGCGCTTCCGTCGTGTCGATGGCGGAGAGCGTGAGGCGGGCGAGCACCTCGTCGAGGAACTCCTCGAATTCCTCCCGGCTCACGGCATCCGAAAATTCCAGGCGCTGGATCCCCGCGAGCGCCAGCCGCCGCCCCCAATCCCATGCCTTGAGCTCGCGCAGCGGCAGCCGCCCAAACACAATCTCGTCTCCCAGGAACGTGAACAGCGGCTGTGCCTCGGTCGCCTGCAGGTCGTTCAGCTCCCGATACGCCTCGTCGATCGCGCGCTCGCGGGCGGGATGGCCCGGGCGATACAGGGTCATCGCCGCGAGCGCGTGGGCGAACGCGTTGAGGAAGCCCGCAGGGCTGCTCACGGCCGGCTCGCCGGTGGGTCGGCGGCGTTGCGGATCTCGCCGTCGGGCGAGGAGGCCGCGATGAGCAGGCGGGCACCCGCCCGCAGATCCCGGCGCCACCCGGTCGCAAGCGCCGCCAGCGCGACGAGGAGCTCGGGGGACTTGGCAGCAAGCCTTTCGCGGCCGAACAGCGTGCGGCCGCCCGCGGTGATCTGCAGCAGCGTCTCGAGCGCGACCGGCGCCCTGGTGTACCCCAGGCAGCGCACGGCGAGCGCGCGCAAGTCCCCGGGCAGCGTGCGATCCGTAGCCCGATTCACCAGCAAGGGCACGGCGGCGTCGGGGCAGGCCTGCAGCGCCACGGCGATGCTCAGCGCGAGCCGCAGCGTGCGCGGGTCCTGATCGCGCAGGCCGGTGACGAGCGCCTCGTCGCGCTCGTCGGGCCGCTTCAGCTGGAGCTTGACCGCCTGCCAGCGCACCCGCGCGTCCACGTGTCGCATGTAGGGGGCGGCCGAGAACCCCGCCGGAGGAGGCCCCAGCTCTTCCAGCAGCGCCAGCAAGTTGCGCGTCACGTACCAGCGGCTGTCGTCGAGCCGCGCCACCACGAGCGGCGCGATCTCGGCGCCCATCTTCGCCAGCTGTGCCAGCAACCCGCGCCGCGCTCCGCGCGACTCCGCCACCGCAAGGGCATCGAGCAACGGCGGCGCCGCCGCCCACGAGCGGCACGAGCCGCTCGAGCAGCTTGAAGTCGACCGGCTCGCGGGCGACGATCCGCTGCACGGCGGCCGCCGTCGCGATCTGCGCCCGGACCGTCGCCGCCGCGGCGGTGTCGGCCGCCCCGCCCTCCAGCGCGTCGAGCAGCTGCGCCAGCCGGCCCTCGGCTACCACTCGGGCGACCGCCGCCGGGAGACGCGGCCCCATCGTCCCGATCTCCAGGGCCATCGCCACGAGACGATCGGGCTCGGTCGCATGGTGATCGGCCCGCGGCGGCCCAGCCGGCGCGGCCCGCGCCATGCGTTGCAGCGCCTCGCCGTACGCTCCGGGGTTCGGATCGGGGAGCGTCCACCCAGCCAGCAGTTGCTGGACTTGCTCGCGCAACGCCGCGTCCGCCTGCGGTCGCACGGGGGCGGCGCCCGCCTCCGCATGCACCGCGAGCTTGGAGAGCAGGCGCACGAGCGAGTGTGAGATAGTCGCGTGCGAGGTTTCGGCGGCGGCCTTGAGAATGTCGAGCACCGCATCCACCGCCATGCCCTCGGCTGCATCGGAGACGAACTGGCGCCGCTGCGCGAAGTCGCCCCCCATCCCCACCAGCCGCTGTAACGTTTCGGGCTTGAGGGTGCGAATCAGGCGCGACGTCCGCCGCCGCAGCGCCGCCGCCTCCGCGCTGCCCGCGGTCTTCAGCTCGGCGGCAATCTGCAGCAGGTAGCCGACGATCACTTGATCGTACCCGGTGGCCTCGGCCTTCGAGTGCTCGTCGATGGCCTGCGCGATAGCCGCCGGCTCCGTAGGCGTGGGGCGGGTGTCTTCCGGCGCCGTCGCCAGGGCCGCCCGAGCCAAGCCCACCCACAACTGCGCGGCTCGCGCATCCCCTTCCCCCCCGGCGGGGCCGGCCTCGTCGGTGAGCTCCAGGCGCTCGTAGGTGAGCGCGTGCAGCTGCACATGCGGCCACGCTGCCAAGCGGTCCCGGTCGCCCAGGCCCAGCGGCTGCCCGGTCCGTTCCGCTTCGATGGCGAGCGTCCGGAGTGCATCGGCCACTTCTCCCTCTTCCACGCCGCGCCGGAACGTGATGGCGCCCAGGTGGTGACGATGCAGCCGACCGGCGAGCTCCCGCAGGACCGGATGCTTGGGGTCTGTCGCCACACCCTCGATCACGAGCTGGTTGCGGGCCACGCCCAGCGAGACGGTCGCTCGATCCTCGAGCAGCAGCGCCGCGCGCCGGGTCAGGCCCGCGGCCGCCGGCGCGAGCGACGGGTGCCCCTCGGGATACATCGAGTGCTTGTGCAGGGCGATCGAAAGCTCGATCAGGAAATCGGCGAGGTCGCGCGACAAGGTCGTGCGTTCACCGGAGGGTGCGGGCATATGGGACGATAAGATACCAGGCCAGGCATAAGCTAGACGCGCAGACGCGCAGCGGAGAATAGCAAAGAGGGAGCAGAGAACCCCTGCTCCCTCCAGCCTGTTCACCTGTGCACGTCTGTTGCGTCTGCGCGTCTGCGCGTCTGTCCGTCTGTTGCGTCCGTGCGTCTGTGCGTCTATCTGTGCGTCTACGCGTCTGTGCGTCTATCTGTGCGTCTACGCGTCTGCGCGTCTAGTTCTTAGTACATATCCACCCAGGCGCGCTGAATCGCCTGCTTGGGGTAGGCCGATGCCGATAGTGCGGACGTCACGGCGCAGGAGGAGTACTGCAGGGACGTGTTCCCGGCGAGCGCGACGTTGTCGGTTACGTCGACGCTCGCCGCCATCACGGCACCGGTGATCTTGTTGCCGGTCCCGGTCATCTTGAGCCCCCCTCGCGCGATGACCATGCCAGTGAACGCGAAGTTGCCGGCCACCGTAAAGTTCCCGTCGACCAGCAGCACGCCCTGACCGCGACCCGTCGTGACCTTCAGGTCCCCCAGCACGTGAATGGTCGGGAAGTACGACTCGCACGCTCCCGCCGGCGCGGCGCGGTTCGGGTCGCCCCAGTTGGGCGGGTTCGCGCTGGCCTGGCAGACGGCGCCGACCGCGATCGGGAGGACGCCATTGAGCAGCGTACCGCCGGGATACGTGAGGTTCGCCGCCGCAGCGAGCGACTGGTAGTTCGAGGTCCCATAATTGAAGTACGTATTCGTGTCGCCCGCGGCAGGGGTGGTGAGCACCGGCGGGTTCCCGTTGAGGGTGACGCTCCCGTTGACCGTGGCCGTGGTGGTGGGCGATATCGCGGCGCCGGCCATGTTCGCGCCGGTGGGGCCGCAAGCGGCCCACCCAGCAGGGGCCGCGTCGTTGCCATTCACGCTGACGTTCCCGTTCACCGTCGTATTGCCCTGGGTCGTGATCGCGCCCAGGATGTTCATCTGCGGCATGTCGAGCCGGAACAACGTGCCGTAGCGGCGCCGCCCGGAAGCCTGGCTTCCAAGGGACCCCGCGTAGCCCTCGGAAGCCAGGCAGAAAAACGGCCCGCCGAGGCGCGTGATGATCACCTTGGCGGTGGCGCCCCGGGGCGCGGTGAACGACATGTTGAGCGTGGCCCCGGTTTGCATTTGATTGTTCGCCAGATTCCACGCGAACGGGACGCGGCTCAACCCCAGATCGGCGGCCGCGGCGGCGCGCGTCGAGCGCACCGTGTTGCCGCCGATGCGGTAGTCCTGGGTCGACACGAACAGGATGCCCCCCATGAGCACACCGATGATCACGATGGCTCCCAGGGACATTATCAGCGCCATGCCCTTCTCTGACCATATCGTCGTACGCATACCCGCCTCATTCCTTTCGGTGACTGCCAATCGGGTTTTGGTGACCGTTTACTGCCGGTTGCGCAAGCCGACTTCGATGCGCAGCGAGTCGTGGAACACGGTGCCACCCGTCCCGCTCAGGTTGACGAGCGACGCCGACTGCCCCCGCACGACGAGGCTGATGCGCGCCACCAGGAGGGGGTTCGCGGTGACGACGCCGTTGACGTCGTAGTAGACGAACTGCACCCCGCTGGTCCCGTTGGTCGCGTACGGCTGGAACGGGCCGGCGATCGCCTGAGTGGCGTTGCAGACCGGCACCCGGCCGAAGAGGCAATCGAAAAACCCGAGATACCACTGGTTGTCCGTGTCGCGGAACAGCCGGTAGCGCACGCGGCGGACGAACCGAATCCCCGCGCCCACCGGGATGGTGGCGGCGGCCGCGGGCAAGAGGGTGAGCTGGTAGCTCGGATTGGTGGCCGTGATGTCGCCCGCCCGCGTCAGCCCCGTGGCGACCGGGCAGCCATTGGCGGCGTTCGTGGTTACCGGCGTCCGCCCGGTGATCCGGGCGAGTGACCAGCCCACGGGCGGTCCGTTGTTGTAGACGGCGATGGAGTCGCCGACCACCGGAAGCCTGGACCAGTTGGTCATCGTCGCGCCGCTGGCGAGGACGACCGGGACCGTCGAGAGCAGCCCGGCGGCGTTGACGCACACCACCGAGCTGCCGAACGTCGAGCGGAACTCCAACGCCGAGTCGGACATGGAGAAGATGTCGCCGCCGACGCTCGAGATCCCCCGGAGATCCGAGGGCAGCATCGCGGCCGCCTGGCGGAGCTGCTGCCGCGTCTGGATCAGGTCGGTCGTGCTGTTGTAGAAGCGCGACTGCCGCAGCAGCAACTTGACGATGGCGCCCCCTACCAGGCTCATCAGCACCATGGCGATGACGAGCTCGATGAGCGTGAAGCCGGCCCGGCGCGACGGACTGTGCATGGTCAGCATGGCAGAAAGCTCCGGAACGTTTCGGTGCGGGACTGATGGTTGCTCAAGAACGTGACGGCGACCGTCACGTCATCGGCACGCGCCAGGTGATCGAGCGTCCACGACTCGGTAATGCCCCGCGTCTTGGTCGAGCCGCCCGCCCGCGCCAGGCAGGTCGTGGCCCGAATTCGCTCGAAGCGCGATTCAGCCACGCCCGCCGCGATGGTGCGGGACTGCGTGCTGGTCAGAGTCGTGATGATCACCGACGCCGTCCCCGCCAGGGCGAGCAGGCCGACGCTGAAGATCACGACGGCGACCAAGAGCTCGACAATCGTGAAGCCACGTTGAGAAGTCATGGACAGCTCCGAGTGGTGATCTTGCCGAGGGCCGTCACGCAGACGGTGTCGGTGCGGCCCCCGAGGACGACGATGAATTTTGGCGCCGTGGTCACCCCCACAGCGAACCCGCGGGGGTCGAACTGGACGTCGTCCCTCGGGCTCGGGCTGAAGCCCAAGGTCGCACCGTAGCGCTTGGAGAAGTCAATTTGCGAACCGAGCTGCACCGGCGTGCCAGACGAATCGACCATGATCTTCAGGATGGTGCTGCCGCTCTTGATCACCCACGCCGCCCGGCTCTGTTGGATCGCGATCGAGCGTCCCCGGAACAGGTAGGAAGTCACGTCGCGGATGGCGGAGCGGCGCGAGCTCGCCACCCAGCTGCCGCGGACGGCCTGGACCATGAACGACAGCATGATCCCCAGGACGACGAACACGATGATCAGCTCGAGCATCGTGAAGCCGGCGCGCCGAGACCGCTGCGGGGTCGAGCAACTGAGCACAGACGCCTCCCGAAAGTGTAGACCTGCTGCCGACGCGCGTTCACGGGCAAAGTGCATGCCCGCCGGCCTGCCTCACCAACCGGACCCGTTCACCTTCTGTACAGCGTCAAACTGCAATGCATCGAGACATATGCAACAATGCTTCGTGGTATAACGTATAGATGCTATATGACATATAGTTGTAACATCCGACTAGATGGGGTGTCGAGATTCTGCACACCGTGGTGCGCCCGGTCACACACGCGCCGTGACCGCTGCACGACCCCCAAAACAGAAGGCCCCGGGAGGTCTCCCGGGGCGCCCTGTGCGACTGTGCGACTGTGCGACTGTGCGTCTGTGCGACTGTGCGTCTAGCTCTTAGTACATCCCACCCATGCCCCCACCGCCCGGCATCGGCGGCGCCTTCTCCTTCTCCTTCTTCTCCACCACGACGCACTCGGTCGTGAGCAGCAGCGCCGCGATCGACGCCGCGTTCTGCAGCGCGGTGCGGGTGACCTTGGTGGGGTCGATCACGCCCGCGGCGACGAGATCCTCGAAGCTGTCGGTCTGGGCGTTGTAGCCGAAGTTTTTGTCCTTCGACTCCTTCACCTTCCCGATCACGATCGAGGCCTCCGCGCCCGCGTTCTGGGCGATCATCCGCATCGGCTCCTCGAGCGAGCGGCGCACGATCTCGCTGCCGATCTTCTCGTCTTCGTCGCTCCCCTTCACCTTGTCGAGCACGCGCTGGCACCACAGCAGTGCCACACCGCCGCCCGGCACGATGCCTTCCTCGACCGCGGCGCGCGTGGCGTGCAAGGCATCTTCCACACGTGCCTTCTTCTCCTTCATCTCGGTCTCGGTTGCCGCACCCACGTTGATCACGGCGACGCCGCCCGCCAGCTTCGCGAGCCGCTCCTGCAGCTTCTCCTTGTCGTAGTCCGACGTGGACTTCTCGATCGCCGCCTTGATCTCCTTGATGCGACCCTGGATCGCCTCGGACTTGCCCTTCCCGCCGACGATCGTCGTGTTGTCCTTGTCGATCACGATCCGCTTCGCCTGGCCGAGATCGTTCAGTGTCGCGTTCTCGAGCTTCAGGCCCATCTCTTCCGAGATCACCTGCGGCGCGCCGGTGAGCACTGAGATGTCGACCAGCATCTCCTTGCGGCGGTCGCCGAAGCCCGGTGCCTTCACGGCGCACACCTTCAGCGTGCCGCGCAGCTTGTTGACGACCAGGGTCGCCAGCGCCTCACCCTCCACGTCCTCGGCGATGAGGAGCAGCGGCCGACCGGCCTGCGCCACCTTCTCGAGGATCGGGAGCAAGTCCTTCATCGACGAGATCTTCTTGTCATGGATCAGGACGTACGCGTCCTCCAGCACCGCCTCCATCTTTTCGGGATCAGTGATGAAGTAGGGCGAGAGGTAACCACGATCGAACTGCATGCCCTCGACCGTCTCGAGCGTGGTCTCGAGGCCCTTGGCCTCTTCGACCGTGATGACGCCGTCCTTGCCGACCTTCTCCATGGCGTCCGCGATCAGTTTCCCGATCTCCGGGTCGTTGTTCGCCGAGATGGCGCCGACCTGGGCAATGTCCTTCTTGTTGCCGGACGTGGGGACGGAGATCTTCTTCAGCTCCTCGACCACCACCTCCACCGCCCGATCGATCCCGCGCTTCAGCGACATCGGGTTCGAGCCCGCCGTGACGGACTTGAGTCCCTCGCGGAAGATCGCCTGGGCGAGCACGGTCGCCGTCGTCGTCCCGTCACCCGCGAGATCCGACGTCTTGGTCGCCACTTCTTTCACCATCTGGGCGCCCATGTTCTCGATCGGATCCTCGAGCTCGATCTCCTTGGCGACGGTGACGCCGTCCTTGGTGACCGTGGGATTGCCGAACTTCTTGTCGATGACGACGTTCCGGCCCTTCGGGCCGAGCGTGACCTTCACCGCCTCGGCCAACTGGTCCACGCCGCGCTTCAAGCGCGCGCGGGCCTCAACGTTGAACTCCAGCTGCTTTGCAGGCATGTCCGGTTCCTCCTAGAAACCTCAGCCAAGCTTGGCGATGACGTCCGCTTCCTTGATGAGGATGATCTCTTCACCCTCGAGCTCCACCTGAGTGCCGCTGTACTTGCCGTACACCACCCGGTCCCCGACCTTCAGCTCCATCGGGACCAAGGCATCCTTTTCCCGGCGTCCGGGACCTGCCGCGATCACCTCGCCCTGGATCGGCTTTTCCTTGGCCGTGTCGGGGATATAGAGACCGCCCTTCATCGTCTCCGTCTCCTCCATCGGCCGAATCGCCACCCGATCCGCCAGCGGGAAGATCTTGAGCTTCGTCTTCGCAGCCGTTGCGGTTGCCATGGTGCTAGAGTCCTCCACCTCGGTACCTGGTTCTAAATGCCTGTGGAACAATGTTGTTAGCACTCTCATCTGGAGAGTGCTAAATCAACCGCGCGGAATTTCTCCCCGTGGCGCCGTCAAGTCAAGGGGGTGAGGCGGCCAGTGAGTCCACGATGGCCCGGGCGTGGTCCGGGGTCGTGGCCCCCAGGGAATCGAGGGGCGCCGACATAGCGGCCACAATCGCCCCAGTGCGCGTGTCCGCCAGGCGCACATGGATCCAGGTGACCGCGGGGGGCTCCGGGTCGCGGAACGTGAACGCGAGCAGGAACGCGGTGGGCCTGCTCCCGCCCCGGACGTGGCGGCGCACCGTGAATCCACGATGCTCGAGCCCCGCCGCGATCCCCTCCCCCAGAGAATCGCGGCGCGTGATGAGGATCTCGTACCCGCGCAGCGCGGAGGGCTGCTCGTAGCGGGTGGGGGGGGTGCAGCTCAGCACGAAAGCGCTATACGACGCCACGACGCCAAGTTGCACGAAAAGGCGCGGCCACGCGCGCCCCCTTGCAACGTGGCGTCGTGGCATCGTGCAACGCCTCACGGGATTATTCTCCGCGCCCCCACCCAGCGGTCCAGCCAGTAGGCCCCCTCGGGATCCTGCGGATCGAGGCGCGACAGCTTCACGCCCCGGGTCGAGCTGTGGATGAACTTGAGCTCGCCCACGTACATCCCCACGTGGGTCACGCCCGCCCCGGGCCGGGCGGAGAACAGCAGGATATCTCCCGGGCGGAGCGCGTCAATCAGCGGCGTGACCTCGCCCCCGGCGTGGGCTTGATCGCGGCTCATGCGCGGCAGCCGAATGCCGTGCTGGCCGTAGGCGTACTGAATCAACCCCGAGCAGTCGAATCCGTTGTCGGCCGTGCCGCCCCAGATGTACGGCGTTCCCAGCGATTCGAGGGCCGTCTGCACCACGTTAGCCGCGTTGCCGGAGATCGTCGCGGGCGGCGCGGGCGGTGGCAGGTCG
>Ga0209239_1000646_pt1 | contig 20044 bp, 15 predicted proteins | sample GraSoi013_2_20cm_FD_185824 | JGI IMG/M metagenome (GOLD analysis project Ga0209239, IMG submission 185824) | Grasslands soil microbial communities from the Angelo Coastal Reserve, California, USA - Sample 10_02_2013_2_20cm (SPAdes) (version 2) | ecosystem: Environmental > Terrestrial > Soil >...
CTCACCTGAGTACGCCGAGAATCGGGCCCAGTTCGTGCCAAATTGAAACTCCATCGGTATGCCGGTCACGACGCCAAACACAAAGGAAATGGCAAAAATTTTCCCCCAGAAACGGGCGCTTGAGTTGTAGCGCTCATCTTTGCGCCACACATACAAGACTTTGAGAATCACGAGGAGCAGTGCCAGCCCCATTGTGAATTGGGGAAAAAGGTAGTGATAGGAAATCGTAAAAGCAAATTGTATGCGTGAGAAGATAGTTGATGTATCCATCCTCTTCCTCCTGATAGTCCCGCTCTGTCAATCAAAACGTTCACGTCAAACTGAGTATACCCTCTTGCAACTGCACCATCTGTTGATACAGTCCGCCCGACCGCAAAAGTTGTTCGTGTGTTCCGCGCTCCCGAATGCTTCCTTCATCAAGCACCAGGATTTCATCCATACGCTCCATCCTCACAAGGCGATGCGTAATCACCAGTGTTGTGCGCCCTTGCATGAGCATATCGAGCGCATCGAGCAATGTGTGTTCCGTCATGGGGTCCAAATTTGCTGTCGCCTCGTCAAGTACGAGCAGGGGAGCATCTTTGAGCAGCGCACGCGCAATGGCTAGCCTCTGTCGTTCGCCGCCGGAGAGTCGCAGTCCCTGTTCGCCCACCCATGTTGCCAGCCCTTTGGGCAATTGTTGAATGTACGCGGTCAGTTGCGCCTGCTCCAGGGCCTGCTCAATCTCACTATCGCTGGCCTCTGGCCGCGCCAATAACAGGTTACCACGTATGGTGTCGTTGAACAAATAGGCATCCTGGGACACAACGCCAATGAGGCCGCGCAGGTCGCCGAGCGCGTACTGCCGGAGGTCGTGTCCATTCAGGCGAATGGTTCCCTTGTCCGGGTCCCAGAAACGCAGTGCAAGGTTGACCAGTGTACTTTTTCCGGCGCCGCTTGCCCCCACGATGGCGATGCGTTTGCCGGTGGACACCTCAAAGCTGATATCATGTACAACCTGGCCTTCGTCGGACTGATAAGCGAAATGCACATGGTCAAACTCGAGGCTGAACCTGCCGGGCGTATTGCTGGGAACCGGCAGCGGTGCAACAGGCTCCTGCACCTGTGGGTTGGTATCCGTCACTTTGAATAGTCGCTCACCGGCGGCGACCGAGTGTCCTAGCTTCTGAAATGCCTCCGCCAGGGGCTGCACCGCTTCAAAGCTTGCCAGGATGACCAGGGCGAGGAAGGCAAGGTATACACCGGCAATGGCCTTGGCGACAACCAGCGGAATTGCCAGGATGAGCAAACTCCACAAGGCCAGGTTCATCAATAGATCGTTGAGCGCCTGTTGCAGACCTGCGATTACAGCCATACGCTGTTGTATCTGGTCCAGTTTTTTCTCAAGCGTCGCGACGCTGCGCAGCTGCGTGTCAGCCTGTCCATATGCCAGCAGGTCTGGCACGCCCTGGATGCCATCCACAATTTGCGCGTTCAGTTCGCCCCGTATCGCAAGTTGCCGCTTGCCCAATCCCCGGGTCAGTATACCACTCAGCAGCGGCACGCCGCAGCCCGTAATGATGAGAAATGCCACGGCATCCCAGGCCAGTACAGGGCTGAAGATAGAGAATAACGCGAAAGTGAGCAGGCTGATGATGATGGCAACAATGATAGGTGAAACAATCCTGAGGTAGACATTTTGTAGTTCATCTACATCTGCCACGATGCGCGTGAGCATGTCACCGCTGCGCTGCTTATGCAAATAAGCGGGCGCCAGTGGTTCGAGACGCCGGTAGACCCAGGTACGCAACTGTGCAAGCAAACGGAACGTCACGTTATGGGAGACCACACGCTCGGCATAGCGTGACCCCGCACGGGAAACGCTCATGAGGCGCACAATATAGATGGGAATGGTGAGTATGGCTAATAGCGGACCGAGCGCCGCCGCCGCTATCAGGTACGCCGCCATGCCCAGCAGCAGCATATTACTGGCGATCATGAGACTACCGAGGAGTATGGCCAGCGCCACCAACCAGCGAAAGGCAGACAAAAACGAGAGCAGGCGTAAAAATACCTTCATATCGTTACCCGCACCTTTCTGTACATCTCCATCAGTTGTGTGTAGGAGCCATCTTGCTGCAGGAGCCTTTCCGGCTTGCCTATCTCGACGATTTTCCCATGCTCCATGATGGCTATCTGCTCTGCGCTGGCTATAGTGTTGTACCTGTGGGCTATCACCAGCGCCGTGCGATTGTGCATCAGGCGTTCCAGCGCTTGCCGGATGAGCATTTCGCTTTTAGGATCGAGACTCGAAGTTGGTTCATCCAGGATGAGCAACGGGGCATCTTTAAGAAACGCGCGCGCAATAGCTATACGCTGCGCCTGACCAGCGCTCAAACGGGCCCCGCGCTCCCCAATCTCAGTTTCGTAGCCGCGCGGCAGTTGATTGATGAACTCTGCCGCGCCCGCGAGTTCGGCCGCCTCGATGATTTCTTGCGCGCTCGCTGATGGCCGCGCCATACGGATATTCGCCAGCACATTGCCATAGAAGAGATAGGGCCGCTGTGGTACCAGGGCAATATATTCACGCCACGTTTCAATGGGCAACGCTGAGAGCGGAATATCGTTGACGGTGATGCTCCCGTCCTGCGCATCCATAAAGCGCAGGAGCAGGTTGACAAGCGTGCTTTTACCCGCGCCACTGCGCCCAACCAGCGCGGTGCAACTCCCCGCGGGCAATGTCAGGTTGACCCCCGACAGCGCGGAGCGTTCGCTGCCAGGATACGTATACGTCACACCGGCACAGGTAATGGCGAGTGGGTTGGCAAGTGGCTTGCACGATGTAGCAACCGTTTGCACAGGCAGCGGAGCCTGCAAAATTTCGATGATGCGTTTAGCCGCCGCTTTGCCCTCCATGCCCGCGTGACGCGCTACACCAAGTTCTCGCAAGGGACGGTAAAATTCCGGGGTGAGCAGCAAAACCAGAAAGGCGCTCTCAAACGTGATGTTATTATCTATCAAGCGTACTCCCAATATCACGGCAACCAGCCCTATCGCGGCTGAGGCCATGAATTCGAGTACCATCCCTGATAGAAAAGCGACGCGCAGCACTTTGAGCGTTCTTTCCCCGAAGGCATTGCTGAGGCGCGCCACCCTTTCGGCCGCCGCGCCGCTGCGCCCGAACATTTTCAGCGTCGGTAATCCCTGTACGGCGTCAAGAAACGAGGCACTCATGCGTGATAACGCGAGCCACTGGCGCTGAATATGCTTCTCCGCATAGCTTCCCACAAGAAACATCAACAGTGGGATAATCGGCGCGGTGACGAGTAGTAGTGCGGCGCTTATCCAGTCAATAGGAAAAATATACGCTGCAATCATTAATGGTACCAGCACACTGAGCGCAATCTGAGGAAGATAACGGCTGACATAGGCATCGAGGCGCTCAATGCCTTCGCTGGCCGTCGCAACCAGCTCACCCGTAGATTCGCTCTTACTATAGGCCGGCCCTAACTGTAACAGGTGCGCGAATAATCGCAGGCGTAGCGCAGACTTGACACGAATGGCCGCCTGTTGCGCGGTCACTTCGCGCAACCAGGTGAGCGCTGCTCGCACTACGATCAACCCCAACAAGAGGAGAAGGAGCGGCCCAACTTGAGCAAGCGTTCCGTGCGCCAGAAATACGCTGTTCACAACCTTACTAAGAAAGACCAGCTGGGCTATGGTCGCTCCTACCCCCATGACGCCAAGCAGAATGGTCAGTAACACAACACCAGAAGCATATTTGCTGTGCTGGAATAACATTCTATTCATCAAACCTCCGCCTCTGAATATCCCTGCTTTTGAAGCATGGGGAGGAAAGAGGCGTTCCTTAGCCATGCATTTCTTGCTGTGCCTGTTAAAATATCTATGTTGAGTACTTCTGTCGCAAGCATTTTGTCTTCACTATACTCTATTATGATGGAGAGAAGGAAAAAATTTCAATGTTACACGAGAAGTAACACTCCGGGCTTGTTTTGTAGTAAGAAAAAGTGAAAAGAGCATCCAATGACCTCAAACGATTTGCCTCAAGGAATGACACAGAACACGATTTCCCTTTTGCTTGGCCATCCAGACCCGGCGACGCTTCTTACGCCTGAAATGCGCAACGCCATGCAACGCGTCATAAGCTCTCCTCAAGCCTATGCAGCGCTCCAGTATGGTCCAGAGCAGGGAACGCAAAGCCTGATCAATTTCCTGGTAGAAAAAATCAATCGAGAACAGGGCCTCTCTGTTCAACCTACTAACCTGATGCTGGTTGCTGGCGCGACGCATGCCATAGATATGCTCACACGGCTGTACGCCAGACCTGGAGAGGTGGTGCTAGTTGAGGCGCCGACCTACGTGGACGCCATTCACATTTTTCGGGATCACCAGGTCGAACTTTATGCAATTCCAACGGACGAAGATGGCCTCATCCCAAGCGAATTAGAAAAACAGCTAGCATTGCTGCACTCTAGCGGCAAATTTCCCCGTATCCTCTATACCATCCCGAACTTTCACAACCCGACGGGCTGCACGTTGCCCGAAGCGCGGCGCAGCGAAATCATCGGGCTGGCCGGCCACTATGGCTTCCTGATTGTGGAGGATGATGTCTATCGCGACCTCTCTTTTGAGGGCGCAGCGCCTGCCAGCTTCTATGCGCTGGCACATGGCGATCAGGTATTAAGTATTGGCAGTTTCTCGAAAACGCTCGCGCCCGGATTGCGGCTCGGGTGGCTGCTCGGTTCTGCAGATGCCATCCAGCGCTGTATCGACTGCGGGACGACGCAAATGGGAGGTGGTGCAAATCCTTTCGCGGCACAAATCGTTGCAGAGTACTGCCGGAGCGGTTATTGGGAGGCGCACATTTCGCACTTGCGGTCACTCTACAAAATGCGCCGCAATGGAGCGCTATCAGCATTGAGCCAGTACATGCCTGGTGATGTAAGGTGGACGCACCCCACAGGCGGCTTTTTTATCTGGCTCAGTTTGCCTGAGACCGTCTTTGCCCAAGACGTCAAGCGTATGGCACTCCAGGAAGGGGTATTGCTGGCTGCCGGTGAAGGGTTTTTCGTGCATCCGTCCGATGGCCAACACAACCTGCGCCTTGCCTATAGCTGCGCAACTCCTGGTGATATCGAGACGGGCATACGCATGCTGGCGCAGGTTATTCAGAGAGCAAGGATGGTGGAGGAATAATAGGTGTTCTGTTCCAAATAGTTTTGCTGAAGGAGAGAAGATCTTCTCAGTTTGTGGAAGAAAATGAAACGCTTGCTATTTTTTATCCGGCATGGGCAAACGACGTGGAATGTCGAGCACCGGCTCCCAGGACAGTTCCCTGGCATTGAGCTGACTGACACAGGGCAAGAACAAGCAAAGCGCCTGGCACAAGCAATATCGGTTCTTCCTCTCAGCGCTATTATCAGTAGCCCATCGGACCGTGCTACCGAGACCGCCAGGTACCTCGTAGAGGGACGTTCCCTCAGCATTCAACTTGAGCCCGATCTGATGGATATCGAGTTGGGACACTGGTCAGGGCAGGATCGTGATGAACTCTCCAAAAGTGATTCGGTTTGGAAAGCCTTTTTACGAAATCCTCTGGTGGCACCAGAGGATGTGGAGACCTTTCCCCAGGTAGAACAACGCGCAGTGGCAGCGGTGGAACGGTGGCTCAAAAAAGAATCAACAGGTGCCTATCCTGCATTTGTCACTCATGCCGATGTCATTAAATTACTCATCGCTCACTATCTAGGTCTGGAAGCAAGGCGGGCACGATCACTGATAATCGATAATGCTTCCGTGAGCATCGTTGAACTGGGAGCTGAGGATCAACCACGAGTGCTCACAGTTAGCTGGAGCCCTCAACCCGGATGGTTACAGCCTTCCTTCTTGCTACAGATGCGCACCGAGCACTAATGGAAGCAGCGTTCATGTCTGGCGCTTAGCGGGTAAGTAGTTGTCGAATATAGACGGGGGTGAAGCCCTTTTCAGCCCGATTTGGTGATACACTGTGGTCAGATTTCAATCCGAAATTCTAGCAACACAAGCGAAAGGAGCTGTTTGTATGACAAGTTTGGAGGGCAAGGTTGCCCTGGTGACAGGTGCCGCCTCTGGTATTGGATTGGCCATTGCTCGTGATTTTGCACAGCAAGGGATGCGCGTGACATGCTCTGATATCGACGTCGAGCAGGGACAGGCCGTCACAGCAGAGTTGCCTGGAGCGCGTTTCCAGAAGGCGGATATGACGAATGGAGAGGATCTTCAGCAGCTAGTGACCCAGACCATCGCGGCGGAGGGGCAGATAGACATCCTGGTGAACAATGCAGGAATCCAGTATGTTGCGCCCATCACGGAGTTTCCGGAGGCAAAATGGCGGCAGATTCTCGAGATCATGTTGACGGCCCCCTTTCTATTAACTAAAGCTGTTCTACCAGGTATGTACGAGCGAGGGTGGGGACGAGTGATCAATATTGCATCGGTACATGCCTTGCGCGCGTCGGCGTATAAGTCCGCGTACGTCACAGCCAAGCATGGTCTGCTGGGTCTCACGCGCGTGACGGCTCTGGAAGCCGCAGAACATGGCGTCACCTGCAACGCAATTTGCCCATCCTATGTAAGAACCGCGCTTGTCGAAAAGCAAATTGCTGATCAGGCCCGGGTTCATGGTATCCCTGAGTCCGAGGTAGTGGAGAAAATCATGGTGGCTGAAGCACCTATTCACCGCCTGCTGGAGCCTGAGGAGGTCGCGCACCTGGTCACCTATCTCTGTTCCGATGCTGCCAGTGGCATAACTGGCAGTGCACAGATGATTGATTGTGGGTGGACCGCGCATTAGAAAGAAAATCAAACCGCTTTTCCCTTTCGGATATGGTCTTTGCGAACGGATGCGCGAAGCAGCGAGCACAATGATGAACCTGCGAACTCTCCTCTACGAAAAACATGCGCAAATGTTACACGCTTTCTCCAAATTAGGAACATTTCGTCATAGTTGCAAAGGAGAAGGTTAAGGTTTCTCAATGCTCGATAGGTACTTTTCTGCCAGAAAATCATATACCAATGGAAGGCCCTCTCCTCCGATGAAGTAATATTCTCTATGTGTCATCTATGCTCGAAATAATTCAGAATGTTTCATAGCGCAACAGAGTAATTATCTGCTCCAGCTTTTCAAATGAAGCATAGACATCATGAATTACGGATGAGCAGATGATAGGTTAGCTAGCGTATGGGAAAGAGATCACATGAATCAAAAAGAGTTTTCCGTACGTTCGCACCTGTATCAATAAGGGGTATGTAACGGGTTTGATACAGGTGCTGAGTATACGCTAGTTCGCTCGGTGCCCTACCTGAAAGGAAGAGGAAATTTCTATGCAGCAGCGATACAGGCGCAAGGCCGTCTCGTCAATAGTACGACATAAACGTTTTTCACCATTCATGCTGATTGGTTTGAGCGTGCCAGTTGTACTGACGCTTATCGTCTCGACAGTGTTCATTCTGCCGCGCCTGGGTTCACGCGCAGCGGCGGTCAATGGCGATTGTACTTTAATTGTGCCTTCCAACCCCCTTTCGGCTCAGGGGTTAGCCACACCCTATCAACTCGTCGCAACTGATCCGGCGAATGGAGCATGCAATGAGTCGAACAAGGTGCAGGCAGCCTTTGTTCAGGGGGCAGTGATCGACCCGGCAACTGGCCAAATCTCCATTTACAATCCGCTCGTCATTGACCAGGGAACCCAGCCCGCGGCAACTCCTGCCGTGGCACAACTCCCAGCCAATGGTGTCGTCGCACTCTGGTTCGGGTTCAATGGAAACAATCTTACTCTGCAAGGTACCAATGGCAGCCTGGAACAGGGCAGATGTGTCAATGGGGTCAATGGCTCCATATTTGGGCAGTTCGCCTACTGTAATGCCCCGGCCTTCTTCAGAGCGGCCAACAATGCCATGCGAGCAGGTTTACTGAACGCTCCTCCACTTGGCATGGCGAATGATGGAAAGGTCTGTCCTTCGGTTCGTGATTTTGGCGTAGTGGACATGGATCAAAGCGATAACGTCGTGACCTCCTACCTTGTTACTGCCAATGGACAGACAGCTCAGGTGACTACCGCCAATATGACTGCCTTGCAGAATACGCAGACGCAAGTAAATGGTAGCGATAATCGTCTCCTGGCGGTGGCCATGGATGGCGCGCTAGGCTGCACACCCTGGATGGCTCCTGATCTGGCTAATCCCGGCCATATGTTGCCCGCGCTGCCGCTCAACGAACTTCAGGCTGCCAGGCTACAGGTCCCTCCTGTCGCACGTGTGCCAGCGAATGATCCTATGGTAATTACCAACAATCAGCCCGATATCAACAAACTCAATGCCTATCGCAGGGGTGTCGATCAGTCCCCTGTGTCAACATTAGTAGCTGCCAGCACGACAACCTATTGCAGGCACCTTCTCGCGATTGGGCCAGCACGTATACAGCTTGATATGCAACTCACACAGGGACGGCCCTCGCCGGATCCCGCAGTCGCCAATTCACTCTTTACCTTTCTCGCGCAACGTTTTGTTGCCAGTTACGGAGCAAATGGGCTGAACTGTGTAGGCTTGCTGAATAAGCCCGACCCAATAACGGTAACAACTGATGCTAATGGAGTAGCTACCAGCACGACTCTTACCACTGGTGCGGCTGTCACGCCGACTGCAGGTGCATCTTCAACAACTGGAGTGCCCGCTACTCCGACTGCGCCGACTATGAGTCCACCACAGTCCCCAACGACAGTGGTAGGCATAACACCCACGCCAACGACTGGAGCGTCTACTACCCCGACCGTACCGCCTACAGGTTCAACTGCTACGCCAACCATGGGTCCAGGTAACTGACGCAGTTATACAGCATGAAAAGAAAGGATACGAAGTCTATAATCGGAGCATGAAAACGAGGTTGGGAGGAAGACTGTGTTTCTGCGCTCCTCCCAGGCTCGTCAGACATTTCTATATGTATGCTGTACAGCCTTGGATAACCTGGAAGCCACCACATGCCCGCGCCTTCATCACTGGGGCAAACACCATCGCAGACCACGCGATGGTGAAGGTGCCACCTCCAAATGTGTAGATGAGGCCATCAATCCGCTGTATCCTGATTGAGAGAAAGTTTGCTCCTGCTCGGCTTATCACGCGGCCCCAGTTGGTTTGGCACGCGCGCGAATAGCGCAGTTGTACGAATGCGTCACTGAAAACAGCGGTTAGCACCGTATAGGCAGTTGCCGCGCATCCAGCCGTTTGAGGATTGAGACCGTTGCATCCATTGCCTGAGCAAGTGACTTGAACGTGGCTATTCTGAACCGCTTGTGCATGTGTAGTCACTTGCGCGTAAGCTACAATTGCCGTCAGCCCAAACAGGGTGACCAGAAGGGCCATCGAGAAAAGGACCAGTCGCATCCGTTTCATGGATTTTTCCTCCTCCTAATGTGCGGTTCAACAGATGGTCATGAACTAATTATACGTTTAACGGCCCTCTTTCTCAAAGTTTCATGGTGGTCGTTTTGGCCCTCTCGATGCCTCCGTTGCAAAACTATTCGCTTTGCTGACTACGTGACGAATACCGAAGAACGCTGCATCATTGCTCTATTAGAAAGACAATGACGCTAATTGTTATTGTATATGAGTTCTCTATCTATGGAAGATGTGTCATGAGCCAGGCATGTGAAAGTTTAGGATATCGATTGATATGCTCATTTTAGAAAAATGGGGAATAGTCTTTTTTATGAACAGACGTGACAAGTAACGATTCTTGGGGTACTATAGGTTTGCCTGTTGCCCTTATAGTGTGTGACAATCACAATGATAGAGGCAAAACCCACCGGGAAAGACTCTTATGAGGATCTCCTAATTTATGACCAGGGCTCAACTAATAGGGAAGGAAATACATAGGCATGGCAAACCAGCAGCACTACTCTATTCTTAATCATGGTGTTTCGCTCTGGAATCTGTGGAGAAAAGAGCATCCGGATATACTACCAGACCTCAGCGGCCTAATCCTTATTAAGGCAAACCTTAACCGCGCAAACCTCAGCAGGGCAGATCTCAACCGAGCGAGTCTATCCAGGATTGACCTGAGTGAGTCTAACCTGAGCGAGGCCAACCTCAGCGGCGCAATCCTCTACCGGGCTAACCTGAATCAAACTAACCTGAGCAAGGCTGACCTCAGTCTGGCATTTCTCGTCAGGAGCGAACTCATCCGAGCGAACCTGAGGGGAGCCAGCCTGAAGGGAGCCAACCTGAGCAAAGTGGACCTCTACAGTGCTGACCTCATGTTTGCCGACCTTAACGGGACAGACCTGAGCGAGGCCAACCTCAGCGGGGCTTGTCTGAATGGATCTTTCCTCTACAGAGCCAACCTCGCATATGCAGATCTAAGCGATGCTAATCTAAGTGGGGCTATCCTGGACGAAGCCAACTTGAGAGGGGCCATTTATGCCCAAGAACAATTTTCACGGGCTAAATCGTATGTTAACATCATACGATGATAGCCTGGAGGTGCGAACGGGAAAGGTGAACACAGTCTTCTCATAGTTGATGGAAGCGCTCTGATCTGTCCGGGACAGACGCTTACCTCTCTGAGAAGGTGGTGATAGTCATCGTCTGGTTATGCAATTTGCACATGGCTCCTGGTGTAAAGGGGGAAATCTCACCATACGAGTAGAACCCTGTGAGCACAGCCCGTTCTCCTAGAACGGCACGTACCCCTTTCACTTCTTCATCGATGTGCTGTTTGAGTACCAGCTTTCGCCCCACGCAACTGATGAGCACAGCTAGATCAGGAGAGGAGCGAATCGGTTGATAGCTCGTCTTCGCTGCTCCCACTGCCCCATCCACCAGCTGGTCGAAATTGGCTCGCATGAAGCGAGCGTACATCCCCTCAGGCAGGTCTCCAGCAAACGTAATGCTCTGTTGAGCTTCGTTGACAGACAGAATCGTCCGTACCACTGGTTCAGAGCCGTCTGGGGTAAGCAGGCACAATGGGAAGAGCAGCCCTGTAGCAGGTAGACCCTGCGCATGCTCACCGAGGTAGGCTTTATACATTGGCAGGGCCAACTTGCCATCTAACTCGTAAAGCACATTGCCTGCCGAACGGGTAATCAATCGTTTGGGGCCGAAGGTTTCCCAGCCGCCCAATGATCCATAGCTCACGCGGAGCCGTTTACTATAGAATCCAAGCACGGCAATACTCTCTGTCTCAGGCTTACCTTCCCAGACTATCAGCGTCTCCTGGAACCTCGTACCATCGCCTGAAAGCCCTCCAGTAACGGTAATATGAGGAGGCAGGTGGCGAATTAAGCCGGCAACGAGATCGCTCCCGTTGACATTCACCCCACGAGAGAGGACCAAGACATGAACGAGTCCTTCCTTGCCAAGCTCCTGTGCCAGCAATTCTCCCGCTTGAAAGTCACTCATGCCCTTTTTGAGCTTGATACGTACCCCATGCAGGGCTGTATGTTCGAACTGGATTGCCGTGGCGACTAAAGACTCGTCGAGTACCTGCGTACCAGAGATTTCACCAGCGGTCGAACAACCGAGAAGATGGGCTTTGGGATAGGCTCGTTGGATCTCCTGGAGCAAGTATCGCTCTTTAAGAAGGGATGGGCAGCCAAACAGCAACACCAGTTGAGCCGCAGTTAGTTTGCCGGAGACAGGCGGCTCCCAACTGCCACCCTGCCATCGCTTGTGTTCTATTCTCATTGTTTCGAGCTCTTTCGGTAGTGACCGGAAGAGGTCACTATCTTGCTTGTGATAGGTGGAGGAGCAGGGCAATATTTCTTAACTTTGCTCAATGTTATGGCGCCCCCATCCACTAGAATACGAGGAGAAGGCAGGGTTGTACAGTACCATAGTACTTTTTGGCCCCATGCAGGAAAGCCTCTAGTCGATCACTTCAAGAACGGATCGCTTCCCGATCCGTTTCGGGTTCCTTACTCCTCGTACAGTGGAAGTCACAACGCGATTCTTGTCCGAGGGATGCCGCTTAATCTTCCCCTCGTTTGCCATCCGTTTTAACGTGTCAACTGTATAGCCTGTAAGCACGGCAGCGTCAGCAAAGGAAAGGTAACGTGGGCCTGTAGAGCGGCTGGTGCGCGCTTTGTTGTTCGAACTGCTCCCAGAAGATGCCTCTCCAACAAGCCGCAGGTTTTCCGTATCCGGTCCGTTTTCTGTCCCAAACCTATCCGAGGCTTGCCCGGTCGCATGCGCTGCATAGCTTATTCCTGACTCTCTCGAACCCTCTACGTCGCCTCTCCCGATTTCAGCCACCCCTTGCTCAGAGTGTTCGTTCGTTTCTACCTCGCTTTCGCATGCCTCCCGTTCAAGCAGGTGGGCGGCTCTCATCCGCCAGATCTGGACGACTTCGTCCTTGCGGGTCGGCAGGAATTCCTTCAAGAGCCGGTCAGCAAGTACCGCCTGTTCTGGCTGTAACAGGTGCGGCATCTCACGGAAGAACTGGAGGACACGCTGGAGCGTTTCCGGGTCATCGGGAGTGGCATGCATGCTCTGTACTTGCGTTGACAGGTGCTGAATGGTTCCGACCATTGCTGCGACTCGCTGTTGACGCCTGCGCTTGCGGATGTCCTCTAATCGGGCCAGTTCCTTGACTCGTGCCTCTTCCTCATCAGTTTCTTGCTTGAGTTCCGCTGCCGTCTTCGGCTTGCTCATGGCGATCTTGTCAGCAATGTAGGTGTAAGCAATGGCGAAGACCTGGAACATCGAGGCGATGACCGGGTCGATCTGCCCCACATTCGGTGAGAAGAAGTACAAATTGAGGTGTGTCCCGGCAACCTGATTGAGCATGGCTGATGAGAATTGCCGAGCATATTGCCAGTTGATGAACCAGGAGAGACCTGTAAGGAGGAGGATGAAAGCCCAGATAGAGAGGATGGTCCCTCTTCCCACTCGTTGGTGTTTCAGTTGGGCGACTGTAACGCTCAATAGAACGATCATCACGTCGATCGATACGGCAAGGGCGTAGGCGATGCCCCAATAGAAGAGGGGGTCTTGCCCAGCTGTGGCTTGCGGTTCGAAGGCCCGAAAGAAATAGGCCACATGCGGGATTGAGGCCGCCAGAAAGCTGGCAAATGCAAACCAGAAAAATCCCTTGAGGGCTCGATTGACCCATGACCTACGCTGACTCCAATGCTCTTCCTTGTACTTGCTACCGCCTTGTCCATCTGCCTAATACAACGTTTATGTCTGTCAGTGGTCACTCGGTATCCTCAAGGGCACAGACTCTATGCATGCTCGGGACTACCGCTGGCTGGTTCGGTGGGATGACCATGATGGTGGTGATGATGTTCACTATGACTATGGCTGTGGCTGTGCTCGCTAATCGCATGTGTAGCTTCTTCGCCTCCGTCAGCCTGAGCTGACCGGTCACGAAGTTCAGGGTACTTTTCTTCCAGCCGCGCTTCTCGCTCGATGCGTTTGCGCCAGTAGCGCAGTGTCTCTGGATCGCCACCATTCGTATCGCCCCAACTAGTAGGCCATGCTGCACGTCCTGGCCCAGGATCGGCTTTACCGCCGATGGCAAAAGACGAAATCAGGCGCCGGGTCTGATCGCTGCCGCAAGCGGAGCATTGTGTCTGTCCAGCTGCATCAGTGGAGTGTAAAAACAGGTGTGAGAAGACCTCGCCGCATTCCAGGCAGCGGTACTCATAGATGGGCATTGCGCTTACCTCTTCTGTTTTATCTAGAGCAGCCTCCAGAGGGCGACCATAAGGGATCGCCCTCTGCGGACTTACCAGTATTCAAAACTATTGTTGATGATCTGCCGCAGTTCTTCCGCGCCGACATCTCGCGGACAGTTGACGAGCAGGCGCTGCTGTTTGAGCGTGCCGTCAATCAGCGCTGGTACGTCTGCCTCCCCGTAACCCAGGGCGGCCAGGCCATTCTCGATGCCAGTATCGCGCATCATTGAGAGTAGTGTGTTTGGAAGTACCTCAGGCATCGCAGCCGAGGACAGCCCGTTCACGTCACCTCCCAACAGTTGCGCCGCACGCAGGTGACGTTCGGGACTGACTGGATATGTCCAGCGGAACGTGGGCGGAGCAGTGATGACGACTGAAAGGCCGTGCGGGACAATCGGCTCCTCTCTCGGGTAGTCCGGGGGTGTAAAGTTCTTCACCAGGCCCGCAATAGGATAGGCGATCGAGTGCGGTACGTGGACACCAGCGTTGCCAAAACCTATACCGGCAAAGGTTGCTGCAAGTGCCATGTGCGTTCGCGCCTCCACATCCATGCCGTTGAGCACAGCCCGGCGGAAATAGCGACCCAGGTATTCCAGCGCCTTCTCGCACCACATATCACTGATGGGGTTACTTCCGACGTAGACCGGACGCTCATCCGGTTTATGCTGAGGACGGGCATTATACGGCCGGCTCGTGTAGGATTCGAGCGCGTGGGTAAGCACATCGAAGCCTGGATAGGCCGTTGCCTTCGGTGGAAGCGTGATTGTATTCAGTGGGTCGATGATGGCCAGAGTGGGACGCAGGTAGCGGTGTGAGATGCCAGTCTTCACCTTCAGCGAGAGCACGTCCATAATTGCCATCGCCGTAGTTTCACTACCAGTGCCGGCCGTCGTGGGAATTGCTACCAGTGGCTTAAGGGGGCCTGGAACAGGCAATCCTTTACCGATGGGCTTATTGACGTAGTCCATCACTGGAGCGGGATAATTTGTGAAGAGGTTCGCAGCCTTCGCCGAATCAATACTACTGCCGCCGCCAACGGCAACGAAGCCATCGTAGTCGCGTCCTTGCACAAACGTGGCAATAGCTTCAAACGATTTATCCGTCGGCTCGACATGCACATCATCGAAGATATCGGCGCTCAGGCCGCCTTCCTGGAGGAGTGAGCGCACGCCCTCTGGTAGACCCAGCTTCATGACTCCGCGATCGGTAATGATCAATGGATGTTTTACTCCCAATCGCTTGAGGTCATATGCCACCTCATCGGTGGCGCCAGGCCCGACCTTTACGGGCGTAATCTCCATCGTAAAGACGGTTTCATTGGGGATATCAAGACAGCCCATGTTGTCTTCCTTCTTTCTAGTCGTAGAACGCTTCGGGGGCGAGACGGATCTCCTTGATCTGCTTGGGATCATGCCCGAAGATGATCGTGGCGTCACGCATATTGGCGAAGCTACGGATGCGCTCGACGGAGTTCAACCATCCCAGGCTATCCCAGACAATGGCCGCGCCTACTGGTGGTGGGCCATAGCTCTCACGCATATAGGCGGCATCGGAGGTGAAAATCATCGTGCCAGTGTTGGGTAGGTCGACCATCAAGCACATGGTGCCCCAGGTATGGCCGGGCGCTTCGAACAAACGGACGCCTTCCATAATCTCGGTGTCCTCGGTCAACTGCACCCAGCGCAGCCCATCTACCATATAGTCTTTTTTGATATGGAAACCCTGCACCTCACCTGGGATCGAAATAGCGCCCTGATACTCTTTTTTGTGAACAAGGATCTTGATATCGGTGTTTCTAAATGTCTTGAGATTTCCAGCATGGTCCAGGTGCAGGTGGCTCAAGGCAACGTACTTGAAGTCCGAGGGATCGAGCTTGAGCTGCTTGAGGCGTTCCTCGAAATATTGCTCCGGGGTGACATCTTCATAAGGGAACCAGTTTAGGGCGGCAGCGTTGGTCCAGCGTTGCTGCCAATCGCGGGGACAGGTGGTGTCGAATAACAGGCGACCATCGGGATGGTCTACCACGACGGTATGTGTAGGACATGGCCCCCAGGTTGATGGAGGATTCGGGTTGCTCTTGCTTACCAACCACTCCGCATTTACGAGCAACCACCTATAGTCACACATCATATTGCCATGATGCTGCACGTAGACTTTAATCGCGGGCTTCGCCATTGAGTATGCCTCCTCATTAGATAGCGTCTAGTTCACAGGGAATGAGTTAACACTACGCAGTTACGACATACCATAACAAGCTACAACGACAACGTTCTACAAGTACGCAGTCCACAAGTTTCTCCCTACAAATGTTGGAGATACTGTAACGCGCCAGAACGACCACAGCCCGTCCCGTCGATCTATTGACGAGCTTTATCGCGTAGCTCCCGGCGCAGAAACTTGCCCGTTACGGTCTTTGGCACTTCGTCAAGGAATTCAATGTGCCGCGGATACTTGTAATTCGCCATGCGCTCCTTGCAAAACTCAATCAACTCCTCCGGTTTGACCTTCCCCTCATAGCCACTTTTGAGAGCAACATAGGCTTTGACTGTTTCACCCCGGTACGCGTCTGCTACGCCTATCACGGCAGCCTCGCGCACAGCCGGGTGTTGGTAGAGAGTATCCTCCACATCACGCGGCCACACCTTGTAGCCAGAAACGATGATCATATCCTTCTTACGGTCTACAATGTAGAACCAACCCTCCTCGTCCATCTTCGCGACATCACCTGTGTAGAGGTAGCCGTCACGAATGGCATTCGCCGTTTCTTCTGGCTTTTGCCAGTAGCCAGCGACAACCTCTGGCCCTTTGGTGATCAGCTCGCCTACCTCGCCAACCGGAAGGTCTTCGCCCGTAGTCACATCAACCACCCGGCAGATCGTGTTCGGAATGGGTACGCCCACCGCTAAGGCACCCGAATCGGGATCGACTGGCGCGCGACCACCGAGCGGCGTTGCGTGCGAGGGTGATGTCGTCTCCGTCAGTCCATAGATATTGTGGATATAGGCCCCCGTAATCTCCTGAAAGTTTTCAACAATCGCTGGCGACACAGGCGCACCACCACTGTATATCTTCTTCATTGACGAGAGGTTGCGCATCTTGATGTCTGGATGGTTCAGCAGCGCGATGAAGACCGTGATCGCAGCCACCGTGAAGCTCCCATGCCACTTCTCGGTGAGTCGAAGCATTTCTGCCGGGTCAAAACGGTAGAACATGATGATGGGCATTCCGGTCAGCGCTGCTACAGCGACGTGAGCGATCAGACCGGTGATGTGGAAGAAAGGCGCCACACCGATCACGATGTCATTTTTGCCAAGCTGCATCCACTCCTTATAGACGGTCGCATTAAAAACGACATTGGCATGCGTGTTCATAGCGCCTTTAGGCAGTCCTGTCGTGCCAGATGTGTAGGTGAGAAAGGCGATATCTGTTGGTGCAAGGCTGGCAAACTCAACCGTTGCTCCATCAAATTTGGAGAGCAACTCGAGCATGTCAAGCGTCTCCGCGAAGCGCTGCTTCTTAGAGGATGCCAGGAGAGCAGGAAGCTCTCCCTTACCCGCATAGTCGAGTTCGCTCGTGGTGATAACGAACTCAACCTTCGTGCTTCCGACCACATTGCGAGCAACCGTTTCATACAGCGACTCAAGGCAAATCAGCCCTTTTGCTCCAGAGTCGTTGAGGTGGTACTCAAGCTCCTTTTGCTTGAACATAGGGTTGCAGAGCACAGCGATAGCCCCTACTTTCCATATCGCATACATGGCGATCAGAAATTGGGGGATGTTCTGCAGGTACAGCGCTACCCTATCACCGTAGGCAACGCCACGCTCCTTGAGCGCAGCAGCCAGGGCAGTACTCTTGCGGTCGAGTTCACCGTACGTTATAGTTTCATCGAAGTAGTACGTCGCGGCCTGATCGGCCATTGCTCTCACTGTCGCAAGAAACATCTCGAGTCCGTTTGAGAAGTTTGTTGCCAGCTCTGGAGGCACGAAGCTCGAATAGTGCTTGAGCCAGGGACGAGCCATGTAAGCCGCTCTGGCGTTCGCTGCTTGGAAAGCAGAATCGTCCATCATCATAACCTCCTCTCAGTCTCACTTGTGATCGACCTGGCAGCCGAAGCTCTCGTAGACATCGCCTGTCGGCACAAGACATCGTGCAGGCCAGTAAACTCTAGCACAGGCACGTCTGCTACTTTAGGAAGCTGATTGTACTCAAAGACATGAAGATGCTGACCTGCCATCTATCATTAGATGTTTCCCTCACGGGCTTGCCCGGTGAGCTGAGCAAGGTCGTCGCGGAGCTTGTACAGGTAATCAAGCATATCATAGGCTGCCGATACGCTCAACTCGACGCGTTGGCCAGGATCTTGCTGTGAAGTAATGAGGAAGGCTTGAGAGAGCAACTGAAACTGCCAGTTTCCATCAACTGAGCTCATTACCGGATATTCGCCTGGGTTTTCTCGTGCCTGATCTGGATCCATGGATTCGCTCCTGGTCATTGTGGCTTGCCATGTGAGTACTCCCCCTCAGCAAGCCCTATATTAGACTCCTTCAAGGTGGTAACCATCCAATCTCACACTACTCTTTTGGCACGTAACGTAACCCTCTTTCGGATACATACGGCTATTACTGATCGGCCGCCACAGCAGCCTATTCCAAACATCCTTTACTCGACTATGCAGGAGATACTTCTTCTTGAGGTGTCTGTGTTCTTTGCAATGTCACCAGCGTCACATCATCCTCTTGCTCCCATGCTTCGCCAGTAAAGCATTTCAGTTCGTTCAGCAAGTAGTCGATGAGCGATGCCCAATCAGCATGCTCTGCGAGCAATGTCTTCAGGCGAGGAAAGCCGAACATCTCACGCCCGGGGTCATGGGCCTCCACCAGGCCATCACTATAAAACAGGACATATTCACCGGGGGCCAGTATCACTTCTTGTTCCTCGTAGACCATTGCTGGCATCAATCCGAGCGGCATGCCCCGCGCGTGTAATTCGTGCACCTCATCGGCCTGTCGTCTAAACGGTAAATCCTGCCCGGCATTGGCGTAGCACAGCCGACCGCTGGCTGGATCAAGTATGGCATAGAAACAGGTGACAAACATTCTTGACGGTGTCTCAGCGTAGAGAAGATCGTTGACCCGCGCCAGGGCCTCGCCGGGTGAGTCCGTCGCCTGGGCAGCGGTGCGGAGCATCGTACAGGTGGTCGCCATGATCAGCGCTGCCGGTATCCCTTTATCGGTGACATCGCCAATAACTATCCCCAACCGCCCATCTTCAAACGGAATGAAATCATAGAGATCACCACCGACCTCCCGTGCAGGTCGATAGAACGGCATGAGTTGCCATCCTGGAAGCGTTGGCACATCTTTAGGCAGCAGCGCTCGCTGAATATATTGGGCCGTTTGCAATTCCTGTTCGAAGCGGGCACGTTCCTCAAGGCGCGCATGTTGCTCGGTGAGTCGTTGTTTCTCCTCTATACTCGCAATCATTTGTTCCGCCATCTGATTGAATTGCCTCTCCAACTGCCCGATTTCATCCCGCCTGGTGACCGGAACTCGCTGCGAATAGTCACCGTTGGCAAATTCCGCTGTGGCACCCACAAGACGGTGAATACGTCGTACTATGTTACGGGAGGTCAGCACGCCAAAGAGCGCGCCAAAAGGAAGCAGGAGGAGCAACCAGGCCGACGCGGTCCTGGCCCAGATTCCCACAAACGATGTGAAGATGTCACCTGATATCCCCGTTGGCATCTGGACATAGACCGCTCCAATAGGTTGCTTCGACTTGTTCAAGACAGGTTCCACGGTAGAAACAACGTGAACTTGCGAAGCGTCATCTACCGTACTTCCAGCTCTACCCGCCAGGGCATTGGATATGAGAATTGCCTGTTTTGGCAGCAGGTGAGCAGCAGGTGTTGAGACCGGGTAACGCGCCGGGTAAGAACTGGCGAGCACGCGACCGTTTGGCGCAATGAGCAGCGCAAACGCCACTGCCTGGGAAGAAGCAGGGTGGGATATGTAAGAGACGCCATCTGAGATGATGGGGATCCTTTGTGAGGAATCGTCTCCAGGCAAGGCTATGGAAGAGGGTACACCTGGCTGAAACGTAGAGCGAGGATCAAGAGTAGTCCCTCCAGCATTGACAGCCGCTTGAAGCGCGTAGGCATGCGCGGTTTGTCTGGCCGTGTTCGAGACAACATCGTCTACGAGAGGAGAGGTCAGAATGAGGGAAATGACCAGGCCGATCAGGAATTCCAGCAGCAGCACAATGACAACCGTCACTACCAGGTACGATATGGTCATGCGAAATTGCAATTTTGACCACATCCTCAAGCCTTC
>Ga0209239_1000651_pt1 | contig 20016 bp, 8 predicted proteins | sample GraSoi013_2_20cm_FD_185824 | JGI IMG/M metagenome (GOLD analysis project Ga0209239, IMG submission 185824) | Grasslands soil microbial communities from the Angelo Coastal Reserve, California, USA - Sample 10_02_2013_2_20cm (SPAdes) (version 2) | ecosystem: Environmental > Terrestrial > Soil >...
GAGCTGCTCGTGCGCATCGACGACATCGGCATGAATCACTCGGTGAATCTCGCGCTCCGACAGCTGGCCGATACAAAGATTCCGCTCTCAGCATCCGTGATGTTCGCCTGCCCGTGGTACCAGGAAGCCGTCGAAATCCTCAAACAGAATCCACAGATCTCGGTGGGCGTGCACCTCGTGCTGAACTCCGAGTGGAAGGGCTATCGCTGGGGCCCGGTGCTCGGCAAGGAGGCGGTACCGTCGCTCGTGGACAGCGTCGGCTACTTCCTGCCGTCCACGGACAAATTCCTGGCCCACGGCTATAAGCTGGACGAGGTGGAGCGGGAGCTGTCCGCCCAGGTCGAGCGGGCGGTGCGGTCCGGTCTGCGCATCGACTACGTGGATTACCACATGGGGACGGCGGTGTCGACGCCGGAGCTGCGGGCCGTCGTCGAGCGAGTCGCGGCGAAGTTCGGCGTGGGCATCTCGCGCTACTTCGGCGAGAGCTATCACACGATGTTCGACACGCCGATCGCCCAGAAGGAAGCGGCATTTCGCGCGCACCTCGACAGTCTCGCGCCCGACAAGGTCAACCTGGAGGTGGTCCACGTCGCGGAGGCGACACCCGAGATGCGAGTGCTCGTGGACATGAATAATCCGACGCAAAACACCGCCACCGGCGAACCGCTGATGGCGCTGCACCGGCAGGCGGAGCTCGAGATGCTGCTGAAATTCGCGCGCGGGCCGGACGCGCGCCGCGTCACGCTCACCAATTACGCGGGTGTCATTGCCCGGGTGGGACGGGCCGGCATGCGCCGTCCCGGTTCACAATAGAGGAACGCGCTGATGACTCTCATTCGATTCAAGGCATCGCAGGAGCAGGACGTCGATCTCTCCCGCACCTACGACGCGGTCGTGGTGGGCTCGGGAGCGGCGGGCGGCATGGCGGCCCACGTGCTGACATCTCAAGGGATGCAGGTCTTACTGCTCGAGGCGGGAAAAAAAATTCCCATCGAACAGGAGTTACGCTCGATGGAGTGGCCCTACGACCACCCGCGCCGCGGCGAGTTTCCGCCCGGCGACCATGCGCTCCGCTATAACGAGTACACCGTCAGGCAGCCGCCGTACGCCAAAGGCTCGGCCTTCAAGCACGTGTTCTCGTATGTCGGGGGATGGGGTGGATCGGATTACGTCAAGAACATCCTGGTGGACGAGAAGGATCATCCGTACACCGGCACGCGCTACGCCTGGGTGCGCGCGCGGCTGCTGGGTGGCAAGACCAACATCTGGGGGCGTCTCGCGCTGCGGCTGTCGGATTACGATTTCAAGGGCAAGTCGCACGACGGGTATGGTGAAGACTGGCCCATCTCGTACGCCGACATCCAACCCTACTACGACAAAGTCGACACCTATCTCGGCATCTCCGGCCACAACGAGAATCTGCCGCATCTCCCGGACAGCCTGTTCCAGCGCCCCAACAAGCTGACCGCGGCGGAGGTGAAGCTACGCAAGAGTTTGGCGACGATGGGTCGGGTCCTGACGCCCTATCGCGCTGGCGTGACGACCGATGGCGTGAAGAACAAGTATCGCAGCAAATGCTTCGGTCGCGGCGCCTGCGGCCGACGCCCCGGCGGCTGCGACATTCACGCCGCCTTCGATTCGCCGACGGGACTGATCTATCCCGCGATGGATACCGGCAATCTCACGCTGCGGACCAATTCGATCGCGCACGAAGTGCTGGTCGATCAGAACACCGGGAAAGCGCGGGGGATTTCGTTTGTCGACGCCGTCAATCACCGCACCTACGACGCCAAAGCCAAGGTCGTCATTCTCGCGGCATCGACGCTCGAGTCGGCACGCTTGCTCCTGCTCTCCAAGTCACGCCAGTATCCGAACGGCATCGCGAATTCGAGCGGGCATGTCGGCCACAACTTCTGCGAGCACGTCATGGGCCCGGGGGTCACCGGTATGGTGAAGGAGCTGGTCGGAGTGGCTCCGACGCTCGATGACGGCAAGCCGGGCGGGTTCTATGTGCCGCGCTTCCGCAACCTGCAGGACAAACAGCCCGGATTCATCCGCGGCTACGGCTTTGAGGGCGGGAGTGGCTTCTCGATTTTTCCCGATGGCGCGTGGGGCACGCCGGGATTCGGCGGGCAATTCAAGAAAACGGTCCGTGAACATGCGGGCGCCTTCATCAGTATGGGCGGGTTCGGCGAAGTCCTCGCGCGCTACGAGAACTACATGGACTTGGACCCCGAGGTGAAAGACAGCTGGGGAATCCCGGTGCTGCGGTTCCACTATCAGTTCGGGGACAATGAGAAAAAGATGTGCGAGGACATGGCCGTCGCCGGGCGCGAGATGTTCGAGCAGGCGGGGATCGAGGTCATCGGCGTCGACAAGAATATCCTTACCGAAGGTTGGTCCATCCACGAGCTCGGCACCGCCCGGATGGGCTCCGATCCGAAGACGTCGGTGCTGAATCAGTTCCAGCAGTCGCACGACGTGCGCAACCTCTTCGTCGTGGATGGCTCGAGCCACGTGAGCGCGTCATGTCAGAATCCCACCTGGACGATCATGGCGCTGGCGTGGCGCTCCTGCGAACACCTGGCCGACGAATTCAAGCGAGGGAGCCTATGAGCGAGCTTTCGCGGCGCGAGATGCTTCAGGCTACTGCGGCGGCGCTCTCGCTGCCGTTGGTGAAACTTCCGGTTGCCACTGGGCAAGCGCCCAAGAAATTCTTCACGCCGGCGGAATTCGCCGTGGTGGACGAGCTCAGCGACATGATCATTCCGACCGACGAAAAGTCAGTTGGCGCGCGAGCCGCTGGCGTGGCCGCCTACATCGACGCGCGGCTCGCCGAGTCGTTCGAGCACGAGCCGCCGGAGCAGTGGCGCACAGGACTCAAGGCGGTGGAAGATCTCTCGCACGAGCTGAACGGCAAGGCGTTCATGGAGTCCACGCCCGAACAGCGCCTGGCGGTGCTCACCCGCATGGCCGCTGGGGAGTCCGACCCGAAGACGCCGGCTGAGAAGTTCTTCAGGGAGATCAAGGGCGCTACGGTCCATGCCTACTACACCTCGAAGGTCGGCATCCACGATGATCAGGGCTACAAAGGCAACGTCTATCAGACGGGCGAGTACGCCGGTTTCGATGCCACCTAGTCTGCGAATCGATTACTAGCGCGTTGCCGCTGGAAACGCATATTGGACCGCATGATCACTGAGTTGAGAGCCGTTTCCGGACAGAGCGTCTTCGTTCCCACGGAGTGGCGCGCGCTCGCGAGCGGCCTCGGCCTGTCGCCGCGGGAGTGCGGCATCGTGCGGGCGGTCTTCGACGGCGCGTCGGAGCGCGACACGGCCGTGCGGCTGGGTCTGTCGCCGCACACGGTGCACACCTATCTGTGGCGTATCTATCGCAAGCTGCACGTACAGAGTCGCGAGGAATTGTTGGTGCGCGTGTTCGCGGAATTTCGCTCGCTCCCCAAGCGGGCGACGACGAGTCGCAAACGGTAACAGCGCTTCGTGTCGCCTGAACAGGTGACACGGAGTGGGGGTCTTGTCGCTCATCCCAGCGGGGCTATGGTTGGCGTTGTTCCCAGCACGTCGGTTCGCTAAATGGAGCCGCCACCAATGCGTGCACGTCGGTACATCTGTGGTGCTCCTTACGAAATCGAGGCCTGATCGCCAGAGAAGGCCTCAAGTCCATGCGACGGCCCGTCGAGTGAGGGCATCGCCGGAGGGTTCAATGCAAAAGGTCTACCGTGCAGTCGGAATCACGTTCCTCTTTCTCCTGACGCTCGGCGGGACGGCGCTCGCGCAGGGGACCCAAGTCTCGGGCACCGTCACCTCCGCCACCACGGGTGAGAAGCTCTGGGGCGTGACGGTGCGGGTGAAGGGCACCCAGACGCAAACCGTCACGGACCAGCAAGGGCGCTATGCGCTGGTCGCTCCCGCGGATGCCGTGCTGACGTTCGCCGAGATCGGCTACCGCGGCAAAGAGCAACCCGTCAACAGTCAGACCACGCTCGACGTCGCGCTGGAACAGGCACCGACGATGCTGTCGGAAGTCGTCGTCACCGGATACACCAGCCAGCGTCGTGGCGATATCACCAGCGCCATTTCCTCGGTCGACCTGAGTAGCACGGACAAGCAGACGTCGGCCAGCGTGCTGCAGCGGCTCGACGGCCGCGTGCCCGGGGTGACGGTCAATTCGAGCGGCTCGCCGGGGTCGCGCACCACGGTCCGCATCCGCGGCGTCAGCTCATTCCACGACAACGATCCTCTGTACATCATCGACGGGACTCCGGTGCAGGAGTCCTATCTGAACTTCTTGAACCCCGCGGACATCGGCGAAATCCAGGTGCTGAAGGACGCGTCGAGCGCGTCGATCTATGGCTCGCGCGCCAGCAACGGCGTCATCATCATCGAGACGAAGAAAGGCCGCCCCGGCGGCCGGCAGGCTCGGCTCGAGGTACGGACCGGCGTCGCGACGCCGACGCGCGGGTTGGACGACATGCTGATGTCGAACACGCTCGAGTATTTCGACGTGATCAAGCGCAGTTACGTGAACGCCCACTCCGGTGATCCCACTCCCTGGCCCCTGGATTCGATGCCCAAAGAGATCAAGGCGATCTACGGGGATCCCGCGAACCCAGAGGTGCCGCGCTGGACGTACGTCGATCCGGGGGCGATCGTCAGCAAGGACATCTGGGGCCGGCCGGACAGCATCAACACCGCCGCGTACTCGTATCCGAACTTGTTGATCATGCCGGGCAGCGCTGGGACGAATTGGTGGAAGGCGGTCTTCAGTCCGGCGCAGTTCAGCGACGCGAATCTCGGTCTGTCGGGCGGCGGCGCCGACAACTCCTACAACGTGTCCTTCAATTACCTCAAGCAGGATGGCACCGGGGCGTACAGCCAGTTCCAACGGGGCACCCTGCGCGTGAACACGGCGTTCAACGTCGGCCGGCTGACGATCGGTGAGAACATGGCGATCGGCCGGGAGCAAGGCTACGGCGGCATCGACGACGGCGGCATCGGCGAAGACAACATCATCGGGAAAAACATCCTCATGCAGCCGGTCGTACCGGTCCGCGACATCGCCGGCAATTTCGCCTCAGGAAAATTCTCGGGTGGCGGGAATAACACGAACCCGCTCAAGTACGCGTTTTCCCATCGGTTCGATAAGACGCTGACCGACCGCGGCATCGGCAATGCGTTCGCCGGCATCGATCTAGTGCGGAACCTGGCCTTCAAGACCCGGTTCTCCTTCAACGTCTTTCAACAGGGACAGAACGGCTTTACCCCGATCACGCCCGAAAACTCCGAGCCTAATACCGTTAACGGCATCTTCGACAACGAGCGCCGTGGCACGGATTGGACGATATCGAACACGCTGAACTACAACTGGACGACGGCGAGCCATAACCTGACCGCGCTGCTCGGTCAGGAGGCGCACTCCGAAACCCAGCGGTTCATCACGGGCAGCATCGCCGCTCTCCTCAACGACGATCCCTCGAGCCGGTACATTCAGGACGCCCTCGGCTCGGCCGCGTCGAAGAACGTGAGCAGCACGGGCTCGCTCGACCGCCTGCTGTCATTCTTTGGGAAGGCGGACTACAACTACGCCCAGCGGTATTATGCGAGCGCCACGCTGCGGCGGGACGGCTCGTCGAAGTTCGCGCCGTCGCACCGGTGGGGCACGTTCCCGGCGTTCAACGTAGGCTGGCGCGCGTCGCGCGAGTCGTTCTTCCCACAAAACGGCTTCTTCTCCAACGTGATGGTGCGGTTCGGTTGGGGTGAAACCGGGAACCAGCAGATTCCGGGCGGGCGCATCGTGGCCCAATTTGGCGGCGACCGCGGGGACACCTTCTACGACATCAGCGGTACCGTGACAATCCAGCCCGGCTTCCGGCAGGTCGCCCTCGGCAATCCCAACGTGAAGTGGGAGACGAACAAGTCGACGAACGTCGGCCTGGACCTCGAATTCCTGCAGGGCCGCGGCAACTTCACCGTGGACGTCTACAACCGGCGGACGGAAGGCCTGTTGTACGATCCGCGGCTGCCGTCGACCGCCGGCGCGGCGAATCCCGCGATCGGCAACTTCGGCACGATGAGCAATAAGGGCTTTGATTTCGCGCTCGCGTACAGCGGCACGATCTCCGGCAACAAGGTGTGGAGCGTTGCCTTCAACGGCAGCCACTACAAGAACAAGATCCTCCGGATCGACGGCGTCACCCAGGCATTCTTCGGCCCAGTGGGCACGCGTATCGGCGTGGCCGTCATCAATCAGGTCGGCCAGCCGATCGGCGCGTTCTATGGCCTCCAGGCGAACGGCTACTTCCCGGACTCGGTCGATGCGCTGGCGCATCGCACGAATGCCCTTGGCACGTGCGACACTGCGCCGTGTCAGGACGCGGCGCTACCCGGTCGCATCCGGTTTGTCGACGTCAATAAGGACGGTGTGATCACGGCGGCCGACAAGACGATCATCGGCAGCCCGCACCCCGATTTCACGGGTGGACTCGACCTCGGCTTCCGCATGGGTGCGTGGGACTTCAGCGCCACCATCTTCGGGTCGTTCGGTGGTCAGATCTTCGACGCGCAGAAGGACTTCTACGTCTTCCGCGACTTCTCGACCAACGTCGTGAAGGACCGGCTGACGGATTCGTTCTGTCTCCCTGCGGATGAAGGATGCACCCATCCGTACGACAAGAATGCGAAGTATCCGCGCCTCGACCAGTTCGACGCGTCGAGCCCGGTCATCAGCAGCTATTATGTTGAGAGCGCCACATATGTGCGGTTGCGGACGCTGCAGGTCGGATGGCAGGTGCCGGCGTCGTTGATCCGCTGGCTGCCGTCCGCCAGGATCTACCTGCAGGCGGAAAATCTGTTCACGATTACAGGCTACGAGGGTCTGGACCCGGCACTCCCGGCGGCGGCCGCAACTGGCGCCTCGGGCGACATCCGCGATCAGGCGCGCGGCATCGATCAGGGTATTTATCCGAGCAACAGAACGATCACCGTGGGCATCAGCACCACATTCTAGTGGATCGTCTTTTTCACGAGGACTAGGGGACGATGAAAACATCGCTAAGATCTAGACTGGTGCTCGGCACGGCGTGCTTCGCCCTCCTGGGCGTCATTACGTACGCGTGCAAGAACTTCCTCGATACGCCGGCGCAGGGGACACTCGATCAGAACGCGCTCCTGACGCACGCGGGCGTGGAAGGTTCGCTGATCGCGACGTACCGCATGCTCGACTGCTCGGAAGACGTCGGATCATGGGGATGCGCCGCAAGCAACTGGCCGTTCGGCGACATCACCAGCGACGACGCCTATAAGGGCTCCGAGGCGACCGACCAGCCGGGGGCCACGCAAATCGAGCTCTACAACTGGACGACCGGCCAGGCACCCGACTACCTGGACCAGAAATGGTCCACGGTGTACGAGGGCGTCGTCCGCGCCAACTCGACGCTGCGACTGCTCGAGCAGGTACGGACCGCGAAGCCCGGGGAGATCTCCGACGCGGTCGCGAAGGCGATCGCAGGGGAGGCGCTCTTCCTCCGAGCCCACTATCACTTCGAAGCCTGGCGGATGTGGGGCAACGTTCCCTACTACTACGAGACGGACACCGATTTCCGCAAACCCAACGATCTCGGCGTCGATTCCGTCCCGAAGTTGATCTTGAAGGATTTGGACAGCGCGATCGTGCTACTGGGACCGTCGAAGACGCCGCGCAACGGCGAGGCTGGCAGAGCGACGTCGTGGACGGCCAAGGCCTACAGGGGGCGGGTGCAGATCTACACCAAGGATTTTGCCGGCGCCCTGGCCACGTTCAACGACGTAACGGCCAATGGGCCGTACGCGCTGGAGACGAGCTTCGATCACGTCTGGACCGGTTTCCAGGCGCTGAAGAATGGCAAGGAGACGATTTTCGCCTTTGAGGCATCCTCGAACGACGGCGAGCCGAGCGGCTGGAATGCGAACTGGGGCGAGCGGTTGAATTTCCCCCATTCCGGTAGCCCATTCGGCTGCTGCGGATTCCATCAACCCTCGCAGAACCTCCTCAACTTCTATGCCGTGGACGGCGTGACGGGACTGCCCAAAGCCATCGTCAGTCCTGGTACGTGGAACACCCGCAATGCGACCTGGATCGCGTCCGTTGCCGATACGGTCGATCCGCGGCTGGACTGGACCGTCGGGCGCGACAGTGTCCCGTACAAGGATTGGGGTTTCCATACGCCGGAATGGATTCGGGCGTCGGGATACGGCGGGCCCTACAGTCCCAAGAAGAACGTCCACGAGCAGGCCAGCGCCTCGCAGAGTACTGTGGGCTGGCAGGTCCAACAGCTGAATTCAGTCCACATTCACCTGTACCGGTATGCCGATCTGCTGTTGATGCAGGCCGAGGCATTGGTCAAGTCGGGCGGCAGTCTCGTAACCGCGACGACCCTCGTCAATCAGATCAGGACGCGGGCTGCACAGACCGCGCAAGGGTGCGGAGGGGCGGTGTCAGCGAGCCCGAAGACTAAGGCCGAGTCGATTTTCGTGGCCAAGTATCCCTTATGCGCCGGCGACACCCGTATGGTGGTGCCGATCAATGATTCCACCATTCGGTGGGCGACCTACAAGGTGGGACTCTATCCCACCTTCCCGGATACCGCGACCGCAATGACCGCGATCCGCGCGGAGCGGCGGCTGGAGCTGGGAATGGAAGGCCAGCGTTTCTTCGATCTGCGGCGCTATGGTCAGGCCTACGCGACCCAGACGATCAACGACTATCTCACCGTCGAAAAGACGCGGAGAACGTACAAGCAGGCGCAGCTGCCCTTCGCGGTGCGGAACATGTACTTCCCGATCCCGCCGATCGAGATCGACTTGAGCAAGATCGGCGGTGTCGACAAGCTGGTGCAGAACAACGGTTGGTAACCTCGCCTACCGGCGGGGACGTTGAATAGTAAAAGCCGACAGGGAATCGCCGTTATTGGCAACAAGGACGGCATTCCCTGTCGGCGTTTTTATCAGCGCCAGGCCCGTGACATCGAGCGGCGCGAGAAAGCCGCTCTGCGCCGGCGGAACAGCGGTGAAGTGTCCACGACCGTCCCCCCGCAGCCAGAGACCGTTGCCGGCATCCGCGCGCGGCGTATTCGGCTCGGTGTTGTAGAGATTCCCCGCCACCAGGAGATCGAGATTCCCGTCGCCATCGAGGTCTGCGGCGATGATGCCCCGGATCGGCGCGATTTGCGCGAGGTTCGGAAGCGGGGTCGCGGTGAACGTTCCGTTGCCGTTGTTCTGCAGGTAGACACTCGCGAACGTGTCGGTCTCGTAATGCAGCGCTCGTTGTAACTGCGCCGGGTCGAACAGCTGGTCGATCGACGCGGTCGAAAAGGCCGCGAATGTCGAGTACTTCCGGCCCAGCGTGTAGATCGCCTGACCAAGAGGAGCGAGACTGGCGATGGGGTAGTCACGGCCATCGTGACCCTCGGTCAGCACGATGTCAGTGCGTTGACTGCCCGTGAAATCGCCGGCATAGATGCCGAACTTCTCCCCGGCCGACGGAGACGTCGTGTAGAGGTGATTCAAGCCCAAATTGCCGGCGACGATATCGGGACGGCCGTCGTGGTTGAAATCGCCCACCGCCAACGAGTACCAGCGGCCGCGCATCGGTCCGAGGCCGATGGACCCCGTCACGTCGCGGAATCGGTTGCCTTCGTTCCGGAAGAAATGCAGCGGCATCCATTCGCCCGCCGTTACCAGGTCCAGGCGGCCGTCCCCGTCGAAGTCGACCCAGACCGCCGCGGTGATCATCCCAAAGGGGCGAGCCAGCTCCGGACACAGCGAATCCGTGACATCGGTGAAATGACCGCCGTCGTTGCGGAGCAGGTAGCTCCGTGCCGGCGAGGGATAGTTGCGCGGGACGAGCCGGCCGGCGACAAAGAGATCGGGTTTCCCATCGCCGTTGAAATCGCCAACCGCTACGGCGGCGGTGCTCGTCAGCATGGGAGGCAGCGCCGCACTGTCCCGCACGAAGCGTCCGCCTGCCCGATTGATGTAGAGCCGGTCCTGTAACAGCGGCGAGACCGGCGACAACTGATAGCCGCCGCTCGCGACGTAGAGATCGGGCAATCCGTCGCCGTTCGCGTCGAAGAACGCCGCCCCCCAGTTCGCGTACTCGGATTCGGTGTGCCACGTCTCGACAAAGCTGCCGTTCGCACGCTGCAGGTAGAGCTTGTCGCCCACGAACACGTCCTCGAGCCCGTCGCCGTTCACGTCGCTTACGGCGATCGGAGGCCCTTGCCGAGAGGGCTGATCGGGCAACAACGGCTGGAAGGCGAAATCGGGGGCCGCGGGCTCGGTTTGCTTGTAGGGCGGTGGATGGGCGCGCTGAAATAGGTGGTATCGGGTATCGGGTATCGGGTTTCGGGCGGCACCGTGGGCGTCTCGCTGCGCGAGCGTCAATCGCTGATCGACGGGCACGTCGATCAGCATCTGTAAGCCACCGTCGGGCCAGGTCACCACCAACGTGTCTGCGCGGGTGGCCGTGCCGAGTCCGAAGTGGAGTCGGTCATCTACCGTCGAGAGGTAGCCGCGATAGGGTGACTGATAGACGTACTGTCTGTGGCCTCCGGCTACGGCCTCGACGGTTGCGCCGATGCCGCGAAGGTTGGGCGCCGTCCCTTGCAGGTCGACCTCGAGGTAATGGCCGACAGGCCCGATGTTTTCGTAAATCGAGGCTGGAGCATCGATGTTGTTCACGACCAGATCGAGCTTGCCGTCGTTGTTCAAGTCGGCGTACGCGGCGCCGTAGGAGAATCCGGGCTCCGTCATCCCCCACGCCGCACTGCGATCGGTGAACGTCAGGTCGCCATTGTTGCGAAACAGAGAATTCGGAACGCGGTAACCGTGCAGATTGCGCAGCAGCTCCAGCGCACGCTGCCGATCCCCGCGCCGTTGGGCCGCGAATTCGGCGACCTTGTAATCCACATCGTTGAGCGCCTTGGGATAGCCGCTGGTGACGAAGAGGTCCTTGAAGCCGTCGTTGTCGAAATCGGCAAAGAGGACGCTCCAGCTCCAGTCGGTGTACGCCACGCCGGCCATGCGGGCGACGTCGCTGAAGACGCCGCCATTATTCAGTTGGAGCGCGTTGGCGTCGTAGTCGATGCGAAAGCCGCGCCGGCGCAGGTCGAGCTGGTCGGCGTACGTCAGGTAGAGGCTCATCCGTTTCCGCGTGGGCCAGTCCGGTGGCATCATGTCCGCTTGCATGATGTCGGGCCGGCCGTCGTTATCGAAATCGGCGACATCGACGCCCATTCCCGCATAGCTCGTGTGCTTCAGCCAGACGGCCGCACTATCGCGGAACGTGCCGTCGCGCTGGTTGACGTACAGGACGTCGTTCGGCGTGATGTCATTCGAGACGTAGATGTCGGGCCAGCCGTCCCCGTTGATGTCGGCGACGGCGACACCAAGCCCGTAGCCGACGGTGCGCAGGATCCCCGCCTGCGCCGACACGTTCGTGAATGTGCCGTCGCCGTTGTTGCGGTAGAGCTGGTTGTAGTGCTCCGGCTGCGCGGCGCCCGCGCCCGCATCGAGGGGAATGCCGCGCGCGAAATCCCTCGGGGAGTTGTTCAGCAGGAACAGATCGAGATCGCCGTCCCGATCGTAATCGAAAAAGACCGCCTGCTGGCTGAATCCCGTGTCGGCGATACCATATTGCGCTGCCGCCTCGGTAAACGTGCCATCGCCGTTGTTGATGAAGAGCAGATTGGCGCGCTCGGCTCCCGTCGACGTTTCTGGTCCGGACCGACACACGTAGATGTCGAGAAAGCCATCGTGATTGATGTCGACCATGCTGACGCCGGTGACCCAGCCGTCTGTCTCGACGCCCGCGGACTTGGTGATGTCCTCGAACCGCATGTTGCCCTTGTTCAGGTAGAGGCGGCTCGAGACCTGGTTGCCGGCGAGGAAGATGTCGGGCAGGCCGTCATTATTGATGTCGCCGATCGCGACGCCGGCGCCGTTGTAGATGTAGGAATTCGTCAGCGCGTTGTTGGAATCGCTGATGGTGATCGTATTGGTGAACGTGATGCCGGTGCGCTCGGGAGGCAGGCGGCGGAAGAGCGGCGCCCCCGCCCCCGAACCAGAGGGGGGGGGCCCGCACGAGAGAGCCAAGAGCGACGCCGCCACGATGGCGCGACGGCCGTGAGTCATCAACGCCGGATCGCGAAGGCCGACAGAAAGTCTCCGCTGTTGGCAACGAGCACGGTGGTTCCGGCCGGCGTTTTGACCAGACTGAGGCCGGTGACCTTCAGGGGAGCGAAGAAGCCGCTTTCGAACGGCGGCACGGGGGTGAAGTGTCCCTTACCATCTCCTCGCAACCACAAGCCGTTGCTCGCATCCGCCCGCGGCGTGTTCCATTCCGTGTCGTACAGATTACCCGCCACGATAAGATCGAGATTGCCGTCGCCATCGACGTCGCGTACGATGATCCCCCTGATCGGCGAGACTTGCGCCGCGGTCGGCAACGGAGTCGCCGTGAAGGTGCCGTTGCCGTTGTTCTGTAGGTAGAGACTGGCGAAGGTGTCGGTCTGATAGTGCAGCGCGCGTTGCAGCTGCGTGGCGCTGAACATCTGTGCGATCGACGCGTTGGAAAACGCCGTATAAGTCGGAAAATGGATCCCGATCGTATAGATCGCGCGGCCGAGTGCCGCCAGACTGCCCATCGGGAACTCGTGCCCGCCGAGCTCCTTCGTGAGCACGACGTTCGTATTGCCGCCGCCCGTGAAATCGGCGGCATAGACGCCGAATTTGCTCGTGTCCGACGTCGTGTAGCTGTAGTTCAGTCCCAAATTTCCGGCGACCAAATCGATGCGCCCGTCGTGGTTGAAATCGCCCGCGGCCAGGCTGTACCACCAGCCGCGGGACGGCGGCAGGCCCATCGAGGTAGTGACGTTCCGCAACTGCTTGCCGTCATTCCTGAAGAACTGGATGCCCATCCATTCGCCTGCGACGACCAGATCCTGCCGCCCATCGCCATCGAAGTCGACCCATAATGCGGCCGTGATCATGCCGAACGGCTTCGCGAGCTCCGGCGCGAGTTGCTCTGTGACGTCGGTGAAGTGACCACCGTCGTTCCGCAGGATGTAGCTGCGCGCGGGGTAGGGATAGTTCCTCGGCATCAGGCGACCGCCGACGAAGAGGTCCGGCTTGCCATCGCCGTTGAAATCGCCGACCGCGATGGCCGCTTTGCTGGCCAGCATCGGCGGCAATGCCGCGGTGTCTCTGACGAATCGACCATTCCCTTGATTGATGTAGAGGCGGTCCTGAAGCAGGGGAGAAACGGGCGCCAGTTGATAGCCGCCGCTCGCCACGTAAAGATCCAGCTTGCCGTCGTCGTTGGCATCGAAGAAGCGCCCGCCCCAGTCCTCATACTGCGGCTCTGAAGCCCACGGTTGTCCTATGGGCGATTCCCGGAAGGTGCCGTCCTTTTGCTGCAGAAACAGTTTGCCGGGGGTGCCGCCTTGACCGCCAATAAAGACGTCGTCGAGCCCGTCGCCATTGACGTCCCCGACCGCGACCGCTGGGCCCTGCCTTGAGGGCTCATAGGGGAGCAGGGGTTGCACCGCGTAATCGTTGCTCGAGACCACCTGCTTGTAGTGGGGGGCGCGAGTGGGATCCTCGTGAAAGAAGCGGTACTGCGGGTCAGATGTTGGGCGAGGCTGGCTGGGCTTCGGTCGGGTCGCATCACGCTGCTTGATCACGAGCACGCGATCGACGGGGAGGTCGGTCAAGACCTGCGAGCGGCCATCCGGCCAGTCGACTTCAAGCGTATCGGCCCGCGTCGCGGTGCCCAGACCAAAATGCTCGCGGGGGTCCATAGAAGACATGTATCCGCGGTACGGACTGTGGTAGAGGTATTGCGTCTGCTCACCGGACTTGAGCCTCAGCTTCGCGCCGATGCCGTCGCGATTCGGAGGATCGCCCTGGAGTGCGATCGCTAGGTAGTGACTGCTGCCGGCGGGCTGGATGTTCTCATAGATAGACGCCGGCGCATCCATGTTGTTCACGACCAGGTCGAGCTTGCCGTCGTTGTTGAGATCGGCGTAGGCGGCGCCGTAGGCAAACCCGGGCTGCGTTATTCCCCAGGCTTTGCTCTTGTCGGTGAACGTCAGATCTCCATTGTTTCGGAAGACGAAGCTCGGCACCTCGTAGCTGCGGAGCTCCCGCAGCTCCTTCATCTCCGTGGCAGTATCCCCCCGCCGGTTGGCCCGGTACACGGCCATGTCGTAATCGAAGTCATTCACCGCCTTGGGATAACCGCTGCTGACAAAAATGTCTTTGCGGCCGTCGTTGTCGAAGTCGGCGAAGAGCGCGCTCCAGCTCCAGTCCGTGTATGCGACGCCGGCCATTCGCGCGATCTCGCTGAAGGCTCCGCCATTGTTCAGCTGCAGTGAGTTGATGTCGTAGTCGATACGGTAGCCCTGGTTCTTCAGCTCCTGAATCGTCTCGGGATTCTGAAAGCCGCTCATCCGTTTTTGCGCGCGCAGGTCGGGCGGCATCATGTCCGCCTGCAAGATGTCGGGTAGACCATCGTTGTTGAAATCCGCGATGTCGACGCCCATGCCCGCGAAGCTCGTGTGCTTGAGCAGCCGCGCGGACTGATCGGTGAACGTGCCGTCGCCGTTGTTCACGTAGAGGACGTCGTTGGGTTGGATGTCGTTGGAAACGTAGATGTCGGGACGGCCGTCGCCGTTGATGTCCGCCACCGCCACGCCGAGCCCGTATCCGACTTTCTTCAGGATGCCTGCTTGCTCAGAGACATTGGTAAACGTGCCATCGCAATTGTTGCGATAGAGCTGATTGTAGCTGTCGGGTGTTGCGGGAATGATGCCGGCCGGGTGTTCGGACACGGAAGCCCGCGAGAAGTCTTTCGGGGAGTTGTTGAGCAGGAACAGGTCGAGACAGCCATCGCCGTTGTAATCGAGGAACACGGCGTCCGTGGTAAAGCCGGGGTCGTCGATGTGGTACTTCGCGGCGGATTCGGTGAAGGTGCGATTGCCGTTGTTGATGAACAACAGATTCCGGCGCTCCTCCGGCCTCGACCAGGTCGGTCCGGACATGGAGACATAGATGTCGAGGTAGCCGTCGTTGTTGATGTCGACCATGGTGACGCCGGTCGCCCAGCCGTGGGTCTCGACGCCCGCGGACTTCGTGATGTCCTCGAACCGCATGTTGCCCTTGTTCAGGTAGAGGCGGCTCGTGACCTGATTGCCGGCGAAGAAGATGTCGGGGAGTCCGTCGTTGTCGATGTCGCCGACCGCGACGCCGGCGCCATTGTAGATGTACGGCACGGTCAGCGCGTTGAGCGAATCACTCGTCTTGATGGTGTTGGCGAACGTGATGCCCGCCTGGGATGGACTCAGTCGCCTGAAAACGGGCGGCTCAGCACGCGGCTGCTGGCAGCTGGCGCAGAGAATCAGAATCCCCAACCACAGAAGTCTCACGGCGGGGTGATGCGTGTGTCGTACTCCGCGACGTAGCGCCGATGCGCCGCGTCGTCGGGATAACGCAGCTCGGCGCCATACGGATAGTGCGTCATGGCATGGAACGGCAGCGGCTCGACGGTTTGTCCGCTGGCGGTATGCAGATCGGCGTCCTTCATCCAGGCGACGTTGAAGAGCAGAAAGTCACGCTTCCAACCGTTCGGCAACGGCGGGGTAGCTTCAGCAAACTCGAGCGACATCTCGTCGCCGGAGGCGATGATCACGGATTGATCGTCGGCCTCGCGCAGCAGCGGCAGCACGTCGCCGTAGCGCGTGAAATGCCCGCCCACCGCGCGCCATGGTGACTCCCGCGAGACTTGCGAGTAGTCGAACCACTGCGGGCCATAGCGGCCGCCCTTGCGAAAGACGCGCGACCATCCGCGGGCATGGAGATTGGCGGCGACCGGCGCTAGGCGCGTCACGCCCATGGGTGAGTCGGTCGATCCCACGGTGAAGAACACACGGTCCCAATAGATCTCCATGCTGGTACGGATCCGCACATGATGATCGGCCGTGAGGAATTTCCCCGTGAGGTCGACGATCATCGTTTTGTCTTTGCCGGCGGGGAAGCTCAGGTTCTCGATGACGGTCCGCCAATTCCCCGCGGCATCGCGAACGGCGAGCGACGGCCATTCAATCTTCACCGCTTTCCCCTGGGCGATCGCCGCGTTGATGCTCGCGTCGGTTGGAAAGAGCCAACCCTCGAGGAATAACGTGATGTCGCGCGCGTTGGTGAGCGGACCCAGGTCGAGTACCAAATCGTGCGTTTCTGTAACTCCTTGGTAGGGGCCGGGCACAAAGCCCCCCACGTAGGCGTCGTCCTTCGCGCGCAGCAGCGGCAGCAGATCTCGGCCACGCTCATCCGTGGCGGAGAGCGGTAGTTGCTCATTGCGCACCTGGTGGATCGCGAGCTCGCTTGTCGCCACGCTCGGCGGCACGAAGCGCTCATCGACGAAGACGTTCACCGATTCGGGATGATCGATGGCCAGCAGGGCGAGCTGGTCGACGTAGGCGACTTCCCACAGCTCTTCTGTGAGCTGCATCCGATAGCGGCCGGCGACTGGCTTCAGACGATTGCCCGGGATCCGGAAGTACTCCCGCGCCGCCTGGGGAGGACCGTACACGGTCTTTTCGCCGGCCATGATGCCGAGGGGCATTCCGAGCGCGCTGGCCCAGGTGACGTCGGTCAGGAAGCGGTAGGCCTCGCCATCCCACGTATAGAGGAAGGTGCAGGAGCCCTTGAGGACCTGCTGCTCCAGCACATTTCGGTCGGCGCCGCCCGCTTCGCCGCCGCGATAGTAATAAGTCTGAGGCACTCTGTTCGTCCATACGACGCGCAGCACGTCGGCCTTGAGCCGGTTACCCAGACCGAAATGGACGACCGGTTGATCGACGACCCGCATCTGGTACAGATCTTTGGCGCGCAGCTCGAGCCGTGACCCGATGCCGAAGTAGTTGTTCTTGCCGCTGCCGTCACGCAGCGCGACGAGGCGCACGTTCACGAACTCGTTGGCGTTGCCGCCGTCGTTGCGCAGGAGGTGCACCTGGCCGTCGAGTCCGACGACGAGGAGATCGAGATCGCCGTCATCATCGTAGTCGAACGCGAATACTTGGCGCGCGCCGCTGTGTGCCAGGCCGGCGGGTAGGAGTGCGGTACGGTCGCTGAAACGGCCGTTCTGATCGTTGTGGAGCAGGACCAGTCCGTTTGGTCCGGCGGTGATCAAGTCCAGCCAACCATCATTGTCGAAATCCAAGAACACGGCGTCGAGCACATCCCCAGTACTCGGGTGGACTGCCCGAGTATCGCGGGTGAACGTTCCCGTCCCATCGTTGCGGTAGAAGTCGCCCGCGAAGAGATCCAGAAAGCCGTCGTTGTCGTAGTCGCCGGCCGCGACGACGCGGGATCCGCGCGCGCGCGCGAGGCCGCTGTGCTGGGTGACGTCCTCGAACCGGCCTTCCTCGAGGCCGTGGTATAAGGCGATTCCGTTCTCACGTGCCACCACCAGATCCGTCCGCGCGTCGCCATCGAAGTCGCCGAACGCAACGGCGTTCGTTCTGGCGTTCGAGCTTGTAAGACCTGCGATCGCCGCTAACTCGCGAAACGTTCCGTCGCCGTTGTTCCGGTACAGCCGATCGCCGCGCGAGGTGCCGAGGAAGAGATCGAGATCTCCGTCGTGATCGAGATCGGCGAACAGCCCGGTCGTAACCGGCACGGTGTCGGCAATACCTGCGGCGCGCGTCTGATCGCGGAACGTCCCGTCGCCGTTGTTGTGCAGGAGCAGAGTGCCGGAGCTGCCCATCACCAGGACGTCGAGATGGCCGTCGTTATCGTAGTCGCCGACGATCGCCGACGTGGGCGCAGTGAGCGATTTGATCCCCGCGCCGGCGGCGATCGCCTTGAACCGGCCGTGATCGTTGCGATAGACGCGAAGCGTGCCTGAGATGACGAGCAAGTCTGCTTGACCGTCACCGTCAAAATCCCCGACCGCTACTGTACCGGGGCCAACGCCACTAGGGACTTCTCTGAACCGAATGGCATTCACCACGGCGTTCGGATTACGCTGCAGCAGCGCGAGCCGCGGACTGAGCGTCAGGACCGGATATCCGGGGCTCGCTCCTTCCGGTGCGCGCAGATTGGCGAGACCCGCCTGGTACACTGGGGTCGTTTCGAGGAAGGCTTTGGCCCGAGCGAAGGCCACGCGCGCGTCCGTCATGCGATTCGCCTGCACGTCTGCCAGCGCGGCCGCGAAGAATCGCTGAGCCTGCGGTGGCATCTGCGGCAGGCGCTGACGCAGCAGCTCCAAATGATCGCGCGCGCCGACCGTGTCACCGGCATTCAGCAGCGCCTCCGCCAGGCTGAGCTGCGCGGGCACGTTGGCCGGCGCAATGTTGACCACCCGGCCCAGGTACTCGCGGCGCCGTGTGCTATCGAGTTCGGCGAGCGCATAGAGCGTTTTCAGGTGATTTGGGGACGCGTGACTCGCCGACTCCAGAACCCGGCGAGCGTCCTCGGGACGGCCCGTCAGTCGGAACAACGTCGCTTGAAGCAGGCGCACGTCGGGCTCGTCCGGAGCGAGATCGACCGCGCGATCGATCTCCCGCGCGGCGTCTTGATACCGACCCATCCTGAGATCGACCAGACCAAGGTTCGCATGCCCGGAGGGCTCATCTGGTGCCAGCTGGATCAACTTCTTGAACTCAGCCTCCGCGTCCTCGAGCCGGTTGTCCTCCAGGTACGCGAGGCCGAGTGTGCGGGCGGTGAGAATGGCGCCCGCGTCGGCCGGATTCTGCTCGCGACCCTTGTGGCAACCGAATGCGAATGCCGCGAGCGCCGCGACGGCCGCGATCGGGATGAAGGACGCGCGGTTCATGGGACTGGGAAGCTAACGCCCCATTGCGGTGCTGGATATTGTTTACGCCATGTCTTGGCGACGTTTCATCGTGATCGCCGGGTTCGTCGGCGCGATCGCTGCCGTCCTCGCTCTGAATGGTCGCGTCGCCGGCAGCATGGCTGGACGAGCGGGCATCGAGCTGAGTGAGGTTTCGCACGAAAGTGGCATCGACTTCGTCCACCAGGAGACGACGCTCGATCCCAAGCTCGCGAACATCGCGGCGCACGTCGGCGCGCTGGGCGCCTGCGTATCCGTCGCCGATTTCAACAACGACAACTGGCCAGATTTGTACTTCACGACCTCACGCTTCGGTGCGGCGAATGCGCTGTATGTAAACCAGCATGACGGGACGTTCCGCGATGTCGCCGCGGAGGCGGGCGTCGCGTCGCTGAACCGTCCCGGTGAAGGCGTATCGATGGGCGCCGTCTGGGGCGACTACGACAATGACGGCAACGAGGACCTGTTCGTCTACAAGTGGGGTTATCCGCAGCTGCTGCATAACCTCGGCAATGGCCGGTTCGAGGATGTCACCGAAAAGGCTGGACTGCGCCGCTGGATGAATTCGAACGGCGCGATCTGGTTCGATTTCGATCGTGACGGCCTCCTCGATCTCTACATCACCGGCTACTTCCGCTCCGACATCGATTTCTGGCATCTGAAAACCACGCACATCATGCAGGAGAGCTGGGACTTCGCGTCGAACGGCGGCAAGAATCTCCTGTTCAAGAACATGGGCGACGGGACGTTCAAGGACGTCACGGATTCGCTGGGCGTGGGAAGCACGCGCTGGACGCTCGCGGCCGCGGCTGCTGATTTCAACGGCGACGGATGGCCCGATCTATACCTCGCGAATGACTACGGCCCCGAGGAATTGTTTCTCAATCACGAGGGCAAGCGCTTCGAGCTGGCGCGCGCGGGCCTCGAGGACGACTCCAAGAGCGGCATGGCGGTCGCGATCGGCGATGTCTACAACCGCGACCGTCATGACGTTTTCGTCACCAACATTTCCGAGCGCGGCTTCCTGTTCCAGGGTAACAACCTGCGTATCAACTTCCTCAAGGAGCTCGGCCGATTCGACGAAGTCGCCAAAGGCGTCGTCGCCGA
>Ga0209239_1000653_pt1 | contig 19988 bp, 13 predicted proteins | sample GraSoi013_2_20cm_FD_185824 | JGI IMG/M metagenome (GOLD analysis project Ga0209239, IMG submission 185824) | Grasslands soil microbial communities from the Angelo Coastal Reserve, California, USA - Sample 10_02_2013_2_20cm (SPAdes) (version 2) | ecosystem: Environmental > Terrestrial > Soil >...
CCAAGGGCGCTGAGCGGCGCGACACGGTGACCGAGCAGCTCCAGCAGAGCGGTAGCCGACCCCAATCCCGCACTGCCGAAATGAATTGGCAAAAGCACGCGATGCAAAAACCATGCGGGAATCGCAGTGACGCCGAGCAAAACTCCTGTGTAAGTGGCGAGCAAAACTCCCCAGAACGCCGAACCGATGACGAGGAGATGCGCGAAAATCTTTAGAAACTGATCGGTCCCGCCACCGAAGCTGTACCGGGTACCAAGCTCGAGCGCGATCAATCCTGGAATTACGCAGGCCCCGAAAGCAAAAACAATCCATGCCCCAACAGACATGGGGGATTTGTATTTGAACACGCGCAGCATATTGAGAAAGAGACGCGGACGACCGAGATCGATTGTAAGGAGAATCGGTGAGAGAACTGCGCCTATTGTTGCAAGCGACATTGCTGTGCGCGCAAGATCGATTTCGTGAAAAATTAATCCGGCGAACGCGATCACCGCTGCCATTCCGGCCAATCCGCCAATGAAAAAATAAATCGGAATTTCCGAGGTCCACACTGGCGGTTTGACGACGGGCTGACCGTAGTACCCAGATCTGCGTGGGATCGGGCCGCCGGTTACGTCCACACCGCGGCCGGCGACAATTCCTTTGTCCCACGCCTGTTCGCGCAGTTGTTCGAGGCGTTGTTCGGTTGTCATGCTCGTCAGCCAAAAAAGAGGAACGCACCCAAAACCGCTATCAGCGCAGCAATCGAGGTTAGGAGTGCAGACGTCCAGGCGGACTTGAGATAAATCGTGGGTACCTGCGGTTTCGGCGGAAGCCCATACGCTTCCGGATCGCCGAGGATCAAGAAGAATGCGTGAATACCGCGCACACTTGTCTCTTGTGGATCGTAAAGTTGCGCGTCCTCATAGCCGCTTTGTTTAAGCTGTTCCACGCGTTGTGATGCGCGCGCTCGCAAATCGTCGAGACGCCCGAAGACAATCGATTCGGTCGGACAAACCTTCGCGCAGGCGGGAACGAGCCCACTCTTTTGCCTGTCGTAACAGAACGTGCACTTGAACGCGCCTCCAGCATCCGGCAGCGGCTGAGGCCGACGATCGATCACGCCGAATGGGCAGGAAACAACGCAGTAGCCGCAGCCGTTGCAAACATCGTTCTGCACGAAAACTGAACCGACTTCGGTCCGGACGATCGAACCGGTGGGACATGCTTCGAGGCAACCTGCTTCCTGGCAGTGTTTGCAAACGTCCGACAGAAAAATCCAGCGAAATGGGTCTTCCGATTGCGCATCGGAGAGGCCCATCAAACCTGTAATTTGATTTCCCTTTTGACAATCTTGCTCAAGGAACAAGACGTGACGCCATGTCGACGCGCCTAGCCTTCCCGTGTTGTCGTACGAATTTCCGATCCACGTGAATCCGTCATCTGGCACCTCGTTCCATTCCTTGCACGCGACTTCACACGCTTTGCAGCCGATGCACACGGTCGGATCGGTAAAGAATCCGACCTCAACATTTTCCTGCACATAATTGTGCCGGCGCTGGTTCGTGCTTTGTGTTCCCTCGCCGATCATTGTCTCACCGCGTTTTGCCCTCCTTGCCGTGACTGCGCGAAAATCTTCCGCCATGCGGTGCGCCGGGAGGTGGCTGTTCGGGGTGTAAATTCGGCGGCAGACCAGATTGGGACGCCTGTTGCTCAATCCAATCAAGAAAAGCAGGACCGCGCGGCAAACGACCGGGAACGATGTTGCAGGTGAGCGCCTTACTTTCCATGATCGTGACATTCGGCTCACCGGAGATGGCTACCAGATTATTGGCAGCATTGCCGCGTAACGGGCCCGCTGCGCCAAAATGAAACGGAACCGCGACTTGATGGATGGTTTTGCCATTCAGGTTCATCGGCCTGATGCGGCGGCTCACGAGCGCGCGCGCTTCAATCGCGCCACGCAAGCTCACAATGCAAACGTAATCGCTATTTTTGATCTTGAGCTTACTCGCAAGCTCCGGCGAGACTTCGACAAACATCTCCGGCTGCAATTCGGAAAGATGACTGAGGAAACGCGACATGCCGCCGCCGGTATGGTGTTCGGTGAGCCGATAGGTCGTAAGAACAAATGGAAAACGGGGATCGCCCGGCGGCGCGAAACGGTTTTCAGCGCGCGTGAACCAATTCACCACCGGATTCGTATCGCGCGAATAGAGCGCGTTGTGCACAGGCGACTCGAGCGGTTCGTAATGAGTCGGCATCGGTCCGTCCTGCAAACCTTTCGGCACGTAAAGCCAGCCGAGTCCGTCTTCGTGTAAAATGAACGGCGCGTCACCGCGCTGACCGTCGAGCCCACGCTCTTGATTTTGCGGTTCGTAATCGGGCGGCTTGTCTTTTCTAAAATCGGGAACGTCTATCCCGGTCCAATTTCCCGAGTCCCACCAGACGAGTTTCTTGCGCTCGCTCCACGGTTCACCGTCCGGCCTCGCGCTGGCGCGATTGTAAATGATGCGTCGGTCACTCGGCCAGCTGAAGCCCCATCCGTGACCAAGGTAATCTCTGGATTTCCGTGAGTTCGCCTTGTTCACGCCGTCGCGGCTGAAAACACCGGAATAAATCCAGCAACCGCACGCGGTAGATCCGTCATTCTTTAATTCTTCGTAGCCGTCGATTTGAGCTTCGTGATGATGATTACCTTCGCGATCGACACCACCAAATAGCACGCCCTCAATGCTGCCGCGGTCAGTGGCCGCGGCTACAGGCGTCTTCCAGCCATTGATCTCTGCGAGCACGGCTTCCATTTTCGGCTCGCCGAATTGGTCCTCTGGATACCACCAATCGAGTGCGCGCAACGGCTCATCGATCGGATCATCGGATGCCCTCGCTTTGGCGACCAATCTCAACGCCAGTTGATGAATGAACCATGCGTCGGAGCGACAATCGCCCGGTGGATCGACTGCTTTTTCGCGCCATTGCAAGAGACGCTGCGTGTTCGTGAAGGCTCCTTCTTTTTCCGCGTGTCCGGCCGCGGGAAAGAAAAACACTTCCGTTTCAATCTCTTCCGTTTTTAGTTCGCCGCGCTCGATTTCAGCTGAGTCGCGCCAAAATCTTGCCGGCTCGGTTTCGACCATATCGCGAATGACAAACCATTTTAGTTTCGCCATCGATTTTCTTTGCAAGCGCGAGTTCGGCGCGCCGACAGCCGAGTTTTGTCCGATCAAGAACATCCCCTCCATTTTCCCGTCCGCCATGTCGTAGAGGTATTCGAAGAACGAATGGTCAGCGGTAAGTTTCGGCAGCCAGTTGTAACCGAAATTATTTTCCGCAGTCGCGTGTTTGCCGTAATAGGCCTTTAACAAGCTGATGAAATAGGAGGGTGTATTCGACCAGAGGCCGGTCTTCGGCGTGTGCGCATCCAAATATTGCTGTAGCGTTTCTTCCTCTCCGCCGCGTGGCATCGGCAGGTAACCCGGCAAAATGTCATAGAGCGTCGGAATATCGGTCGAGCCTTGAATCGAAGCGTGGCCGCGCAGCGCGAGAATCCCGCCTCCAGGCCGACCGATGTTGCCTAATAACAATTGCAGGATCGACGCAGTGCGAATGATCTGCACGCCCTTCGAGTGTTGCGTCCAGCCGACGGCATAACAAATCGCTGCCGTTTTGTCCGGGCCTGACGCTTTAACGAGCGTGTCGGCGACTTTGTAAAAGAGCGCAGGCGAAATGCCGCAGACTTTCTCCACCATTTCCGGTGTGTAGCGCGCGAAATGACGTTTCAATTTCTGGAAAACACATTGTGAATCTTGCAATGTGAGATCGCGCTCGGGAAAGCTGAGGCCTTCGCCTTTGTACTGCCAGCTTTGCATCGAGTAATTGCGCGCGTCCTCGTTCCAGCCAGAGAAGTAGCCATCAGCCCTGTCTTCTGGGTCGCCGTAGTCGTCACGCAAAATGCAGGATGCATTTGTGTAGTGCACGACGTACTCGCGGAAGAATAACTCGTTCTCGATAATGTGGCGGACGAGTGCGCCGAGAAATGCGATATCACTGCCGGCGCGGATCGGTATCCAGATGTCCGCCAGCGCGCTCGTGCGCGAAAATCTTGGATCGACATGAATGATGGTCGCGCCGCGTTCCTTCGCTTTCATCACCCAGCGAAAACCGACTGGGTGCGCCTCCGCCATCGAAGAGCCCTCGATCAAAATGCAATCCGCATTCGCCAGATCTTGTTGCGCGGTCGTAGCTCCGCCCCGGCCAAAGGAGGTGCCCAGACCGGGCACCGTGCTGCTATGTCATATCCGAGCCTGGTTGGACACACAGACCATGCCCAGGCCTCCGGTAAAAAGTTTTTTGATCAGATAGTTTTCTTCGTTGTCGAGAGTGGCGCCGCCCAGGTGGCAAATGGCTGTGGTGTGATTGATTGTCGATCCATTTTCCTGCGTGATGAATGTGCGTTTGCGCGATTCCCACACGCGCTCGGCCACCATGTCCATCGCCCGATCAAGGGACATTTCTGTCCATTGTGTCGCGCGCGGCGCGCGATACTTCACTTTCAATTCGCGTCGCGAATGTGTGAGCAGCTGGTACGATGCGGCGCCTTTCGGGCAAAGATTCCCCTGGCTGATGGGCGACTCCGGATCGCCCTCGATGGAAATCAGTTTTCCGTCCTTGTGATAAATCAGTTGCCCGCACCCGACTCCGCAGTAGGGACAAATCGAGCGCGCGACCTGCGCATCATCAATCCTGGCATGCATCGCACGCGTCTTGTCAGACATCGACTCAAGACCGGTGCCGTCCTTTTGTTCGCGGATTTGCCGTACTAGCGGCCATTTTGAAATGAGTGAAAACATCAAGAAGTCATCGCAAAAATAAATCGCGCATGCAAGCAGGCTGGGACGCCTTCAATGTCGGACGACTCATACATCGCGCGGTTCACGTGCGAATTTGAAGCCTGCCAATGGCGGCGCCCCGGGATCTATTTTTTTTTCAAGCGCCAGGACTTGAAAAGCGCGACCGAGCATTTCCGGATGCAGCAGGGTCTGCAATTCGCGTTTTGCCTTCGGCGAATGAGGTAGGGGCGATTGACCGCAATCGCCCCCGGGCGGTTCGGGTGAACCGCCCCTACCAAATTCAGAGATGATTCCGGTCAGGAAGTGATGTTGGTCAGTGAATCCGGCGACGTGCAAACTGGATGCCTGCGCGCGATCGACAATGCTCGACCAATCCACCTGGATCGTGATGTCCGCGTGACCAATTTGGTCGAATGGTGAATCAAGATTTCGATGTTGCGCGCGCACCTGAACGCTTCCCTGAAATTCTTCACCCAAGCGCCCGTAATCGATCGCGATGACGTACCCGCGCTGCAGATTCGCGGCGACGTCATCGATCCAATCCAGCGCAGCCTGGCTAAAGTTCCTGTCGCGATCGGTCGGACGCTCAACGAAAGCAAAGTCGTTGCCCTTGAGGCCAACAAATTTCTCCGTGTCCTCACTGATCAGACGCACAGGCATCGCGTCCAGCAGTTCGTTGGAAAAATGAACGCCCACGAATGGTTGCAACGAATCGAGCCACTCGATCTTATGGCGAAAACGTTCAAGCGTCCGCTGTTGCCGCTCCTGCAAAATGGGAAACGGCTCGACTATTCGGTAGCGCAGAGATGCGAAGAACTCCGGCTCGCTTTTTTTTGCAAACTCGAGGACGTCGTGCGCGAACTGGCCATCATGCGCACCTTGTTCAACGACTATGAAGTCGTCGATCTTTCCCAGTTGCTTCCAAATTTCGGCAAACTGCGCACAGAGCAGTTGGCCGAACAGAGGCCCCACGCTGACGTTGGTAAAATAATCGCCGTTTCGTCCGATCGCGCAGCGGCCAGAGGAATAATATCCGTGTTCTGGATGGTAAAGCGCCTGCTGCATAAACCAGGCGAATGAGACGGGACCGCGTTTTTCAATTTCCTCGCGAATCAATCCGATTAGCGCGGCATTTCCGTTCTGAGTGCTCAACCTCCAACGCTCAACCTCCAACGCTCAACGTTCAACGCTCAACTTCGGCGCTCTGAATTCGGGGATGCTGGGCGGTGAGGGTTGGACGTTTTAGCCCTTAAATTCTGCGGCTTTTTGAGACCCAGCACTACAAATCTGAGGCCGCCGCCACGTGAATCAGCATCTCGGCAAATGCATTGCAATTTCATAACCCGGACGTGCTTCTTCAGGAAGCTGTTTTGCCACGCGTAATAAAGCGAGGAGAGAGCCACGATGGCTCCTGAGCCTCAATTCTCGCCGCCTATTCGATGACAGGCGCAGTCGGAATTGAGACGCGGCGCAGCCCAAAGCTGGGCTCGTTGAGCCAAACCTATGCTGGAAGATTCGTGGCTTGTCGCGAATTCTGGCGAGGAAATGAAGCAGATAATTCCGTTGGTCGCAGGAGCCGATCCTGTCGTTGTTGGAGCTTGATCTGTTGGCAGCGCTGGCGAATTGCCCACAACTCGCGCAGTTTACTCCAGAATGTCTCTTTCATAGTTCGATTTGGCTTTTATGGCTTCTCTCGTTCATTGAACTCGCGCTAACGAGAGAGAGCCACAGGGTTTTCCCTAGTCATCGTTTTCTCCAGAATTCTCGCGGTCTGATGAACCACCCCGTGATGGGCCTTTCTGAATGTCATCGAGCTTCTTCTGCTGATCAGGTGTGAGCAGCGGCCGAATCTGCGACATCGTGCTGTCCATCACCCCTTTGATTTTCTTCATCGCCTCATGATGAATGGCGGCGATTTGCGGCCTGGCCTGATCTATAATCGGCTGAACCTTCGTCTGTTGTTCTGACGTCACGTTCAATTCTTTTGTTAATCGTTCAAGCATGAATCTCTTCCCCTGCCGGTGGCCACCAGGCCCGGGTTGTGCTTGTATCATGACAAAGCCACCAACCGCGATCGCACCCGCCGCTATAAGTGTTAATAGGTTTCGTTTCATAGCTTATGTTTCAGTTTGTTCTTCTGCTGCGCGCCCTTTTCGCTTCCATGACTTATGACCGGCAACCAATGTCGCCGGTTACATTTTTTTGAAAAGGCGATGAGGTTGCAATACGCGTCATCGGACGGTGATTCGTCTACCCCAGGTACGAAGTATTCAATGAGGATATAGCATGTGCCAGGCCAGGCCTCGGAAATGATTGTAATCGTAGCCCTTCAATTCTATGCAAGTAATTCTAAATGAGTCGTTTGTATTGGAACGGATTTCTTATCGACAACCAATCGCCGAGTTTCGCATCTTGCTTCAAATTGTAACCAGACTAAACACATCTCTGATCGACAATTTTGGAGCATAGACGGCTGTGAAGCAGGCTCAAACGGCGACCAGCTCAATAGCCTCTGCAAAGTCACTCCTGATGAGTCGAAAAGCGGCATAGGATCGGTAATATTCGACGATGCGGTCACGGGCGTTTCTCACGTCCCTTCTTCGGAACGTGCGGTCCGCAACCAAGTTCCGGATGACGGAACGACTGCAAAGTTGCTCCGCGGGCTTACTGGGGGCCGGCGGCCTAATGCGCGGTTTCGTCTTGCGCTAACCGTTTAGACGAGCTACAACATCCCGCTTTATACCCGTGGAGGCCTAAATCTGAGTAATTTGCCAAGTCACAACCATCTCGTACCGCCGCATGGCGGCGAACTCGTTGATCTGACCGTAGGTGAGGAAAGAGCAGCTGAGCTCGAAGCGAAGTCCAGGCACTTTCCTTCCTGGGACCTAACGGCTCGCCAGATCTGCGATCTGGAACTGCTTCTGAACGGTGGTTTTTCTCCCCTGCGCGGCTTCATGACCAAAGCAGACTACGAAAGTGTTTGTTATTCTCTGAGGCTAACGACGGGCATTCTTTGGCCGATGCCGATCACGCTCGATGTGAGCGAACATTTTGTGAGGTCCCTGAAGTCGAAGAGCAGCAAAATTGCATTGCGTGATGCCGAGGGAGTAATGCTCGCTGTCTTGAACGTGGAAGATGTGTGGCAGCCTGATCGTAAAGTCGAAGCCGAGGCGGTTTATGGTACGACCAGCCCGATCCATCCTGGCGTTGACTATCTACAGAACAAAGGAAACCGCTGGTACTTGGGAGGCACTATTGAAGGTCTGCGGCATCCGTCCTTTTACGATTTTAGGAGTCTGCGCTCAACGCCGGCTGAATTACGGGCCGAATTCGCGCGTCTCGGCTGGCGCCGGGTCGTGGCGTTTCAGACTCGGAATCCCATGCACCGCGCGCATGCGGAACTCACTCTTCAGGCAGCCAAACAGGTGGAGGCCAGCCTGCTGATCCACCCCGCCGTCGGAGTAACGAGACTCCATGATGTAGACTACTTTACGCGGGTCCGCTGCTATCAGCTCATAGTGACGAAGTTTCCGGCGGGCACAGCAAAACTTTCGTTGTTGTCGCTTGCGATGCGAATGGCGGGACCACGAGAAGCAATCTGGCACGCTTTGATCCGCAAAAACCACGGCTGCTCGCATCTAATTGTTGGACGCGACCACGCCGGGCCGGGCAAAGACGCGAACGGCAATGCATTCTACAAACCTTACGAAGCACAGGACCTGTTCAGGAAATATGAGGAGGAGATCGGCGTCCGTATGGTCGCATTCAACACGATGGTGTATGTGGAAGACAAAGATAAGTATTTGCCAGAAGGCGAAGTTCCCGCGGATGCCCGCGTCTTGAGCATTTCTGGCACAGAATTGCGTCAGCGACTAAATGAAGGGCGCGATCTGCCGGGATGGTTTACCTACTCTGATGTTGCTGAGGAACTACGGCGCAGCTTTCCAGCACGGCATAAACAGGGAGTGACAATATTCTTCACTGGGTTCTCCGGAGCGGGGAAATCAACCATTGCCAACGTTCTGTTTATCAAATTCCTTGAGACGGGTGGCCGGCCCGTGACGCTCCTTGACGGTGACTTGGTTCGAAAACACCTTTCCTCAGAGCTCGGATTTTCCAAGGAACACCGGGACATTAATATTCGACGGATCGGGTACGTCGCCTCGGAGATTACCAAAAACCGTGGGATTGCTATTTGTGCTCCAATTGCACCGTACGACTTCACACGGAAAGAAGTGCGCGCGATGATTGAGCCGTTGGGCGGCTTTGTGCTGGTGTACCTTTCGACTCCGGTTGAGATATGTGAACGCCGCGACCGAAAGGGTCTTTACGCGAAAGCGCGTGCTGGAATTCTCAAGGACTTCACCGGTGTTTCCGACCCGTACGAAGAACCCAAAGATGCAGAAATTGTCATCAATACAGCCGACGTCACACCCGAAGAAGCGGCGCAGGCAATCATATTATACATGGAACACGAAGGATTTATTGGGGTAAACGACAATCCGTAATCTCGCTGAAGATCTTGTCTTTAGTTTACATCACTATCGAAATCTACATGTGATGCTGCGGGCACGTTAGGGGAATTATTGACGGGTATTAACAAGCGAACACGCGAACATGAGTGAGGCAGGCAGCCTGATTGAGAACCTGCGCATTGACTGCATTCATTATCTCGGCGACCGCCCATGTCGGCCGCACGTGGAAGCAGGGTATCGCTGCACGTGTATCCATTTTCAGCCAACGAATCGGCGCGGCGTTATTATTAAGCTTGGCGCGGCTGGAGATGTGTTGAGATCAACACCTCTGCTGCGCGCTCTGGATCCCATCGGCACCGGCACGAAGATACTTTGGGTTACGCATTCTCCTGATCTTTTGCCGGCCGACGCCTGTGAAGCAGTCCATCCCACGGCGGCAACGCTGGCGCGAATCGCGCAGGGCACGTGGGATTTCTGTTGGAATCTGGACAAAGACCCGGAGGCATGTGCAATCGCCGCATCTACGAAGGCCACGGAATATCGAGGTTACACACTTCGCGACGGCGTCCCTTATCCGGTGGATGAAGCTGCGTGGCACAAATTTGCGACTGGTATAGATAACCCGTATAGCCGCAGCAACCGGCAAAGCTATGTCGAAGAGATTTTTGACATCACAGGGTTACCTTTCCGGAGAGAAGAATATTGGCTTCGCGAAACGACTGCTACGGCAAGGCAAACAGCGGCCGCGCTTCTCCCGAAAGATTCCGCCATCGGACTGAACATCGGAGCTGGAAAGCGCTGGCCTTCTCGAATCTGGCCTGTGGAATATTGGATTGAATTGATCAAACTGCTCAAGAGGCACGGATTGGAACCGTTTCTGTTAGGCGGGCCAGAGGAAGTAGAGATGTCCGCGCAACTGGTTGATGCGACGGGTTGTTCGGCGTCAGGCGTCCAACCTCTGGAAATCTTCTACGCAATGATCGAGCGGTGCCAGTGCATCGTCAGTGCAGTCACCATGGCGATGCACTTAGCGATCGGTGCGCGGACGCCTTTGGTGCTGTTGAACAATATTTTTAATCGATACGAATTTGAGCTTTACGGGCGTGGAGAAATCGTCGAGCCCGCTGGTCTTTGCGATTGCTACTACAGTCCCGTATGCCGAACGGGTCGCAAATGCATCAATGAGATCTTGCCCCAGGCTGTCTTTGGAGCGGTCGTGCGTTCAATAAAGCCAGCGGGCAAAGCGGAAGATTCCGAGCACGTAGATGCTTGCCAAACGAGTTGAGATTTGCGCAGCAGGTACTACGACAGCTCGCGAGCCAGTTGCCGAAAAAGCCACCGCCTTTCGATCTGCAGCAAAGGCAAGGTGAGCCGGTTTGCCAAAAGATTGCCAAATCGATTGTCGCGAGCTACCGGATGTCTCTGGCGTGCGAGGCTCACTTTGGCCTTCTGCATCGTCATAAGAACCGCATTACGCTGTAGCTCGAAGAGTCGCACCGCCGCCGCAAACAAATGAGGCTTTGGATGCCCGTTGGTGCAGGTATTCAAATACGCCTGCTCAAACGCGACCAGGCTTCGTCGAACTATCGCACGCCGGTGGCGATCGTGCGGTCGCCGTAAACTTATTCTCCACAACTGACGCCGCATGGAGCTGCGGAAGCACGCGTAATCCCAGAGATGCGCGCCTCGCCACGGGATATCGGGCGGATCGATCAGGAAAAGGAATCGTTCGTTTTGATATATCAAGTTGGCGGGCTTGTAATCGTAGTACACGTGCCCTATTCGCACGTCTGCACCGGCCAGCTTTTCAAGCGCAGATCCAAGAATTTCCTTTTCCCGGCGAGAAAGGCGCCACTGCGCCGTGGCCAGGTCACGTTTGATCATCTCAACGGGGATCGGACCGATGCTCTCCGCCCGGGCCAATTCGAGTCGGGCGAGCGTTCTCCCGGCGAAACTACAGGCTGGGACTAAGTCTTCGCTGGTCCAAGCGAGAGTCTCGATGGTTTTCCCCGCCACAAACTCGATTAGCAGCAATCGCTTTGCGGGGAGTAACGCAAAAGTATTTGGCGTGCGCAATCCAGGAACATCCAATGCCTCCACGACGCGCAGTTGTTCATACTGGCATCGCAGCATCGCCTCCGTCCCCATGACCAACTGTTTCCCGAGCACCAAATCGCCGTTGGCAAGTTCGATTCGATAGATCCGGTTCCTCCAATTTTCTGCGAATAGGTCGCATTTTTTGACCGCCTGGCCCAACGCTTCCTCCAACTCGCTCACCGTCGGCGGCTCCACGGGATCGACTTCGCTGCTGCGCATCGCATTGATACGTCGCCACGCTCCTTGGACAAACGCAAAGTCAATGGGAGCCGGGGGAGTGCCCGGAAGGATGGAACCGTTCACAGATTTGATGGTAGGGAAATTGTCCAGCTCTCGCGAAAACGTCTCGCGGTTGATGTGGTTAGCAACATGACTGCAATCGTTTTGAATCACTATCCGGAAGCCCGTCGCTAAAGCTAGTCCGCGAGCGGGATTAGTTTCGTTTCTTCCGGCGAGGTGACGGCTTGTTGTCAATCACCATTGCTGACTTCTTCAAGTACTGACTGAGAGCTTCGCGAATAATGACCGCTTCGCTTTCGCCGCGTTGATGGGCGAGATCATCGATCTCGCGCTTCATATTACTTGAGACGCGCGCCTTAATTATCTCGGCCGACCCTTCGACTGCCTTGGTTAACTCCGTGGATAACGGTGTGGCTTATGGAATGAAGTATATCGAGATATATCGTAAGGACATCATTAATCTTTTGGATGCGACCCATTACGCGCACATTGTACTGCAATCGCCCCGGAGAGTTTTAAGCGGGAAATCACGATTTGCGAGAGCGCACACGCGACCTAGCCACGTTCGCTGCTGCGTGTCCCGCTTTTGAGCTCTTTCAAACAGTTCAGGCGTGACTTAAATGTGCAGAACGCTACAGTTTTAGCTCGGCCCTCTTGGATCTACGCATTTTGATGGTTCAAACTCTCCAGACTTCAGTTGTTACGCCTGCGACCCAGTGCAATTACATCACCATCGTTCAACGCAAGTTCCAAGACGTTGAATCAAGTCAATCTATTACTCTCGCGCCGCTAACCGTGTCAGACTTGGAAAGGGCATTGGGAGAGAAAATTTCAAGATGCGATTTGTGGAGGAAGAATTGGCGGAATCGAATTTACTTCGTCCAGTTTGCGAGCGGAGAGCTCGCGGTCGCGAAACAAGTTGTACGTGGAGACGACGCGATGGTGCAGTGTCAATACGATCAACTTCGTGCGCTGGCGGCGCTTGGGATTCCGGGCCTACACCTTCCTCGAGCGCTTGCGTTGATTGTTCCGAAACGAACGGTGATCATGGAGTTTGTCCCCGGCCCAACGCTGAGGGAATTGTCGCGGCACGATGACAGCACGGATGAACTGGTCGCAGTCTGCGAACTTTGCGGGCAGATTCTGGCGCGGATTCACCTGGCCTGGACGCAGGAAATCGCCCCCATGCCGGTCGAAGTGCTGGCTCGAGACTTGGCCGCCGCTCCCTGGCACCTTTCCTCGCGGGAAAAAGCGATTCTCAACAGCTCCCTAGAGACCCTCGCTCAAGCGAACGTAAGCGTGGGACAGGTTTGTTATGATTACCAATCGAAGAATCTCTTATATAACAAGGGCGAGTTGACTCTGATCGACCCGCCCGATGCCTTATGGCAAGGTATACATCTATGGGATTACTCGCGCTTTCGCGGTGGTCTACGACGGATGTTATGGAGAATCTACTTACGCCAGCCATTGCAACGCCATCGGCACGCCAGGCTCCGCGAAACGTTATCTGCATTTAAGCGCGGCTACATCGAATCCTTCAATAAACAGCATCCGGAACCAGCGTATTTCGCAGCAGCAACGCGGCTCCTCGAACTTCAGCACACAGGTATGTCGATGGCCATGAATCAAGGGAAGCTCAATTTGGCACGACGGCTCAAATCGGGTCGCCCCATTTTGGCTGCAACGAAAACCAGCCTCGCCACACTTCCTTTGTTGGAGCTAGAAAAACGCTGGCTATTCCGGCAACTAGCGTGCGAACTACCATAAGTTACCCATCCAGTTCGCGAAAACACACGCGGTCAAGGATTTCGTTCCGGCCAATGCTCGATTCTGCGACGATCAGTGTTCGGTGAAACAGGCGCAGAGGATCGTTAAGAATGCCATCTTCGGCATCGGCGGCTCGGCCATTGGTGGCCTCATTTATCTAGCTACCGTTCTTAAGATCGCGCGCAGCGTAAGCGTTACCGAATTCGGTAAATACTCCTTCGTTCTCGCGTTCGCTATGTTCGTGAGCAATGTGGCTGACTCCGGTCTTCCGCGGCTGTTGACCCGCGCCGTCGCGAGAAGCCGCGAGGAACTTTTGCCCGTGGCCGGGGCAACTTTTTCGCTGATCTGGATCCTCTCCGGCGCGGTATGCCTCCTCGTCTGCCTCGTCGCTTCTCTGCTACATTTTGGGACCGACGTAAAAATCGCGATGGTGGGGATGAGTCTCGCCACCTTGGCAGCTTTTCATGGTTCGGGGTACGGCGCTATTCTTCGCGCCTACGAAGACAATGAGCTGGTCCAAATAGGTTTCGTCCTGCACAAGCTATCGTTGTTTGTCCTCGTTTACGTCGCTCTTAAACTAAATCTCACTTTGTTCGGCTTCGTCGCTGCGCATCTCATTACTAACATCCTGCTTTGGATGTTCTATGCGCTGCTCGTCTCTCACATGTATGCCAAGATCTCGCTACGCTTCGACATGGTGCTCTGGAAAAAGCTTTTGCTCGATGCTCTTCCGCTCGGCGGCAGCGTCATGCTTCGCCAGCTTGCGCTTCAAATGGATGTGCTCGTCCTTACCTGGCTCTCTAACCTCACTATCGTTGGCTTGTTTAGCGGCCCCTACCGAATCAGCACGGCCCTGAGGATCATCCCGCAGGCTCTCTCCACACCATTGTTCCCGCTCTTCTCCCGCACCGCCCATTACTCAAGAGAACGTTTTACCGAGATCTATCAATTGAGTGTAAAATTCTTTCTGATCCTCAGCATTCCCATCGCAGCATTCTTTGTTAGCTGGTCGGGCCCGATTCTGAGGACGGCGCTGGGACGGAAATATCTACCCGCTATCCCGGCTATGCAGGTGCTTGGCATTGGCTTGATTCCGTTTTTTTTATCCACTCTGTTTCAATATCTCTTCGCTGCTCTCGGTGAGCAAAAGCGATTTTTCGTTAGTACGTGCACAAGCTCCGCTGTACGTCTGCTGCTTCTTGTCATCTTGATCCCAACTCTGGGACTCATTGGCCCGCCTATAGCTTTTCTGTGCTCTGAAATGATGGTTGTCGGCATTTGGGTGCTACAGTTGGATCGATTGGGATTTCCTTCCCGATTTCTCCATATCAGTTGGCGACCCCTCCTCAGCGGCGCCGTCATGTGTGTGCTTCTCTTCACTTTCAGTGAGACGTCTCTCCCAGCACTCCGCGGCGGCATCGCCATTGCCGCCATGCTATTGTACGGAAGTCTCCTTTTTGCGTCGCGAGCGTTAACTTCAGAGGAAATTTCTCATGTGCGTGAAGGGATAAGTTTCATTTCGCCTTTTATCGAAGCCTGGAGTAAGCGACTCAGACGGAACCCGTGAGCTAGGTCGATCACTTGCGGCTGTGCCTGCCGTGGCTGATTCCTTTACCTTGATGCCAAGCGTGGCGAACCTCGCTTCTGGCAAGAAAAGGATAGCGCCATTGCCAGCGGTAGCGGCGTTTTGAAGTACACGTGACGAAAGCTGTGACGCACCATCAGCCGTTGAGCGCCGGTGGTTAGGGCTTTTTTTTCGGTAAAATTGCTTGATTCAATAGCGAATGCTACGATTTGCTCGGTGGACCGCGAGGCGCTGATTTTTCTTCACATCCCGAAAACTGCGGGAACCACTCTGAACCGAATCATTGAATGGCAATACAACCCGCTTTCGATCTTCACGGTTGATCCCTACCGAATTCGCGCCACAGTCGCGCGATTTAAAAAGTTTTCGGAGCAACGCCGTCGCCGATTCCGGGTGGTGCGCGGACATCTGCTTTACGGCATTCATGAATTTCTGCCGCAAGGCGCTACGTATATCACAATGCTCCGCGATCCAGTCGCCAGAGTTTTATCGACGTACGCCTTTATCTTGCGCAGACCGCTCCACCCGCTTCACCGTAAATTGAAGGCAGGCCGACTAGGCGTGGAAGACCTTATTCGAATGACACCCCATCGTCAGAACTTACAGTGCCGCTTTATCTCGGGAATTGGCATCGGCCCCAATTGCGACGAGGGGGTGCTCGAGCTCGCAAAGCAAAACCTGGCGCGTGCATTTCGGGTCGTTGGATTGTGCGAACAATTTCAGGAGAGCTTGTGCGTGATGATGGCAGCGTTTGGATGGAAAGTTCCTTTTTATACAAATCGCAAGGTGACGAAGAGTCGTCCCTCGATTGAACCACATGTGATCGATATGATCCGCGAGTACAATCGCTTGGACTTCGATCTTTATGATTTTGCCAGGAGGCTCTTTGAGGAAAACCTGCGCAGGAACGCAGAGGTAATCAGTAAGGGGCTGGCCACTCTAAATTCCAGGCGAGAACGTGGACGTCTGGAGAAGTCTTGGTACTCGACGTTAAGTGCCGGTCGATTTTTCCTAACAAAAGTTGTCTCTGCGTTGTGACAGTAGACATCGGATGCGGTTTGCACCGCACACTGTGCTTGGTATCGGCAATTCGTGACTGAGTTGCTCTTGGCTAGATCAAAACTTCGTCCACGTTCGCCTTATCAGCCGACCCGCAATCCCGAACGAGAATGGAGAGGCACTTCCAGGCTTCGCACCCTCTCGCACCCCCGACAGCCCGAGCGCCTTGACCCAAATTAGCGATTCAATAACGTGGTGCAATGTGAATAGCTCACAATTAGGCAGCTTCTTTGAGCGCTTCCGGTTGCTCTTGAAAATCGGTAGCAAGCCGCGCTCCCGACTGCAGCAAATTGGCATTTGGCTCGATCGTTCTTCTCTTCGGCTACCCATTCCCTGGAAAGTTCCGCCTCTCGATTCTTCTGCTCCGCCTCCGGTTGTTATCGGCGCTACGGGCGGTTCGGGAACTCGGGTGATGGCCCAAGTGCTTCAAAAAGCTGGTTGGTTTATGGGCGACAGAGTGAATCCGCGTAATGAAGATTCCCTTCCGATGGCCTGGTTTCTCACCAAATGGTTGAAAACCCTGAAGGATTTTCCAGATGTTGAGCCCGAGACCCTGGCCTGCGCCCGGCGCGATTTCGAGAGGATGATCTATCTGCATCGTCGCGGCATCTCCTCGCCAGATGCACGCTGGGGTTGGAAAAATCCGCGTAGTTTATGGTTGATCTCCTTTCTGACAGAGCGATTTCCAGAGTTGAAATTTATCCATATGATCCGAGATGCGCGCGACATGATGCTCTCCGAAAATATTTATTTCCTGCGACAGAACGGTCATTGGTTGCTTGGGCCGGACTGGTGGAGGAACCCCGAAGCTGCGCAATTGGAATTGTGGCGCGTCAGTAACAACCGGGCGCTGGAGTTTGCGCAGTACTATCTCAACGACCGATATCATATGGTTCGCTATGAAGACTTGTGCCGGCAACCAGCAGAGACGGTTTCGGCAGTAATGGCTTTTCTGGGACAACCAGAGACAAACATTGGGCCGTTAATTCAAGGCATTCGCGATCGCGGCAATATCGGTCGCTGGCGCGAGAATGGGGCGCCGAAAATTGTTGAGCTTAGCGGAGCTGCTCAATCGGACCTGCAGCGTTTTGGCTATGACGCCTGAAGACACAGAGCTGAATGCCTGGTTGCTGCCCGAAACGGTAGCCAATGGGATGGTGACTGGTTGTAGGAAACACATGCGACGACTGAATTCTCTTCACATCCTCCGGACTTTTTTGCTCGTGTTCGCGCTAACGTTGTCAGCTCACCTCCCAGTCCTTGCTGTTTCGGGACCGTCGCTGCGCACGGGTCTATGGGTCACCCAAAAAATTTCCGAAGCCGCCGCGGACCCGGCTGCTTTCGAGGCCGCGGTCCGCGGAAATCCACACCTCTCCGGCGTCTGTCTCGCCACTGGGTGGAAAGAGATCGAGAAGGAGCCTGGTAAGCCTGACTTTAGCTCGATCGATAAAGCGGTGGCAGTCCTTCGGCGTATCGGCATGAAATATGAGCTCGGTATTAAACCCGGCGTTGATGCGCCCCCGTTTGTGTACCAGCAGGGCGCGCAATCTTTTGAAACCCAGATCCGGAACCCACATCGGCCCAATTTTGGTGCTGCAGTGACTATTCCCGTACCCTGGGATCCAAAATACCAGGAGAACTTTTCGCGCATAATTGCGCGACTTGGAGAACGGTACAGTTCTGACCCCTTATGCGTAAGCGTCGTGCTTACTTGTGCCAATTTCATGAGCAAAGAGATGCATCTGCCAAAGACTCCCGAGGATCGCGCGAAATGGAGTACGATGGGAGATTACGGACCTAAGCTTCTTAGTGTATACAAGAAGTACACTGACGAATGGGCCAAAGCCTTTCCAAAACAACAGGTAACGCTGCACCTATCTCAGGTGCTAAATTTGCCTCCCTCGTTCTTTGAAGGCGTCATCGAATATGGGCTAAGCAAGTACCCGGAGCGTTTCACGATTCAGAATTGCCAGCTTACGGGGCGAAGAGAAGACACTGGCAGCCTCAGTTATGATCTTATTCAAAAATACCAGGACCGTGCTCATCACGGTTTCCAAAGTGTAGCCGGTTTTGGTCATGGCGGAGAAAGAATGGGCTCGATTGAAATGGCAACGCTCAACGTGGTCCACGCAAACGGTGAATACTGGGAATTGTGGCATGGTGACGGCATGAAGCCACAAACTTCAGCGGCCATCGAGAGTGCGTGGCAGGAAGCCAAGAAGCTTGGTTACGACGGGTATAAGGAAAAGCTTATCACTGGGGGTCGTTATCAGGAGCAAAGCGGTGGCGGCCACCGCAGGAAGGGAAGGCGCGGGCGACGCAACGGGCTTGAAGGCGATCCTCGAATGAGGCTAAAAGAAAGCATGTAGCGAAACAAGGCGATAGACAAAAACGCAACATATGTATTAAATGGCGCAATCTGGCGAAATACCCGCAGTAGAAGGGAAACCTATGAGTTATCGATTCGCGAAAAAAACTAGAACGCTAATCAAATTACCGGGCGCATTTATCATACGTTGGTGCGCCAGGTGGGTGATGCTTACTCTGATGCTTTCACCACTTTTGGTCGCAACACTTCGGGCGAGTACATTGCTCGACCCGCAACCGGAAAATTCCTCCACACTCTTTGGCTACTCCATCGCGGACGTCGGCGACGTCGACTGTGACGACGTTCCTGACCTCGCGGTCGAAGCGCCGTTTCAGGACGGAGATTTTGCTGGTGTGCCTGGGTTCGGTCCGCCCCAGAACGCTGCTCCTCAATGGGGCACGGCTACTTTGATTGAGACAAACAGTTTTAAACCGCCGGCAAATCTCTGTAAACTGGCGGTCAATCAAAACGGCGATGCGATGGCGGTATGGCAACAGGGCGATAGCAGCGGTGTATCAAGTATCTGGGCCAATCGGTATAATGCAGCCTCAGGCAGATGGCGCACAGCCACCCTCATTGAGAGCAATGCAGGGAAGGCCTTTCTCCCCCACGTGGGCATGGATGACAATGGCAATGCCATCGCGGTGTGGGTCCAGAATGACGGCACTTACGATAGCATGTGGGCCAATCGATATGTGGCCGGACAGGGCTGGGGCACGCCTGAGCTGATTGAGACCAACACCGGGGATGCGGATTTTGCCCGCGTAGCTGTGAATGGCAATGGAGTTGCCGTGGCGCTGTGGAAGCAGTCCAATGGCGTGAATCATGACATCTGGTCGAACATCTATGTCCCGGGCCAAGGCTGGGGCACCGCCACGCTGATGGAGGCCAATCCGAATGACGGCAGTGAACCCTGGGTGGCTGTGGACAAAAATGGGAATGCCATGGCGGTATGGAGGCAGTACAACGGGGGGGAGCCTGACCCTAGCATCTGGGCACGCCGCTATGTCGCTGGCCAAGGCTGGAGCACGCCGACCTTGATCGAATCCAATCCAGGTTTCGCTTCATTTCCACATGTCGGGTTCGATGATAGCGGGAACGCGATGGTAGTATGGTATCAGGCATTCGGTGCGCCTAATGGAAGACACATCTGGGCGAATCGCTACGTTGTTGGAACAGGCTGGCGCACACCCACTCGGATCGATTCTTCCGACCGCAATGGCCAGGGTCCCGCTCTGGCCGTGAATGGCAACGGGAACGCGGTGGCGGTGTGGCACCAGTGGGATGACGCAGGCGTAGCTATCAGCATCTGGGCGAACGAATATGTCGCTGGCCAAGGCTGGGGCACTGCTACCCTCATTGAGACCGACTCCGGTGCTGCCGATAACCCTGATGTGGCAATCGACAGCGGCGGCAACGCAATTGCGGTTTGGAGGCAGTTTGATGGCACGGCCGACAGTATCTATGCGAACCGATACCTCGCCGGGCAAGGCTGGGGCACGCCAACCCCGATTGAAACCGGGATCAACGGCGCCGACATTCCCAGAGTGGCGATCGATGGGAACGGC
>Ga0209239_1000655_pt1 | contig 19975 bp, 15 predicted proteins | sample GraSoi013_2_20cm_FD_185824 | JGI IMG/M metagenome (GOLD analysis project Ga0209239, IMG submission 185824) | Grasslands soil microbial communities from the Angelo Coastal Reserve, California, USA - Sample 10_02_2013_2_20cm (SPAdes) (version 2) | ecosystem: Environmental > Terrestrial > Soil >...
GTCGCGGCGGCGAGTGCCTGATGGCTCGCGAGCGCCACCGCGCCGACGCGAGCCGAGAGACCGTGGTCGCCCTGGTCCGCCAGCTGGGCGCGGCGCTCCAGGAGCTCGGGCTGGCCGAGATCGAGGTGGCGTGGGGCGAGGTCCGGGTCCGCGTTCAGCGGCCCACGGCGGCGCCGACACAGAAGGCCGTGGCGCCCGCCACCTCCGAGGAGGGCGGGGCGGCGCCCCTCGTCAGCGAGGCCGTGCCGGCCGGGATGGTCTCCGTGGAGGCGCCGATGGTCGGCACCTTCTATCGCGCCCCGTCCCCGAGCGCCGAGCCGTACGTGAACGAGGGTACGGTCGTCAAGGAAGGCCAGATCCTCTGTATCATCGAAGCGATGAAGCTGATGAACGAGATCGAGTCGAAGGTGGGCGGCCGGATCGTCAAGATCTTCGTCGAGAACGGCCACGCGGTCGAGTACGGCCAGCCGCTCTTCCTGATCGACCCGGCGCGCTGAGCGCTCATGCGTCCCATCCGTCCCCTCACCCTGGTCGCCCTCCTCGCGCTGGGCCTCGGCACGCTCGCCCTCGGCTGGCGGGAGGGGCGGCGACACGAGCGCCCTGACGCCGGACGGCCCCCCGCGCACGTCGTCGCGCGAGACTCGCGGGCGCTCATCGAGGAGGCGATCCGGCTCTACGCCGCAGGGCAGTTCCCGCGGGCCTGTGAGCGGTTCAGCCGCGCGGCTGACGACAACCCGGCGAGCGCGGCGCTGCGGGTGGACGTCGGCAGCTGCTTCGAGGGCTGGGGCTGGCAGGCGCTCCGCGAGGGTCGGCCCGACGAGGCGCTCCTGCTCTTCCGCCAGGGCCTGGTCGACGCGCCCGAGTCGACGACGCTGCTCAAGGGGCTCGGGCTCGCGGCCGTCCACGCGGGGCGGCCCGACGACGCGTTCGTCCCGCTCGAGCGCGCCGTCCGTGCCGAGTTCGACCCCGAGGTCCGCGTGCTCCTCGCCCACCTCTACGACTCCCGCGACGATCCGGCGCGCGCGATCGCCCACCTGCGCGCCGTCCTTGAGCGCGAACCGGACAACGCGGGGGCCCTGCGCCTCCTCGAGAAGGTCGAACGCGAGCGGCGCGCCGAGTCGGGCTTTCACCGCGACGTCACGCCGCGCTTCGTGCTCAAGTATCGCGGCGCCCCCGGGACGGAGGCGCGCCGAACGATCCTGGGCCTCCTCGAGGTCGCCGCCGAGCGCGTCGACCGGGCGCTCCGCTGGGAGCCGCGCGAGCGGCTGACCGTGGTCCTGTACGAGCGCGGGCAGTTCCAGGACGTGACGCGTGTCCACGGCTGGGCCACGGGGCTCTTCGACGGAAAGATCCGGCTGCCGATCGGCCCGGCGCTCCCGCCCGCTGCTCAGGTCGAGCGGTTGATCGTCCACGAGTACGCGCACGCCGCCATCCACCACCTCTCGCGGGGCCGCGCGCCGCGCTGGCTCCAGGAGGGGCTGGCGCAGGCGCTGGAGGGCGCGGCGGTCGACCCGATGCTGCGCGTGCCGGGCAGCGTCACCCTGGCAGGCATCGAGGCGCTCGTCGCCGACCCCGATCCCTTGCGCGCGCGGACGGGCTACGACTTGGCACTCTGGATCGTGCGCGACCTGCTCGACCGCGGCGGTACGGAGACGATGCGCGCGCTGCTGGTCCGGCTGGCCGCGGGCGACACCCTCGACGACGCGACGCTCCGTGTGTACGGGCTGCGCCTGGCCGAGATCGAATCGCAGTGGCACCGCCTCCTCGGCGGGTAGGGTTGACTCCAACTGGGATCAAGCGTGTGACCTCTCGGCGCGTGGGGCTGCGGCGGGGCGCGGGCGTGGCGACAGCCCGGGTGCCCGCGCCCTGTACATGTTCCACAAGCTTCTGATCGCCAATCGCGGCGAGATCGCGCTGCGGATCATCCGCACCTGCCGCGAGCTCGGCATCCGGACGGTCATCGCCCACTCGAAGGCCGACAGCGACTCACTGCCACGGCGGCTCGCCGACGAGTCGATCTGCGTCGGGCCCGACGCCGCGCGCCTCTCCTACCTCAACATCCCCGCGATCATCTCGGCGGCGGCGGTCACGGACAGCGAGGCGATCCACCCCGGCTACGGGTTCCTCGCCGAGAACGCCGCGTTCGCGGAGGTGTGTCGCGCCTGCTCGATCACGTTCGTCGGGCCCTCGCCCGAGGCGATCCGGCTCATGGGCGACAAGGCGCAGGCGCGCCAGCTCGCGAAGCAGGCGGGCGTCCCCGTGGTCCCCGGCAGCGAGCTGCCGCTGAAGGACGCCGCGGAGGCGGTCGAGGTCGCGGACCGGATCGGCTACCCGATCATCTTCAAGGCCGCGGCCGGCGGGGGCGGGCGTGGCATGCGTATCGTGCGGCGGCGCGAGGACGTCGCCCAGGCCTTCGACGCCTGCCAGTCGGAGGCGGGGTCGGCGTTCGGCTCTGGGGAGATCTACTGCGAGAAGTACGTCGAGGGGGCGCGGCACGTCGAGGTGCAGGTGCTCGGCGACAACAACGGGATCCGCATCCACCTGGGCGAGCGTGAGTGCTCCGTGCAGCGCCGCCACCAGAAGCTCCTCGAGGAGTCGCCGGCGCCCAACCTCGGCGCCGAGACGCGAAGCGGCCTCCACCGCGCGGCGCTGACCGTGGCGGCGGCGGTCAACTACGTGAGCGCGGGGACCGTCGAGTTCATCGTGGACGCCGAGGAGCGCTATTACTTCATCGAGATGAACACGCGGATCCAGGTCGAGCACCCCGTCACCGAGATGGTCACGGGCATCGACCTGGTGCGCGAGCAGATCCGCATCGCCGCGGGTGAGGCGCTCGGCTACCGCCAGGACGCCGTGCGTCTCGAGGGCCACGCGATCGAGTGCCGGATCAACGCCGAGGACCCCGAGACCTTCGCGCCGAGCGCGGGCCGGGTCGTGGCGTGGGTGCCGCCCGGCGGGTTCAAGGTGCGGGTGGACAGCCATCTCATGGCGCCCTACGTGGTGCCGCCGTTCTACGACTCGCTGCTCGCGAAGGTCATCGTCCACGGGGGGGACCGTGCCGAGGCGGTCGGCCGGATGCGCCGGGCGCTCGCCGAGACCGTCGTGGAGGGCGTGAAGACGTCGATCCCGTTCCACCTGAAGGTCCTGAACGACCCCGCGTTCCTGGAGGGCCGCTTCACCAGCGTCGACACCGAGCGGCTCCGGGGCTGATGGACCCGTCGCTCTACGTCATCCTCGACCGCGCGGCGGCGCGGGGGCGGGACCTCGAGGCGATCCTGGACGGCGCGCTCGCCGGCGGCTGTCGCATGATCCAGCTGCGGGAAAAGGAGTGGCCGTCCGGCCGTCTCCTGCCGTTGGCCGAGCGGCTGTGCGAGCGCTGCCATCGAGCCGGCGCGGCCTTCATCGTGAACGACCGCGTCGATCTCGCGCTGGCGGTCGCTGCGGACGGCGTCCACCTCGGCCAGGACGACCTGCCGCCACGCGCGGCGCGCCCCCTGCTGGGACCGGGCATGATCCTCGGCCGCTCGACCCACAGCCTCGCGCAGGCCCGCCAGGCGAAGGACGACGGCGCCGACTACATCGCCGTCGGGGCGATGTTCCCGACGGCGACGAAGCGCGAGTTCCAGCTGGTCGGCCCCGACCTGCTCCGACAGGTCCGCCCGGAGACCTCCCGACCGCTGATCGGGATCGGCGGTATCACGCCCGAGAACGCCGCCGAGGTGATCCGCGCCGGCGCCGACTACATCGCCGTCGGGGCGATGTTCCCGACGGCGACGAAGCGCGATTTCCAGCTGGTCGGCCCCGACCTGCTCCGACAGGTCCGCCCGGAGACCTCCCGACCGCTGATCGGGATCGGCGGTATCACGCCCGAGAACGCCGCCGAGGTGATCCGCGCCGGCGCCGACGGGGTCGCCGTCATCTCGGCCGTGTGCGGCGCGCCCGATCCAGCCGCCGCCGCGCGCCGTTTTCTCGAGGCGATCCGCACGGCGCGCGACTTGACCGGTCGGCCGCGCCCGCTATAATGCTGGCGCACCGACCACGCCGACTCGATGACGAAGGAGGGCCCGATGATCCGCAACCCCGTCCGTCTCACGCTCTCGCTCCTGGCCGCGCTCGCCCTGGTGGCGCTGCCCGCCGCGTCGCACCTGGCCGCGCAGGGCAGCAGCAAGGGCACGATCAAGATCGCCACCCAGAGCCCGCTCAGCGGCGGCCAGGCGGCCCTCGGTGAGGGCATCAAGCTCGGCGCCCAGCTCGCCATCGAGAAGTGGAGGGGCAACCTCACGAAGATGGGCTACAAGGTCGACCTGGTCCCGTTCGACGATCAGGCCAAGCCGGACGTCGGCGTGGCGAACGCGAAGAACATCATCGCGGACAAGGACATTCTCGCCGTCATCGGCCATCTCAACTCGGGAGTCGCCATCCCCTCGTCCGAGGTCTACAAAGAAGTCAGTGTCGCGATGATCTCGCCCGCCAACACCAACCCGGTGGTCACCGACCGCGGCTACCCGAACGTCAACCGGGTGTGCGGCCGAGACGACGTCCAGGGCGTGGTCGGCTCCGAATTCGCCAACGGCACGATGAAGGCCAAGTCGGTGTACATCATCCATGACAAGACGCAGTACGGCCAGGGCGTGGCCGAGTTCTTCAAAGCCGATGCGGAGAAAAAGGGCATCAAGGTCCTCGGCTTCGAGGGCACAGAGGAGAAGTCGAACTTCGACCCCATCATCACCCCGATCAAGGCGAAGAATCCGAACGTCATCTACTTCGGCGGCATCTACGACCAGGCGGCGCCGTTCTTCAAGCAGACCCGGGAGAAGGGCGTGAAGTCGAAGTTCCTGGGTCCCGACGGCATGGACTCCTCCGACCTGACGAAGATCGCCGGCAAAGCCGTGGTGGGGATGTACTACACCTCGGCCGCCGGCCCGGCCTCGGCCCTGCCCAAGGCCAAGGCGTTCGTCGAGGACTTCAAGAAGAAGTTCGGCAAGAACCCCGAGCCGTACGCCGCCGAGGCCTACGATGCGACCGCCATCGCGCTCAAGGCCATCGAAGCCGCGGCCAAGAGCGGCAAGCTGAGTCGCGAGGACGTGGCGACGGCGGTCCGGAAGACGAAGCACAGCGGCATCACCGGCGAGATCGAGTTCGACACGAAGGGTGACCGGAAGAAGGCGCTCTACTTCGTGCTGCAGGTCGCCAGCGACGACCCGGCGAAGTGGGGCGACAACAAGATCGTCAAGCAGCTGACCATCGCCCCGCCCGAAAAGAAGTAGCGTAGGGGACGAGACGGTAGACGTCGAGGGGCGGGCCGGGAAGCTCGCCGAGACCCGTAGCTTCTGGGGTCGACCGGAGCTGGCGCGGTGGGCAGTCACCCAGCGCGTTGCCGCTAGCGTGGTCGAGGAGAGCTCCCGGCCCGCCCCTCGTCTCTAACGTATGGACTACCCGCTCCTCCTCGGCATCTTCCCGCAAGTCTTCCTCGACGGCATCATCCTCGGCTTCATGTACGCGCTGATCGCGCTGGGCTACACGATGGTCTACGGGGTGCTCGAGTTCATCAACTTCGCGCACTCCGAGATCTTCATCGTGGGCGCCTTCGTCGGCGTCGAGCTCCTCCTCGGCCTCAAGAGCGTCGGGCTGCTCGACGGCCTCCCCTGGCCGCTCGTCTTGTTCCTCACCCTGGTCGCCGGCATGGCCGCGAGCGGGCTGCTCGCCGTCACCGTCGAGCGGGTCGCCTATCGTCCGCTGCGCAACGCGCCCCGGCTGATCCCGCTCATCTCGGCGATCGGAATCTCGTTCTTCCTCCAGGACCTGATCCGGCTCTTCGAGTCGCTCTGGCGGAACGCCTTCAACCTCGTCTACCCGACGATCGATGTGCTGAATCTCCGCTTCGAGCTCACCGAGACCATCGACGTCTCGGTCAAGTCACTCGTCGTCATCGTCGCCGCGTTGCTGATGCTGTGGGCGCTCCACGTGATCGTCAACCGCACGACGATCGGGACCGCCATCCGCGCGGTGGCCGAGGATCAAGCGGCGGCGAGCCTCATGGGCATCAACGTCAACCGGATCATCTCGCTCACGTTCCTGATCGGCGGGGCGATGGGGGGGGCCGCCGGCGTCTTGTTCGGCGTCCAGTACGGACTGATCAATCCCTACACCGGGTTCATTCCGGGGCTGAAGGCCTTCACCGCGGCCGTGCTCGGCGGCATCGGCAACATCCCCGGCGCGATGCTCGGCGGGCTCGTGCTCGGGCTGCTCGAGGCCTTCGCCGCCTCCTATCTGTCCCTGCTCACGGGGGGGGCGTTCGGCGCCGAGTACAAGGACATTTTCGCCTTCTCGGTGCTCATCGTGATCCTCATCTTCCGACCCAAGGGTCTGCTGGGCGAGATCGTCCGAGAGCGCGCGTGAGCCTGTACTCCGTCCTCGCCCCGGCCGCCGTCGCCCTGTCCAGCCTCGCCGTCGCGACAGCTCCACGCTCGGTCCTCGCCTTCCTGGCCTTCCAGGGCGCGCTGCTCTTCGTCTACCTGGCGCGGATCCCGACGTGGCTCCGGGTCGGTCTCCTCGGGGTCGCCCTGCTGCTGCTGATGCCCCTGATCGGGGCCTTTAACGGCTACTACCTCGAGGTGGCGACGCAGGTCGGGATCTTCGCCGCGCTGGCGCTCGGCCTCAACATCGTGGTCGGCCTGGCCGGACTGCTCGACCTCGGCTATGTCGCGTTCTTCGCCGTCGGCGCCTACTCCTGGGCCATCTTCGGCTCGCCGCACGCGAACGTCATCTTCGGCGGCGGGTTTCCCCTGGCCGGCGTATGGTTCTACGCGTTCCTGTTCGTCGGGCTCTTCGTGGCGGCGATCACCGGCATCCTCCTCGGGCTCCCGGTGCTGCGCCTGCACGGCGACTACCTCGCCATCGTCACGCTCGGCTTCGGCGAGGTCATCCGCGTTCTCGCCAACAACCTCGACAAGCCGATCAATCTCACGAATGGCCCGAAGGGCATCACGCCGATCTCTCGCCCGCCGGCGCCGCTCGGGCTGCCCTACGGCGAGTACTTCTACTTCCTCGTCCTGCTCATCGTCGTCGTGGTCGTCCTCGTGAACCGCCGGCTCGAGGACTCCCACATCGGCCGGGCGTGGGAGGCGATCCGTGAGGACGAGCTGGCGGCGCGCGCCATGGGGGTGCCGCTCGTGCGGATGAAGCTCCTGGCCTTCGCTTGCGGCGCGTCCTTCGCCGGCATCATGGGTGTGCTGTTCTCGGCCAAGCAGGTGTTCATCAATCCGGAGTCGTTCACCTTCCTCGAGTCCATCGGCGTCCTGGCCATGGTGATCCTCGGTGGGATGGGCTCCATTCCGGGCGCCGTGCTCGGCGCCACGGTCGTCACCGTCCTCAACCTCCAGGTGCTGAAGGGGCTGTCGCTCTGGCTCAACGAGCTCAAGAACGCCGGCGTCACCGTCCTCGGCTACAGCCTCGCCGACCTGCCGACGCAGTTCGAGCCGGCCAAGTACGAGCGGATGATCTTCGGCGTCATCCTGGTCCTCATGATGATCTTCCGCCCCCAGGGCATCCTGCCGGCCCGGCGGCGGCAACGAGAGCTCGCTCACCTGGAACGGTAGATGGCGGCCCTCTTCGACGCCCGAGGGGTGACCAAGCGGTTCGGCGGCCTCACCGCGCTGCAGGCGGTGGACTTCGCGCTCGAGTCGGGCATCGCGTCGATCATCGGGCCGAACGGCGCGGGAAAGACGACGCTCTTCAACATCTTCACGGGGCTCTATCCCGCCGACGAGGGCAGCGTCACGTTCCGCGGGCGAGCGCTCTTCGGCCTCCGCCCCGACCAGATCACGGCGCTCGGAATTTGCCGGACGTTCCAGAACATCCGGCTCTTCGCGAACATGACGGTGATCGAGAACGTCCTCGTGGGCATGAACTCGCGCATCGCGCTCGGTCTGTGGGACGTCCTCTCGCACGGCCCGCGCTTCGCTCGGACCGAGGCGGACCTCTCGACGCGCGCGGTGGCGCTGCTCGATCGCGTCGGACTCCAGGCGAACGCCAACGACGTGGCCCGCAACCTTCCGTACGGCGACCAGCGCCGGCTGGAGCTCGCCCGCGCGCTCGCCTCCGAGCCCGCGTTGCTCCTGCTCGACGAGCCGACCGCCGGGATGACGCGGACGGAGGCCGGCGCGCTCATGCGCCTGCTGCGCGAGCTCGTCGTCGACCTCGGGCTCGCCATCATCTTGATCGAGCACAACATGCGCGTCGTCATGGAGGTGTCCGACCGGGTGACCGTGCTGGACCACGGCGAGAAGATCGCGGAAGGGCCCCCGCGCGAGGTCCAGAGTGACGCGCGGGTCATCGAGGCGTACCTCGGCACGCGCGGCTCGGCTCCCCAGAGGGCGCGCCGTGCTTAGCGTCGATGCGCTCGACGTCGCCTACGGTGAGATCCGGGCACTCAAGGGCGTGGGGCTCCAGGTGGGCCGCGGCGAGATCGTCACGATCCTCGGCAACAACGGCGCCGGGAAGACGACGACGCTCAAGACGATCTCGGGCCTCCTCCAGCCCCTGCGCGGCACGATCACGCTCGAGGCCGAATCGCTCGTCGGGGTGCCGCCTCACGAGATCGTCGGTAGAGGCGTCGCGCACGTGCCCGAGGGACGGCGGATCTTCAACCGTCTCACGGTCCGCGAGAACCTCATGATGGGCGCCTACCCGAGGCGCGACGCGGGGGTCCCCGCCGACCTCGAGCGCGTCGTGACGCTCTTCCCGAGGCTCAAGGAGCGGATCACGCAGGTCGCGGGCACGCTGTCGGGGGGCGAGCAGCAGATGCTCGCCATCGGCCGCGCGCTGATGGCGAACCCGAGACTCCTCCTGCTGGACGAGCCGAGCATGGGGCTCGCCCCCGTCCTCGTCGAGCAGATCTTCGACACGATCGCCGACATCAACCGGCAGGGGACGACGATCCTCCTCGTGGAGCAGAACGCCGCGATGGCGTTGTCGATCGCGCACCGGGGCTACGTGCTCGAGACCGGCGCCATCGCGCTCGCGGGAACCGCGACGGAGCTGGCCGACAACCCGGAGGTCCGCCGGGCCTACCTGGGGGAGTAGGGAAGCGCGGGAGTCGTAGACTCCCCGTTCTTGAGCTCGGGCCGCCGCCAGCCTTCGACCACCAGCAATCCCACGCTCTCCAGGTGGTTCACGGGGCCTGCGACGGGAATTCGGACAACGGCCAGACGCTCGGCATGCGTCTGCACGAAGTAGCCGGTCTGCAGCGCCCACCCGATCGTGTAGGGTCCGTCGCTCCATCCCGTGGGGAGGCCGGGTGCGGGAGGGAGAACGGGCGGGACGTGTCCGGCGGGCGGGAAGAGTAGGCCGCCCACCAGCCAGACCCGGTGCCGGGACTCCAGCGCGCCTTGGATCGCACCGTACAGGGGCGCCAGGGGCTCGGCCGACGTCATCCGGAGCTTGAGCAGGTCGTATCGGTGGACGGTGAGGTCCTCCATCGGGGGGAGGGTCATCCACGGCACCGGGCCGCGATAGTACCGGTTGAACGTGATGCCCACGTACCACGGGTTGACGAGGATGAGATCACCCGGTTGGGCCGCGGTGTGAACGTACTGGGCGATCAGGTCGACGTTGGTCTGACGAATGCCGACGCGGTCCATCGAGACGGGGAACGCGAGCGCGGTCGCCAGGACGGCGACGCCGGCCCGCGCCCAGCGGAGGGAGCGTGTCCCCCCGAGCACGACGTCGATGGCGAGCGCCACCACCGCGATGAGGGGCACGAATTGCCAGGCCTGCGGGACGCGACCCGCGAGCTTCAGAAAGCCGAGATGAAGACTCGTGGCGGCCACGATCACCAGCGCCGCATAGAGCACGTGCGGGCCGGACGTCGGCTCGCCGCGCGATGACCGCCGGAGCGTGCGCACGACACCGTACGAGACGAGCCCGGCGGCTGCCGCCCACAGCGCCACGAGCGGCCAGCTCCCCTCCGTCACCATCTCATTCGATCGCACGAGCAGCGCGTGGGCGCCGAACTCCGACTGGTTCAGCGGCCTCCAGCTCCGGGAGGTCAGCAGGACGCCGACGTACGGCAGCAGGGACGCCGCCGCCACGACGCCGGTCACGATCACGGCGAGCGCCGCCGAGCGCTCCCGGGCCACCGCAGCGACCGCGAACCCCGCGACGCACACGGCCAGGATGAGGGGGGCGTTGTGGTAGAGGGTTTGCACGGCGAGGATTGCGACCGTGAGGGCGTAGAGGAGCGAGCGGCGACGCGGAGCGGCCGTGAGGCGTCCGATGGCGCCAAACGCCAGGACGATGAAGAGGCTCCCGAGACCGTACGGCTTCACCGAGCCCGCCGTCTGCAGCGTCCCTGCGTGCGCGGCGAACACGGTGAGCGCCAGCAGCGGCGGGCCGGCGGCGAGCACTCGGCCGGTGACCCAGATGGCGCCGACCATCGCCGCGGCCACGCCGAAGCCAAGGACGCGGAGGGCGACGTCCTGCCCGCCGTCGCTCCACGGTGACGACCAGAGTCGCAGGAGCGTCGGATACAAGGCGGGCGCGGAGTCCAGAGACAGGGACCTCAACACCTCGGTGTACGTCGATCGGGTGGCGAGTTGGACCGTGGACACTTCGTCCCGCCACAGCGGCCCGGCTTGGGTGGCGAAGCGCAGGTTGAGCGAAACGATGAGCGCGGTGATCAGCAGGGCGAGAGCCAGCTCGGCCCACGCCAGCGCCCCGTGGGGGCGCCTCATGTGGTGGTCGTGCGCTCGGACATCCCCGACTCGACCGCCATCGGGACCTTCTCCACCCTCTCAGCGACGATGACGCACTGAACGAACAGGTCGCGGATGCCGAAGGAGTACTCGCGCAGGGCGAATCCGGTGTCGCGCAGGAGCGCCACGGCCTCGGCGCGGGAGCCGAGGAGGGATATCTCGTCGGGGTGGAACTTCGGTTCGGCGCGTGACACGAGCCGGATGAGACGCCGGAGCGCGTGCAGGAACAGCACGCTGGAGCCCCGACGGTGGGGCCAGAAGACCACGAGCTTCCCGCGCGGCTTCAGGACGCGATGGAGCTCGTCGAGAATCTCTCGGATCTCGTGCGGATGGAAGTGCTCGAGGACACCGAGGTTGTAGACGCCATCGAACGCGCCCGCCTCGAACGGGAGGTCGAAGATGCTCGCCTGCTCGATCCGGCTCGCGTGCGGGTTGTTCCGGGCATAGAGCCTCAACGCCCGCTCGGAGATGTCGACGGCGGTCACTCGAAACCGCTCGTGGAGGCCCGCGTCCACCTGTCCGCTGCCGCATCCCGCGTGGAGGACCCGCGCGCCCGCGGCGAACGATCGCTCCGCGTACCGGCGAAGGTTGCGCCGGATCACGCGCCGATACACGGCGGCGACGAGGTCGTAGAGCGTCCCGAGCGCCGTTCGCTTCTCGCTCCAGTACTCGTCCCAGCCCTGCGACTCGACGAGCTCTGGACGCAGCCGGTCGATCGGGCGGGAGCGTCGGAAGCGGCCGGGGTTCGCCAGCTGCGCGAAGAACAGCCTCAACAGAAATCGTCCGCTCCGGACGCCCTCTCGGGCGGTGAGCTTGGAGCTCCCGTACACCCGGGCCTGGAGCACGATCGGAATCTCTCGGATGCGAGCGCCGTTACGACACAGAATGAAGAGGCTTTCGAAGAAGAACGCGTAGGCGCGGGCCGTCACGAGCTCGAAGAGCTCGCGCGGGATCCGCCGCAGGTCGTAGAGCCGGAGGGCGCCACTCGCATCGTACGGCATGCGCAAGAGCACCCGCGTCAGGAAATGCCCGAGCCGCGTCAAGAACAGACGGTGGGGGCTCCAGCCGGGAAGGCTGTCGGGTCCGAGGTAGCGCGAGGCCACCACCACGTCCACGTCGCTGGCGTGCGCGGCCAGCAGGCGGGGGAGGTCGGCCGGGCTGTGCGAAAAGTCGGCGTCCAGCGTGATGAGCAGGTCGTACCCCTTGTCGTAGGCGTACGCGATGCCGGCACGATGCGCACTGCCGATGCCGAGCTTGCCCTCCCGATGGATCACCGAGATCCGAGGGTGCTGGCGCGCGAGCCGATCGAGCGTCGCGCCGGTGCCATCGGGAGAGCCATCGTCGATGAAGAGGATGTCCGCGTTCAGCGGAAGCGCCCGGAGTTCCGCGCAGAGCCGCTCGACGTTGCGGTTCTCGTTGTAGGTCGGGACGAAGATGAGGAGACGGGAGGGCGTCATCGATGTGACGTCGAGACCACCTCGATCGAGGGGAGGGGAAACATCAGCTTGCCGCCCGCCGCCAGATACGCCGCTTCCCGCTCGACGAGGCCGGCGCGGAAGTGCCACGGGAAGACCAGAAAGTAATCCGGCTTGCGCGCGCGCGCCTCCGCCTCCGAGATGATCGGGATCCACGTCCCCGGCGTGACGCACCCGAACTTGTCCTCGTTCACTTCGGCGATCGCGGGGAGCAGGTTTCGATCGATGCCGGTGAACTGGAGGATCACGTTGCCCTTCGTGGAGGCGCCGTAGCCCAGCACGCTGTTCCCCCGGGCGCGGATCGCCTCCAGGCGCTCGCGCAGCTCGTGCTTGTGGGTCATGACACGATCGCGGAACTCCTTGAAGGGCCGAAGCGAGTCGAAGCCCAGGCGCCGCTCTTCGTCCAGGAGTCGCGCCACCCGTGTGCCGCACCCCTCGCCCCGACGTCGCGCCCGGCCGAGCGTCACCGCGAAGCTCCCGCCGTTGACGTCATTCTCCTCCACGTCCAGGATCGTGAGGCCCACCTTGTCCGCCAGCCACTTGATCTGGGCCACGGCGTAGTACTCGACGTGCTCGTGGCAGACCGTGTCGTAGGCATTCGCTCGCAACATCGCCGGCAGGTAGCTCTGCTCCAAATGCCAGATGCCGTCGTCGGCCAGGATGTCGGCGACCTCGCGGACGAACTCGAGCGGCCGCTCCAGATCGTAGAACATCGCGATCGACGTGACGATCCGCGCCTTCCGGCCGCCCAGCGCGGAGCGGAACAGGTCCGCCGAGAAGAAATCCGCGATCAGCCGGCTGTCGACGGGATAGCCGCCGCGCCAGCGCGCGGCCGACGGATCGACGCCGAGAAGGCAGAGGTTCTTGCCCGAGAAGAACGAGAGCAGCGTGCCGTCGTTGCTCCCGATGTCCACGATCACGTCGTCCGGCCGGAGGTCGACGGCTCCCAGGAGCATCCGGGCCTTGTCTTCGAGGTGGCTGACCATCTTCCGGTTCAACGACGAGCGATAGCCGTAGTGCGCGCCGTAGAGCTCCGTTCGCTCGTAGGAGTAAAGGAGCTGGACCAGACCACACTCGTCGCACCGCACGAGCGTCAGGGGTCCCTTCGTGAGTGACTCGTCGACGCTGCGCGGAAACACGCCCGTCAGGAACTGCGTACCCAGATCGAGCAGAACGTCGAGCCACTCGCTCCCGCATATCCGGCATCCAGTTATCTGGCGATGCATGAGGCCCATTTTAGCAAGTCCTGTGCCAGACACTCCAGAGCGGTAACCAAGGTCCGCGTCAACGACAGGAACGCGGATCTTGGTCCGGGGGACCGCCCAGGTGCCCATGGTAAGCGGAGACGCCCCGTGAATGTCGTCGGTATACTGGTACCCACCATCACGATCCACGGAGCACCACGCGCGACGAGGGTGCCTGCGCGCTCCTCGATCGGAGAGCCGGCCGGTCGCGGGATCAGGCGTGCCGGCTTGACATCTATCGAGACACGACAACGCTGACACCTGCCGCGACCGTCTCGATGAGCAGGCGGCCGGGCCTCGGGGCGTGGGCCTTGCTGGGCCTGATCGTCCTCGGCGCCGCCGCGTTGAGGCTCCGCCTGCTCGACGTCCCGCTCGACCGCGACGAGGGCGAGTACGGGTATTTCGCGCAACTCCTGCTCCAGGGCGTTCCGCCGTACGCGCAGGCCTACAACTTGAAGCTGCCGGGCATCTACGGCGTGTACGCGGCGATCCTCGCCGCGTTCGGTCAGTCGCCCGCGGCGATCCATCTGGGGCTGCTCGTCGTCAACGCTGCGACGACCGTCCTCGTGCTCTGCTTGGCGGCCCACCTGTACAACTCGACGGTCGCTGTCTCGGCGGCCGCGGTCTTCGCGGTCCTGTCGCTCGGCCCGCGGCTCTACGGGATCGCGGCATACGCCGAGCATTTCGTCCTGCTGCCAGCGCTGGCCGGCACGCTCGTCCTGCTCCGTGCGCTCGAGTCCTCTCGACCGCAGGCCTTTCTCGTCAGCGGAGCCCTCTTCGGCCTCGCCATCCTCGTCAAACAGAGCGGCGCGGCGTTCGGTCTGTTCGCCGTCGTCTACACGCTCCTCGGTGGGGTGTCGCCCGGGGTCCGCGGCGACTGGAGACGACGTTTCCTGCCAGCCGGGGCGGTCGTCGCCGGGGCGCTCGCGCCGCTTGCGCTGGTGTGCGCCGTTCTGGCCGGCGCGGGAGTGTTCGACCGCTTCTGGTTCTGGACGGTCACCTACGCGCTCCACTACGCCTCCGCGGTGCCCCTGACCACTGGCGTCGTGCTGTTCGCCCACAAGGCGGGCGAGCTCCTCGCCGCCTCGTATCTGGTCGCAATCCTCGCCGCCGTGGGCGTCTCGGCCCTCGTCTGGCACCCGGAGGCGCGGCAGAGACGCGCCTTCGTCCTCCTCCTAGCACTCCTCTCGCTCTGCGGGACGTCGGCCGGCCTCTACTTCCGCAACCAGTACTTTGTGCTCCTCCTCCCATCCGTCGCGCTCCTCGCCGGCCTCGGCGTGGACGCGCTGGCCGGGAGCGTCGCGCGTGGGACGCTCCGCCGGGGCCTCGCGGCGGCGCTCACCGCTGTCCCACTCGTGGCCTTCCTCTTCGCCGAGCGCGTGATCCTGTGGGAGGCGCCTCCCGAACGGGTCACACGCGAGCTCTTCGGTCTCAGCCCGTTCCCCGAGTCGGTCGAGATCGCCAGATACCTGAGATCCCGGACCGCCGAGGGGGAGCGGATCGCCGTGATCGGCTCGGAGCCCGAGATCTACTTCTACGCCGGCCGGCGCGGGGCCACGGGGCATGTCTACATGTACCCGTTGATGGAGGACCAGCCCTACGCCTCGCGCATGCAGCGCCAGATGATCGACGAGATCGAGGCCGCGCGTCCTCGGTTCGTCGTCCTCGTCAATGCGTCGGCCTCATGGAACGTGCGGCCGCAGTCGGATCGGACGCTCTTCGAGTGGTGGGCGCGATACGCCAAGAACTTCGACCGCGTGGGTTTCGTCGACATCGTGTCGGACCGGCTCACGACGTACGCGTGGGGCGCGGAGGCGGCCGGGTACGTGCCGAAATCCCTCGTCTGGGTCGCGGTTTTCGAACGGAAGAGCCCGTGAGCCTCCGCCGCGCCTGGGCGCTCGGGGTTCTGGCCCTCGTCGGCCTGGCCACGGCGGGAATCCGACTGAGACTGCTCGACATCCCGCTCGACCGCGACGAGGGCGAGTACGCGTACTTCGGCCAGCTGCTGCTCCGGGGGATTCCGCCGTACGCGCAGGCGTACAACTTCAAGATGCCGGGCATCTACGCCGTCTACGCCCTGATTCTCGCGGCGTTCGGCCAGACGCCCGCGGGCATCCACCTCGGGCTGCTCGTCGTCAACGTCGTGACGATCGCTCTCGTGTTTCTGGTCGCCCGCCGGCACTTCGACGCGCGCGTCGCCGTGGTGGCCGCTGCGGCCTTCGCGGCGCTCTCGTTGAGCCCGAGACTGCTCTCGACCGCGGCCTACGCCGAGCACTTCGTCCTGCCGCCCGTTCTCGCGGGCCTGCTCATCCTCCCTCGCGCGATCGATCGTCGCCGCATGGCGGCGTATCTGGGCAGCGGAGCGCTTTTCGGCACGGCCTTTGTCGTGAAGCAGAGCGCCGGCGCCTTCCTGCTGTTCGCCGTTCTGTACGTTCTGCTCGGCATGCGCGACGACACGCGCCTTCGCCTCGCCGCCAGCGCGGCGCTCGTGGCGGGAACCTTTCCTAACTTCTGGTTCTGGACCTTTACCTACGCGTCCAAATACGCCACCGCCATGCCTCTCGCGCGTGGCGTGCTGAATCTGGATAGCGCGCTCCGCCGCATCCTCCCGGCGTCGTATCTCATCGTTGTGCTCGCGTGCCTCGGGCTCTCGACGTTCTTATGGGATCGCGAGACGCGCTCCAGAGGTCTCCTCGTCCCGCTTCTCCTCGGTGCCTCACTCCTCGCGACGTCGGCGGGGCTCTACTTCCGGCCCCAGTATTTCGTCCTCCTCCTTCCAGCCCTCGCGATCCTCACCGGCGTGGCGGTCGACGCCGTCGCGCGACGCCTCGCGTCGGTCCGCGCGCGGGCGCTCCGGTACGGGATCCCGATCGTGCTGGCCACCGTCCCGCTCCTCCACCTCGTCTACCTGGAACGCACGATCCTCTTCACCGATACACCGCACGAAGTGTCGCGTGCCATCTACGGATCGAATCCCTTTCCCGAGTCCGTCGAGATCGGGCGGTACATCCGGGAACACACGACCCCGGGCGAGCGGATCGCCGTGGTCGGCTCGGAGCCCCAGATCTACTTCTACGCGCGGCGGCTGGCGGCCACCGGGTACGTCTACACGTACGCCTTGATGGAGCCGCAGCCGTATGCCGCGGCGATGCAGCACCAGATGATCCGAGAGATCGAGGCCCTGGATCCCCGGTTCATCGTCTTCGCGAGTGTCTGGACCTCATGGCTGATCCGGCCGGACTCAGACCTGACGGTCTTCCGCTGGTTTGGCGACTATCAGAAGAAGTTCGAGAAGGTCGGGGTCGTCGAGATCATCTCGCCCCAGCGGACCACGTACGTGTGGGGTCGGGACGCGGCTGCGTACACGCCGCGGGCCGACGCGTGGCTCGCGATCTACGAGAGACGGCCCACCGCGCACGCCGTCGACACGAGGGGGCATTGAGACCACACGGCCTGACCTTCGAGCAGGGCACGGAGGTCACGCAGTGAGCGGCCGCAGCATACGGGCATGACGCGCACCGCCGACGTCGTCGTCATCGGGGGGGGCGTCACGGGCGCCTCGCTCGCCTTCCATCTGACCGGGCTCGGCCTCGGGCGGGTGCTCGTGCTAGAGCGCCGGTTCCTCGCTGCCGGAGGCACCGGGCGCTCGGTCGGAATCATCCGCCAGCTCTACCCCACGCCCGAGGCGAGCGCGATGGTCCTGCGCTCGCTCCGCGTCTTCCAGCGCTTCGGCGACGCGGTCGGTGGCGAGGCGGGCTACGTGGGCTGCGGAACGCTGATCGGCGTCTCGCCCGCGATGCGACCGAAGCTCGAGTCGACGCTCGCCGTCCAGCGGGCGCTCGGCATCCGCGCCGAGCTCCTCGAGCCCGACGATGTCGCCCGCGTGGAGCCGCGGATCGACCCGGCGGGCCTCGGCGCAGTGCTCTACGAGCCGGAGTCGGGCTACGGCGATCCGACCGGGGTGACGCTCGGGTACGCCGACGCGGCTCGCCGCCGGGGCGCGGTCATCGAACAAGGCGCCGAGGTCGTCGCGATCCACCAGGGGGGCGGTCGCGTCACCGGCGTCACGACCGCGGCCGGTGACCGCGTGGACGCGCCCGTGGTCGTGAACGCCGCGGGGCTCTGGTCGCCCGCCGTCGCGCGGCTCGCCGGCGTGGAGCTTCCGATCGTGATCGGCCGCCATCCCGTCTTCGTCGTCGAGCGCGATCCGTCGTTCGGCGCGCCCCACCTCGTCTACCTGGATCTCGCCGGGGGGAGCTACGTGCGCCCCGAGACCGGGAACCTCACGCTGACGGGGTCGCTCACCGATGACGAGGCGGAGCATCCGATGGATCCCGAGCTCCTCGGCAGCGAGGCGGGCTTCACGGAGGCGAGCACGATCCTCGATCGGACCGGACGCGCCGTGCCGCGGCTCGCCGACGCCCGCTACCGCCGGGGCTACGCCGGTGCCTTCGACATCACCCCCGACTGGATGCCGATCCTCGACGAGTCCTCCCTTCGAGGGTTCTTCATCGCCGCCGGCATGAGCGGCCACGGGTTCAAGTTGGCGCCGGCGGTCGGCGAGCTGATGGCCTCGCTCATCACGCGAACCCCGCCGCCGGTGAGCCCTGTGCCCTTCGCCCTCGGGCGGTTCACGGGCACGACCGTGGCCGGCACGTTCGTCGCGTCCTACCTCCGTTGAGGACCGCGGGCGATCGGCGCGGTGACGGGCGTGACAAAAGTGAGACCCGTCGTGGCACGTCGCCGGAACGCGTCCCCCGACGCCGGCCGGGTTTGCCTCGTCGGTCCTTAGTTATCGCGGCTTAAGCGACGCCGCCCGCTGGCCCCTCGCTTGCACCCGAGTCATCCCGAGCCATGGGGATTCCCGGCCCGCGCGACTATAATGGCGACGTCACAGTGATCGGGTACATCGATCGAGCGCGTCCGGCCGTGGTGTACGGATGGCTCGCCGTGCTGCTGGCAGCTGTCTTCGTCCCGATGTCGCTCTTCGGGCTCGTCGACGGCGACGAGGGCACCTACCTGCTGGTCTCGCGGCTCGTCATCGAGGGACAGCTCCCCTATCACGACTTCTACTATCCGCAGATGTTCCTCCTTCCCTACGTGTACGGCGCCTGGATGACGCTCGTCGGCTATTCCTGGTACGGGGCCCGCTTGCTCTCCGCATTCTTCTCGGTCGCCTTGGGCCTCCTCCTCTACCGCCAGGCGGCCCGGCGGGCCGGCGCCCGGGCGTGGGGCCTCCTCGCCGCCGTGCTCCTCACGTTCACCAGCCTCGCATTCGGCTGGTATCCCCTCGTCAAGACCTTCGCGCTCCCGACGCTCCTGCTCTTCGCCGCATACACCGTGCTGTCCACGCGGTCGCGCTGGAAATGGGCCGCCAGCGGGTTCCTGCTCGGGCTCGCGGTCGCGTGCCGAGTGTACGTGATCGCCGTCACCCCCGCGTTTCTCCTCGAGATCTCCCTGACGGAGAAGGAGCTCAAGCCCCGCCTCATGGAGACCGCCCGGTTCGCGATCGGTCTCACGCTCGCCCTGCTGCCGACCGAGTTCTTCTTCCTCCTCGACCCGGCCACGTTCGTGTTCAACATCGTCGGCAGCCAGACCATTCGGGCGGACTACAGCCTCATGGACTGGTGGGCCCAGAAGACGATGGCGCCGAAGACGCTGCTGGGTCTCGGGCTCGCCGAGGGCGTGATCAGCCTGCAGTTCATCCTGCTCTTCGTGGTGAGCGTCGCGTCCTGGGTCTCGTGTGCGCTCTCGCGGGAGCGGGCGGCCGAGTCGAGCTCGCTCGCGTCGGCGATCGCCGTGCTCCTCACCCTCGCCAGCCTCGTGCCGACGCCCGCGTACACCCAGTACTTCTGCATGCCCCTCCCGTTCCTCCTCGCGGACGCCGTCGTCTTCTGCGCGGCGCTCACGCGCGAGAGCCCCGCGCCGCGGCTCCGATACCTCCTCGCCTCGATGGCCGTCGTGTACCTCAGCGTGTCCCCGCTCGATCTCTACCGTTACACGATCAGCGGGGCGATGGTCTCCGGCATCCTTCCCGGCGAGAGCCCGGCCAACTGGCGGCTCTCGACGATCCGCGCCGTCGGAGCGGCCATCGACCGCGAGGTGCGTCCGAATCGACCGCTCGCGATCAGTCTCTGGCCCGGGTACTTCGTGGAGACCCAGGCCTCGATCCTGCCGGGCATGGAGAACCACTTCGCGCTGATGTTCTCTCGCCGGGTGACGCCGCGTGAGCTCGACCGGTTCAAGCTGATGTCCTATCCCGCCCTCTTCTGGCACCTCGAGCACCACACGGTCGACGTCGTCGTCCTGGGCAACTGGACGAGCTGGACCGAGAGCCCGGAGCTGCTCCGGGACCGGCTCCTCAAGAACGGCTACACGCTGAAGGAGCGGATCGCGCAGGCCGAGATCTACACGCTCCAGCCCAACGGCCGCCGATGAGGGGACACGACGCGACGCCACTCTCGGTCGTCCTCCCCGTCCTCAACGAGCAGGACAATCTGGA
>Ga0209239_1000657_pt1 | contig 19935 bp, 14 predicted proteins | sample GraSoi013_2_20cm_FD_185824 | JGI IMG/M metagenome (GOLD analysis project Ga0209239, IMG submission 185824) | Grasslands soil microbial communities from the Angelo Coastal Reserve, California, USA - Sample 10_02_2013_2_20cm (SPAdes) (version 2) | ecosystem: Environmental > Terrestrial > Soil >...
CGATTCAATCCAGCCCCTTGGAGACGAACCTACACCCCGAAGTCCCGCACCTGGGGGGCCAAACCGCGTATGGGACGGGGAAGACTTCACGTGAAAGACCGGCAAATGGGGAACCTTTCCGTGAAAACTACCGTGATACAGCAGCAATTGTCCAGGACGATATTCGCTTTTTGTTCGTGCATCGGCGGGGTTTGTTCCCCATCTTGAATAGCTTACAACTGCAAGCTTTTTCCTCTCGGTGACAATTGTGTGCATTTTCGTTGACAGGCAAAAGGGCATGTCATAGCATTTGGGCATACCGGCATCTATATCCAGGCCAGTTAAGTGTGGTTCCCTCCCCCCTTTTTCGCCAACGCATGAGTTCCCTAACTATGGGTCCAGCATCGGATAAGACGTATTTTCCTCAACCGAACGAATCGAGAATGACGGCTGCGGAGCTTTGCGAGGTTAATCCGCAATCCTCGGAATCGGGGCTTGAGCCGGAGCAACTATTGCAAGAGTACACGCAACTGCGGGAACGATTTCTGCGCACGACGAATGCATTGGCTTCGGCAACGCATGATCTCAAAACTCCTCTGGCAATTCTGACCGGCTATATGGAGTTGTTGGCAAGCGAAAAGCTCGGAACTCTGAACGAACGGCAGCGCGAAGTTCTCCAGGATATGTATTCCAGCGGTCAAAGGCTGCAACAGTTCATCCAGGACTTCCTCAGTTTTAGCGTGCTTGAGACGGGCGAGATGAGGATGCAGTACGAGACTGGCGACATGAACGCCTCTCTCTCTGAGGTCTGCCGCCTGTGGTCACATCGCTTCCAGGAGAAAGGCTTGGCATTGTATTTTCTCGCCAATGACAAGCTGGCGCAATTCGCCTTCGACTCCGCAAAAGTGCAGCGCGTGATCTCGAACCTGCTGGAGAATGCATCGAAGTTCACGGTCGCAGGCGGAACCGTGTGGTTGCATGCCGAACCTTATATGTGGGAGCGTCGCAGCACCGTCAAGGGCATCGCAAGTGAACGTCGCCGGCAGAATGATCCGTTGCCGAATTCGGTCAAGGTGAGTGTTTCAGATACTGGTCCGGGGATTCCGGCGGAGTACCACATCGAAGTGTTCGACGATTTCTTCCGCTTGCCGCAAACCGAGAACCTGTCGGATGGGATGGGGTTGGGCCTGGCCATTGCGCGCAGACTGGTCAACAACATGGGTGGCAAGATCTGGGTGGAGAGCGAGCCTGGCGCAGGCTGCAAGTTCTCTTTCATCATCCCGCTAAAACCTGTGCCTGGCACCGCCAATAAAGGAAAAACTAAATGACCGATATGGCCAACATCTTACTGGTCGATGACGAACCTGGAATGCTTCGCTATATCCGGACACTTCTCGAAGTAGACGACTACAAGGTAGCTACCGCCAGCACCGGAGAAGAAGCGCTGGAGCGCGTTCAGAAAGGCTTGCAGCCGGACCTGGTTCTGCTCGACCTGTTAATGCCTGGCATTGACGGTCTGCAAACCCTCGAGCAACTTCGCCAAATGCGGCCGGGGACCAAAGTGGTCATGCTTTCCTGCGTCAGCGATACCCGCAAGGTGGTGCAGGCAATTCGGTTGGGCGCTCACGATTATCTGACCAAACCGTTTCAGAAAGCTGAGTTGGACGCAGTCATCGATCAGTGCCTGGGAACCAATCAACAGAATTATCCCGGCGAGGTGGAAGAACTCTGCGACGATGTCTACTTCGTTGCGGCCAGCCCGGCCATGCGTAAGATTCGTTCGCAAGCCGCCCTGGTCGCCAATGTGGATATTCCAGTTCTGCTGCTCGGGGAAAGCGGGACCGGCAAAGAGGTGGTCGCGCGGCTCATCCACAAATTATCTCCGCGGGCTCATCGCACGTTCCTCAAAGTCAATTGCGCGGCGGTTCCCGCGGAACTGCTGGAAAGCGAATTGTTCGGCTACGAAGCAGGGGCATTCACGGGAGCCAACCATCCTAAGCCAGGCAAATTCGAGCTTTGCAATAAGGGCACCATCCTGCTCGACGAGATTGGCGAGATGACGCCCAGCTTGCAGGCGAAACTGCTGCACGTCCTGCAGGACCAGCAGTTCTCCCGCCTGGGTAGCCGCTCGGTGATTAAGGTAGACGTTCGCATTCTCGCCGCTACCAACATCAATATCCCGGAAGCGCTCGCGAACAAGCGGTTGCGCGAGGATCTTTACTATCGTCTGAATGCTTTCACGCTTTCACTTCCTCCATTGCGGGAGCGTAAAGAAGAAATTCCTATTCTGTTGAAGCATTTCATGTCGCGTTTGTCGGAAAGTTATGCCAGGGCCCCGTTGACCATGTCGGCTGGGTTAATGCAAGCCTGTCTGGACTATGCATGGCCCGGCAATCTGCGCGAGCTGAGCAATTTCATCAAACGTTTTCTGATTCTGGGAGATGAAAAGCTGGCAGTCAATGAACTTCAGCCCAAGAATGACGGCAATGGCGCGCACTTTGACGGGGCGTCCCGCAATGCCGCGGAGAACAACGGCGGTGGACTGAAATCTCTAGCCCGCAACGCCAAGGATGAAGCTGAAGCGGAAGCCATCAATAAAGCACTCGAAGAAACCAACTGGAACCGCAAGCAGGCGGCAGCTCTGCTCAAGATCAGCTATAAAGCTCTGCTTTATAAAATCAGACAGTACGGGATCGCTCAGGCTAAGAGCCATCATAAGTTATCGGCTGGGGCTTAAAAATAGCCTTTCAGAAGCCGCGCTCAGTAAATCTTCTTTTTTCGCCGTCTACTTCACTACTAACTCCAGCGTTGTAGTACGCGAGGCCGATCCGGACGTGCCTGTCACGGTAATGGTGTACTTTCCGGCGGGGGTTCCGCCGGTTGGTGGTGGCGTCTTGCTGGAGCCGCCGCAACCGGCCTGGAACAGAATCAGAGCAAAAAATCCACCTAGCAAGACGCCAGTCAGAAGTAGCCGCTTGCGTAATCCACCAACTCTCAAACCGAGCAATGCAATGCCACACACTGGCAACCATGCGGCGTACAGTGGAGCTCCCGACGCGCCTCCTGGCGCTAGACTCGCCGTGGGATTCGGACGCGCGGTGGTGTTGATGTTCAATGCGCGACTTTGCGGGCCACTATTCAGATTGGGGATGGGATTATTCGTAAACGCGCAAGCCGTGGCGGCAGGCAAACCCGAAGTGCAGGACACCGACACGCTGTTGGGGAATGCCGCAGTCGGTGTCAGGGTGACCTGATAAGTAGCCGGTGTTCCTGCGGGAACACTGACGCTGGGAGGCGCCACACTGATACTGAAGTCGGCTACGGTTGCGCTGGCGCTCGCGGTGGCGGTGAATGTAGATCCAAGGACCGTCACCGTTCCGCTGTTCCCTATGGAACCAGCAACCGTCGGGGTCAGAACCACAGTCACGGTCGCGGTCGCGCCTGCGTTAATAGTTCCGATTGAGCATGTCAAGGTCGACGGGCTTCCAGTCGGGGCACCGCAACTTCCCGGCGAGGTGGCGGCGGAAACAAAGGTCGCGCCGGAAGGCAGCACATCCGAGAAAGTTACGCCCGTAGTCAAATCGCCATTGTTGGTGATGGTGTACTTGAAGCTGACCTGGTTGCCAACTCCGGTCGACGAGGGCGTGGCAGTCGCAGCGATACTGAGAGTAACGGTGGAACCGAGTTTGCTTACAAAGGCGTCGCTCGATCCGCTGAGGCCGGATTGAAAAGGATTATGTGTGGGAAAATTACTGGAAGCAGTTTCGCCGGTGACATAACTTGCGCCCTGCGGATCCACGGCGATGCCGGTGCCACGGTCGTTTCCGCTACCGCCCAGATAAGTTGAATAGTGTCCGGCCGCGGTGGCCGTAGTCGCCGTTGTATCGATGCGAGCAGCAAATGCGTCTGTGCCGCCGCCCAGGCTGGCTTGTACTGCAGCCGGCTTCGGAAAATCAGAGGAGTCGGTGTAGCCGGTGACGCGCGCCCCCTGCAACGAATCCACGGCGACCGCCAGGCCTACATCGGTTCCGCCGCCGCCCAGGTAAGTCGAGTAGGACAGCGCGACCGAAGATCCCGAAGCTGGATTGTTGAGTTTGACCAGGAAGGCATCGCTGGCTCCGCCTCCGTATGCAGGCTGGAAGGGACCGGTTCCCGCCGCAGGGAGGTTTGAAGATGTGGTCGAGCCGGTAACGTAGGCGCTTCCGCCGGCGTCCACTGCGATTGCATTTCCGATGTCGTCGCCGGAGCCGCCCAGATAAGTTAGATAAATTTGTTCGGTGCCGCTGGCGTTCGTGGGAATGAACTTGGCGACGAATGCATCAATCCCGCCTGCGTTGGTTCCCTGCGCGGCGTTGAGCACCGGCATGTCGGTGAAGCTGGTGCCTCCGGTAAGGAGAACGCTTGGGCTGGTGGAACTGGTGTCCACGGCGATGCCGCCGCCTACCGTCACTCCGCTCGCGGGTGCGCTGCCGCCCAGATAAGTGGAATAGACAAGACTCCCGGAGCCAGTGAGACTGGGATCAACTTTGCTCATGAAGAATTGGTGGGTGGCCTTGGACGTCGTTTGGAACGCTCCGGTGGTGGTAGGAAAATCTGTCGATGTGGTCGTTCCCGTCAGGTAAGCGCGGCCACGCACGTCGAGTGCGAGACCGGTGGCATTGTCCGCGCCATCGGAACCGGAAAGATAGGTGGAGTAGATGAGGTTAGAGCCGGTTGAATCCAACATGCTCACGAAAACGTGATTGCCGCTGCTGAGCGCGGTGGCCTGAAAAGCTGCGTTGGTTCCGTTGGTGGGGAAATCGGCGGAATTTGTGGTTCCTGCCACGACAACGTTGAAGCCGGAATCAGCGGCAACTCCCGCACTGGTGTCGGTGAGGCTACCGCCGAGATAGGTGGAAAAGATCAACGCCGAACCCGCGGAGTTGAACTTAGCGACAAAAATATCGGCAACTCCGCTTAGGGCGGCCTGATACGGAGTTCCGCTTGGTGGAAAATCCGCTGAGGTTGTTGTGCCCGCAACGTAAGCATTACCCGCGGAATCGACCGCTATCGCGGGACAGCCGGCCTTCACAGATCCCGAAATGGCGGTGCAACCTTCATTGCCGCTGCCTCCGAGGTAGGTGGAATAGGTGAGCACGGGATCAATGATCAATGTGCGGCTGGGATCGTAGGGGCCGAGTTCAAAACCGACACGATTCTTATCGCGTAGGGTGAATCGTCCCGCGACTGGACGCTGTTCGTCTCCAATTTTCTGATACACGTTTGGGGCTACCAGGCGAACATCACCGGCGGTCGTAGCCAGAAGCAGATCACCAGCGGACGTCAATTCCACTTTTTCTGAGCCACGGAATCGAAGCGCGATCTGTGTCGGGTCGGCACCGGGCGCGACTTTAAAATCGTATTCCAGGCGTCCCTGATTGCCGTAGTAGATGAGATCGATCCCGGGATAGACATTGTCATAACCCACCTGTGCGAACTGCGGCACATTGCGATGCCACTTGGCCGGATCGTTGCCGATCAAGTAATTGCTTTTGCCGGGCAACGGGTCCATTGCTAAACCCTGGGAGTTTGTGTTCACGCCGTCGAGGCTCATGCGCACAACTGAAGTTTGCCCGGCTGACTCTTGTAACGCCAGCACCGCCTCATTCTGGGTGAGAAATAATCCGTAACCGCTTCCGCGCGCGAGAAATTGAACTTGGGAATCGCTCTGGCCCTGGTTGGATTCAAAGACGAGCGGCAGATTGACGAAGAGATGGGCGCTCGATGTGGCTGCTCCGGAAAAACTCGACGTGGGTTGCTTCTCTCCGGCGCTCCGTGGCGACCAGGTTTTGTTGGCAAACCCGAGAACTGTGGCTCCCGCCATCCCCAGCGCCAATAATGCCATCAGGACGCGGCTCTGCAGACCAGTTGTTTCCAACCGAGGGCGATTCAATGTCACGAGCTCCTCCGAGTTTCCCGATTTCGTGGAGAGGAAGAAGAAACGGCGCACAAAAACAGCAATCCGCCTGACACGCCGCACGGGGCGGCATGCGCACTTTGTCACCAGAAAATGGGCGAAAAAAATTAAGTAACTACTTAAACATCTGACGGATAGACTGTCAAGCCACGTCGGGCTCCTCCCGCCTTGTCTGGGTAGGATGCGCCGAGCCTTCGTCAGAGATGCCGTAGCCCGGCACCGGCAGTGGCAGAGCCAATTCAATGCGGACAAGTGTAGGCTGCAAGTTTATTGCAACTTCTTTCATTCGGGCTACGCCTTCAGACTGCCGTTTCTTCTCAAGTGGTTCATTTCATGTCGATAGTCTATGTCGGCTGATTGCCGCTTGTGGCACCACGATTGCTCCTATCTCCCCCGCAGCCTCGGGTATTTTCACGATTCACCCCACAGCTTCCCCCTTGGTTATGGGATTGCCGGGCTCGGACCGGATTTGCAAAGCCGTTAACCGAGTCAGTTCCCTGCAATTTTTGCTCTTGCAAACCGGTAATAAATAAGTAAGTCTTAATTCGAGAGTGCAAGGTTTTTCATCGAAAGGAATTTGTGCCTGAGGTTCGCGAGGACGAGGCAGGACATGGACCGAAGCCAGCATTTGAAATGCTCTTAAGAAAAGAAAGCACGATGCTTCAGCCAACCCAGGAACGGCGCGTGATGCGACGCTTCGACATGCGTCTTCCGGCATCGGTCAAGGTGGACGGTGTTGCTCTCGATGAGTTATTGACCGAGACTCAAAATGTCAGCGCTCGCGGGGTTTTCTTTTACCTTGACCGGCCGTTGACAGAAGGCTCCAACATCGAAGTAACTTTGACTTTTCCGCCGCACATAACTCTGACCGACTCGGTCCGGGTGCGGTTCAGGGCGCGAGTGATTCGGGTGGAAACACCTCTGCCGGCTTCCCGCATCGGCGTAGCTGCCATGATTGAGGAATATGAATTCCTACGCTCGGCGCCTGCGCCCGAACTGCTTGACGAAATGCGATAAGGAATTCTTCCGGCGCGCCAGATGGCAGCGCTAAAGCGCTGCGCTACCCAAAAGCACCGCGTCAGCGGTTTGCAATTCGGCGGTTTGCAATGCCGTGTTATACAACGCCGCCTGGCACTACCTCTGATTTAATTCCTGGATCTCGTTTCGCAGGCGAATATAGCGGCGCAGCAAAAGGGCCAAGTAGCTAATGTGGATGATCCAGGTGGCGGCGTAAGCGGCGTATAGAAATTTCATTGCGCCTTCCGGGAGTCAAGCAGCGCTTCCAAAGCTTCGGTTTCTTCCACCTCACGTTGCAGCAATTCCAGCCGGTAGCGTGACCAGCAGACTAAGCAAGCAAAACACAAAAAACCTGCCCAGTTGATCAACGCTACCTGCAGCATTTTGGGATCAATCGAGCCTTCGCCGCCAATCACGGGCTGGGGGTGCTGTGTCCGGAAGAACCGGATGGAAAAATAGACTAAGGGCACATCCAACGCGCCAAAAATTGCTAGCACCGCAGCCATAAGCGGAGTTTGACCGCTGCTGGAGAAGCGGCGCAGGATCAAGTAGCTCACGTAGATCAACCACAGCACCAGTGTTGAGGTGAGGCGAATGTCCCACGTCCACCATATTCCCCATACCGGGCGCGCCCAGATTGGCCCCGTGACCAGCACGACCGTGCAGAAGACGACGCCGACTTCAGCGGTGACAAGTGCAATGATATCGGCTTTGATGCTTCGTTGAATGAGATATACGACGGAAGCGACGAAGTTGATGCCGAACAACAGGAACGCGGTCCAGGCGGAGGGTGCATGATAGTAAAAAATGCGTTGCACGTCTCCCATGCTTTGCTCGGTGGGAGCTCCGATGAGTGCTTCATAAAGGCCGTAGCTAAGGAGCACAGCCGTCAGCACACCGAGAATTGGAAATGTACGCCTTATCACTGGTTTTTCATTCCGCGTTCAATACCGTGTCGAACAAAAGAAGGCACGCTGTAGTAAACACCACATTGTAAGCGGCCAGCAACACGATCCAAAATTTGGCAGAGAAATCTCCAGTCAGGATTGCGGTGGTGGCTTCGACCGTCGCCAGCAGTGCCGGTATCGAGATGGGAAAAAGAAGAAGCGGCAGCATGATCTCGCGGCTACGCGTCCGCAAGGACATGGCTGCGAAGAACGTTCCATTCACCACCAAGGCCCATGTCCCGAGGGCAGAGACGATCAACAATTGGTAGGCAGGCCCGAGGGCACGCAAGTTATAGAACACGATGAATAGCGGTGTCATGAAGGTTTCCAGCACGATGACAAAAATAAAATTTCCAAAAGCCTTGGCCAGAAAAAGGGCGTTGGCCGGAGCGGGAGAAACGCGGTAAGCGTCCAGAACCTGATTGCGCAGTTCTCGCGCCCAAGTCTGGTTCAGCGCCACCACCGCCGCGAACAGGAACGCGACCCACACCAACCCTCCGGCGATGCGCCGAGATTCTTCTGCAGTCGGATCGAACGAGAAGCTGAAGATGACGACCAACAGTGCAAAAAATAGCATGGAGTTGATGGCATCTTTGGAGCGCCACTCCAGACGCAGGTCTTTGCTCAGGCTCGCTCTCGCAACATTTGTGATCGCGCTCATGGTGTTTCCGCCATCATCAATTCTCGGGTGCGACGAGTAATCAAGCCCGCTTCCATTTGTACGAACTCGTCAGCGGCATGTTCGAGTTGCGACGCTTGATGTGTGACGACGAATATTGTCTTGCCTGCGTCCCGCAGTTGCTTTAGCAGGTGCGTCATTTGGCGGGCGGAGTGGGCGTCCACATTGGAAAATGGTTCATCCAGCAAGAGAATTCTGGGATCGTGAATCATGGCGCGCGCAAGTGACATACGCTGCCGCATGCCTTGCGAATACTGCCCCACGGGGCGGGTCAGCGTGGGATCGAGTCCAACGGCGGTGATGGTCGCGGCACAGCGTTCGTCGTCCTGGATCCCGTAGAGACGAGCGAAATAGCGGAGGTTTTCCATGCCAGCCATCTCGTCATAGAGCAGCGAAGGATGCGCCATGTAGCCCACCTGCCGGCACACTGAGCGCAGGTCTGTAGTTCCCAGCATTGAAATTGTTCCACGCGTGGGCCGCGTTAAGCCGGCGAGCGACCGCAGCAGCGTCGTCTTTCCTGCGCCGTTTTCGCCAACGATGGCATAGAGACGTCCGGAGACGAATTCTGCGCTTACTCCCCGCAAAGCTGCAAAGCGGCCGAATTGTTTGACCAGATCATGGATAACGATGATGGGAGTTGCGGCAGCGTGTGAGACGTGGTTCACAGGCAATCGGAGGACATGGACAGCACAGTTGGTTCGAACGCAACGAATCTATGCATTTTTGAAGGAGTTTGCAAATGAGGGATTAGGAGGTGGGTACGGGGGCTGCGTCCCCCTAAGGCCTCAGTTAAGCTCTTTGGGTTAGAAGTTTGATGGGGGAGTGCGGCAGTTCCGAGATGTGTAGTTTCTGAGTAGTCGACTACTTGGGAGTTATCCAACCGAGCGGAGCGATATGGGATCATATGTTTCTGCCGGCAAGCGAACTGTTTTTTCTACCAACCCCGCCGAGAATATCCGGTCAAAGAGACCTGTAGGCCGTTAGGCGTCAATGTGAAGGCCGCATTCCTGGGACTATAATTACGCGCGCGGATGGCCCTAATCTCTGGCACGAAACTCGGGCCCTATGAGATCGTCGCGCCGCTAGGCGCTGGTGGTATGGGAGAGGTATATCGCGCTCACGACTTCAAGCTTGGGCGCAACGTCGCTCTGAAGCTCCTGCCACCCCTGTTCACCGCGGACGCCGATCGCGTGTCGCGCTTCGAACGCGAAGCACGACTGCTCGCATCGCTCAATCATCCGCACATCGGGGCAATCTACGGTTTCGAGGACGCAGGCAACGTGCCGGCCCTGGTGCTCGAGTTGGTGGAGGGCGACACGTTGGACGATCGCGTGCGCCGGGGCCGGTTGCCTCTCTCGGAAGCTTTGGCCGTCGCGCAACAGATTGCCGACGCGCTCGACGCCGCCCACAGGGCCGGGATCATCCATCGCGATCTCAAACCCTCCAACATCAAGATCACGCCCGATGGGGTGGTCAAAGTGCTCGACTTCGGTCTCGCAAAAGCCCTCGCGGCCGAAAGGTCCGGTCCGGATCTGTCGGAGTCCCCGACGATGATGACGGACGGGACGATCGTAGGTGTGATTCTCGGCACCGCCGCGTACATGAGCCCGGAGCAGGCGCGAGGTCAGTCGGTCGATAAACGCACCGACATCTGGGCCTTCGGGTGCGTGCTCTTCGAGATGTTAACGGGCTCTCCAGTTTTCGCACGCGAGACCGTCACGGATACCATCGCCGCCGTCGTCGGAGGCGAACCAGAGTGGAAGTCGCTGCCAACCAATACGCCGGGCAGCATCCGACGTTTGCTGACGCGTTGTCTTCAGAAAGATGCCAGGCGACGGCTTCACGACATCGCAGACGCGCGGATTGAGATCGAAGACGCAAGGGCTATGCCTGCCGAGCCGGTTCCAGTGCCGACGCCCCGACGGTGGTCCCGATTGGCATTCTCGGCGCTGGCGCTCGGAATTGTGGCAGCCCTCGTCTTCCTCTGGGCGGCGCGCGACAGACTCAGAAGGCCGGCGGAGGTGCCATCGCGGCCGGATACTCGCGTCATACGCCTCACGGATCTTCCCGGCCTCGAGGAGTCTCCGGCCATTTCAGCAGACGGCAAGTCGGTGGCATTCACCGCCGGCGTGGGCGGCAAACGACAGGTCTTCGTGCGGCTCATTGCTGGGGGCGCGCCGCTGCAAATCACGCGCGATGCAGTCGATCACGAGTGCCCCCGCTGGTCGCCAGACTCGAGCTCGATCCTGTATTTCTCGCCGGCGGTATCAGGAACCGTCCAGGGGAGCATCTGGGAGATCCCGGCGCTCGGCGGCGTGCCACGGCGGGACATCAACAGTGTAGGTTGTGCCGACATCAGCCCTACGGATGGGAGGCTTGCGCTGTTTCGGCTGGCGAAGGAGGGCATCCAGCTAGTAACCGCGCCGACGGACGGTTCGAGATTCGACGTGATCTCCGAGTTCGCGACGGCCATGTACTACTTGTATCCCCGCTGGTCGCCGGACGGGAGATGGATTGCCTTTCAGCGCGGAGACAGCATCAGGTTCGACATTTTCGTGGCGCCGGCAACTGGAGGAGAACCGCACCAGTTAACGCATGACAACAACATGATGAGCGGTTTTGCCTGGCTGCCCGACAGCACGGGCATCGTCTACAGTTCCAGCCGCGGCGGCACGATGCCTTATTTGCCGACGTTAAGCCTATGGCAAGTGAGATTGCGTAATGGAAGCGTCCGGCGGCTCACATCGAGCGAGACGTCGTATGCGAGTCCGGACATCTCCAAGAGTGGCGCAATATTGGTCAGCCGCATGAAACTGCAGACCGACATCTGGAGGTTCCCGATCGACGGTCCGCCCCGCGAGAACGTGCGCCGCGGCGTTCGTGTGACGCGCCAGACCGGGCAGGTTCTCACCCCTACGGCCAGCCCCGACGACAAAGAGGTCGCGTTTCTATCCGACAGCGGCGGTCATGCAAACCTGTGGGTTGTGAGCACCGAGAGTGGCGGGCTGCGCCAGATAACTTACGAGCGCGATCCGAAGGTGGCCGTGGGCGTCCCGGTGTGGTCGCCCAACGGCCACACGATCGCGTTCGTCTACTCCCGCGGCAACCAGGGGTTGACGTTCGGAATCTGGCTGGTAGATTCGGATGGAAGCAACCTGCGCAATATTGCGAACCCCGGTCTCGGTCTTGCCTGGTCGCCGGACGGCCGCTGGGTGTATTACTCGACGTCGAGCGGCGCGGCAGCCACCGATGTCATGCTGAAGAAAGTGCCTGTTGACGGAGGGCCAGCCATCACTGTGAGGACCGAGCGGCTACGCAACGTGACCGGGTTACATGGCACCACTCTGTACTACACCGTCGAGCGGCCGCTGGTCGACGGCACGCCGGAATTCGACATCCGGGCCGCCACTCCCGAGGACGGACCGTTTCGCGTGGTCGCGCGCATTCCAGCCTCGCGTGTGCCGATGTGGCAGATCATCAATCCCGCGCTGTCGCCCGATGGAAAATGGCTGGCGCTAGCACTAACCGACGGGTTTACCACCAACCTCTGGGCGCTTTCGACGACGACCGGCCAATGGCGTCAGATTACCGATTTCGGCGAACGCGCGACTTTCATCGCCCGCCGCGTGTCCTGGTCGTCCGACGGTCGCTCTATCCTGGCCGCGGTCGCCGAGGGTGATTCCGATATCGTTCTGCTGGAAGGACTGACGAATGTTGGGCAGGAGTGAGCGAACAGGAATTGGACCTAGAGACAGAATCGACAGAGGCGGTCCATCCGCGCTACGCCGGCCTGGTGCGCAGAATCGGTTTCCCGCAATGTGACAGTAGCTGTACTTTTCCCCGAGAATTCCAACTTCGCAATTGCGATTGCAGGATCAGGTATTGGCCTAAACAGGCAGCTCCGTTAATCCATGCCAACGATTCTGGGAGGATGACGGGCCACTCGAAAGGAATTCTGCCCTAGGTTAGCGCTCACGGGACTGCGTTCCGGAGGTCAGTTGGATGACTGGGTCGACGCGCCTGGTTGAACCTGCGTCATGCTCTTTCGTGGTTCTGTCGAAGGAGTTCCCATCGCCGGCGCACCAGGTTGTTGCGGGGCATACTTGGAAGCGCATTTGGCCTGCAACTGTTTGGCCTGGAAAACGCCATCGCGACCGAAGCTACCTTCCGCCAGCGCTTGAGAATTGTCCTTGAAAGTATCCGGGGGCGCTTCAGTGCCGTTATATACGACCCGTAAACTCTGATCCTGCTCAACGAGCACGAATTCCACGCGGGTTCCCGTCCGCCGGATGGAGCCAGGTTCAACATTTCCGGCAACCCGCAGCCGCTTGCTGAACGCGCTGTCGCCCATCCCGCGCAGCTCTTTGATGGTGACGTAGTAACTTTTGCTTTCCTGAACTCCGGTGTACGCGAGATAAGCCAACGACAGTAGAATAAGGACGGTTGCGCCGCCGAATTTCAGGTATTTACTTCTTTCTTTGGACATGGACAACTCACGACTCTGAGCAAACTCTATTCTCTGCCCCGGCACGGGTCAAGCGGTCCGGGGGACTAAGTGCATTACCAAACGCGGCAAGCGTTGGCGCGAACCATTGGTTGTCCGGCCTTGCAGCCCCACGCCTGCTGGAACTCAGGCATATTCTGGACTACTCCGTTCACTCGGTAGTGGCCTGGTGAATGCGGGTCCACACTCACGAGCATGCGTGAAAACTCCGGACGCCGCTTTTCGCACCACACTCGCCCATATCCCAGGAAGAAGCGCTGCTCAGGGGTATAGCCGTCGATCTTTTGACTAGCCTTTTCACTGCTCCGGTCGTGGCTCATCATCTCGCGCAAAGCCATCAATGCGATGCGAGCACCACCATTGTCGGCGGTGTTCTCACCCAAGGTCAGTTTGCCATTCAGCTTAAGGTCGTCCACGGCGATGAAGTTGCCGTATTCGTCGGCGACACAACTGGCGCGGGTTTCAAATTCCTTGGCATCCTGCTCGGTCCACCAGTCGCGCAAATTACCTTGCGGATCGAACTTGCGTCCCTGGTCGTCGAAGCCGTGGGTCAGTTCGTGTCCAATCACGGCGCCGATCCCGCCAAAGTTCACCGCATCATCCATTTTTTTGTCGAAGAACGGTGGCTGCAAGATGCCTGCGGGGAAGACGATCTCATTGCGCGAGCCGCTGTAGTAGGCATTCACTGTCGGCGGAGTCATGCCCCATTCTTTCCGATCGAGAGGCTTGCCGATCTTTGCGATCTGGCGGCGCGATTCGAATTCGTTGGCTCGCAGATAGTTCCCCAGCAGATCGCCGCGCTCGATTTTGAGAGAGCTGTAGTCGCGCCACACATCGGGATAGCCGATTTTATTGCGAATCGCATCCAGCTTAAGCTTAGCTTGCTTTTTTGTGTCTTCGCTCATCCATGGCAGACTGTGGATGTCCTGATTAAGCGATATCTCCAACGCATCCACCATCTTCAACATGCGCTGCTTGCCATCCGCGCCGAAAGTCAGTTCGACGTATTTCTGGCCTAGTGCCTCGCCCAGCGCGCCATCGGTCGAATCGACGCAACGTTTCCAACGCGCCTGAATTTCATCCTGCCCGGTCAAGTGCTTCTGCATCTTAAAGTTTGCGTCCACAAATGGCTTGGACAGCCAGGGGGCCGCATTATTCAGCAGGTGCCAGCTCACATAAGTCTTCAACGCGTCCAGGGATTCGGACTCGACCACGCCATTCACTTGCTTGAAGAAGTCTGGATTCGAAACATTCAGCTCGGAAAAAGCAGGCGCACCGGCCGCCGCGAAGTAACGATTGAAATAGAAATTGGAAGCCAGGCTGACCGCCTGATCTTTGCTCATCTTGTGATCGCGGTTCTTGGGATCACGGCGCAACGTGCGATCCATCGAAGCTTTGGCCAGGGCAGTTTCGATCCGCAGAACCGTCTGCGCGGAATCGGCCGCCTGCTGCGGTGACTTGCCCGCCAGAGTGAACATCTCGGTGGCGTAGTCAACCAAATGCTTGCGCATCTCGGTCATCTTGGCATCGTCCTTGATGTAGTAATCGCGATCGGGCAGCGACAAACCGCCCTGATCAATGTAGGCAATCACCTGCTCCGCGTTATGTAAATCCGAAGACGAGTAGAAGTTGAACAACGGATTGGGTCCGATCAGATGCACCCGAGCAATCGCATCGATAAGGGCAGGTTTGTCTGGAGCTGCCGCGATGCGGTCAAGGTCTGGCTTGAGCGGCGACACCCCCTTTGCGTCTGCGGCCTTTTCGTCCATGCAAGAGTTGTAGTAATCGCCAATCTTCTGATCGATGGCGCTCCGGCTCGGATCGTTGGCCGATGCTTTTTCCAGAATGTCGCGTTCCGTTACCAGGTTCCGCTCGTACAGTTCGACAAAGCTAACCCACTCGGTCTGGTCGGCGGGAATTTCTGTCTGCTTCAGCCAATTACCACAGGCGTACTGGTAGAAATCGACGCAAGGATCGGCAGCTTTATCAATGTTGTCGATGCTGAACCCAACTGCAGGTTTGGTGGCGCTAGCGGATTGGGCGAAACCAGCGGTGACGAGCAATAGACAGACGAATAGGAGAAAGTAAAACCGCATGAGTGACCTCATCTGGGCGGACTGGTGATTCTAGGCCTTGGCGATTAGACGGGCAAGCTGCGAGGAGGTTAGAACGTGTCTACCCATCAGGAGGGCGCAGCAATTTCCCGTGCTGTCCGCAGTCCGGAATGGAGCGCGCCCTGGATCCATCCTGGCCATGGCGAGGTGTGCTCGCCAGCAAAGTGGATGCGGCCTTCCGGTGTGGCCAAATATGGAACCACGGTGCGAAATTGTCCTGGTTTAGTGACCATGAAAGCTCCTTTGGAAAAAGGGTGGTTCAGCCAGGACCATGTGGCGGCGCCTTCGAAATTCTGGCGCATCCCAGGATGGATTCGCTCGAAAAGATCTAACGACCGCTGCACCTGTGCCAGTTCGCTCATGGCGGAATATTCTCTCGCTAGATCTTCGTAGGTATAGGACATCACAATGCCGCGCTTGCCCGGCTGGTTATATGTGGGACTCCAGATCTCCATAGGCTGGTCCACCGTAGCGAATCCATTGCGGCCATCGGCCTCCCAGAAGCGACTTTTGGTTTGCGCGTATGCGCGGGTTACCGGTGACAAGTAAACGTTCTCGATGGCAAATGCTTTATTCACCGACCATTGGGGATGTACCTCGATCCCGCGTAGGACAGTGAACGGGAGAGCGCAGATCACATGGTCCGCCACCAGCGTGTGATGGGAACCTGCGTTGGCGAAAGTGACTTCCACATTTGTTGGCGTTTGCGCGATGCGCGCTACCACCGCGCCGTAACGGATGTTGTCGCGCAGCGCGTCCGCCATAGCGTGCGGCAGGAGATCGTTGCCGCCGCGGATCTTCCACATCATTGGAACAGCGTGGCTAACGGAATCATGAACAAAATCGAGCAATGAGTCGGTGTCGAATCCCTGAGAGAGATAGAGGATCGCGTCCACAGAGGCGCCCTGTTGGCGGAGGTAATCGCCCAGGCTGATCTCGCCCATCTCGGCCAGCGAAGGGAGTGGCCACGCGTCCGCAGGAAGAGCGCGGACTTTCTCCTGCAGCGACTGCAGATACTTTTTTGTTAGACCGCCGAAGCCGACCATGCCCTCTTCCGCTGTGAGATTCACATTCAGATGCGTCAGATCCGGATCTTGACCGTGAGGCACGACTTGCCGCTGGCCCCGCCACAGAAAGACATCTGCACCGGATTGCGGAAAGAACGGATCCAGTTCCAGCTTAAAACGTTTCACATAATCGAGCGTAAGAGTGTGTGTTATGGGGATCCGGCCCGCACCGACTTCGGCATATAAGCCATCCGAGAATGGCGCACGGAGCGTGTAGACGCGGCCTCCGGGACGTAATTGTGCCTCGAGGATGGTGACGTTGTGTCCGGCTTTTACAAGTTCCAGACCGGCCGCCAGACCAGAGATTCCCGCTCCCAGGATCGCGACTTTTTGGGCCGGGCCTGTCCGCACGGCTGAACTTCGCGTTTGCAATGCTTGCAAGCGGCTAGCGTACAAACTCAGTGCGGCCATGCTGCTGAGCTGCAGGAATTCGCGACGATCCATGAAAATCCTCCGGAACTGGCACACGCTCATGGACGATCCAGGCGGTACTAATTCTGTTGGCCTCTACAGAAATAACATACCTTCAGGGAGCTGGCGTGATCTCGTAGCGCCGGCGTCCCGTCGGCTGCCCGCAGAGTAACAAAATTCGCAAGAGCCGGCGGGACGCCGGCGCTACGAGAGTCAAATGCGAGAGTTCGTCGCGGGATTCCCTTTCAAGTCGCGGCGTATAATCGAGATTCATCCAATTTCCCGCAAGGTGGTGTTGGTTTATGGCTGCCACGAGTGGCACTCCTACGAATGGTAACAACGGACACAGCGTCCCCCAGCCCCGGGCCGAGTGGATTGCCCGTCGCGAGGGTGAGAATGGCAACGGCAATTTTTCGCAGATGCACTATGCGCGTAAGGGCGTTATTACGGAAGAAATGGAATATGTCGCGCTCCGCGAAAAGCTTTCCGGAGAACTGATTCGCGATGAAGTGGCGCGCGGCCGCATGATTATTCCTGCCAACATCCATCATCCCGAGCTGGAGCCGATGGCTATCGGCGTGGCCTCGCTCTGCAAAATCAACGCGAATATCGGGAACTCGGCCGTGACTTCGAATATCGACGAAGAACTTCAGAAGCTGCACACGGCTGTCCACTTTGGCGCCGACACTGTAATGGACCTCTCGACGGGCGGCGACATCCACGAAATTCGCGAAGCCATACTGCGTCATTCGCCTGTCCCCATCGGGACTGTGCCGATCTACGAAGCTATTTCGCGGGTGAAGCGGATCGAAGATCTGAGCGCAGAGGTAATGCTGGAAGTGATTGAGGAACAGGCGGAGCAAGGCGTGGATTACATGACCATTCATGCCGGTGTGCTGATTCAATATCTCCCGCTGATTTCCAATCGCATTACCGGCATTGTGAGCCGCGGGGGCGCAATTCTTGCCCAATGGATGGCCTATCATCACCGCCAGAATTTTCTGTACGAGCGTTTTGCGGACATCTGCAAGATTTTCGCCAAGCACGACGTATCGTTTTCACTGGGCGACGGCTTGCGTCCCGGCTGCGTTGCCGATGCCAGCGATGAAGCCCAATTTGCGGAACTCAAAACTCTGGGCGAGCTGACCAAGAAAGCCTGGGAATATGACGTGCAAGTCATGATCGAAGGTCCGGGGCACGTCCCACTCGACAAGATCAAAGAGCAGGTGGAGAAAGAAAACGAACTCTGCTACGAAGCGCCGTTCTACACGTTAGGCCCGCTGGTGACGGATATTGCGCCAGGGTACGATCACATCACATCCGCGATTGGCGCGGCCATGATCGGATGGCATGGCGCAGCGATGTTGTGTTACGTCACGCCCAAAGAACATCTTGGGTTGCCGAATGAAAAAGATGTGAAAGACGGCATCATCGCCTACAAAATCGCTGCCCACGCGGCTGACATTGCGCGTCACCGCCCAGGCGCCCGCGATCGTGATGATGCTCTCAGTTATGCGCGCTATAAATTCGATTGGGAAAAACAGTTCGCGCTATCACTCGACCCCGCGACGGCGCGTTCCATGCACGACGAAACTCTGCCCGATGATTACTACAAAGAAGCAGCCTTCTGCTCCATGTGTGGACCGAAGTTCTGTTCCATGAATTATTCCAGCAAAGTGGACGAGTACAACAAGCAGGTGCACGGACTGGAAAAGAAAGACTACTCGGAATTGGTGGAGAAGCTGGTCTCGTTGAAGTAGCGTCTGGAGCGCAGGGTTACAGGAAGTTATTAATCCCAAACATTTAATCCAGGTCAGAGTACTGTCTGACGCCAGAATTCTTTTGCGCCTGGGTGCGAGAAGCAGGAGGATGCTTCTTGTCGTAGCGCACCACAGTATCTTCCGCCACCATGTCGGATTCCAGGTGGCCGGCAGAATGATGCCGCGGCTTTGTTCTTAGCAACCGGTCGTTAGCTCGATCGGCAGTTTCCGGAACAATCCTGGGAGCGGCCGGCTCGATGGCAAGAGCTGGGTGGAAACGCGCGACATCCGATCCCTGAGCTGACGGCAATGCGCCTATCTTATTCCCTGCGTCGAGCGGAAGCGCAGGAACGATCCTGGCTTTCTCAAATGGGACTGGTTGCTGAGCTTCGATCGAACGCTGCACCACATTGGCCGGTAAAGGCGAGAAACGGTTTGCTGACGCGCCTACCAAAAGCGCCGCCACCGCTACCATAGCTAGGGCGGTCGCTGTCTTCCAGAACACCTCGTCGTTTTGTACAATCGCCTTTTGTAGGAGTCTCTGGCGATAAGTGTTGGGGCGGACAGGGACGGCATTCTGCATCAGTGGCACAACCTGCGGGCCTTGCTCCCTGAAGGCGATCTTGCTACGACTCGTCAGAGGAACAGCCAGCGCCGGTTCCTTAACCAGCGCTTCCGGAACCAGTGAATCCTGTGCGGGGATTTCTGCTTCGGCGAGGGGATGCCAGATTGGCCAATCGGAAGTTGGTTCGGTGTCTATCATCGAAACATCTGCCCGCAGGGCTGCCGAGGTTTCCACGACGGCTTCTGGCTGGATTTCCGAAATTGCGTCCGTTTCTACCAGCCAAACTTCCTCGACGTCGAGAACTGCCGGGGCTTCCACGATTGTTTCAGGCTGAACGTTCGAAATTGCGTCGGTTTCTACCAGAGAAACTGCTTCGGCCTGGACGAATGCCGAAACTTCCACGATGGTTTCCGGTTGCGTTTCGGAATATTCTCCGGGATCAATTTCCGCGACGGCCAGCGGCGCTTCCAGCACAGGCTCGGAGATCGGCGTAGGAAGAGACTCGACGCTCGCCGAGAATTCATACGCCACGAGCTCTTCTTCCTTTTCGCTAGCAAACACTTCTTGCTCGGCCAACGCTTCCGTGACTTCGACTAACGGTTCCGAGACTTCGACCAACGGCTCCACGACCTCGGCTACCGGCTCCGCAAGTTTCTCGGCCAGCGGTGCTACAAGCTGGGAATGGGAAATAGTCTCCGCCTCGGGTTGCGCAACTGCCGCGGACAGATCCAACACGGGTTCCGCCTGGATGACTGAAATCTGGTCCAATGCTTCTGGTCGGTCCTCTAACTGATGGATTGCGGCAAGTTGCTCGACCTCATCACGCTCGATCGATTGAGTGGGACGATATGCGAGTTCTGGTTCGCGTATCAGGGGCACGACCGACACCGGCCGGAGATTGTCGGTGATCGCGCCGGGAGCGATGAAAACACACTT
>Ga0209239_1000658_pt1 | contig 19929 bp, 18 predicted proteins | sample GraSoi013_2_20cm_FD_185824 | JGI IMG/M metagenome (GOLD analysis project Ga0209239, IMG submission 185824) | Grasslands soil microbial communities from the Angelo Coastal Reserve, California, USA - Sample 10_02_2013_2_20cm (SPAdes) (version 2) | ecosystem: Environmental > Terrestrial > Soil >...
AGGCGCGGGCCACGCCTACATCCACATCAGCGGGCCGACCCAGGTCGGCGTAGGTGGGACCATTTTCCTGTACGCGGCGGTCGGTGATAACAACGGCAATCCCGTGTACACCAACCCGGTCACGTGGACGAGCAGCGACCCAACCGTGGCGACTGTCCAAGCTCCCGGCGACACGATTTCCGCTCAAGTGACCGGGCGCCAACCTGGGATCGCCACGATCCGGGCTACGAGCGGCAGCTTGACCGACTCGCTTGTCGTCCACGTCGTTGCTTTGGGGTCGCTCGCGACGGTGACGATCGAGCCCGCCAGCGCCACGACTACCGTGGGAGACAGCGGCGTGTACCTCCAGGCCGTGTTCCGCGACTCGGCGGGCCACTCGCTCGGCGGCGGGGCGTCCTGGTTCAGCTCAGACACAACCGTGGTCTTCGTTTACCCGTGCGGATCATGCAGCAGCGATGAAGCGCTGGGTCGCGCTCCAGGGATGGCGACCGTGTTCGCGACCAGCCAGGGCAAGACGGGGCAGGCGACGATCACCGTCCGCCGCGCGACTCCCGTTGCCACGGTCACGGTCGTCCCCGGCAGCGCCAGCCTTACTGGCGGGGACAACGCCACGTTCACGGCGCAGCTCCGCGACGCGGCCGGCAACATCTTGAGTAACCGGTCGGTGTCGTGGTCCAGCACGGACAACTCGGTCGTGACGATCACGAGCGCCAACGGCCCCTCGGCCACTATCCTCGCCCAAGCAGCGGGACTCGCCTCGCTGCGCGCGACCAGTGAGGGAAAGACCGGCGAGGCGAGCATCAGCGTCGCCGCCCCGGCTCCCGTGGCCACAGTGACCGTCGTGCCCAACACCGCCGACCTGGCGGTGGGAGACAGCGGCGTGGTGTTCCGGGCTGACCTGCGCGACGCCGCGGGCAATTTACTCACCAACCGGGCCGTCTCCTGGTCCGCCAGCGACAACTCGATCATCAGCGTGAGTGGCTCCGGCGCACAGGTTCTCGTCCAGCCTCGGGCCGTGGGTAGCGTCGTCTTGCGCGCCACCAGCGAAGGCAAGACGGGCCAGGCGACGATCACCGTGCACTGACGCCGGGGGGTCGCCCCCGGACGCGCCCGCCGATAGCTTGCGAGTTCTCGCGTTTCCACCCGGAGGACTCGTGCGTTGCACCCCGTTTCTCGCGCTGGTCATCGCGGCAGGCTGCGCGCGTCCGCCCCGCGTGGCAGCCCCTGCTCAGCCCGGCCTATTCGGCCCTTCCTCTCAGCCGGTCCTCTTGCCGGCGCGGCAGTTCGAGCCGGATGTGCCGCGCACGGATGCTCAGTGGCGTGCCGTCGGCCGCGAGGCGGCGGCCCTGCTGTCGCAATACGTCGCGATCAACACCACGAATCCGCCCGGCAACGAGCTCCAAACGGCGCACTGGCTGAAGGCGGTACTCGGGCGTGAAGGCATCGACGCCGAGGTGTTCCAGCCCCAAGCGGGGAAGGCGAACCTGTACGCCCGCCTGAAGGGAGACGGCAGCGCGCGGCCCCTCATCCTGCTCAACCACATGGACGTCGTGCTCGCGAGCCCGGAGTACTGGACGGTCGATCCATTCTCGGGCGTCGTGCAGGACGGCTACCTGTGGGGACGCGGCGCGCTCGACATGAAGGGCGAGGCGATCACGCAGCTCATGACGCTGCTCACGCTCAAGCGTGCCGGCGTGCCGCTCAAGCGCGACGTGATCTTCCTCGCGACGGCGGACGAAGAGATCGGGGGCGGCGTCGGTGCGGGCTGGTTTGTGGAGCATCACGGCGACCTGGTGCGGGACGCCGAATTCCTCCTCAACGAGGGCGGTACGATCCGCACGGATGCGAGCGGGCAGATCGAATACTACGGGGTGGGGACGACGGAGAAGTCACCCTTCTGGCTGAACCTGACCGCGCACGGCACCCCGGGGCACGGGTCGCGCCCCACGCCGGACAACCCGGTCCACCGGTTGGTGCGAGCCCTGTCTCGCATCGCCGCCTATCAGACGCCGCTCGTCGTGACTCCCGCGGTCGAGCGCTACTTCCGCGATCTGTCCACCATCGAGACGGACCCGGCGCGGCGCGCCGCGCTGGGGGACGTGCGCACGGCGCTGCGTGACTCGGCCGCGGCTCGCTTCCTCACCGGCGATCTCACCTACAACGCGCTGCTCCGCAACACCATCTCGATCACGGGTCTGCAGGGGAGCGACAAGACGAACGTCATTCCACCGCTGGCGCGCGCGGCGTTGGACGTCCGGCTCCTGCCGGGCCAAGACCCGCAGGCCTTCCTCGCCGACGTGGTGCGGGTGGTGGGGGACTCGGGCGTCGAGATCACTCCACAGGGTCCGAACTGGCCCGCCACCGACAGCCCGACCGAGACGGATCTGTTTCGCGCCATTGTGGCCGCGGCACGCGAACGCACGCCCGACGCGCTCGTCACCACGCCGCCTCTCACCGGGTTCACGGACAGTCATTATTTCCGACGCCTGGGTATCGTGAGCTACGGCCTGTCACCGTTCCCGCTCAGTCAGGCCGAGTCGCGTGGCGTGCACGGCAACGATGAGCGTGTGAGCCTCGACGACCTCACGTTCGGGGTGCACTTCGTCTACGACGTCGTCGCGCGCATCGCGGCGAAGTGATCGGGCTGTTCCTCCATCCCCGCCGTTACCCGCCCGCGCGGGAGCGGCGCCCGCCGCTACTCGAGCGCGTCACCAAGCGACCGCTCGGATGGGTGGCCGAGCGGTTGGCGCGCCCGCTCATGCGCTGGGATCGCGCCCGGCTCGAGACGCCGGACATCGCGGTCCCCGTGCCGGGCCTCCTCCCCGGGCTCGTGGGCTATCGCCTGGCGCTGGTCACCGATCTGCACCACGGTCCCGCCGTGCCGACGTGGTGGCTCGAGCGCATCGGCGACCGGGTGCGGGAGCTCGACACCGATCTCGTGGTGCTGGGCGGCGATTTCGTCAGCCACGCCCGCTCGGACATCGCTGGCCTCGAGCAGGTCCTGGCGCGCTTCAGCGGACGCGACGGCGTGGTGGCCGTGCTCGGAAACCACGACCACTGGGTGGACCCCGACCGGGTCGCAGCCGCGGTCGAGCGCAGTGGCGCGACGCTGCTCCACAACCGCCACCGGCTCATCCGTCGGGGAGCGGCGGTGCTGGCGGTGGGCGGCGTGGACGACTTCACCCACGGAGCGGTCCGGCTCGACGAGGCCTTCTCCGGCGTCGCGCCGGACGTGCCGCGCGTGCTCGTCTCGCACAATCCCGATCTCATCGAATACCTGCCCTCGGGCCTGCGGGTGGACGTGATGCTGGCGGGACACACGCACAACGGCCAGGCGCACCTGCCGCTCCTCGGGCCGATCACGGCGCCGTCGCAGTTCGGCCGGAAGTACCTGCATGGGCTGAAGCGCGTGCGGCAGTGCTGGCTGTATGTCTCGGCGGGCGTGGGCAGCGCGTGGATCCCCCGGTGGGGCAACCCCCCTGAGCTCCCGGTGATACGGCTGACGACGGCTACTTGAGGGAGACGACGAACCGCACGAGCACGGTTTCCGCCGTCTGGGGCGCGACCGTGCAGAAGCACTCGACGCCGATCAGGCGCTTGACACCCAGTACCTCCGCCTCCGCGATCCCGGGCACGTCCCGATACGTGATCTCGAGGGTCGTGCCGTCGATGATCCGGTACGCCACGGGGCGCCCCAGCAGCCGATGATGTGGGTCGATCCGCGCGAGCCCCTCGCTGAGCCGGTGCTGAATCGCGGCGGCCTGCGCGCGCTGCGGTGTGGGAACCTCGATCATGGGCGAGCCCGGCGGCGGTTCGCGAGCACCGCGGTAGCGTTGCGCCGCATCCCGGCGACGCCGGGCCGCTCGAACGGCGTGTCGCCCAAGCGGCGTTGGAACCGCTCCGGATTCCCGTCGAGCAGCGCGGTGAGGTCCGGCTCGGCAACCTCTGGACGCACATGGAGCTCGACGTCGCGGGTCGGGCGCGCGAACTTCACGTTCCACGGACACACATCCTGGCAGACGTCGCACCCGAACAGCCAGTCGCCCACGAGCCGCTCGTCGTGCTCGTTGAAGGGACCGGCATGCTCGATCGTCAGGTAGGAGATGCAGCGCCGCGCGTCGAGCACGCCGGGAGCGACGAATGCGCTCGTCGGACAGGCGTCCAAACAGGCGCGGCAGGTGCCGCAGCGATCCGCCTCGAATGGGAGGTCGGGGGTAAGGTCCGCGTCGGTCAACACGACGCCGATGAAGGTGAACGAGCCCCGGTCGGGGTCGATCAGCATCATGTTCTTTCCGATCCAGCCGAGCCCGGCCCGCTGCGCCAGCTCGCGCTCCGGCACCGGTCCTGCATCCACATAGCAGCGAGTCTTCGCCCCCGGCACGATTTCCCGCACGGCGGTGGCGAGCCGCTCCAGACGGCGGCCGAGCACCTCGTGATAGTCGGCTGACCAGGCGTACTGAGCCACCTTCCCGGATGGGCGACTGACCCCGGGCGCAAGCCCGGGGTCAGTCGAGCCATGGAAGTAATTGGTGAGCGTCACCACGGCGACTCGCGCGCCGGGCACGATGCGGGCGGGGTGCTTTCGCTTCTCCGCCTGGCGGTACAGGTACGTCATGGTGCCGGCGTATCCGGCGTCGAGCCACTGATCGAGCTCGTCCGCGTGGGCATTCGGCTCGAGGCTCGCGACTCCAACGGCATCGAAGCCCATCTCGCGGGCTCGACGTTTTACCTCGACGGTTCTGCGCGACGTCTCCGCGCGACGTTTCTGCTCGACGCCTCTATTCATACGTGCATTGTGTCGCGTCGCCATCTCGCGAAGCGGACCACGTCCTCGAGCGGCGGCACCGCGTCTTCGTCGCCGTAGGCGGTGAACATGCGCCATCGGACATACTCGCGCGGCGGCAGCGGCAGGAACGGTGCGCGCCGGTACCAGTCCCGCGCCCGGAAGCTCCAGGTGAGGCGCACGAGGTCGAGCGCGAGCCGCGGGCTCACGAGGGCCCGCAGGGCGAGTCGCGCCGCGAGCGTCGGCCAGCCGGCCGAGGCGTTCATGGCGTGAATTTACTCGCGAGGCGTGCCCAGCGCGCTTTTCCTCCTGTATATTGACCGCCTATGACGCTCGCCAGCGGCCTCGACGCCGGTGCATCCGCCGGGGCTCACGCGCTCGCCCGCTATCGGAGCGAGTTCCCGATCTTCCGGGACGCGGTGTACTTGAACACATGCTCACTCGGCGCGCTCGGTGAGCGCACGCGCCGCCGCATCGCGGAGTTCTTCGATCTGTGGCAAGCGCGCGGGGCGTCCGCCTGGTACGACGTGTGGTGGGCGGCCCTGGGCGAGCTGCGGGCGCGCTACGCGCGGATCGTGGGCGCGAGCCCGGACGAGATCGCGCTCGCGCCCAGCGTTTCGGTGGCCCTGTCGGCGGTGGCCGAGGCGCTCGACTACCGGCGCCGGCCCAGGGTCGTGATCACGTCGCTCGATTTTCCCACGGTCGCCTACCAATGGCTCGCGAAGCGGGACCGTGGCGTGGAGCTGGTGGTGGTCGAGAGCCCGGACCAGATCTCGGTGCCGGTCGAGGCCATCGCCCGTGCGGTGAATGACCGCACCGTCCTCGTCGCCACTTCGCACGTGTACTTCACGAGCGGGGCCATCCAGGACATCAAGCGCGTGGCGGATGCGGCGCACAAGTGCGGCGCCCTGACCCTGGTCGACGCCTACCAATCCGTGGGACAGGTGCCCGTGGACGTGAAGGCAGCGGGCGTGGACTTTCTCACCGCGGGCGGGCTCAAGTGGCTGCTCGGCGGGCCGGGGATCGTGCTGCTGTACGTCCGGGACGAGCTCGCGCGCCGGCTCGCACCGGCCATCGCCGGGTGGTTCGGCCACAAGCACCAGTTCGCCTTCGACCCCCGCACGCTCGAGCTGCACGACGACGCCCGGCGCTTCGAGCTCGGGACACCGGCGCTGGCGGCGGTCTATGCGCAGCTCGGGGGCCTCGATTACATCGACGAGATCGGCGTCCCGGCCATTCGCCGGGTAACGTCGGCCCTCACGGAGGACCTGGTCGCGCGGGCGCGGGCGTTCGGCTTCCAGCCCAAGGTGGCTTCCCGCGCCGAGGATCGTTCGGCGATCGTGATGCTCCCCGCGGCCGACCCGGCGGCGGGCGTGCGACATCTCGCCGCCGGCGGGATCATCGCGGACGCCCGACCGGGACACGTCCGTCTTTCTCCTTTCTTCTATAACGTGCAGGACGACCATGTCTCAGCGCTCGAGCGGCTCGCAACGCACACCAGTCACTGAGGACGAACGCCTCCTCGCGCAGGGTCCCCGCGAGCGGCGGGGGTTCGTCAAGACGGATTCATGGCGCGTGCTACGGATCATGGGAGAGTTCGTCGAAGGGTTCGACACCCTGTCCGACGTCTACAACGCCGTCACGGTGTTCGGATCGGCGCGCATCAAGCCGGAAGACCCTTACTACGAGAAGGCCGTGGAGACCGCGCGCATGCTCGCGGAGGAGGGATTCCCGATCATCACGGGTGGCGGCCCCGGAATCATGGAAGCCGCGAACCGCGGGGCGCAGGAGGGAAACGGCCTGTCCATCGGCTGCAATATCGAGCTGCCGTTCGAACAGGGGCTCAATCCCTACGTCGAGCGCGCGATCAACTTCCGCTACTTTTTCGTCCGCAAGACGATGTTCGTCAAGTACTCGACCGCTTTCATCGTCTTCCCCGGGGGGTACGGGACGATGGACGAGCTGTTCGAGGCGCTCACGTTGATTCAGACCGGGAAGGTGAAGCACTTCCCTGTGATCCTGTTCGGAGAGGAGTACTGGACCGGCCTCGTGGAGTGGCTGCGGGAGCGTGTGGCGGGGGAGGGCAAAATCGCCACCACCGATCTCCGGCTGTTGACGGTCACGGACAGCCCGCGGGAGGCCGTGGCGACCGTACGGCAGGCGCGCGAGCGCCGCAGCCAGGCGTTTCCAGCCGAGGCGCAACGCGACGCGGAGGTGCCATGACCACTCGCAAAGACTTCTTACGGGGCCAGCGCATCGACCCGAAGCCCATCACCGGCCGCGAGACGGTCCCCGAGCTGGTGGACAATGCGTTCCTCGCCTACAACGCGGGTCGGCTCGCCGAGGGGTGTCGCCTGTTCACGGAGCTGATGCTCGAAGAAGACGTCACCGTCGGTATGAGCCTCACCGGCGCGATGACGCCCGCGGGACTCGGGATGTCGACGATCATCCCGCTCCTCGAGGCAGGATTCATCGATTGGGTCGTCTCGACCGGGGCGAACCTGTATCACGACGCGCATTTCGGGTTGGGTCTGACGATGCACCGGGGGACGCCCTTCGCGGACGACGTGGAGCTGCGCGAGGAGGGTATCGTCCGCATTTACGACATCTTCTTCGACTACCAGGTGCTGCTGTCGACCGACGCCTACATCCGGGAAGTGTCCGCGGGCCCCGAGTTCCAGCGCCCCATGAGCACGGCCGAGTACCACTACCTGTTGGGTGGCTACATCCTCGCGCGTGAGAAGGCGCTGGGGATCTCGCGGAAATCGGTGCTCGGCGTGGCGCACCAGTGCGCCGTCCCCATCTACACGTCGTCCCCCGGGGACTCGTCCATCGGGATGAACGTGGCCGAGCAGGCGCTCACCGGATCGCAGCTGCGCTTCGACCCCAGCGCGGACGTGAACGAGACGTCGGCCATCGTCTTCGACGCCAAGACCCACGGCGGCAAGAGCGGCATCCTGATCATCGGCGGCGGCAGCCCGAAGAACTTCGTGCTGCAGACGGAGCCGCAGATCCAGGAGGTGTTGGGCATCAGCGAAAAGGGCCATGACTACTACCTCCAGATGACCGACGCGCGCGCCGATACGGGCGGCCTGTCCGGGGCGACGCCGTCCGAAGCCGTGAGCTGGGGCAAGGTGGACCCGGACAAGCTTCCCGGCACCGTGGTGTGTTATCTCGACAACACCGTCGGCTTCCCCGTCCTCGCCGCGTACGCGCTCGCCAAGCGGAAGAAGCGCCGGCTCAAGCGACTGTACGACCGGCGCGAAGCGATGATGCGGCAGCTCACCGAGGCGTACCAGGAGGCGAAGGCGGACCGCGACGCGCGCGCGGAGGCGACGACTGTCGGGCGCAGACACTGAGCTCGGCGCCCCCGGCGCCCCCCCTCCCGCGGGCACGTCCCGGGCGTACGCCGCGTACGCCCTGGCGCTCTTGACGCTCATCAATCTCCTCAACTACACCGACCGGAACGTCGTCTTCGCGCTGTTCGAGCCGATCAAACGGGAGCTCGTCCTGTCGGACCAGCAGCTCGGCTGGCTCGGGTCCGCCTACGTGATCGTGCTCTCGCTGGCGGCGCTCCCGCTCGGGGTGCTCGGCGACTTGAAGTCCCGGCGCGCCGTGATCGCGTTCGGTGTCGGGCTGTGGAGCGCGTTCACGGCCGTGGGCGCGACGGTGAGCCGCTTCTGGCAGCTGCTGGTGTGCCGCTCGCTGGTCGGGGTGGGCGAGGCGGGCTATGGGCCGGCGGCCCAGGCGCTGCTCGCCGAGTTTTTTCGGGGCAAGCGTCGCGCTTTTGCGCTCGGGATCTACTCGGTTGGGATGGCGTTCGGCGGCGTGCTCGGGATCTGGCTCGGCGGCGTGCTCGCCGAGCGCTACGGCTGGCGCGCCGCCTTCGTCGCCCTCGGCGCCCCCGGTTTTGTCCTTGCGGTGCTCGCGTCCCGACTGCGCGAGCCGCGGCGTCGCCTGCCGCCGAGCATCCGCGCCACGGTGGAACGCTGGTACGCGCGTGGGCGCGTGGGGGCCCGCGAGGTGCTGCGGCTCGGCACGCCACTCATCTGGCTCGCCCTCGCGGGTGCGGCGCTCTCCGGCGCGCTCGATCTGATCCAGGGGCTGCCGCACGGCCTCGATACCGCGGTGTTCGCCGCCTGCGTGAGCATCGGCATCGTGTGGACGGTACTCCGCCTCGTACCCGTGGCCGTCCGCAGCACGACCGAAGCGACCGAAGTCGCGGCTACGGCCTTCGGCGACTTCCTCCAGGCCGCCGGGACGGTGCTCCGCACGCCGACCCTGATCTGGATGTTCGTAGGCGGGGCACTCGTTACCTTCGCCGTGAACGGCCTGATCGCCTGGGCGCCGAGCTTCCTCGAGCGCACCCACGGTCTTCCGGTCGCCGCCGTGGGACGGCAGTTCGGCGTCTGGGGACTCGCCGGCGGGGCGCTGGGCGCATTGTTCGGCGGGCGGACGGGGGACTGGCTGCTCATGCGGTGGAGCGGCGGACGGGTCGTGGTGTCCGGCGCGGGATTCGTGCTCGGCGGGCCGGTGTGCGCGGCGTTGCTCCTGATCGACGAGCTCCGGCTGTTCGTCCCGCTCTTGTTCGGGACGTTCTTCCTCTACTCGTGGTACAATGGGCCGCTGTCCGCCGTGATCCTCGACGTGGTGCCGGCGGCGGTCCGCGCGTCGGTGCTCGGCGCCTACGTGCTGTTCTCGCACCTCGCCGGCGACGCGATCGCGCCACCGCTCATCGGGTATCTGTCCGACCGATTCGGCCTGCGGCCCGCCATGCTGCTGCTGCCGACGGCCGGCGCGGTGGGCGGGTTGGTGATCCTGATCTCGCTCAGCACGGTCGGGCGGGATATGGCGCGGGTGAGAGTATGAGTGCGGAATGCGGAGTGTGGAGTGCGGAATTGCAATGGGAGGTCGATCGCCGAGCGACGCTGGTCCTGACACTCCGCATTCCGCATTCCACACTCCGCATTGGGCGGAGAGGGGAGGGGGGAGGGCGGTGAAGATCGCCGTCGTGTTCGACACCCTGCATCCCGACTGGGAGGATGCCGACTACAAGAAGGAAGTCGACGCGAAGGTCGAGGAGGCGGAGTACGACGTGGCCCGGGCGCTGATGGCCCAGGAACACGACGTGCTGATGGTCGGCGTCGCCGACCAGCTGGCGCCGGTGCTCGAGCGGTTGGCCAAGTTCCAGCCGAAGCTCGTGTTCAACGGGTGCGAGTCGTTCCGCGGGCACGCCCGGCACGAGTACGCGCTCGCGACGGTGCTGGAGATGCACGGCTATCGCTACACGGGGTCGTCCCCCACGGGCCTGCTCGTCGCGCGCAATAAGTCGCTCACCAAGAAAATCCTCGCGCACCATGAGATCCGGGTTCCCGCGTTCGCCGAGTTTCGCCCGGGAGAGAAGCCGGTGCGTCCGTCGGAGCTGCGGTTCCCGCTCATCGTGAAGCCCCTCCTGGAGGACGCCTCCGTGGGCATCGCGCAGGCCTCGGTGGTGGAGGACGATGAGGAACTCGGGGTGCGGGTGAAGTTCATCCACGAGAAGTTCCACCAGGCGGCCATCGTCGAAGAGCTGATCGAGGGCCGGGAGCTCTACGTCGGGCTGATCGGCAACGGCACCATCCAAGTCCTGCCCATCGTCGAGCTGACGTTCGGCGAGGCCGATGGGGAGCACCGCATTGCGACGTACAAGGCGAAGTGGGACGAGGAGTACCGCAAGCGGAAGAAGATCAAGAACGTGTTCGCGAAAGGCCTGTCGGACGAGGTCGCGGCCAAAATCGCGGACACCTGCACCACGGCGTTCCACGCTCTGTGGCTCCACGACTACGGACGGGTGGACCTGCGGCTGACGCACGATGACGCCGTCTACGTCCTGGAGGTGAACCCCAACCCGTTTCTCGCGCAGGAGAACGAGATGGCGGACGCGGCCGGGAAGGCGGGGATGAGCTATAACGCCTTCATCCAGCGGATCGTGGAGGAGGCACTGGCACGTGGCGCCGCGTAAGCGCGAGATCCCAACGCCCGAGCTGCGCTGTCCCACCTGCGCGGCGGAAGTGGAGCGCTTCTGGGCCAACTGCTCGAACTGCGGCCGCCGCCTCGAGTGGAAGGACACCACCAAGGAGACGGGCGCAGAGTGCTACTACTGCGGCTGGGTCGTGTCGGACAGCTTCTCGTTCTGCCCCTGGTGCGGTCGCGACATCGCCGACCGGGCCTCGAGCCCCGAGCCGCTCAAGGCCCCGAAGGGGTTCAAGTACCACCGGCGCTGCCAGTGGGGCTGCGGCGGCGGCGTGATGTACCCCATGCGCTTCTGCCCCTGGTGCGGGCGCCCGCAGAAGTGGCGCTACCAGGAGTTCCAGAACATCTGCCCGCACTGCAACAAGGGCGTGAACGACTGGATGGACGTGTGCCCGTGGTGCGGCGAAGACGCCACCGGGCGCGACTTGATCCGCCAGGCGCTGCGCCGCGTGCGGCAGCTCCTGGTCGTCGGCCGCCTCAAGGATTGGAACTACCGAGTGCTGCTGCGGCCGGGCGTGTCCGGCGTGACGCATCGGACGCCCAAAATCATCGAGATCGAGCGCCGCTACGTGACCGGCAAGCGGCGGCGCCGCGACGAGATCTCCTGGAACATGCTGAGCGGGCTGATTCTGCACGAGCTGGGACACTCTTTCCTGTATCACAATTGGTCGTTCACCCGGACCGGCCGGTTCCGGCGGGCCTTCGGAGAGGTGCGCAAGGCATATCGCGTCGCCGACTCGAAGTGGGTCGACTTCGAGCGCCGGGGCGTCACCACGACCCTCCCGAACTACGTCACCGCGTACGCCGCGACGCACCCGCAGGAAGATTTCGCCGAGACCTTCCGGTTCTACATCTCGCGGCGGGGGCGGCTGCGCGAGCTGTTCGCCGAGTTCGGCCGGAAACGCAAGGGGGTGCCGGTGTTCGAAAAGTTCCTCGTAGTGCACGACTACATCCGGAGCCTCAGAGGATGGCGCTGAGCTACGAGATGAAGCGCGGCGTGGACTACATCGGTGTCGGCGTCGGCGCCATCATCGTCGACGAGCGCGGCCGGTTGTTCTTCGCTCGCCGCGGCCCGAGCGCGAAGAACGAGCGTGGGCGGTGGGAGGCCCCCGGCCAGGTTCCACGCGAGCTGACGGTGATCACCCGCGAGAATCTTGAGCACTTCGTCAGGTCCCGCGGCGGTAGCTAGCCGGTCAAGGTTCGACCACCGCCGCCGCTTCCTTGGCGAAGGCGCGGGATCGCTCCACCAGCTCAAGGTAAGCCGCCACCTCTTCCGATCGGCGCGTGGCGTCCCAGCCAAGTGCCTCGGCCAGCCAGTCCGCGATGGCGCCTGCCGCCGGGACGGCCTGATCGGGGGTCGCGTAGAACAGATGCAGCCGCCGCACCAGTACGTCCGAAAGACGGACCGCCATCTCACGCTCCACCGCGTGCACCACCTCGGCCCACAGCGCCGCCCGCCCGACGACGATCGGTCGCCCCAGCGCACGTTCCCGGTCCACTAGGTTCAGCACCGCGGCCGACTCGCTGCCATAGGCCCCGACCAGATGACGCGCCGTCCGCTCGGACGCCCCTCGCTCCATGGACGCCTTGACGAGTCCTTCCAGGTCGGCCGTCTCGCCTCCCGGCAGCGGCAGCCGGTCCGTCGGTACCGGGCGAGCGCGGGGACGGCCGTCCAGCTCGTGCAGACTGGCCGCGACTCGATCCACCACGTCGCGCGCCATGACACGGTAGGTTGTGAGCTTCCCGCCGGCGATTGTCAACAAGCCGCTGGCGCTCTCGACCACACGGTGCTCGCGCGAGGCCGCCGACGGCGCGACGTCCCGCAGCGGTCGCAGCAGCGGTCGTAAGCCGGCCCAGCTGGCGATGACGTCGGCCGGCGAGAGGCGCGCATGCGGGAAGAACGCGTTGGCCGAGCGCAGCAGGTAGACGACGTCGTGCGCCGTCGCCCGTACGTCGTCGGGAGGGGCGTCCTCGTCGGTGTCCGTCGTCCCGATGTAGCTCAGATCGCCCCAGGGCAACACGAACATCACGCGCCCGTCAATCGGTGACGTGAGCGTGACCGCCTGGGTGTGCCCGACGCGCTTGCGCGGGACCACCACGTGCGCGCCTTTCGTGGGCCGCAGCAGGGGCTCCGCGCCGGCGTCGTCGAGGCGCCGCACACGGTCGACCCAGGGCCCGGTCGCGTTCACGACCACGAGCGCCCGTATCGTCGAGACCTGGGCCGTCAGCTCATCGCGCACCGTCACGCCGCCCACCCGGCCGTCCGGCTTGATGAGCCCCGTGACCTCGGCGTAGCTCGCAACCAGGGCCCCCGCTTGGGCGGCGCTGCGCATGGTCGCGATCACGAGGCGGGCGTCGTCGGTCTGCGCATCGTAGTACAGGGCAGCGCCCTTCAAATCCTTGTCTCGCAGTCCGGGCTCGAGACGCAGCGTGGCCTTACGTCGCAGCCAGCGGTGCGCCTGCACGTTGTGGAAGGCCGCGAGCAGATCGTACAACCACATCCCCGCGCGGAGCTTCCAGGCGGGGACCCGCGCTCCGCCGTACACGGGGAACAGGAATGGCAGGGGATGCACCAGATGCGGCGCAATGCCGAGCAACACGCGCCGCTCACGGCTCGCCTCGAATACGAGGCGAAACTCGCCTTGCTCGAGATAGCGGATGCCGCCGTGGATGAGCCGTGAGGATAGCGACGAGGTGCCGCCTCCCAGATCGCCCTTGTCCACCACCGCCGTGCGAAAGCCGCGGAGCGCCGCGTCGCGGGCGATCCCGGCGCCCGTGATCCCGCCCCCGATGACGAGGACATCGACCGGCTCGGCCGCCATCGATGCGAGCGCGGCGGCGCGCGTGCGATGCGAAAAGGGTGTCTCGCTCGTCGACGTTCTCCAGCTTGGCCCGGCAGCGGGCTCGGGGTAGGTTTCGGGACTGCACCCGAGAGGGTGAGGTCCAACGAGGAGGAGAATGTAATGCCGGTTGCCAACGGACGGGGCGTAGCGGTGATCGCCGGGTGCCGCACGCCGTTCTGCAAGTCGGGGACGGTCCTGAAGGACGCCCGGGCGGTGGATCTGGCCCGGTTCGTGGCACGCGAGCTCCTCGAGCGCACGAACCTGGACGGCGCCGACGTGAATGCCGTGATCTTCGGACAGGTGGTTCCCTCGGCGCTCGTCCCGAACGTGGCCCGCGAGGTGAGCCTGCTGCCGCAGTTCCCGAAGGAGATCCCCGCCTACTCCCTGAACCGCGCGTGCGCATCCTCCGGGCAAGCCGTCGCCAATGCCTACGACGAGATCGCGCTCGGCGACGCCGAGGTCGTGCTCGCGGGCGGCGTGGAGTCGCTCTCCGATATCCCGATCCTCGCCTCGCGCCGCCTCGCCGATATCCTGGTGGAGGCGGGCAAGGCCAAGTCGCTCGGCGCGCGGCTCCGCACGCTCAGTCGGATCCGGCCGCGTGACCTCGTCCCGGTGTCGCCCGCCATCGCCGAGCCGTCGACCGGCGAGACGATGGGTCAGTCGGCGGAGAAGATGGCCAAGGAGAACCACATCTCGCGCGCCGCACAGGATCGCTGGGCGCTGCGGAGCCACGAGCTCGCCGCCCGCGGGACCGAAGACGGCCGCATCCCCGCGGAGATCGTGCCGTGGTTCCCCACTCAGCGGCCGGCCGACGCCGTGGTCGCCCAGGACAACGGCATCCGCCGGGATACGTCGCTCGAGCAGATGGCCAAGCTCAAGCCGGTCTTCGACCGCCGCTACGGCAGCGTCACCGCCGCCAACTCCTCGCCGCTCACTGACGGGGCGTCTGCGGTTCTCCTCATGAGCGACTCGGCGGCACGCGCGCTCGGCTACACGCCGCTCGCCTACGTCCGCTCCTACGCGGTCGCGGCGGTGGATCCCGGGTGGCAGCTGCTCCAGGCGCCCATCTTCGCCGTCCCCAAGGCGCTCGAGCGCGCGGGAGTCGCCTGGAAGGACCTCGGCGTGATCGAGGTGCACGAGGCGTTCGCCGCGCAGGTGCTGTCCAACCTGCAGGGATGGGGGGCGCTGGGCTGGGAAATCAACGAGGACGTCATCAACGTGATGGGCGGCTCCATCGCCATCGGCCACCCCTTCGGGGCGACGGGCACGCGTCTCGTCACCACGCTCGCGAACGAAATGACTCGCCGGGACGTGCAGTTCGGCCTGCTGTCGATTTGCGCTCAGGGTGGGATGGGGTTCGCCATGGTGCTGGAGCGCCGCTGATGGCCCCTGGGGCGGCGCTCACCTGGGAGCTCGCCGACGACGGCGTCGCCGTCGTGACCTTCGACTTGAAGGGTGAGCCGGTCAACAAGATTTCGGCCGCGGTGAAGCAGGACCTGCTCGCGACGTTCGAGGCGTTGGAGCACGACGCCGCCGTGCGGGCCGTCGCCTTCTTCTCGGGGAAGCCCGAGAACTTCATCGCCGGGGCCGACATCGAGGAGTTCGTCCGGCTCACCACGGCGGCGGAAGCGGAGCGGCTCTCGGCTGAGGGGCAGGAGATGCTGGGGCGCGTGGCCCGCTTCCCCAAGCCGATCGCCGTCGGGATCCACGGGGCGTGCCTCGGCGGCGGGCTCGAGTTTGCTCTCGCCTGCGGGTACCGCGTGGCCTCCGATCACGCCCGGACCCAGCTCGGCCTCCCAGAAGTGCAGCTCGGCATTCTCCCGGGTGCTGGCGGCTGCCAGCGGCTCCCCCGCTTGATCGGCGCCCGGGCGGCGCTCGACATCATCCTCGCGGGCAAGGTCGAGAGCGCGCGGAAGGCATTTCGTCTGGGCATCGTCGACGAGCTGGTGCATCCCGCCATCCTCAAGGACGTTACCATTGCCGCGGCGCAGCGCATGGCGGGCGGCTGGCGCCCTCGGCGCAAGCGGCCGGGCGGGTTCCGGGCGTGGCTGCTCGATGGCAACCCGCTGGGGCGGCGGCTGGTTTTCAGGGCGGCCAGGAAGCAGGTCCTCGCACAGACGCGCGGCAACTACCCGGCGCCACTCGCCGCGCTGGAGGCGGTCGAGCACGGGCTCCAGCACGGCATGGTCGAGGGCCTGAAGCGCGAGGCGCAGCTGTTCGGCCAGCTCGCCGTCACCGACGTCTCGCGCAAGCTGGTGCAGATCTTCTTTGCTACCACGGCCCTCAAGAAGGACTTCGGGATCGCCAACCCACCCCCTCCCGCCGTCGTGAGCCGGCTCGGCGTTGTGGGCGCAGGGTTCATGGGGTCGGGCATTGCGGGCACCGCGATCGCTCAAGCGGGTGTGGACGTGCGCATGAAGGACGCTGATCTACCGCGCGTTGCGAAGGGGCTGGCCGCCGCGCGCGAGATCCTCGACGACCGGCTTAAGCGGCGCCGCCTCACGCCGTACGAGCACGCCCGGCTGGTCGCGCTGCTCTCGGGGAGTGATCGCTACGCCGGGTTCGGCCGGGCCGAGCTCGTGATCGAGGCGGTGTTCGAGGACCTCCAGGTCAAGCAGCAGGTGCTGCGCGAGGTCGAGGCGGCGACCGCCCGCGACGCGGTGTTCGCATCCAACACGTCGACCATCCCGATACACCGGATCGCCGAGGCCGCAAGCCGGCCGGAGCAGGTCGTCGGGATGCACTTCTTCTCACCGGTCGCCCGGATGCCGCTGCTCGAAGTGATTCCGTCCGCGCGCACTGCGGCGCAAGTGGTCAGCACCGCCGTCGGGTTCGGCCGCCGTATGGGCAAGACCGCCATCGTCGTGAAGGACAGTCCCGGATTCTGGATCAACCGGATTCTCACACCCTACATGAACGAGGCCGGTCACCTGCTTGTCGAGGGTGTGGCCATCGAAGAGATCGACCGGCTGATGGTCGAGTTCGGCTTCCCGGTCGGGCCGATCACGCTGATGGACGAGGTGGGGATGGACGTCGGGGAGAAGGTGGTCGGCGTGATGCACGAGGCGTTCGGCGAGCGGTTCGCGCCGGTTCCCGCGTTCGCCGGCATGGTCAAGAGCGGCCGGCTGGGTCGCAAGACGGGGAAGGGATTTTACCAGTACGCCGGCGGCAAGAAGGCGAGCGTCGATCCCGCCGTGTACGAGGTGATCGGCGCCCATCCCAACGGGGGTCCCAGGCCGGCGGAGATCATCCAACGGCTCATCCTCGTCATGCTGAACGAAGCGGCCCGGGGGGTAGGGGAGGGGATTGTGCGCACGCCCCGCGACGGCGACGTCGGCGCCATCTTCGGCTTCGGGTTCCCGCCGTTTCGCGGCGGCCCGCTACGGCACGCCGACGACCTCGGTGCGGCGCGCATCGTGAGCGAGCTCGAGCGGCTCGCCGAGCGCTACGGGGCCCGGTTCGCGCCCTCCGACACGCTGCGCGAGCAGGCGCAGCGGAACGCGAAGTTCTATCCCTAGGCCCTGGGACCCGACGCCTAGCCCCTGATGCTCCGCGCCGGCCTGCTGTGGCTCAGCGAGCAATCCCGGGTCTTCCGGTTCATCCGCGGCAACGGGTTGGCCCGTCGCTTCGCCGCGCGCTTCGTCGCGGGGGAGACGGTCGACTCGGGAGTCGCCGCGCTGAAGGACCTGAACGCCGCCGGACTCACCGCGAGCCTCGACCTGCTGGGCGAGTCGGTGCACAACGCCGCCGACGCGCACGCCGCCCGAGACACCTATCTCGCAACGCTCGACCGGATCAGGGCCGCCGGGGCGGACGCCAACGTGTCCGTGAAGCTCACCCAGATGGGCCTCGACATCGACGAGGGGCTGTGCGTCGAGAGCATGCGCGCCATCATCGCCCGGGCGAAGGCGCACGGCTCCTTCGTGCGGATCGACATGGAGCAGTCCGACTACACCGAGCGCACGCTGCAGCTTTTCAAGCGCACGCTCTACCCGGACTTCGGGAACGCGGTCGGCGTGGTGCTGCAGTCGTACCTGCGGCGCACCGAGCAGGATGTGGAGCAGATGATCGCGCTCGGCGCCCGTGTGCGGTTGTGCAAGGGTGCGTATCAGGAACCGGCCGTGCTGGCCTTTCCCGACAAGCGCGACGTGGATGCGACCTACGTGCGCTGCATGGAGCGGCTCATGCTCAAGGGCAACTACCCCGGCATCGCCACGCACGATGCGCGCATCATCGAGCACGCCAAGACGCTCGCGCGCGACAAGGGCATCCAGCCCCCGCGCTTCGAGTTCCAGATGTTGTACGGGGTGCGGCGCGACCTGCAGCTCGGGCTGCGGCGCCAGGGATACAACGTGCGCGTCTACGTCCCGTTCGGCACCCAGTGGTATCCCTATCTCATGCGCCGGCTCGCCGAGCGCCCGGCGAACGTCGCGTTCCTCGTCGGCAACATGTTGCGGGAGTCCCTACGGCGGACCTGACGGACGGTACCTTGGGCGGCTATCAACGAGTGCACGAGCGCGCGCCCGCGTTCTCCGGGAGCGATGGCCAGTCCTACTCGGTTGGCACGTACGTGGATGACGCTCCGGACGCCCACGAGGGCTACGGTGCGGCGCTGTTGTTCGTGCGCTGGTCCGACGCGGGCGATCGTCCGGTCGGCCACCTCGAGACGGGCTACCTGTTCCGCGGCGCGACGCCCGCCGACGCGCTCGCCCCGCTGCTGGCCTTGACCCTGCAGGACGTGAAACGCCACCTCGATGACTGCATCCAAAAAGCCAAAGGGGAGACGCAGGAAGAGGGGCGGGTGTGATCGCCACTGGGGTCGTCCTCGTGCGCACGGGGTCTGCCTATCGCGTGCATACCGATGGAGGCGAAGTGGTCGCCACCCTCCGCGGCAAGCTCAAGCACCGGGACGACGACCGCGTGGTGGCGGGAGACGTCGTGGAGCTCGAGCTGCATGCCGAGGGACGCGCCACCATCTCCGCCGTGCGGCCGCGCAGGAGCGTGCTGGCGCGCCGTGCCCCCGGTGAGCGGAGCCCTCGGGCCCAGCCGATCGCGGCCAACGTCGACCAGGTCGTGGTCGTCGCATCGGCTCGGAGCCCGGCGCCGAGCCCCCGCATGCTCGATCGATTCCTGGTGATCGCGGCGGCGAACCGCATCCCCTCTGTGGTAGTCCTCAACAAGATCGACCTCGACCGCGGCGCGCTCGACGCCCTGCGGCGGCGGTACGAGCCGGCGGGCTACCACGTGCTCGGGACCTCCGTCAAGCAGCCCGAGGGGCTGGCCGCGCTGCGCGATCTGTTGCGCGGGCGGGAGTCCGTGCTCGCCGGTCAATCGGGCGTCGGGAAGTCGAGCCTCCTGAACGCGCTCGACCCGGGTTTGAACCTCCGCATCGGCGCGATCAGCGAGAAGTGGGATACGGGGAAGCACACGACCCGCGCGGCCCTCGTCGTGCCAGTCGCCATGGGGGGCTATGTCGTGGACACGCCGGGGTTGCGCGAAATGGGTACCTGGGGGATCGATCCCGAACGCTTGGGCGTCTACTTCGCCGAGTTCCGGCCCTTCCTCGACCAGTGTCGCTTCGACAACTGCCGGCATCTCGCCGAGCCGGGCTGCGGCGTACGGCAGGCGGCGGAGCGAGGCGCGTTCGACCCCGATCGCCTTGTGTCCTACCAGCGCATCTACGAGGAGGTCAGCGTGCCTTCCTGGTCCAGCGATCGGCGTCGCGGGAGGTGACTTTTCGCATCATCAGCGCGAACGCGTCGTCCAAATCGATCCCCTGGGAGTTGGCGAGGCAGATGACGACGAACAGAATGTCGGCGAGCTCCATCGCGATCGAGCCCTCCGGCTCTGCGGCCTTCTTCGTTTTCTCTCCGAACCGGTGGTTCACCTCCCGCGCCAATTCACCGACTTCCTCCGTGAGCCGGGCGAGATTGGAGAGCGGGGGGAAGTATCCTTCCTTATATTGGCCGATCCACCGATCGACCGTCTGCTGGGCTTCGCGCAGGGACACTGGAGGCTCCGGGTAATCGTGAACGCCGAGCTGCCGCCGCTCGTTGCGCCGTTCCGCGGAGAGCGGTACGCCGCGAGCGAGTTGAGCGCCCTCATCGCGCCCCCGTACGATGTCATTTCCAGCGAGGACCGCACACGCTACGCGGCGCGCGATTCCCACAATATCGTGCATCTCATTCTGCCGGAAGCGCCGTCGGGCGTGGGCAGGGGTGGAGTCGGGGGCGGGGACCGATATGCGCACGCTGCGACGCTGCTCGCGGCGTGGCGGGAGGCGGGCGTGAT